>Ga0126371_10001239_pt1 | contig 21473 bp, 25 predicted proteins | sample PanSoiMetaPlot_4_FD_110145 | JGI IMG/M metagenome (GOLD analysis project Ga0126371, IMG submission 110145) | Tropical forest soil microbial communities from Panama - MetaG Plot_4 | ecosystem: Environmental > Terrestrial > Soil > Tropical forest > Bulk soil | place: Panama | collected 2016-02-17 | reverse complement strand
GAGCGGGCCACCCTAGCATTAGCAGCTTTTTCAACACAGACGACACCAAGGAAGAATACAATGCGAGCGAGCCAGTTACCGACCGCAAACGTTGGCTCGACCAATTCGTACACTTAATGGGGCACACCGGGGACTACATGTGTGAAGAAGCGATTGCTGCAATCGACAAGGAACGCACGCTTCCCGACGTTCTAAGCTTTGATCCGTCGAAGCCGGCCAAGTATCCCAACGGCCGAGTGTTCACCGACGACGTGATTAACTACCGCGTCGTTCGTGACGAAAAACCAATGTCCGCCCACAGGCTCTCGCCCCACACAGACATTTTGAAGGAGTTCCCATACATCGGAACGCCGCACCCCAAAAACTAGCGAAGGGGGAAACTTACGCTTCGCGTCGTCGATGCCAGCAAATTCGGGCTCACTGCTATTTGCGAGAAAAACCTGCAACCAAAGACGCAGCATGATTATCTTAGTATTGTGGAGACATTCTCCGCTTAGCTTACGGCCGTGTTCGAACCAACACTAGGAGGAAGAAGATGGCAAACGTATTTGGGGCGACCTCGACGACCGAGGATGTCTTATCCGGAATCAATCTGCACGGTAAACGAATTCTCGTGACTGGCGTTTCGGCCGGTTTGGGTGTCGAGACTGCGCGATCTCTTGCGGCCCATGGTGCTCAGGTCGTGGGTACGGCGCGGGACTTGGCCAAAGCCGAAACAGCAACAGCTCACGTGCAGAAGGACGCCGCCGCGGGAGGGGGCAGCTTGGAGTTGGTGGATCTAGATCTTGCCAACCTTGCTAGCGTGCGGGCCTGCGCCGAACGGCTTCTCAAAAAAGGCGACCAGTTCGATGTGATCATTGCCAACGCGGGCGTGATGGCGACGCCTTTCGGTCACACCGCGGACGGTTTTGAAACGCAGTTCGGCACCAATCATCTCGGCCACTTTGTTCTGGTGAATCGCATTGCGCCGCTGATTCGCGCCGGTGGACGGCTGATCAATGTCTCCTCGGCTGGCCACCGTTTCTCAAACGTTGATCTTGACGATCCGAGTTTCGAACGGACACCCTATGAACCGTTCGCGGCGTATGGCCGCTCAAAGACTGCGAACATCCTATTTGCTGTTGCTTTCGACGGCCGGCATCGAGAGCGAGGTGTACGTGCTGCTGCAGTTCATCCTGGCGGAATACAAACCGAGTTGGGCCGTCATATGGATGCCAGCCAGCTGCAGGCATTAGTCGACCGGATCAATAGCCAGCTCGCCGCCGCGGGCAAGGGGCCTTTCCAATGGAAAACCATTCCTCAGGGAGCCGCAACATCAGTGTGGGCCGGAGTCGTTGCGGGCGCTGACGAGATTGGCGGACGCTATTGCGAGAACTGCCACGTGGGTAACATCGTCCCGGCTGACGCTCCCATCACCGTCGCCAGCGAAGGAGTACGAAGCTATGCGCTGGATACCGCAACTGCGGAGGCGCTCTGGCGGAAAAGTGAGGAGATGGTCGCAGAGTCATTTCAGCGGGCTAGTGCCGGTAGCCCGCGTTGATTGATTCTTACGTGAAGAAGTCCCAATAACCGGCGGCACGCGCCAGTACTTCCTTTGCCAGGGCTGGGACATGGTTCCGATCCATCCCGCGTCCGGTGGTTGCCTGTCGTCATGAAGCGCTGCACGTGGTCCATCGCTCTGACTGCTGCCGCCCTCGGGCCTCTGACGGCGCAGACTCCCAGCCGCCCGAACATCGTCATCGTCCTCGCCGACGACTTGGGCTACGATGACCTTGGCTCTTTTGGCAGCACGTCCATCCTCACTCCCCGGCTCGACCGCATGGCGGCCGAGAGACAGAAATGGACCAACTTCTACGTGCAGCCCGTCTGCTCCCCGAGCAGAGCTGCACTACTTACATGACGCCTTCCCATTCGGAGCGGCATGTACGGATTAGCAAACGGCGCCGCGCCCAAGGTTCTGCAAAACGACGCCACTGAGGGCCTGCCTCTCGACGAACACCATTGAGACGCGCGGTTACGCGACGGGCATTGTTGGCAAATGGCATCTGGGCCATCTTCCGAAGTTTCTGCCGATGAATCAGAGCTTCGACTACTGGTTTGGCCTGCCGTATTCACACGACATGAGTATGACCGTTCCGCGCGACAACGGCTACAAGACGACCGTCTACTACTGACCCCAAGCCGGGATACTTTGATGTCCCTCTCATGCGCAAACAATGAGGTGATCGAGCGCCGGTCGATCAGCGGACTCTGACGAAAAGGTATACCGACGAAGCGGTGCAGCTCATTCAACGGAACCGTGATCGGCCTTTCTTTCTTTACCTCGCCCACAACCTGCCCCATATCCCGCTTGCGCGATCGGAGGAGTTCAAGGGGCACAGCGCGGCAGGTGTTTATGGCGACACAATCGAAGAAATCGACGCCAGCACAGGTCGGGTTTTGGACGCTCTCAAAGCTACCGGTATTGACAGGAAAACGCTCGTGGTCTTTACCAGCGACAACGGCCCGTGGCTCTCCTATGGAACGCATGGCGGCTCTGCCGGTCCCCTGGCGCAGCGCAAAAGGACAACTTGAGAAGGCGGAGTGCGAAACACCCGCGATCTTCTGGTGGCCGGGGACGGTACGGCCGACAACGGTCACCGATGTTGGCTCTGCGATTTGACCTGTTCACCACGTCGATCAAACTCGCGGGCGGCGAAATTCCGCAGGACCGGCCGATCGACGGTGTGGATTTTCGTGCCGCTCTCACCGGTACGGCGCGGTCCCGCCGCGGGTTCTCTTTGCTACTGGGACAATGAACTTCATGCGGTGCGCATGGGAGCCTACAAGGCACATCTCATCACCGTGGAGCTTTATGGTGAAGGTGGCGCAAGAGCCGAGCACAACCGACCGTTGCTCTTCAACCTGAACGAGGATCCTGTGGAACGCTCCGATATCGCCGCTCAGAGGCCTGAGATCCTCGCCGATCTACAGAAATAAGTCGAAACGCCGCCGTGGTCTCAAACCTGGTCCACCGCTGTTCGACGCGCGCGCCGGCGCTGGACGCTGAGGTATCGACTCGCCAGCTCGAAGCGGCGCCAGCTGACGAAGCTCACGCCCAATGATTATTCTGCGCACTTCCACCTCGGGCTCGCGAAAGAACGACTGGATGACAGGTTCGGCGCAGTCGCCCGCCGTGCACTGGCTCACTGGAAACGCAAGCATCTACGTGTTCGTGCTCACCGCGCCGGTGTCTGGCCGGGAAACAAATATCGCAAGTCAACCCAGAACATGTTCGTGTGCGCTCTTGATGGTTGCCCCAAGGCCACGAACCACGGCTCTCGAAAGAGAAAAGAGTATTGACCGAAGTACTGGAGAGCTCCCCATTTCGGGTCTTCCCAGAAAGTGTACCCGAATCCGGCGGTTGCTTCCTGGATCGTGCGGTTATTGGTGTTCGGCGATCCGCGAAAGCCGTAGCCTACTGGTTTTCCGTTTGTGTCGATCGCTACACCCCGCCCAAAATAGTCAGCGCCGTAGTATGTGTAAAGGAGCAGTTTCTTTGTCCTTGATTCGAGCCCACCGGACACGCCACTCCCTTGCAACAGACCCAAAGCGCCATTGCTGTTGACGATCAGGTCAGGCCCCTGGCCGAATAACCACCGTCCAACGCCCCTGCCATAAAAGAAGTTCTCAACTAAACGAAGGCGTCCCTTGGAAATCAGCTCCAGGTTGCTATTAAGTGATCCTCCTCCTCCAACAGTCGTGAAATGACGTTCATTCAGGCTGTTAAAAATCCGGAATGTGCGGACTAGTCCAGCAATCTCAACGTGCAGCAAGTGGTCTTTCACGACCGGATCAAAGGCGACTTTGGAAATAATGTCTGGGTTGAGTGTCGGAACCGCGAAACTGTTGGTTCCATTATCTAACTGGTTGTTTAAAACTGTAACGAGTGCGGCCGGTAATGTCACAAGACCGCCGCCGCCAGATCCGCCAATATACTGCTGTGCATTTTCTGCCGCCAGTGCCCAGGCGACGTCCGGGCGGGGGTGCCAGACGGCCCTTGCTGTGGGAATTCTGGCCCATGGAATGCCGACCTGATAGTTAGTGTCTATGTCGTAGCTGAAGAAAATATCGCTGGGAAGCGGGGAGATCCCCTTCCGGCCCGGTGTGAGCAAACTCCACGACTGACCGCCCAAAAATTCCCAGGTGTCCTTCTTCAAGTCGACCCAGAACAGCCGTATACGAAACACATCGCTATTCGTGCTTACCAAAATGTTTGTCGGCTGATTGCCCAGGAAGTCAGACTCCCACCAAGCCAACACTTTCACACCGTGGACGTTGGTGTCGAACCGTGCACCGATTCGCGAGTTCTGGAGGCTAAGAAAACCGTCGGTCAATCGACCCTGCGGTACGTTGTTGAAAGGGATGGACGCAAAATTTGTGCCGATACCACTGCCGACGTTAGTGCTGCGTCCAACGTACATTGCATCGAGGAAGCCAATTGGCGTGATGTAGGTGTCCCCGATTTTGAAAGACAGTGGTGCGGTTTGGTCTTTGGAGGCGGGAGGAGCAGGTCTGGCGTTTTGAGCACCCGCTGCGCGACCATCAACGGGGACCACTGTGGGTGTGCTGGCCACGGGAAGGGCTGCCGTTGTACTGGCCAGCTCGCCGAGTTTTTGGAAAGCCGGGGACACAACGATCTGCTTATCATCCGTCGAGAAATCCAGTGTGCTCCCAAGCGCTTTCTGTTGCGCTTCTAAAGTGACAAGAAGATAGTCGATCTGTTTTTGCTGCGCCGCGAGTTGTCGTTGCTGGGTGGCTAGCTGATCGCGAAGCTTTGCGATCTCAGCGGTAGAAACGTTCGCCGGCGCGATCACTGCGTCAGGATCGGTATCGGCTTGCAGGTCGTCGGCAGGGAGCATTGGCGGCGCAAGTATCGCCAATACCACCGCGATACGAGCGTTCCCTATCCGCCATAGTCGTATCGTTACCATCTCTTCGCTCCTTTTTTCACCCCTGTTCTTAGCTGAACTCCTTCATTCGTTTCCGCCCTCTCTCAGTGCGGACGATGGAGGGCTGCTGCGCGCAGATGTGATTCCAGCTTCAGGTGCGTGACTCATTTAAATCCCGTTACTAGCGAAGATCCGGTCTGAGTTGTCTTCTCTAACAACTCTCGTCACGCCGGTGGAAGAACTGGTGCGACGATTCCGGGACGCCCAAGGCGGTTTAGAACTGCTGGTTGGCTCCGAGTGACGTACTTCTGGTTGGCTCCGAGGGACGTACTTAGAGATTCGCTCACTCGATCGGGGCGTAGTAACCATGTCTCCAGGAGGCCTGCACTTTCGGATGGCCTTTGGGCAAAGCAAGCGAGACCCGAATACGATGGTACTTGCCATCGTGGTTCGACGTTGATGGCTTATAACCTAATACATACTGATTTCGAAGTGCTAGAGAGATCTTGGACGCCACGCCAGGCAACTCATCAACACTGTCGATCTCGAACAGCCGGCCTGCGGTGTCTTTCGTAATTTCTTTCAGTAATGCGGGACCAGTCAGCTCCTCCGTCGACCTCGGCGGCGCATTGCGGGAGTAAATCCCGATAGCATACATCTGAACGTCCGCCTCACGCACAGCGCTCTTGAGCTCTGCAAAGGTGTAGCGGCTGTAGTTATCTCCTCCGTCCGAGACTATAATGAGGGCCTTTCGGGAATTGTGAGCTTTCTTGATCTGCTGCAGTGAGAACATGACTCCATCTAATAATGCTGTTTCGCCTTGTGGCTGCAGTGACATGAGCCGACGCTTGAGTAGTTGGGTGTCTTGCGTCATATCCACGGCGAGGTCCACACGATTATTGAACGCGACGAGAAAGAACTCATCGTCAGGATTTGCAATGTTAAAAAAACTTGCAACCGCTTCCTTCGATTTCCACAGTTTCCCAGTCATGCTGCCACTCGCGTCAAAGACAAATCCAACCGACATGGGTGCATCGTCCATTGAGAAATGCGTGATCACCTGCGCGACATTGTCTTGGTACAGTTTGAATTGCTCCTTTTCGAGACCGACTATCGAGCTGTCGTGTCGATCGACAACCGTCACCGGGATAAGAACGAGATCGGATGTGACGCGCAGGCTGTGGGCGTTTTGCTGCGCAGTAGGTGTAACGCGAGTACTCGTAAACTGAGGTTCGACCGATACACTCTGGCTTAGTCCGAGGCTTGAAAAAAGAACAACGCCCGCGTATCGCAGCAGAACAGGGACTGCAAGGCTTCGCAGAGCCTCGGCGTACGCTTCCATTCGCTCAATCCTTCTGTTTCTTTCCATTAGGCTCATCTCACCGCAAGCGATGTGATGCCTATGACGGAGTGCGGGTCGTACTATTTCTTCCCAGTTGCTCAGTGTTATGGCGATAAAACGAGTTAACTAATTAGCACTCGATCGGGTTATTTCACGTGCGAGTGAGATTCAAGACGGCAAGACGGATTAGCGGGTTAGCGCCCCCGGATACATAGTTCGACGTCTGCCCTTTCGCCGTTTGCGGGAGCTTCAGCGACCGGATCACCTAGCCCGCCGATCTCGATCGCGGGCCTTTGAAGAGACGGCGCGTAGATCTACGCTGCCGGCTTGCGTATATGGACGGGTTCCTCGGTATCGACCCGGGTGGCCGCGGATGGCTCGAAGGACTGCTTCGGAAGCAGGAAAAGCCACGACACTAGCACGAAAGGCGCTGTTAAGGCTGGAAGGGCGAATGGCCTCAGTCCAACATTCATAGCCGCTTGCGCGATGACCGTGATCACCGTGCCTAACAGTGTATATGCCACCACGCGCCCGCTCGGCCGGTAGAAAACGGTGCCAAGCGCAATGGCCGTAAGAACTGGGCTGAATCCCAGGAGACCGCCTGTGATCAAACCGCTTTCTGCGCCGAGGAGATGTGCGACAATGACCGTCACCACTGCACCACCTACAGCAAATGCAGCGGCTGTCCACGAGCTTACAAGCAGACCGGCGAGCAGAAGCAGTGCAGCCACGACACTTTGCTTCAGAAATACTTGCGAGATACTGTGGAACACGCCCTGGGTTACATTCACGATATTCACATGGCTAGTGTCATAGGCTTGAAATGGCATGACAACCTGCCCGGTAGGCAGCGCTGTGCCAGTCAGCCCGGCGAACCCATATGTCGCCAAGAGCAGAAGCCAGGTTGCGAGCACGAATGGGAATGTCAATGCGGACAGACCCCATGGTTTAACGGCGTTAACAACGCCGAGCATACAGACGACCGAAACGATGGCACCCAACACCACGTATCCCCAAAGCAGCGCTCCGGGCGCCAGAAATGTCGCCAAGGCCAGACCTACAAGGAAGGCGTTGTAGCCATAAAGCCCCGCAGACAGCGATTCTTTGTCGGCGCGAAGCCATTGTGCTGTCAAGGTTGCCACCACGACAGCAACCACGCCGGCAATCGCTACTCTGGGTACACCGGCAACGTAGGAGCCCCAGCAGACCGCAGCCAGGAAGAGTAGCCCGCTCAGAGGATTGTTTTGAAACATCACTTGCCCTATGCCGCGCAGATTAATATCTACAAACCGCACAATCCCTGATGTTCCAAGCAGGCGTTCCCACCGTGTGGATGAGTTGTCCATTGTCGCCTCCTGAAAAGCATTGATCCTAACGTTAAATAGTCGGTGTTAAATAATCGGCCTGGACGGTGATGCCTTAGCGCCATAAAAACGGGGGAGCGAGTCCAACTCCGATAACCTCCTCGCGCACCACTCCCCAAAATTCGCGCACCTTGGCCTTTACTTGTGCGGTCTCGCGCCCCAGCACCTTGTAGATCAAGCCGGCATCGTTGGGCAGCCGGCAAGCCCCAAATGCCAACCCCTGCAGGGGGTCCACATCAGCCCCAACGCGTTCGTAGATGCGGTCAATTTTGTCAACAGGCGTGCATAGAATCACGTTGCCGAGCACCTCATATGAGTCCATCACGCCGGTTTGCCGCAACGGATTCCGCTGCGGCTCGATGAGGAGTTTCTCAACGAACAACGTGGGGCCGCCGGGGCGCGCAGCGGCGGTCGATATCGACATCAAGGTAGCGCCGAAGCATTCGTCTTCACGATGGTGCCTGCGGCCCGGTTGGATGATCTCGGAGAAAAGAACTGTAGCCGTGGGCGCGACAGAGAGCCGCGTATCGCTGACAAACCGCGCGCGCCGATGCGGGATTATGGGGTCAGGAAGAAACTCGAGATAGGCATCGTCGGCAACTGTGATGGTCTGTGTTTGCGCAGCATAGTTGGCGTCCATCGTGTGGATCTTGGTTGCAGACTGCGTTGTGATGTGCGCCCGGGCGCCAGAACCCACCGCTACATCGAGCGCCAGCCGGTCCCCTTGCACGACACAGCCGGTGGTGTTGATGAGGAATACACAAGCCATTTCGGGCATTGCCTGGTCGCAATAGAGCGCCCGCTGCACCATATAAGGCGCCCGACGATCAATATTGGCCAGGACGGTGCGGTGACCACGGTGCTCAAACCCTAAGCGTAAGAACCCATTCTTGCCGACCGAACCGCTCTGCATCTGAGGTGGCTCGTCCTGAAAGGCGGCCAGTTCTCGAACCGATGCGCCGAGCGCGTGGCCGGCCACCCAAGGAGCAGAAGCCACCGCCGTCACGCGAGCTGCCTCTGAGCGCGCGGGTTCACCTCGAACAGAAACTCCCTGTCAATCAGCTCGACCAATTCAGGAATCCCCTCGCCGGTCTTGCAGTTTGTGAACAGGAACGGCTTGCGGCCGCGCATCAGTTGCGAATCTTGTTTCATCACTTCGAGGCTCGCACCCACGTAAGGCGCTAGATCGATTTTATTTATGACGAGAATGTCCGAGTGCGTGATCCCTGGCCCGTTTTTGCGGGGGATTTTGTCGCCGGCGGCCACGTCGATCACGTAGATGAAGTAGTCGACCAAAGCGGGTGAAAAAGTGAGTGTCAGATTGTCGCCGCCGCTTTCGATCAATACGAGATCGCTATCCGGGAAGCGCTCCTCCATGTCTTCCACTGCGGCAATGTTCATGCTCGGATCCTCGCGCACGGCAGTGTGTGGGCAGGCGCCCGTCTCCACGCCAATGATCCGTTCTTCTAGTAGGACGCCCTTGAGGACTCGCCGGACATGTTTGGCGTCCTCGGTTGTTACGACATCGTTTGTAATGATGAGGACTCTGATACCGCGCTCGAGTAACCGCGGAGTGATGGCTTCGATGATTGCAGTCTTACCCGACCCTACGGGGCCGCCTACGCCAATACGAGTGATTTTCTTCGACATTCGAGTCTCCCAGGAAGGTCAGTTCATGAATAAGCGGACATGCGCTTTCGCATGGACAGAGGCCAGGATTTCCTTTAACGGCGCATAGCCGGACATGTCGGATAGTCGAGCCGCAGCGGCACTCTCATAAGCCGCCTCGACTTTCTCCGTGAGGTCATAGAGGATTTTCTGGGTTTCGACGTGACTGATTTTCATCAGCCGCAACGCCGCGCTCAACGTCGTCGCTGCCAGACCGTACTGGTGCACGGAGAACGCCCCAAGCGCCGGAAGACCCTGCACGGCGAAAACGATCGCCAGCGCCACCGGATAGCATCCCGGCGTCACACCAGCTTCAATACATTCGCACCATTTGCGGAGTAGTGGCGCGCCGACAACTTGGACTCCAATTTCGGTTAACTTCTTGCCCATTCGCACCGACATTGTTCGTATCTCTTGAGAGAGCTTACGGACATGTACCTCGTCATCGATCCGGATGAGCGCATCCACATCGCCGGCGGTTGCCGCGGTGTGCGCTGCGATCAAAGCGATGCCATCGATGCGCTCTGCCTGCTCCAGCGCGGTGCGAGTGAAGGCATTCAGAGTCGCGGCATCGGTCACCACACCCTTCTGGATTGCCGATTCCAAACCACCTGAAAACGAGAACCCGCCGACGGGAAACATCGAATCGCCAAATTGCAACATTCGCGCAATTAACGTCGCGTTGCCCAGCGCTCCGACGCCGTCAGTCATCATGATCGTTCGCGGAAGCGGGCGTTAGCGGCGATGTGTGCGAATGAGCATGCCGAGCAGAATGCGCGTGGGCCCGCACTGGCGGGCGTCCGTATACGCGGCCGGTATCGTCCTCGACATCGGTGTAACTTTCATGCGTGTGCGAGTGCACCGGACCTTCGGCGCCACCGAAAAGCCGGCGCAATTCGTGGGGAGTGAGTGAGCGAACGACTTCGCGGCCAGGCACGAAGTCGTAGCGGATGCCCTGGAAGTGATGCGTGTTCATGACTGAGGCCATGACCCTACGGTCGACCGTGAGCGGCACATAAACGACTCTGTCCTTGACCACAGCCGGCCAGTGCTGGTTGCCCATCGCATGCCCCAGTTCGACGCACCTGCGCATCGCGATTTCGGGGGAAAGACCGCTCAGGTTGTCCAAGTGTACGACCATCACATCGCGCAAGTCGATTCGCGCAACGATAGCATAGGCGGCCTTGGCATCCCAGAACAACACGTCGCCGTCACGAATATACGTGCCGCGGTCGAGAGAGATCGCCAACTCGGCACCCTTCGTGGTTGTCTTCCGGAACCGACTCTTCTGCACCTCCCACTGGTCCACCTCCAGCAGATCGACGTTAGCGGAATGCAGCCGCTCGGTCCACTCAGGATCGCTGATATTGCCCAGAACGGTTTCAATGATTACCACTGGGTGCTCCTTGGCTGAATATCGCGTGTTGGTCAGCTAAAGAAGTACTTCTGGTTGAGCGAGATCGTCTTCAACGGCGGCACCGTAGCATGTTTGCCGTCGACCGTGACGGCGAACGTCTCTGGATTGACTTCAATTTTCGGAGTTCCGGAATTGCGAATCATGTCGCGCTTGCCAATCTTGCGGACGTTGTGCACCGGAAGCACTTGCCGTCGGAGCCCCAGGCGCTGCTTGATCCCGCCCGAATGCGCTGCTCCGGAGACGAAGGTGACGCAAGTCGCCGACAAAGCATCGCCGAAGGCACCGAACATCGGCCGATAGTAGGTCGGCTGCGGTGTGGGCAGGGACGCGTTCGGATCGCCCATAAGCGCCCAGCTGATGAGGCCGTTCTTGATTATGAGCTTCGGTTTGGCGCCGAAGAAAGCCGGTTCCCACAGGACGAGGTCTGCAATCTTGCCGACCTCGACCGAGCCCAGCACGTCGGAGATGCCGTGCGTAATGGCCGGATTGATGGTGATTTTCGCCACGTAGCGCAGCACACGGAAATTGTCGTTGCCCGGTGCGTCTTCCGGCAGCTTGCCGCGTCCGGTCTTCATTGCATCTGCCGTCTGGATGCATCGCAACCAGCATTCTCCGATGCGCCCCATCGCCTGCGAATCGCTTGAGAACATGGATATTACACCCATATCCTGAAGGACATTCTCAGCAGCGATGGTCTCGGCGCGGATACGGCTCTCGGTGAATGCTACATCGGATGGGATGTCAGGACTCAGATGATGGCACACCATGATCATGTCGTAGAGTTCCGACTGCGCGTTGATACCGTACGGAAGTGTGGGATTGGTGGAGGAAGGCAGAACGTTAGGCAGGCCAGCTACCTTGATGATGTCGGGTGCATGTCCGCCGCCCGATCCCTCGGTATGGAATGAGTGGACCGCGCGCCCCTCAAATGCTTCGATTGAATCGTCCACGAAACCGGATTCGTTCAGAGTATCGGTATGTATGCAAACCTGCGTGTCTGTCTCGTCGGCGACCGTAAGCGCGGACCGCAGCACAGCCGGAGTGGTGCCCCAGTCCTCGTGACACTTCACGCCGACTGCGCCGGCCTCGATCTGCTCTACCAGAGCGGCTTTGCCATGCCCGTGCCCCTTCGCCAGAATCCCTACGTTGATGGGCCAACCCTCGAACGCACGCAACATCATAGCGATGTTTCCAGGACCCGGCGTCACTGTGGTTGCGCTCGATCCGTCGGAAGGGCCAGTGCCCCCGCCGATCAGCGTGGTTGTGCCGTTGGACAGCGCCGCCTGCGCCTGCTGCGGAGAAATAAAATGGATGTGCGTGTCGATGCCGCCGGCCGTCAAAATTAGATGCGACCCTGAGATCGCGTCTGTCGCCAGCCCGACTTCCAGGCCGGGCGTGACGTTATCCATCGTCTGCGGATTGCCCGATTTGCCGATGGCGCAGATGCGGCCATCCTTGACGCCGACATCGGCCTTTACCACCCCGAGCACCGCGTCGATGATGGTCACGTTGGTGATGACCAAATCGGGAGCGCCGGCCGCCCGCGTCACCTGGTTGTCCATGCCCATGCCTTCGCGCATGCTCTTGCCGCCGCCGAAGACCACCTCGTCCCCAGAACCGTTGCGCAAATCGCGCTCGATTTCGACGAATAGTCCCGTATCCCCTAAGCGGATGCGATCGCCAGTCGTGGGGCCAAATATGCCGACATATTCTTGTCTTGAGATAGTACTCACCTAGCACCTCCTATTCGAGAAGCAGATTCCAGAGACAGACGACTAAGGTCTGACCTAACGTTTTCCGCTCGGCGTCAGCAGCTCTTCCTGTTGCACGGAGCGGAAGCCTCGTTTTGCCATCAGCGCCAGGGCCTTGGCCTTGATCTTTGAAGCATCCTTGCCTACGGTGGGGCCGTCAACTAGATTGTTGAACCCGTAGACCGCACGCTTGCCGGCATAAGGAACGAGTTTAACCTCACGCTCGTCGCCAGGTTCGAACCGCATCGCTGTCGATGAAGGGATGTCTAGGTGAAGTCCGAATGCCGCCTCGCGATCGAATTCCATCGCACGATTGACCTCAAAAAAGTGGAAGTGCGATCCAACTTGTATCGGTCGGTCGCCGGTATTGCGCACCTTGAGAGTCGTCACGGGCCGGTCCGCATTGAAGGTGATTGGTGCCGGATTGCACACATAACCGCCAATTTCTACGTCCGCGGTCGCCGGGTCGACATTCGCCGCAACGACGGGTCCCGCTTTAAGTCCAGCCATATTAATTAATCTCCTGTAAACAGTTCTTACTGAATCGGCGTGTGCACCGTTACCAAGCGACTGCCATCCGTAAACACCGCCTCGACTTGCAGCACCGGAATCAGATCGGCAACGCCATCCATCACGTCGCTCTTCTTCAACGCACCACGGGCGTCCTTTGTCACTTCTTCGATCGTGCTCCCGGCGCGTGCGCCATCCAACGCAGCTGCCGATATAATCGCGACCGCTTCCGGATAATTGAGTTTCAAGCCCTTCGCCTTTCGCTTCTGGGCAACGTCGGCCATCATGTAGATGAGTAACTTGTCGAATTCCCTCTCAGTCAACTTCATTTGCGCCCTCCTGAGATCTGCTTCGCGTTTACAATAGGACCGCCACACGCCCCGCTTGTAGTAGGTCCGTCTGGGGAGCGGGTTGTGATGTCGCGCCAGCTTCCCGCCTGATTACTGCACATTCGATTCGCCTAGGGCACTCCGAGTTCATTTTTTGTCTCCCTCGTCAGCCGTCTTTCCGCTTTGTTGGTTCTGAATCGAGCCGATTGCGGAGCTGCCCAGGCTTCGTAATATCGCGCTAACTTTTGCGCGCGTCATTGATTCGCTCATGTCGGTCTGGATTCTTTTTTTTGCTTTCGTTTGGGCAGGCTTCGCAGGTTTGATTTCGCCTGATCTTGCAAAAAAACATCTGGACGCAGTTTGTCGATGTCTAACCGTCGTCAGTAAATCTGACGCAATGAGGATTAATTCATGGGAGGTAAGGCCATCGCTATGAGAAGGCTCGGCATCATTGGACTCGTATTAGCCGCTGCGGCCATGCCGGTTCTGGCTGTCGATGGAGGTTTCGGTCGTACCATACCAGGCACTTGGGTCATCCCGGGAGTCGGCGTCATCGGACCGGATTCCGGGTTCGGCTTCACATATTTTCCCATCGGCTATATGGGAGCAATCGGAGGAAACCGTGTGGATGAAATTTCCGGCGTGCTTGCTACGAACGTCCAAGCTAACGCGAGCATCAACGTTCTGATACCTTCCTACACTTACAGGACGGAAACTAAGAAGGTGCACTTCTCTTCTCAGATGTTCATACCCGTCAACTGGTGGGACGTGACGGCGTCAGAAATCAATGGCGTTCCGCAAAGCGTGAACTCTAGAAACGCCAGCGTCGGCGATGTCATCTTCGTACCCGTTACGGTCGGCATCCATTTCAGCGATCACAACAATCTTGCGATAAGCGCTTGGTTCTGGGCTCCCACCGGATTATTCAGGTTCGGCAACATTTCGAACGTCGGAATGGGCGTATGGACGTTTATGCCGAACTTCGGGCATACCTACTTTTGGGAGAAGCACAATCTGGAATTCGACAATTTCGTCGGGTTCGATATCTATGGCCACAACTCAGTCACCAACTATACTAGCGGCACTGTGTTTCATTGGGACAGCATGGTGCTCAAGTATTTTGGCAACAAGAGGGCCGCGGTCGGAGCGCTTGGAACCCAACTCACGCAGATCAACGACGACACAGGCCCGCTAGCCAAGGAACTGAACGGCTTCCGAGGTCAGAAGTCGGGTGTCGGTCCAATCGTTCTTTACACCGCGAAGCGCGAGAAACCGGGCGTGACTTTGTCGCTCCGCTGGATCAACGAGTTTTTCGTGACGAACATGTTGAAAGGGAACACGTTGATGGCCGGCGCCGCATTGAGCTTCAGATAACGCGGCTCGCGCAAGCGCGGATCATCATTAATCGTGCCTCCGCTTAGGCGGATTTGTGAGTTTGGCCAACTTCATTCGAAAGGAATAGCAATCGTGAACGATCGCAGACGCTTTCTCACCATGTTAGGGGCTACAACGGTCACCGGATCGATCAGCGGGGCGCTAGGGTCACCGCTGCCCTATGGATACACGCTGACAAAGGCGCAACGAGACAAATTGAATCCAGACGAGATTATCGCGCTTATGAAGCAGGGCAACGAGCGCTTTAGCAAGGGACAGAGACCGACACCCAACTACATCGCGCAACAAAGGGCCACAGCCAATGACCAGCATCCGCTCGCTGTCATTCTGAGCTGTATCGATTCGCGTGCACCAGCAGAGATCATCATGGACCTCGGCATCGGGGACATCTTCAATTCCCGTGTGGCCGGCAACGTTTCAAACGACGACATTCTCGGCAGCATGGAGTTTGCTTGCAAGGTCGCTGGCGCGAAGGTCGTGCTGGTGATGGGACACACCTCTTGCGGCGCCATAAAAGGAGCCATCGACGACGTCAAGCTAGGCAACCTTACAGGATTGCTGGAGAAGATTCGTCCCGCGGTTGAGGCGACTACCTATAAAGGCGATCGTTCGTCAAAGAATTTGGCTTTCGTAGACGCTGTGGCGGCTAAGAATGTGGAGCTGACGATCGATTCCATCAGGTCCAATAGCCAGGTGCTTCGTGATCTTGAGTCCGCACAGTCTATAAAGATTGTGGGGGCAATGTATAACTTGGATACGGCAACGGTGGACTTTCTCAGCTAAGTTGACGATGACGGCCACCCGTTCCCACAGCGCGTGGGCGGCGAACCTTACCGATTCCGAATTTCGGACGATCTTCACGAGCGGCCTTCGAAATTGTTCGCAGGCCGCTGCGGTTGTGCTTGGTTGTTGCTTCTTTGCTATTCCGGCGACAGCGCAGCACCAGGTAATGGAACCGCCGGGGGTAGTGGAGGATCCGGAAACGGAGCGCAAGTTCGGGCTCTGGCTCGACCAAGCCACTTCTGTCGACCTTGCCCCGAACAGATCGTTAGAATTCGAATTCCATGAACGGTTCGACGAGGGAGGCACGAACCTATTCGAGCACTTCTACCAGGTCGGTCCCGGATTTCGTCTGCGACCGTGGCTCTTGGTGATACCCATTTATCGTTATCAGATCTACCCAGGCGATGCCGAGGTCCCTCACGAAAACCGTCTGCTGCTCAATGTCACTATGAGTACCAAGCGAGGCCGATGGCAGCCTATCGTCCGCACGCTCACTGAAGGCCGATTTCCAAAAAATCGAATTGCTTCCGCACGCTTTCGACTTCGTCCTGGCTTCGAGTATACCCTTCCGTTTCCAATGAAACGCCCGCCGGTCTTGGTCATAAACAATGAGTTCTTCATTGTCCCTGGCGCCAACAGCTTCAATGCTGGCGGCAAATACACTCAAAACCGCCTTCAAGCGGGAGTCCGTTTCCCCATCACAGAATTCTTTGCCGTTCGGCCTTACTATATGCGCGTTTCGGTGAACCGCCCCACTGGCTGGGACAGCACCAATGTCATCGGCTTCTCAGTCGCTCTCAAGATCACCGGCCTACAGAAAAAAATTCGCTAGCCATTATCTTCATTTCGCTAGCCATTGTCTTCATTTAACGAAAGCGGTGCCATCGTCCCCATCGGTCGTAGAAGCCACCACGATATGGATAACCACGGCCATGATAAGGACGCCAACGACCTCCGTGAAAATAAAATCCTCTCGGATGGGTGACTATTATCGGTTGAGCAACGCTGGGAAACACCATGCCGAAAGCCGTCAAAACAAATCCAAAAAGGCCAAGCTTTTTGAACATATCGCCCTCCAATAACTTTGATGGCGCGTTCACAGGGCCGTCTCAAAACTAGCGGCTGAGGAATCAGGCGTTCGGATCAGCAGAGGGCCTTATCGACCCCTTCTCCTTTGGCGCCTGTGAAATAGCGCGCCACCACCCGCTCCCAAAGCCCCACCGATCGCCGCGCCCCCGAGACCTCTGCCTGCCACGGCGCCAATCGCCGCTCCGCCGGCGGCGCCAATACCAACGCGTCTCCCCGCCCTTCCGCGCCGTCTGCCGCCTTGACGGTGAGCTCTCTGAGTTTGCGCCTGGGCCGCATAGATCGGTATGTCAGGTACAGCTAACAATCCGATTGAGAGAATCGCCTTCAACGTTCGCGGTTTCATAACACAACCTCTAGTCCAAAATTCCAACGATATGGAGCCACCCCGCTTCGATGACTTGGGCGCAGTTGACTTCCCTCTTCGCCCTACTTCTAAAGATGCCCGTCTGCCGAATCTGCTGGAGTTTCGGAGGCTGTGGAAAGCAGTCATTGCGAGCGGGCTGCTTGCTATGGGCAGCGCTGATGGGTTCAGGCGGCGGGCAGGAGAACCCGGGCGATAGAGCCTTTTCCGGGATCGCTCGCGATCTCGATCTCACCGTCATGCTGGCGTGCAATGGACCGGGCAATCGCCAGCCCAAGACCGGCACCGCTGATTCTTCGGAAACCATCCTTGGAGCCGCGATAAAAGCGCTCGAAAACGTAAGGCAGGTCTTCGGGCGAGATTCCAATTCCGTCGTCCATAACATCAATGAAGATAACCGGACGCTCATCTCGCCGGCCTGTAGTCAGCAATACTCTCACTTCGCCGCCCGGTTTCGAATACTTGATGGCATTGTCGAGCAGGATGAGAAGAAGCCGGCGCAGAGCGCGCTTATCTCCGGCTACCGTGCACTGTCTCGCTGTATCGCTCGTCAAACTAATGTCGGCGGTCTTCGCCAGCATGCGCGCATCCGACGCGACAGCCTGAGCCAGTTCCGCTAGTTCAACCGGCTCCCGAACCGGAGGCTCGGCATTCGCATCGGCGCGGGCAACGGACAACAAGTCCTCGATCAGCTCGGTTGTCCGTTCGCTCTCGTCCAGTATGCGGTCCAGCGCCTGCGTATACTCCATCTCGCTCCGCTGCTTTCTGCGAGTGACTTCCGCCGTCGTGCGAATAATAGCGACCGGTGTCCGCAGTTCATGCGAAGCGTCGGCTGTGAACTGCATCATGCGAAGAAACGAGTCCTCGAGTCGCGCCAGCATGGCGTTCAAGGTTGCCGATAGGTGATCCAATTCGTCCCTCGCGCCGCTGAGGGGAAGGCGCTCGGACAGATTGTGCGCTTCGATATCCGCCGCCGCACTTGCGATCCGCTCCACCGGCCTCATAGCGCGGCGGCTCATCCAGTATCCCGCTGCCGAGGAGGCGAACAGAATTAAAGGAGCTGCCAACAACGCAGTCCAAGCGAACGAGCGTAGCATCTCCGCGAATTCGCCGACGGGAATTCCGATCTGGACGGCTCCTGGCGCTACTGACGCAGACAATACCCGGACCGGTTCGCCGTTTTTCATCATAGTCTCGAAGCTGCTACTGTTCCGCTGGCGCAGAATCTCAACCGGCAATGTACCCCAGCCCTCCGTTCCCGGCGACTGATAGATCCACTGTCCGCTGGCATTGGCGATGCGAAATCGTGTTCCGGCGGGAGCGTACCCTGCATGTACGGCCAACTCGCACTCCGAGCCTTGTTGATCCGACGCCAACTGCGCAAGAAAGGCCCGCATCGCCACAAGGCGCGAGCGCAGTTCATGGTCTACCGTGTCATTGATGCTCTCGCGCATCGCCACATACGCGCCGAGTACGACGGCAGCCAAGGTTAACGCCATGATGACCGTGTACCAGACTGTCAGCCGAAACCGCATCGACCGCCGATTCACAGTTCCTCCCGTAAGATGTAGCCGTAGCTACGCACGGTGTGGATCAACTTGCCCCCATGTCCCACATCGATTTTCTCGCGCAGGTTCTTAATGAATGCATCTACCGTGTTGGCCTTAATATCATTGCCAACACCCCAAACGTTTTCGATGATTGTCGATCGCGAAACTGCGTGGCCAACGCGACGCATCAGAAACTCGAGTACGCGATACTCTGTCGCCGTGAGACTTAAGGGAACGCCGTCCCGCCAAGCCTGGTGGGATGCTGGTTTTAGGACCAGATCGTCGACCTTCAACTCGGATTTGGGCGGCTGGCCAGCGCGCCGCGCGATCGCGCGCAGCCGGGCGAGCAGGACTTGGAAAGCGAAAGGCTTTATCAAGTAGTCGTCGGCCCCCGCGTCGAGCGCGCGCACCACTTCTACGGTGTCATCCCGCGCCGTGAGAATGAGAACCGGCGTGTCGCGTCCTGCAAGTCTCAAACGCTGAACTACTTCGACGCCATCTATGCCGGGCATCGCGATATCGAGAACAATGGCGTCGAAGGCATAGGTTTCGGCAGAGTGAACTGCTTCGAGACCATCGCCGGCCAGGGTGATGGTGTGGTTTTCCTCTTCCAGGCCTTGGCGCAGCAGCTCGCGCATCGGAGCTTCGTCTTCTACCACCAGAATCCACACACCACACACCACGCTCTACTACCATCGTAACGGGTGAACTCTGGCGATCGCGGCGCAAGCCCGAAGCGCCCAGCTTTCATGGATTCTTCAGAATCGCCCCCCATAATGTCGGAAATGATTCGTTTTTCCTCGGTGTCCCACTTCCTCCACTCGCGAATCCTCTGGTTCCTCATCGCAGTCTACGCGCTGGCGGCCCTGGTCCCGCACCCGGCGCTGGTTCTCCGCGACATTTCACTCCCTGCGGGAGCAGGCGCAGCGCTCGGGATGCCGGCGACTCTGCCAGCATTGCTGCTAGCGTTTCTCCTATTCAATGCCGGATTCGGCGCCCGGTCTTCCGCGCTGCGCAGTCTGAGACAGTCGAGCCTGGTCTTGGGAGCTGGCACGCTCGCCAATCTCGCCGTCCCGCTGCTTGCTCTCGTTGCAGCCAGTGTTTTTCTGCGCTCCTGGGATAATCCCGCCGAGGTCCAGAATGTTCTCGTCGGCATTGTCCTGATCGCTTCAATGCCGATTGCAGGGTCATCCACGGCTTGGGCTCAGAAAGCCGAAGGCGACCTGTCGGTCAGCCTGGGCTTGGTTCTGTTGAGCACTGCCATTAGCCCGCTGACGACACCGCTTCTCCTCCGTATCGGCAGCGCAATCACCGCTGGTGACTGGTCGCGCCATCTTTCCGAGCTTGCCGGTCAGGCGACAGGCAATTTTCTACTGCTCTTTGTACTCGTGCCCTCCCTCGTCGGCATCGTGCTGCGTTCCATCCTCGGTGAGAATGCAGTGCAACGAATTCAGCCGGCCGTGAAGTTTGCGAATCTGATCGTTCTCCTTCTCTTGTGCTATCTGAATGCCGCCGTTTCATTGCCGCACGTCTTGGCTCAGCCCAATCCCGAGTTCCTCGCCATGGCGCTGGGCGTGACGACTTCGCTTTGCTTACTCATGTTCGGCGCTGGTTGGATCTTGGCCTCACTGTTGCGGCTAGATCGGTCGCGGCGAGCTCCGCTCGTCTTCGGTTTGGGGATGAACAATAACGGCACGGGTTTGGTGGTTGCGGCCAGCGCCATGCCAAGCTATCCTCTTGTACTCCTGCCGATTCTTCTCTACAACCTCGTCCAGCATCTGGCAGCTGGCGCAGCAGACCGTCTACTGTTTTCGAAGAGCTGAGCACAGCCGATCCTGTCCGGCACGCACGTGCGGTGATGCAACGTCGCCGCGGTCGGTGCATTCTTGCGATCGGTGCATTCCTTGAAGCTATGGAAAGTAACTTCGGCTGCCATTTACCGCAACAAAAATAGCCCGTCGGACCATCGCGAGCACCACCATTATCAGAACGTTTCGGCGTCTACGCCAAGAACGCTGATGACCGGGAGACTTTTTCATGGCACTCCTACTGCGACTCGCATGCCTCTCGTGTTTGATTTCTACGCTGAGCTTTGCCGAGAGCGTGTCGGGATGGTTGGTCAACTCCAAATGCTTCTCCAGCATCGAGCGGAATCGCGGTGATATACCAAGCTACGTCAATTGGGATATCAACGGGGCAATCCGCTACTGCTCGCCGACTAAAAAAACTACGTCTTTCGCCGTGGTGAGCAAGAACGATGGGCTACCGTACAGGTTCGATGCTGCTGGAAATGAGAAGGCTATCGGCCTCGGCCTGAACGCTAACAAAAAGTCAGCGTACTTAGTCAAAGTGGATGGCGTCACGAGTCGAAAAAACGGTGTAATCAGTCGGAACACAATTACCGTGCAGGCGATTGCTATTCTCACACGTGTGAACCGTAGTGGAAGAGGCGCGCCGGGGCTATAAGGCGACACGCCAGCTCATTAAAGGTTCAGTTCACCCACGCCGAAGATCTGTACAGACTGGACTCCGTCGGCCACGAAGCTTCAAGTAGATCATCAAGGTTTGCGAAGTAAGTCTCTCCATTCCAGTCCAAATCGGCCACGCCGAACACAGTTTCGATGGACTTATATTCGACGACTGCGCCGTTTGGAATCTCGATCGCGATCCCTGAAGATTCCTCTATGGCAAGAATGGGTAACAACAGCTTTATGGTCAATGACGAACCTCTTCATGTAGTGCGCGCAGGAGGTTCAATGTTGCATCAGCCGCTGCCTCGCACGCGGAAATTCTTCGATCGCCTTTAGGCTCAAATTCTTACGGATAGGTTTCGATACTGAGCGTTGCAAAGGCTGCGACAATGGATTGCTGGCAAAGGAGTTGTGATGGCGTCGCAACTTTGTCGATTTGACGAACGAAACCTAACTGATCCGCATTGTCGCCGCCTGGCGCGGACGATACCCGCGGCGGCATTCCGATGGGT
>Ga0126371_10001238_pt1 | contig 21475 bp, 24 predicted proteins | sample PanSoiMetaPlot_4_FD_110145 | JGI IMG/M metagenome (GOLD analysis project Ga0126371, IMG submission 110145) | Tropical forest soil microbial communities from Panama - MetaG Plot_4 | ecosystem: Environmental > Terrestrial > Soil > Tropical forest > Bulk soil | place: Panama | collected 2016-02-17 | reverse complement strand
ATCGAGGCGTTGGCTGAGCTGCGGGATGTAAATCTGACCTGGTATGTTGGCCTTGATGCTGATGCTACAAAGATTGGCGACATGCTCTGGCACGCCACAGACATTGACGAAAACACGATGGCACGCATCGTCGGGCTGTTTAGGCTGAAATTCAGTGACCCATCAATCATGATGGAAAAGGTCAAAGGAGAACCGGTGTATCTGATCCTGGCCATGACACAGGACAAAACGATCCGAATGAAGCCGCAGAACTTATTGACCGGTCTGCCGGTACGGCACCTGGAGGCAGTCGCTTGAGTGTAATTGTTCCACTTTCGAGCATCCCAGTTGGCGTGGTCGTCGAACGCAGTAAGGGCGAGAACCGATGGGCCGATTTTCACTGGCGTCCGGTGAGTGTACTTGCTGGAGTGCCTGACACGCCGGCCTGGACGAGACTCAGCGAGGATGGTGAGCGTACGACCTACTACGCTGGCGCCGCCGCTGTCGAACTGTACCGTACAGAGACCGCACACTACCGCGACAACTTACAGATGGATCCTCCGCAGCTATGGGTCGTCTTACGTCCGGTCGAGCGTGACCCACCTTATGAAGTTGCGACTGTTACTGCGGATCCGGCCGAAGGCGAAGGGATGACCGAGGCCGGTGCGAACATTGTCGAGCCGCTCCCGATGCCGGAATTTGTACAGGAGGCCATTGCAGCCTTCGTCACCGAGCACCATGTCGATCGGGCGTTTGTGAAGCGCAAACGCGATCGCGCAAATCCCGACGCACTCGCGCGCCGTGGTCCGCCTATCCGGGAGGATCGCAAATGAACGATCCTGAGAATTTCCTCAGTCGATGGTCCCGTCGCAAACGCGATGCCAACGAGCAGCGGGAGGAAGCGGCGCACCAAGAAACAAGCGTCCGTTCCGCCGGCAATGCAGAGTCAAGTCCGGACGAGGTCGCTTTGACACCACCGCCACGGCCTGCAGCGGAGTTTGATGTCAGCAGTCTGCCACCGATTGAGTCCATCGACTCAAACACGGATATTTCCGCGTTTCTGCAGAAGGGCGTTCCGGAAGCGCTTCGGCATGCGGCCCTTCGTCGCGCCTGGTCGTCGGATCCATCAATCCGCGATTTTGTCGGGCTAACCGAGAACTATTGGGATGGAGTCGGCCCCGAAGGGGTTCCGGGGTTTGGCGATCTTGATCCCAATCTCGATGTGAGGCGTCTTGTGGCCGAGTTATTCGGGGAAGCGCCACGCGCTCAGTCCTGCCAAACTAAATCGGCCGAAATAGGCCCGACTGACGCATTAGTTCCTCCGAGGAGGGATCAAGAGACGGATAAAACGTCGTCGACAAAGCCCAGCCCACAGGTCGCCGAAGCGCCTCCCTCGTCAACCGATCAAAATGTTGCAACGCAAAAACAGTCCGATGGATCGCCGGAGGCAGGTAAGCTGGTACGACGCCACGGCGGCGCAATGCCGCAAGAATATTGATAAGGCCCCATAGCCTGAGGCTATTGACCCATCCTTTGTCCGACCGATACGCTTTCATTGTCATAATTCGAAACAAGAGAGTCGGATGCGAGATCCGGGTCTTACCGAAGCGATTCGTGCCGCTGGCGGCATTAGCGAGCTTGCACGCCAAATAGGAATTTCCCAACCCTCGGTGTCGAACTGGGTGCGAGTTCCAGCCGAACGGGTCATACCGGTGGAATCCGTGACCGGGGTCGACCGCACAGTGCTGCGGCCCGACCTCTACAGCGGAAAAAAGATTGATAGTGAAGTTGATGAAGTGGATGCCGCGCGTGCACAAGAATACGCGTTGCTCGCCGCCTTGTTGATGCGCGCGCCAGACGCTGAATTGCTCTCGAGAATTTCCAAATTACGCGGCGATGCCTCGCCGCTCGGGCTGGCGCACGCGGCGCTCGCTGAAGGTGCGGACAGGGCAAATGCAAAAACCGTCGAGCGAGAATTTTTCGATTTGTTCGTCGGTCTCGGTCGTGGCGAACTGCTGCCGTATGGCTCTTACTATCTCACCGGCTTCTTACACGAGCGTCCGCTGGCGCGCTTGCGCGAAGATCTGGCGAAGTTGGGTATTGCTCGAGCTGAGGGCGTGGTTGAGCCGGAAGATCACGCCGGCATCCTTTGTGAGATCATGTCCGGACTTGCGAGCGGCCGCCTACCCGCGGCGCCCGCGTCTGATCGCGTGATCTTTGAAAGACATATGGCGCCCTGGATCAGGCGCTTCTTCGTCGACCTGGAGAACGCGGAGGCTGCCGAATTCTATCGGCGGTTAGGCACGCTCGGACGCGTCTTTGTCGACATCGAACAAGAGGCCTTCGAGCTCCCTGCGTGAGGGTGGGCGAGGGATCACTGAGGACTGTCCGAAGATTCAAGGAGGGAACGGCGATGAAGGAACAAGACAAGGAAAAACTGGGCCGTCGCGACTTCCTGCGTGCGATGGGCGCTGGCGCAGGTCTCGCTGTGACAGTGGCCGCTCCGCTCGCTACCGAGGCCGTCGCCTCCGAGACGGACGCCGAAAAGAAGAAGGCGCGCTATCAGGCGAACTCGACCGACGTGCAAAGCTTCTACCGCGTCAACCGTTATCCGAAGTAAGGGAGATGCAGCCGTGCTGATCAAAAGGACAGAACGTCAGACACGTCGCAGCAATCTCGCAACGGCGGTCGGCAATCAGTCGAGCGGCGGTCTGGATCGCCGCGCATTTCTACGCAGGTCCGGATTGGTCGCGACGGGTCTCGCGACCATCGGCGCATTGCCGTTGGCAAACGTGCAAAAGGCAGAGGCAGCCGGCCCAAATGTAGCCGGCGCTACAATTCGCAAGAGCGTTTGCACCCATTGTTCCGTCGGCTGCACTGTCACTGCCGAAGTCTCCAACGGTGTTTGGGTTGGACAGGAACCGAGCTGGGATTCTCCTATCAACCGCGGTTCGCATTGTGCAAAGGGTGCGTCAGTGCGTGAGCTCGTTTCGGGCGAGCGGCGCCTCAAATATCCAATGAAGCTGACCAAGGGCCAATGGACACGTGTGTCTTGGGACGCCGCTATCAACGAGATTGGCGACAAGCTCAATGCCATCCGCCAGAAGTCGGGCAGCGATGCGGTGTATTGGCTCGGCTCTGCCAAAATGACGGACGAGGGTTCCTACCTGTTCCGAAAGCTCGGCGCTTTCTGGGGCACGAACAACACGGACCATCAGGCGCGCATCTGCCATTCGACCACCGTCACCGGTGTGGCCAATACCTGGGGCTACGGCGCGATGACGAACAGCTACACCGACATCCGCAATTCCAAGACGCAGATCATCATGGGCGGCAATCCGGCCGAGGCTCATCCGGTGTCGTTGCAGCACCTGATCGAAGGCGCCGAGATGAACAAGGCGAACGTTGTCGTCATCGATCCTCGGCTGACACGCACTGCCGCGCATGCAACTGAATACGTTCGTCTGCGACCCGGCACCGACATTCCGGTGTTGTATGGCATCATGTGGCACATCATTAAGAATGGTTGGGAGGACAAGGACTTCATCCGTCAACGTGTGTACGGATACGAAGACGCGCGCAAGGAAATGGAGAAGTGGACTCCGGAGGAGGTTGAACGCGTCTCCGGCGTTCCCGGGGCTCAACTCGAGCGCGTCGCCAAGATGTTTGCCACACAGAGGCCATCGACATTGATCTGGTGCATGGGCCAGACCCAGCACACTGTCGGTACCGCCAATGTCCGCGCAAGCTGCATGTTGTTGCTGCTCACGGGAAATGTCGGGGCTCCTGGAACGGGCGCGAATATCTTTCGGGGGCACGATAATGTGCAGGGCGCCACCGACGTCGGCCTCGACATCGTGACATTGCCATTCTATTACGGGCTGGCTGAAGGCGCCTGGAGGCACTGGTCTCGCGTCTGGGAGGTCGACTACAACTATTTGGTCGGCCGTTTCGACGAAAAGAAGATCATGGAAACGCCCGGCATCCCGCTCACGCGCTGGTTCGACGCAGCGATTCTGCCGAAGGATCAGGTGGCGCAAAAAGACATTGTGCGGGCGATGTTTGTCCAGGGTCACGCCAGCAACTCAATCACGCGTATCCCTGAATCGCTGAAAGGTTTGACGGCGCTCGAGTTGCTGGTTGTTGCCGACCCGCATCCGACGACGTGGGCTTCTCTGGCTGTGCAAGCCGGGCGCGAGGAGGACATGTATCTTCTCCCCGTCGCCACGCAATTCGAATGCAAAGGTTCCCGCGTCGCTTCAAATCGAGCGATGCAGTGGGGCGAGCAGATCGTCAAGCCGATCTTCGAATCGAAGGACGATCTCGAGGTCATGTACCTGATCGCAAAGAAGTGCGGCTTTGCAGACCAAATGTTTAAGAACATTAAGGTCGAGAACAACTTGCCGGTTGCCGAGGACATTCTCCGAGAAATTAATCGCGGCAGTTGGTCCACCGGTTACTGCGGTCAGTCGCCGGAGCGCATCAAGTCGCACATGGCCCACCAGGCCGACTTCGACATGCTGACGCAGCGGGCGACGACGGGGCCGAACAAGGGCGACTACTACGGCCTGCCTTGGCCGTGTTGGGGTTCGCCTGAAGTTAGGCACCCTGGAACGCCCCTGCTTTACAATACCAATCTCAGCGCGATGGATGGCGGCGGCGTATTCCGCGCACGCTTTGGCGTAGAACGCGAAGAGAAACGGCCGGACGGCTCGACAGTAAAAGTGAGCCTGCTTGCCGACGGTTCGGCGTCCAAGGATTCGGAAATCAAGGATGGATATCCCGAGTTCACGCTCGGCGTGCTGAAAAAGCTTGGCTGGGATAAAGATCTGACCGAAACCGAAATGGCCGTGATCAACAAGGTCAACCCAACCACACCGGATGCTGTGTCATGGTCGCTTGATCTGTCCGGCGGCATCCAGCGCGTTGCCTTGAAGCATGGCTGCATTCCCTACGGAAACGGCAAGGCGCGCATGAATGCCTTCGGCCTGCCCGATCCGATTCCGGTGCACCGCGAGCCCATATACACCCCGCGTATCGACCTGGTGTCAAAATATCCGACGCTACCCGACGCCAAGCAATTCCGACTGCCGAACATCGGGTTCTCCGTGCAGAAAGCGGCGGTGGAGAAGGGTATCGCCAAGCAGTTCCCCCTCATCCTCTCGTCCGGCCGCCTGGTCGAGTACGAGGGCGGGGGCGAGGAAACCCGGTCGAACAAGTGGCTCGCCGAATTGCAGCAGGACATGTTCATTGAAATCAATCCTGCCGATGCCGCAGACCGCGGCATTAAAGACGGCGGCTGGGTGTGGGTCACAGGCGCCGAGAACAATTCCAAGGCCAAGATGAAGGCACTTGTCACCGAGCGCGTCGGCAAGGGCGTGGCCTGGATGCCGTTCCACTTTGGTGGATGGTTCGGCGGCGAAGACCTGCGGGCCAATTATCCGCAGGGAACAGATCCGGTGGTGCTTGGTGAAAGCGCGAATACGATTACGTCGTACGGCTACGACCCAGCGACCGGCATGCAAGAGCCGAAAGTTACCCTCTGCCAGATTCGAGCAGCGTAAGGAGCAACGACCATGGCGCGAATGAAATTTCTCTGCGACGCCGACCGCTGCATCGAATGCAACGCCTGTGTCACAGCCTGCAAAAACGAAAACGAGGTTCCGTGGGGTATCAACCGTCGGCGAGTGGTCACACTTGACGACGGCAAGCCAGGGGAACGATCGATATCCATGGCCTGTATGCACTGCACCGATGCGCCGTGCGCGGCGGTTTGCCCGGTAAACTGCTTCTACACCACTGCGGATGCAGTTGTGCTTCATTCAAAAGACCTTTGTATCGGCTGCGGCTACTGCTTCTATGCTTGCCCATTTGGCGCGCCGCAATATCCAAAAGTCGGTAACTTCGGTTCGCGCGGCAAGATGGACAAATGCACATTCTGTGCGGGAGGTCCCGAAGCCGATGGCACCAAGGAGGAATTTGAGAAGTACGGCAACAACCGCCTCGCCGAGGGCAAGCTGCCGCTGTGCGCTGAGATGTGCTCCACCAAATCGCTGCTTGCCGGCGACGGTGATGTCATCGCACAGATCTACAAAGAGCGAGTAGCCAAGCGCGGCTACGGATCGGGCGCCTGGGGTTGGCAAACGGCGTACAAAGAATCGATAGCAACGTGATGCATGCTGGGTCTGTTCAAAAGAAGAAGCGAATACAGGGAGAAGAACGCATGGCGAAAATTGTTGCGCATATGCGCTTGATCGCCGGTGCGCTGGCGCTCGCAATAGTGGTTGCATTGTCCGCCCCAGTTTCGGCCCAGCAGCCGAATTCGGTCAACCCCACGGCCGACGCAGTCAAAGAGCAACAGCTGCTGCAGCAGCTCAAGATGATTCAAGGCCGCGGTACTATTCCGGACGTGAAGTCCTACGTTATCGAGCACCCGGTGGGCCGAAACTGGCAGGAATTTCACAGCGTAACGCTTCGCTGGATCGGCGCCATCGCTATTCTCGGCATGCTGTTGCTCCTCGTCATCTTCTATCTGTGGCGCGGCATGGTGAGGCTGGAGAGCGGGCGTTCAGGGCGCAAAATCGTGCGCTTCAACGCATTCGAACGCTTCGTCCATTGGATGACAGCGACGTGCTTTATTATTTTGGCTATCACCGGCCTCAACATAACATTCGGCAGGCCGCTCTTCGCCTCGACCGTTGGATCCGAAGCCTTCACCACCTGGTCGGAGTGGGCGAAATACGCACACAACTATCTCAGCTTCCCCTTTACGATTGGGGTGGTGCTGATCTTCCTGATGTGGATTGGCGGCAATATTCCAAATGCCGTCGATGTCGAATGGTTCAAGCGGGGCGGCGGCATTGTGGGCGACGACCATCCGCCGGCCTACCGTTTCAACGGCGGTCAAAAGGCAATCTATTGGATTGTGGTTCTTGGCGGTGGTGCGGTGGCGATCACCGGCTATACGCTGATGTTCCCGTTCTACGGCACGACCATCGATACCATGCAATATGCCCAGATGGTCCATGCAGTGGTGGCGATGCTGTTTATCGCCGCGATGCTTGGTCACATCTATATTGGTACAATCGGCATGGAAGGCGCCTTCGAGGCGATGGGCGAGGGAACGGTCGACGTCAATTGGGCCAAGGAGCATCATCGTCTCTGGCTGGAGGATGAAATGGGGCGCGGCAGTCCGAAGGGTGCGCGAGCCCAGCCTGCCGAATAACCGTACTGGAAACTTCTCTTTGCGGCGCCCGGCTTCAGGCCGGGCGTTTTGCTATAAGGGGCGCGAGGAGCAATAAATGAACGCGCCCGCAAGAGGCTCTATGCGTATTGTTGGCTTGGCCGGTTGGAGCGGCTCGGGCAAAACCACGCTTATTACGAAACTGATTCCGCGTCTGATTGCGCGCGGCGTTAAAGTGTCCACACTCAAGCACGCCCATCACGGTTTTGATCTGGACCAACCCGGCAAGGATTCCTTCTTTCATCGCGCGGCCGGCGCAACCGAAGTCATTATTTCATCGGCCAAGCGCTGGGCCATCTTGCATGAACTCCGCGAGGAGCCTGAATGGGACTTGCGCGCGCTCGTCGGCAAAATGTCGCCGGTCGACCTGGTGCTGGTCGAGGGCTTCAAACGCGATGCTTTTCCCAAGCTCGAAATCTATCGCGCTGAGAACGGTAAGCCTTTCATTTATCCTGACGACCCGCACATCGTGGCGATTGCGTCCGATGTTGCGTTGCCGCAGTCGAGAATTTCAGTCGTTGACCTCAACGACATTGATGCAATCGCTGACCTGCTCCTCAAGAGCGCGATCCCTCTTTCGGCCGCGCCCGCCACTGCGCGGAGTGGATAATGGCGCAGCTCACCGATGATTGCTTCGCATTCTCTGGGCCGCTGCTGCGGCTCGAAGAGATGGAGCGTTTGATCGAGCAGCGTATCGTGCCAATCGCCGAGACAGAGCGCGTGCCTTTGCATGGCGCACGCGGCCGCGTTGTTGCCGACGACGTTAAAGCCCCAGTCGATTTGCCGCCGTTCGATAATTCTGCGGTCGATGGGTATGCCGTGCGCCACGCCGATCTTCGCCCCGACAGCGAGACCACGTTGGCTGTTTCGGGCAGACTCACGGCTGGCGCACGCGCTTCTTCCACAATTAAACAGGGGCAAGCCATTCGCATTTTCACCGGGGCGGCCATGCCGACCGGCGCCGATACCGTCTTTATGCAAGAGGACGTGACGGTGAATGGGGACCAAGTGACGGTTCCGAAAGGTTTGAAGCTCGGCGCCAATCGCCGTCTCGCGGGCGAAGATGCGCCGGCCGGCACCGTGGTTTTTCCGGCTGGAACCGTACTTGAGGTGCAACACATTGCACTTGCGGCTGCACTCGGCCTGACCGAGATTGTTGTGCGGCGGCGGCTCAAGGTTGCAGTGTTTTCAACCGGCGATGAGGTCGTTGAACCTGGTACCGTGCGTGGAGGTGCTTCAATCTATGATGCGAATCGGTTCCTGCTGACAGAACTGCTCGAACGGCTCGGTGCAACTGTCACCGACCTCGGTATCCTTGCGGACGATGCAGAAAAACTCTCGCTCGCTTTGCGAGAAGCAGCGACCGGGCACGATCTTGTCGTCACTTCAGGCGGCGTCTCCACCGGCGAAGCCGATTATGTGCGGGATGCAGTCGAGCGCGTCGGCAACCTTGCGTTCTGGCGAGTCGCGATAAAGCCTGGCCGCCCGGTCGCGATGGGTGTGATCCGTGGCACGAAAGAAGGCGAAGGTGGGGCTTTTGTTGGTCTGCCAGGCAACCCAGTTGCGGTGTTCGTTACGTTTGTACGCGTGGTGAAGCCGCTGCTGCGTCGTCTCTCGGGAGCGCGACCGGATAGATTCGTGCCGCTCCCGGTGCGCGCCGCATTTTCATACAGAAAAAAGAAAGATCGCCGCGAGTATGTGCGCGTGGCGCTCAAGCGTGGTGCGGACGGCGAGATCGAGGCCGTCAAGCATCCTCAAGACGGTGCAGGGATTCTTACGTCGCTGACCGAAACCGACGGCCTGTTGGAATTTCTTGAGGACACGACGTCAATCGAGCCCGGCTCGCGCGTCGGGTTTCTCTCTTACGCAACTCTGATGAGTTGACACTCAGCCTTGAGCCTATGCGCCGAGGCGCACGCCAGTCGAACTGCTAAAGGCATTTTCCGCCGAGTCGGGCACGCTATTGAGTAACACGCCGCCGATCACGGCAATGATGATGGCCGCGGCACAGGCCATGAGAAACGTCTTCATATTGTCTCTCTCCGAAAACTCACAATCCAACTATACCAAATATGGAAACATTTATCGGAGCGGTCAAATAAGTATCCGTTTCAGGTATGCTGCAGCGCAATGCGCTCGGCCTTGGCCGCGTCTTCCGGCGTATTGACGTTGAAGAATGGATCGACCGGCTGATCTGGCCATTCGGCAATTGCGATACCATGCCGTGCTGTCCAAACCTCGATTTTGCGCAGGTCCTGCTCGACCAGGGCTTTGCGTAAATCGTCGCGTAATGCGAGTGGCCAAAGGCCGACTACAGGATGACGCCATTCGCCAGAGCGCGCACAGGCGAGCGGCACACCAGCGCCCATATTGCGGCGGGCTTGATGCAGGCGCTCGACAAGATCGTCCGGCAGGAAGGGGCAGTCGCCCGGCACACTGACGATCCATTCAATTCCACTTTGCTCTTTCGCGAGCCAATCGAGCCCCGCGAGTATCCCGGCCAACGGGCCCGCGAAATCCGGCACCGTGTCTGGTACAACCGTGAGTCCTGTGTCGGCAAACCGTTTGGGATCACCATTCGCGTTGATAATGATGCCGACGCATTGTGCGGATAGCGTCGCCAGAACGCGATCGAGGATAGAAACGCCGCCGATTTCAATGCGTGCCTTATCTCCGCCACCCATGCGTCGCGCAAGTCCGCCAGCGAGAACGAGGCCAAGCGTGGGGGGGAAATTAGTCGTCATGCATAGCCGCCTTGCGTCGGTGCTTGGCGCTTTCCTCTTCGACGACAGTGAGATCCTGATCGAACACGATACGATCTTCGCCGGCCAGCGCAACAAAGCGTTTTCCACGCGCGCGCCCAATCAAAGTTAAATTTGCTTTGCGCGCGAGTTCGACGCCCCAGGCTGTGAAGCCCGATCGCGAAATGAGAATCGGAATACCCATGCGCACAGTTTTGATCACCATTTCCGATGTGAGCCGGCCGGTGGTGTAGAAGATCTTGTCTGCAGCCGGGACCTTCTCCTTGAACATCCAGCCGGCAATCTTATCGACAGCATTATGGCGACCCACGTCTTCCATATAAACGAGCGGTTCATCGCGTTGTGCCAAGACACAGCCGTGGATTGCGCCCGCCTCAAGATAGAGTGATGGCGTCGTGTTGATTTTGTGCGTGAGTGCATAGAGCCACGACGTGCGCAACTCTGCCTTTGGCAGAGATACATTCTCCAGTGCTTCCATCAGGTCTCCAAAGACCGTGCCCTGCGCACACCCGGACGTCTGCACCTTTTTTTTCAGCTTCTTTTCATAATTTGTCTTACGTTTGGTGCGCACAACGACAACTGAAAGCTCTTCGTCATAATCGACGCCGGTAACCGCGTCATCCGGTTTCAGCATGTTCTGATTGAGCAGGTATCCGATCGCGAGATATTCCGGATAGTCGCCAATGGTCATGGCGGTGACGATTTCCTGACCGTTGAGAAAGATCGTCAGGGCCCGCTCGACGGTCACCGACGTTTCGATGCGTGTCCCAGTTTGATCGACCCCGGTAACACGCTCGGTCAAACGCGGATCGAGCGGATTAGGGCGGATAATGTAGCTGTCTCGGTCTTTGCTCATTATTCGACTATAGCAGACTCTTTGGCACGGCGTGAAAACTGCCCAACTTAGGTGGGCAGCCGCGCTCGTCTTGTCCATGGCTTGCGTGCGGAAACTCGGAAGAACATTTCCAAGGACCACGCGGTAGACATAGACTACGAGACGACAAAGAGCCCCGGGGGAGATGCCGACATGCTTCGTGCTACTAAAGACATTATGTTGCCGACCACGATTACCGGCTCGCTGCCGCGCCCAAGCTGGTACACCCAAAACCTTGGTTCCCGCAGCTTTCTTGACGCAATGGTGAACAATCAATTCCGCGAGCAGTACGTCGATGCTGTCTCGATTTACATACACGAGCAGGAAATAGCCGGACTTGATATCGTCACCGACGGTGACGCGCATTTCGACTCCGACGTTGGCGGTCAAAGCTGGACCAATTATCCCCCGCGTCACATGGGTGGCTTCGACAAAGACCCGCAACCCACGCCGGCCGGAAAAGGTGGGCTGGGCTTTCCGCCTGGCCACATCCTGCACGACTACCTCGAATCACGCGTGATGCCGGGCATCGCCGGGCCGGTTACGCGCGGCGATTTGCAATATGCCGCCATGTTCAAGGTCGCGCAGCGCATGACCAGGAAGCCGGTCAAGTTTGGCACCATTGGGCCCGAGTTGGTGGCCTTCGCCGTACAGGATCGGCACTACAAGTCGTTGAAGGATCGTATTTTGGCGATTACCGACGCCTTGAATACGGAATTGCACGATCTAGCCGACGCTGGTTGTCCGGTCATCCAGTTCGAAGAGCCGCAAATCCATCTGCTGGCGGTACGAAATATTGTGGATGATGTGATCAACCCAACATTCAGTCTCGAGGTTTTTAATCGGACTGTAAAAGGCCTGCGTGCGAAAACCGAAGTATGGTGTCACACCTGTTGGGGAAATCCTTCGCAGCAGCGCATGTTCAAGGATGTACAAAGCTATAAGAATGCACTGGAGACGCTGAACAAAGTGGACGCCGACGTGATCACCTTCGAGTCGGCCAGTGCGAACGGCATGGATCTCGAAGCCTTCGGAAAGATCATAACAGACAAGAAAATCTGCATTGGTGTCATCGATCACCACTCGCTACAAGTCGAACGTCCTGAAGAGATCGCCGAACATATCCGTCGTGCGCTCAAGTACATTCCGCCCGAGCGTTTGGTGCTCTCATCCGACTGCGGCATGGGCCGCGAAGGCATGAGCCGGCGCCACGCGTACTACAAGATTGTTTCGATGGTCCTCGGTACCAATATGGTTCGAAAGGAACTCGGCCTGCCTCAAGCCGAATGCCTGGCAGCCGATGGTCGCTATTCTTTGGTTGTCCCGATGAAATAGGCCTGCTCGGGTATAGCCAGCGCACGAGGCTAGCGTCTGCAGCCAAATCATCTAAGGAGTAATATGACGAACGTTCTCGAATCCAAGACGCCGCTTCGCGTTGCCATCGTAGAAGACGATATGGCCGCACGAAATATGTTGGTTTCGACATTGCAGGCCGATGCGGACTACGCAGTAGTGGCCGAATTTGCAGAGGGTCATGCAGCCGTATCGGCAATTCCTCATCTGGCACCCGACATGGTCCTTGTCGATCTGGGCTTACCTGATATTTCGGGAATCGATGTTATCCGGCAATTGAAAACCGTGCATCCCGAATGCGATGTGCTGGTCGTCACCACTTTTGGTGATGAAAGAACTATCACGTCCGCGCTGGAGGCGGGCGCCGACGGCTATCTCCTGAAGGGAACTCCCATCGAGGAATTGCGACGCGACATCCATTCTCTGCGGGCAGGCGGCTCGCCGCTTTCACCAATGGCGGCACGACAACTTCTCAATAAACTGCAAACCAGATCAGCCGACGACAGAGGGGCTGGCACCGATAACAGGATGCTGACGCGGCGCGAACACGAAATTTTGGAGATGATCGCGAAAGGCTTTTCCTACGCGGAGACCTCACAAATCTGCGGGATTGCCGCGGCTACTGTTCACAGTCACCTAAAAAGCATTTATCGAAAGCTCGAAGTGCATTCGAAAACCGAAGCTGTCTACGAGGCGCGCCGCCGCAGTCTGATCTAGGCCGCATTTTCTCGTAGCGGCGCTGAATATGTTTCGGATTTCGGCACATTCAACTTGATGCGCACGATCGTTCCCTTTCCCGACGCGGATTCTAGGGTGAGTTCACCACCCGTCGAGATCGTGGCTATACGGCGGCGCATGTTGGATATCCCACGACCAGCAGCAGCGACGTTGTTTACATCAAACCCGTGACCGTCATCCTGGATGGCAATCATCGCCGCGCGATTTTCTTCATCGTACCTTGCCATCAAGACAGCCGATTTTGCACCCGAATGATGCATGACGTTGCTGAGTGCTTCCATTAAAATCAGTTTAATTGAAAGTGCATCGCGGGCCGTAAGCTGCCGCAGTTTAGGCAGGTCATCTGTACGCCAACGCAGTTCGATCCCCGCCAGCTCTAGGCCTCGTCCCATGCGGTGCCGAACATTGCCTAATACGAGATTGAGATCGCCGTCGATGGGTTCGGAGCTATCAACCAGAAATCGTAACTCCATAAGAATTTCTGCAATGCGGCGTTTGACCTCGGTCAGGCTGAAATTATCAGCGGTAAAATGCGCCAACAGCGCTGCAAGGCTGGCCCCGATGCTATCGTGCATATCGGCAGAAATATTCTGACGCTCGGCGATAGCGGACTTCACAACCTCGATTTGGGTTCGCTGCCTAATCTTCTCGAGGCTTCGGATGAAGATGGCCGCCGCAGCCATTGCAGCTGTCAGCACGATCCAGCAGAGCGCAAGCGCGTAGAAAAATCCGATGTATTGCGAGCGAAGATAATCTTCATCGTATCCGACCGTTACGTAGAATGGAAAGGTGTCGGAGGCCAAGAACGTTCCTATCCTGGTCACGTCGTCGGGACCGCCACGTCGATAGAACTTGCCGCTCTTTTCACCTGCAATAACCCTGTCGTAAGCCATTGCCATTTTAGAAACGGCCGAACCATATCCGATGGATCCGCTCAGTGAACGTATCCGGACGACTCCATCTTTTCCCGTCAGGCCAGCCAAACCACGGTCGCTGATTTTGAGCTTCTCGTAGAGCTCAATGAAATGAGATAATCGGTAGGACGCGATAACGACGCCATGAAAGGCACCCGTTTTGTCCCGTAACGGACGTGAAAATTGAATCGACCATTCCTTGGTTAAGGGCCCTTGCGTCGGAACGCTTATGAACAGTTTTGATTCCCCCGGATTTTCAGCCTGGACACGGAAAATTGCGCGGTCCTTCAGCGATATGTTTGGGACGGGATCTACGATAGCGCTGGCGATCAATGTACCGTTTCGATCGACGATGCCGGGTCCGATGATCGATGGCTCTGTTGTGTAGTACCTCAACAACCGGTGCAGTTCCGTTGCATTATCGGGCGATATTTCGATATCGCCGGTCAGCGTGGCAATTTGTTTGAGGACGGCATCGACCCGCTGTGAATCTCCTTCGAAGCTTGCCAGCAACATTTGCGTGATATTTTCTGTCTGTCGGTAGAACACCGTTTCGGTGCTGCGTTTGAATTGAAGGCCTGCAAGCACACAAAGCAGGAGCACAAAAGCGGAAAATCCGGTGCACACGAGTACCAGTGAAAGGCCAGAAAATCGGCTGAGGAAGCGTCGCAAGCAGCTCACTCCGGTCACGCTCATCGCCACCACCTCCCCATTCCAGCGTCTTGTCCCATCTCGAGCAATTGGCCGAAGGGAGTGGACCGACAATACTCCATACCGGGCCGCCTTTCAGCGTTAACAAAGGTTGAAGCCCACGCCCGGGGATTCATTGGTCGGCTTGGCAGGGTTTAAATCGATTTTGATTTAATGTGCTCGCTGGGGGGAGGGGCAGGCCAGGAGGCTTGCGATGCGAATACGTCTCATTGCGGCTACCTTTGCCGTTTGCACGGCTTCTATATTTGGCATGCCGCAGTCGCCCGCGCCTGCGGAGCCGCAACGCGCGGAAGCAATCGATTTTGACGCCTTGCGCGCGCAAGCCTCAGCCGCGCTGGACGCTCTGCAGCAGTTGCGCGAACATCGGGTGGCGTCGGTCGAAGGCGCAAGGTTCTGATCAGCTTTTGGCCGGCGGCCGGCTCGAACCCGGCAGGAACGCGACGGCGCCGCTGTCAGGATCAGTGAGGCGCTCGACCGTCGCGTGATAAAGCACTTCTAGCTGCTCCCTGTTGAGGACAGTCGCCACCGGTCCATCGGTGATGCGAGTCCCATCACGTAATAGATACGCGCGGTCGGCCGCGCGCAACGCGTGGTTCGGATCGTGAGTGGTGAACAGCACGCCGTGCCCTGACTCGGCCAGAGCCCGGATTTCGCTCATGACTTTTCCCTGATTTCCGAAGTCAAGACTGGCGGTTGGCTCATCGAGGACAATAAATTGCGGTTCTTGCGCCAGCGCGCGAGCGAGCAAAACCAGTTGCCGTTCCCCGCCGGAGATCATGGTGTAAGGACGGTTCGCGAGAGGCGCGATTCCGAATCGCTCAAGTGCAGCCTGCGCAACAACGCGGTCCTGCACGCTCGGCCGACTGAAAAGGCTTCCATGCGCCGTGCGGCCCATCAGGACCACAGTTTCCACCGAGAAGGCGAAAGTACTAATGTGCACCTGTGGCACATAGGCGATCACGCGTGCCCGCTCTCGGATCGAATAGTTCTCGAGCGGCTTGTCACCGAGCCGTACCTCGCCAGCCCTCGGCTTCAACAGGCCGAGCAGTGTCTTGAGCAAAGTGGTCTTGCCTCCACCGTTGGGTCCGAGCAGTGCCAGCACTTCGCCGGTTGATAGCGCAACATTGAGACCTCGGCCGACCGTGCGATCCGGATATCCGATGGTGAGGTCACGACCTTCTATGTTCACGACCACGTCCTCTGCATGCTCGCCAGGAGCCAGATGAAGAAGGGAGTGCCAACGACCGCCGTCAGAATTCCAAGCGGAATTTCCACCTCGGCCGCGGTGCGGGCGAGCGTATCGATGACGAGCAAATAACCGCCGCCAAGGATTGCGGCTGCCGGAAGCAGCCGGGCGAAGTCGGGGCCAACCAGAGAACGTGAGAGATGGGGCACCACGAGCCCCACCCAGCCAATAATACCCGCGGTAGCGACACTGGCCGAGGTGGTCAGCGTTGCGGCTGCGACGATTGCAATACGCAGCGGTCCGGTTGCGACACCAAGCGAACGCGCCTCTTCCTCGGGCAGCGACATGACATTCATCCGCCAGCGCAAGGCAATCAGAACGGCGGTACCGAGCGCAACGGGTCCGAATAGCGGCAGCAGGTCGGATACATTTGCAGCAGCTAGACTACCAAGCAGCCAAAACGTCATGGCAGGCAGCTGGTTGTAGGGATCGGCGAGATATTTCACCAAGCCCACGGCAGCGCCAAGCAGCGCGCCTACAACCACGCCGGTCAAGACGAGGACCAGGATCGGATCGCGCGAGCGCACCGCTGAACCGATTGTATAAACGGCGGCGACTGCGAGCAGGCCACCTACGAACGCGAGACCTTGGATCGCCAGTACACCGAGGGAAAAAAATATGCCGATCACAGCGCCCAGGGCCGCACCTGAAGAAGCGCCTAAGATGTCGGGCGACACCAAGGGGTTTCTGAAAAGCCCTTGGAATGCGGTGCCCGCGACTGCCAGTGCCGCGCCAACAAGCGCCGCTGCGAGGACACGGGGACCACGCACCTGCAGGACCACGCTTTGGATGGCCGCCGGGACATCTGCAGTCCGCCCGGTCGCCTTTGCCAACAGCACGTTGAGCAGGTCGCTCAGCGATACCGGATAACGGCCGACAGTAAAGGCGAAAAACAAACCAGCGATCAGCACGGCGGTCGCGATAGCGAAACCGGGCAGGGCCGAACGGGTCAACTAATCTCTCCCCGCCAGGACGTGGTCGATCTGAGCGTCGCTTGGCGTGCGATGATAATACATTGTGTAGAAATCGCGTGTTAGCGCACGCATGCCTTCCGGAAATCGATCGGGATACAGAATCTTTGCGAGCCACCACAAGCCGATCAACCGATTGACCGAGGGCGGGAAATCGACCCACCCGAACGGCATTTTTGGCGACAGGTGTACTTGGCCATCACGGACGGCTTTGACAGAGCCCCAGGCCGCGTCGTTCCGCACATTTGCCGCGAACTCTTGATCGATTGTAATGATTACGTCCGGATTCCACAGCAGAACCTGTTCGATCGAAACATTGGCAAGGCCGCCTTGGTTGCCGCCTGCGACATTTTGCGCCAACACTTCGATTGTCTCCACATTGATCGAGCCGCCCAGCCCGGTCGACAGTCCGCGCGGCCCCCGTGCGTAGTAGACGCGTGGCCGGGACGAAACCGCGATCGCTGCGATGCGGCCGGTGGTGGTCTTGATCGTGTCGTCAGCATAGCGCGCAAGTTTTTCGGCATCATTTTGCCGACCGGTAAGCTCACCCAGCTTTCGGTAGGCCGTAGCGGTCACGTCGAAACGGCCGTCGAGCAGCGCATAGGGAATACCGGTTTGTTGTTGCACTCGCTCGGCAAGGGAGACGAATGTGGCGCTGGTTGAGCCGACATCGAGAATTAGATCCGGCTTGAGCGCTATAACACTTTCCAGGTTGGCCGTGTTGCCGCGCCCGGTGAGACGACCAACTTCCGGCCGCGTGCAAATGTCCGGCAGCATATAGGCACATTCCTCGGGACGGTTTGCACGTGGCCAGCCAAGCAGCAAATCGGGTGCGAGCGTATAGAGCAGAATCGCTGCCGGCGGGCCGGCCGGGAAAACACGCGCTACGTTACCGGGGACCGACAAATCGCGGCCGGTCGCATCCGTTACCGTGGCCGCATGCGTCAAGCGCGGCAACAGCGTTGTTGCGGCTCCGGCGACAAAGGCTCTACGGCTGATACGCATGCTCGTTCTTTGCCCCGACCGGAAAGGTGTAATACGACATTTTCAACTGAGACGCCGCCCCGCTAATCGACACCCACCATTACGCTGGTTGCCTTGATGATGGCGTACGCCGATTTGCCCTTTGCAAGCTTCAACTCATCTGCGGACTCATTGGTAATCGAAGCAGTCAGAATTTGTCCGCCGACATCAATACGAACATGAGCAGTTGTTGCTCCCTTTTTGACCTCGACGATCGTTCCTTTGAGTTGATTGCGTGCACTGAGTTTCATGCGACTTCTCCTGGTTATATTACTTTTCTGCTACAAAACCGTGGCTCACCAAAATCCGTTGGCCTTGTGGCGACATAATGAATTCCACGAATTGTCGTGCAGAGGCAGACGCTCCTAACATCACGGCCAATCCGTAGTCTGCACCGACAGTGAGAGTATCCGGCAGCGACACGATCTGTTGTCGCGAATCTTCTTTTTGGGCCGCCAGTGCATTGGTGCAATAGGTCAGGAAGATATCGGCGCGTCCTTCGGCCACATGCCAGCCATACGCGGTGCGACCGGGAGGCGGTGTCGCGCTGGACGCGCCACCAGTCAGTTGCAGGGCCTTCTGTTCAAGTACGGCTTGCGCGCCTGGCTTGATGGCATCGGCCTTCCGGAAAACTTCAAAAGCGTAATCGCCAGAGGGATCTGCTTTCGGCGTGGAGGTGCCCAATTTTAGGTTCGGATCAAGCATGTACTTGAGCAGACTGGCGCTATCCAGCGCCAAACCCGGCCTTACCAACGCGCACAGTTTGTTGCGCGCAAAGCGTTTGACGGGCCCGCTCTTCTTCTCGTCGTACAATGCCCGCGGGTGCTCCATATTTGCTGAGGCAAACACATCTGCTTTTGCGCCATCCGCAATCTCGATCTTCAACAGACCCGAAGGGCCGTATTTGGCTTCGACCTTGTTTCCCGTCGAGACCTCGTACGCGCTGGCGACCTCAGTCAACGCGCCTTTCAAGCTGCCGGCGGCGTAGAGCCGAACAGTTTCTGAGGCCGCTGGCACGGTCATGGCAATCACGCCTAATACGACGGCACTCGTGCGCATCATGCGCTGTTGTCATTGGCATTCGGATAGAACAACTGCTCACCGTTGATCTTGTAATCAGCAATAGCCTTCTGACCTTCCGGCGAGATCAGCCAATCGATGAACTGTTGGCCAAGTTCCTTTTTTACGTTTGGGTGTTTTGCCGGATTGACCAGTATCACGCCGTATTGGTTGAACAGCCGTTTGTCGCCCTCGACAAGGATCTGCAGATCGCCTTTGTTCTTGAACGATAACCAGGTGCCGCGATCCGACAGCACGTAGGCGTTGCTGGCGCCAGCGGTGTTGAGTGCCGCGCCCATGCCCTGACCGATCGACTTATACCAGGACCCCTTGTCCTTCTCGATGTCGATGCCAGCGTCCTTATTCCAGATTGCGAGTTCGGCAATATGGGTGCCCGAACGGTCACCGCGCGATATGAAAGGGGTCTGCTTTTCCTTGATCGTCTGAAAGGCCTTGGCGACGTCTTTCATTCCTTTGACGCCGGCAGGATCACTTTTTGGACCGATCAGCACGAAGTCATTGTACATGACGGGATGGCGCTTGACGCCTTCGCCTTCGGCGACGAATTTCTCTTCCGCCGATTTGGCGTGCACAAATACCACATCGGCGTCGCCGCGTCGGCCGGTGTCGAGGGCCTGGCCGGTCCCTTGCGCGATGACTTTCACATCGATCCCGGTTTTCTCCTTAAAGAGCGGCAGGATGTGGCCAAAAAGTCCCGAATCCTGTGTCGATGTCGTCGATGACACGACGATCGATTTCTCCTGAGCGGAGGCGGGTGTGCTGAGGATGGCGGAAGCAAAAGCGACGGCAACCATCACCGCGCGACGATTTATCATGTGATCCTCCTCTTGTTTTTTCAGACGAGCAATTCGCCGGTTATGAATTTGCGCGCTTCTTTTGTGTGCGGCGTCGTGAAAAACTGCGCAGCTGGCGTATTTTCGATCAATCGGCCGCGATGCAGCAGCACCACGTCGCCGGCAAGCCGCCTTGCCTGGCCGATATCGTGAGTTGACATCATGACCTTGACGCCGCGCGCGCTGACTGCGCGGATGATATCTTCGATCGATTTCGTGGAATATGGGTCAAGGCTGGCAGTCGGCTCATCGAGGAACAAAACAGTTGGGTCGCGTGCTAGAGCACGTGCGAGTGCGAGGCGCTGTTGCTCGCCACCCGAAAGACGACGAGCCGGCCGGCTCTCGAACTCGCTCAGCCCGACCAATGCAAGGAGTTCGGCGGCTCGTTCGCGGCGTTGCATTCGCGGGATGTTGGCCACGGCAAGCGCGTAGCACACATTGGCGACGGCGGAGCGTCGCAGCATCGTCGGCCGCTGAAACATGATTGCGCGTTTTGGTGGCGTGTCTGTATCGCGCATACCCCAGGTAATGCGCCCGGCTGAAAGGGGAACAAGGCCCATAGCGGCGCGCAGGAGAGTGGTCTTGCCGCTTCCATTCGGCCCGATCAGGATCGTCGGCGCGCCCGACGTCACTGTCAGCGTGATGCGGTCGAGAATAGTCACGTCGTGTACGACGATACTCGCATCGACAAACATCAATGGTAGGTCGGAACTGGGTGCGCGCATGCTCATCCTGCGTAGCGTTGACCCGCGTGGCGCATCCCCCAAGCCAGTGCGTTGATAACAACGACAATGGCAATCAAGACCAGACCGAGCCCGACGGCCAGCGCCAGGTCGCCTTTGGACGTTTCCAGAGCGATCGCGGTAGTCATTGTCCGCGTGAAGCCTTCAATATTGCCTCCGACAATAATGATGGCACCGACTTCCGCCGCAGCTCGGCCAAATCCCGCAAGCAATGCAGTGACAAGGCTGAAACGCGCATCCCAGATGAGCGTCACCACGCGCCGTACCGGCCCGACATCCATGGCTGCGAGTTCATCCCGGTACTCGACCCATAGGTCCTCGATCGTCTGGCGCGTAAGGGCCGCAATGATCGGCGCAACCAGCACTGTCTGCGCGATCACCATTGCCTGCGGCGTAAACAGGATGCCCCAGGACCCGAGGGGCCCCGAGCGCGACAGTAAGAGAAATATTGCCAGCCCGGCTACCACGGGTGGCAAACCCATCAGCGCGTTCAGGATGATGATGATCGCCTCGCGGCCGGGGAAACGCATCAAGGCCAGGAGCGCGCCAAAGGGTACGCCCACCAATGCCGCACAAAGAACGGCGCTGAGACTGACCAGTAGCGACAGTTGCACGATTGCAAACAGGCCTGGATCGCCCGTCAGCACCAATTGAAGTGCGGTCATGTGGTTGCTCATTGCGGCTCCAGGGCGCGCCCCGGCGCGACGTATGAAAACTTAAATTGCGTCAATCTAGTTGCCGGTTCCCCTGGGGGTCAATTTTGGGGACACGAGCGCAAATATACCTGGGAACACATGGGATTTCCTATATGTCGGTTCCTGAGTTAGTCTCCGCCGCCCGCGGCGCCGTACCGCGGGCATCCGTCGCCAGCAATCGACGATTGGAGGGGTGGCCGAGTGGCTGAAGGCGCACGCTTGGAAAGCGTGTTTACGGGAAACCGTAACGTGGGTTCGAATCCCACTCCCTCCGCCAGACCTCAAGTCAAAAGCTGAATCTAATGAAGCT
>Ga0126371_10001237_pt1 | contig 21485 bp, 20 predicted proteins | sample PanSoiMetaPlot_4_FD_110145 | JGI IMG/M metagenome (GOLD analysis project Ga0126371, IMG submission 110145) | Tropical forest soil microbial communities from Panama - MetaG Plot_4 | ecosystem: Environmental > Terrestrial > Soil > Tropical forest > Bulk soil | place: Panama | collected 2016-02-17 | reverse complement strand
TGGCTTCGGCTTTGGCGAGGTAATCCATCAGGTCAGCTTCTTGCTTGTTCATCTGAGCTTCCACGCGCGGATCGCCGCTGAGCAGGAAATTACGGAGGTCGAGGCGCGCTTCCATCATCTGATAGCGCACGGAAGCGATGGTCTCAACGGTGGTGGTTGTAGAGGCGGCTTTATCGCGAACGGTATGCTCGCGAAAAATCGCCGAAAGATTTACCACGAAGACGATCAGTACGAGCAGGAGAACTGCTCCGAAGCCGGAGTAGAGCTTTTTGCCAATGGTCATTCCAATTCGCCTCCGCGGGGCGCGCGGTAATAGCGCAGCGCGCGCGTGTTCCGCAAGCAGACCGCTATTGCTGGCCGGTGAAATCAAATTCGATAACTTCAGTAGTTTCCTTTGGCCCTGGCTCAAATTTCCAATCTTTGAGCGCTCTCTCAGCAGCCTGAATAAGCAGGGGGCTACCGCCGACGGCGTGAGTGCTCTTGACGTGCCCATCAGGCTCGACAGTGGCCTCAATCTTGACTTTTCCGGTGATGTTCATCTGCCGCGCGACGGGCGGATAATCGGGCACGATTCTATGGTTCACTTTCCTCTTGGTTGCGGTGCTTTGCGCTGAATCGGTGGTTGTGCTTTGCCCGGAGGTGGACGACGGCGTTGAAACGAAGAGCGCTATCAACGCGAACAGACTGATATTGGAAACGGTCCGGCCGATGTTCACGGAATGCTCCTTAGTTGAGTCTGTGGATGCCGAGGAGGGAGAATGCAAACAATATACCAGTTCCAGTACTACTCGTAGCTAGTCCGCGAAATATTTGTAAGTTGCAGTATTTTGTATTGCTTACGAGTGAGTGCAGTTAGCCAGTGTGATGAGGTGGAAGGGGATGCGTCTCAGGTGTCATGCGATGGCTTCGGGTTGTGTCTCAGTATGAGATTCGTTGAGCTGCGCTTGGATGTCTGATTCAACACGCGGGCAATGACCTTTGTTTGACTCAAAATGAGATTGCGCGATACGTTGAGATGATTCTCGAAGAGGTGGTGCAGGTTCGGCCTGTATGCGTGCAAACTCGAGATCCCGACGGAAACAAGAAGGCAAAGGGATGCGTCCCGTTGCGCTCGTGCTGAAGCCGTCTATGCGCCTGCCGGAATTCGTGGCCGAGTTCACGTTACGGGCGGGACAGGTGCTCCGCGCGCGAACGGCGGCGCTGGCGCTGGCGCACGGAGAGCGGCTGGAGACGGTGCTGGCGAACGATCTGGAAGGACGAAAAGGCGAGTTCGATTGGAAGATTCTGAACGAAGGAATGACAAAGCTCGCGACGAGCAGGAAAGGAATCGTTGAAGGAAGCGCGCCAGAATTGTTGGACGCACATTTTTCGAGCTGGCGAAAAATCTGGTTCATGAGATTGACGGGCACGGACGACGATTTGCTTGGCGCTCTGTGCCTGATGGATTGCTCGAAACGGCCGAGCCGCGAGGAGCGGAAGCTGCTCGAAATGCTCGCGGGACATGCGTCAATTGCCTTAGAAAATTCGCGGCTCTTCTCGCGGATTGAGCATTCGAAGCGGCAGTGGGTCGAAGACTTCGACGCGATCAACGATCTAATTGTCGTGCACGATCCCGCAAACGTGATTATTCGCGCGAATCGCTCAGCAGCGGACGTGCTCGGATGCGTCCCATCGGAACTCGTTGGCAAGAACACGGCGATTCTGAAACGGATTGCGCCGGACGCATCGGAACTCGCGTGCCCATTCTGTTCGGAAAAAGAGAATGGAGAAAAGGATTTCGTTATCAGCGCTGGGGCGCGTTCGCTGCTGATTTCCACTTCGCGAATCGGCGCGGAAGAGGGCTCACGCACGATACACGTGCTGAAGGACATCACCGAGCAGCGGCGTTATCAGATGCAACTGCAACGGGAGCGGGACTTCAACACAAAAATTCTGAACAGCACGCAGAGCATGATTGTGGTGCTGGATACAGCTGGACTGGTGAGTTTTGCGAACCGGCGCTGCTATGAATCCGGGTATACGAAGGAAAATCTGCTGGGCCGGCGGTTTTCAGAGCTGATTGCCGGAGAGCGCAAGAAGAGTTTTGAGCGGGCGTTTGAGAACGCGGTGCACGGAATCGCGTCAGAGAATCTGGAATTGCCATTGCGGCGCGAAAACCGGAACACGGGACAATTCTCGCTGACGTTCAGCCCGATGAGGGACGAGCGCGGCCGCGTGAACAGCATCATCGTGGTGATTACGGACATCACGGACGCGGCTGTTTTGCAGGCGCAACTGCGTCACAGCGAGAAGATGGCTGCTCTCGGGCAGATGGTTTCGGGCGTCGCGCATGAAATCAACAATCCGCTGGCCGCGATTGTCGGGTATTCCGACCTGCTATTGGAAGACGCGGATGTGCCACTGTCGAGCAAAGAGGAGCTGCGCATTATTTCGGTGGAGGCGGAGCGCGCAAAGGAGATTGTGCAGAACCTGCTGCGATTCGCGAGGCAAATGCCGCCGAAACGCGAGGGAGTAGACGTGCACACGGTTTTGCAGCAGGTTCTGCAGTTGCGCACGTGCGGAGCGGCGGGCGAGGCTGTCGAAGTTGTCGAGCGCTTTGGAAAATCCTTACCCAACATTCTTGGCGACGCGCAGCAGTTGCAGCAAGTATTCTTGAATATTCTGAACAACGCGTATGACGCAATTCATGAAAGCGCACGGCCGGGTCGAATTGAAATTGAAACTGGACAGCGCAATGGCTGGGTGGAAATTGCGATTCGCGACAATGGCTCGGGAATTAGCGACACAGCGCGGATTTTCGAGCCGTTTTATACGACGAAGGAAGTTGGAAAGGGAACCGGCTTGGGATTGAGCATTTGCTATGGAATTGTGCGCGAGCATGGCGGCGATATTTTTTGCCGGAACAGTGCGGACAGCGAAGGCTGCACCTTTGTGGTGCAGTTGCCTGCGGCGAAGAGCGCGATGATCGAAGCGAGCAAGCAGACCGTGGGTTCGAGTGCGTAGACAAATGCGAATCGCAAGGCAGAAGAAAAGAGCATGACGGCAACGGTTAATGGAATGCGAGTGCGATTTTTGGTCGTCGACGATGAAGCGTCGATTCGCAAATTGTGCATGGCCATCGGAGAAAAGCTCGGTTTCGCCGTTTCGGAAGCGGAGAATGGCGAGGCGGCGCTTACTAGCATCGAGCGTGAGTCGCCCGAAATTATCGTGGCGGATTTGAAACTGCCACAGATGACGGGCGTGGAGCTGCTGCGGAGAATCAAGGCGATTCATGTGGCGGCGGAAGTAGCGATTATGACGGGGCACGGCACGATTGAGTCGGCGGTGGATGCCATGAAATTGGGCGCTTACGATTACATCGAGAAGCCATTCCGCGTGGAAAGGATGCGTTCCCTGCTGCAGAGGATGTCGGAAAAAGTGCAGCTGGTGGCGGAGAATCAGTTTTTGCGAGAGCGCGTGGAAGCGGACGAGCGGCTCGATGGAATTGTCGGAAATTCGGCGAAAATTCAGGATGTGCTGCGGATGGTTGCGCGATTGAAGGATTCGAATACGCCGGTGCTGATTACAGGCGAGAGCGGAACGGGCAAGGAGCTTGTGGCGCGAGCCATTCATTTTCGCGGTCCGATGGCGCAAAAACCGTTTGTCGCGGTAGATTGCGGCGCTTTGGTTCCAACATTGATGGAGAGTGAACTTTTTGGTCATGAGAAAGGCGCGTTCACCGGCGCGCTGAAATCCAAGGTCGGGCTTTTTGAAGCGGCGAACGGCGGAACAATTTTTCTTGATGAGATCGGCGAACTACCGCTGGAGATGCAGGCGAAGCTGCTGCGCGTGCTTCAGGAAAAGGAGATTCGGCCCGTCGGAAGCAATGAAAGGATTGCCGTCGAGGTTCGCGTGATTGCCGCGACGAACCGGGACCTAGACGCGGCGTATCGCGCGGGAGCTTTTCGCAAGGATCTGTTTTTCCGTTTGAACGTAGTGACGATTCACATGCCGGCGTTGCGCGATCGGCGTTCTGACATTCCCGCGCTGGTGCGATGTTTTCTGGAACGGCATGCGCCGGTAGAAAACGTTCAAGTGAGCGCGGCGGCGATGAAGGCGCTGCTGCACTATGAGTGGCCGGGAAATATACGGGAGCTAGAAAATTCCGTAGCGCGCGCTCTCGCGCTGGGAGACAGGCATTCGATTGGATTGCAGGATCTTCCTCCTGTGCTCGTTGCAGGAGCCGGGGCTGAAGTTAGCAGCGAGGATACAAACGCGCTGACGCATACGGCCCTTGCGGACATGGAGCGAATGACGATTGAACGTGTGTTCGAACAGGCCGGCGGAGACAAAACGCTTGCCGGCAAAATGCTGGGGATTAGCCGGGCGACACTCTACAGGAAACTGAAGCAGTATCAAATTCCGCTGCGGCGAACAAGGCGAGCAGTTACGGCCGGAATGCCGCAGGAATAGCCAACCGAGAGCGCTTTTCTGCCTCTGGATTCCATCAATAGCCAGTCTCACACCGACTCGAAACGAAAGGCCATCGTATGAGACAGTCTGTCGCATAATGAGACGCATCGAGTCTTGAGCCTTCCAACAAGCTGTTACCTATTGCAATTCAATAACTTACATGGACTGGACCACGGCCGCTTTTGGCCGCAGGCGTGCTTTGTTCAAAGACTGGGCCACGAGTGTGGTGTAGTCCGGGGTTGCAAATGAGCAAACTGACAGGCAAGCCGCCGGCGGAAAAGTCATCGCGCGGGCCGATGATGGAGAAAGCGGAAGCGATTGCCGCCGTTTGGGCGGAGGCGCGAGAAGTCTACCCGCTGTATTCCTATCTGGCCATACAGTTCCATTTCGGCGTGCCGCCGGTGCTAGAGTCGGCACTCTCGGTCGCGTGCCCCGCTTCGGATGTTTTCACAAAAGTGACCGGCTGGCTCGACAAAATGGATCCGCAGATCCGCCCGAATCAGTTGCGGCAGCTTCTGCATTCGATGAGGGAAGTGCGGCCGGAATGCTTGCGCGCGCTGATTTTGCGGCTGCTGCGGCGCACGGAAAAAACTTCGACAGATCGCGACAATATTGACCTGCTGCTGGCGACGTATTTCGCGCTGTGCGCACCCGAGGATTTGTATTCCTGCGAAATTACGCTGGCGGACGTGGCTCAAGTGCTGCACGGCGTGCTCGAAGACGCGGACGCGACGGAATTGGAATGGTGCGAGCCGCTCAATCAAGTGTTGGACGTAATGAAGCGCTGCCAGGGGCTTGGCCAGGTTTTCCGCGCTAAATTGCTCGAAAAAGGCCGCGAGCTGAAGGACGCAGCGGGATTCATGTTTTACGATCCGGCGGCGCTGGTGGCGTTCACACGATTCAATTTCCTGGCGCGGCGAACCTTTTTTCGACTGTTGCATGCGGATTTACGCGCGATTCGCGAAGGGCTCACGGAACTTGAGCGGCGCGGGATATTCGCGGTGGACTGTCGGGCTGCGGGGCTGGGCATGCAGGAAGGCACAGCGCATTTGCGCGAGATTTCTCTTTCCTGGAGGCAGCCGATATCCGCGGATTACGCGGATGGGTCTGCAAACAAAACTTTCGAGCAGTTGCTTGCCATTCGCGCGGCGGTAGAGCGAGCACAGGGGATTGCGCCGCGGGAAGTGGAACTGCCTGAATTCAAGGTGTCCGCGGGGCAGAAGAAGCAACCGCCGAAAGCGAACGATTCAACGGAGCTGCCGATGAAGCCCGCGAGTGTGCCCGAAGGAGCGACGCGTCCAGCGGTGAGCGCAGTAGAACCCAAGCGACCGGCAAGTGCCGCGATTCCGACTCCTAGCGCGCCAGTGAGTGATAGAACGCCAATAGTTCAGAATGCACCGGTGAAGCCACCGAGCGTACCGGCCCAACGAGTCACGCCCGCAACAAAAATGCCAATGCCCGATATGCGTGTTGCAGAGCCAGTTGCGACCGTGAAGCCAATCGCTACTGTCAAGCCTGCAAACGGCGCGGAGCGGAGTCCAAGCGCGCCGATAGCGACATCGAGTGGTGCAGCGAAACCGCAATTGCCTTCGCAAGAGCTCGACAACTGTCTCGAAAATATCTGGGAACAACTGATTGAGGCGCCGCCGACGCGTGGGCGCTCCATGAGCACGGTCGCGCTCGGGAATACGCGGATTTTGTTGTCCGCGTGGGAGGTGAATGCGTTCGTCAGCGATGGCGGACAGCTTTCGGAGGATTTGCGGCGAGCTGTGGCGGCGCGGGCTCTGGTGGTGCTGGCTCGCGAAGAGCAGAAATCCTCTGGGGACCGGCGAAAGCTGGACGACGTGATCGCGCTGGGCCGGGAAGAGATGAAGTACTTGCAGGGCCGCGTGGATCAAGCGCAGCGGACAAAAGATACGGAAACGGCGGTGAATCTCGGAATCAGCGCGCGACGTCTGCTTTCCGCTTTGGAGGAAGCACAGTCGTAATCACAGCTCGACGGGAAACAGGAATTCGCAAAAGGCTCGAGTTACGGAGGCTGGTGTGTTGAAGAAAGTGCTGGTCGTTGACGATTCGGTCGCGGCGGTGAAGATGATGCAGGGCATCTTGGAACAGGGCGGCTACACGTCCGTCGGCCTGAGCGACCCCCTGCGAATCGAAGAGGCCATCACCATGGAGCATCCCGGAGTGATTTTGCTCGACGTAGTGATGCCGGAACGCAATGGTTTCCAAATTTGCCGCGACCTGAAAGGGAATTCGCTCTTCGGCGGCATACCGGTGATTTTGGTGAGTTCGAAAAATACGACGAGCGACAAATTCTGGGGACAACAGCAAGGCGCGGACGCGTACATCGGAAAGCCGTTTACCCCGGAAGAACTGCTGGCTACCGTACGGAGATTCGCGTGACAGATGAGCCGAACGTGAAGCAAAACGACGGCGCGGAGGCTGCAGCGGACCGGCCATTTCCCGCTGCGGATTACGAACTCGGCGAATTGCTCGCGGTATCGGAAAACATTGAGCCGCTCGACTTGGAATCGGCTTCCGCGCGAGTTCCCGAGAGCCAGTACTGCGTGTTTCGCGCAGGACGGGAGCGATTTTGCCTTTCCGTGCTGAGCGTGGAGGAAGTCGTGGACTGGCCGCCGGTGACGCGCATTCCGCTGGGGCCTTCGTTCCTCATGGGAGTTTTCAATTTGCGCGGATCGATTGTTCCGCTGGTGGACATCGCATTTACTGAAGGGCGGCGCACGGGATTGCTGCCGCGGCATGTCGTCGTTGCGTCGCTTGGCGAGGAGGGGAATGCCGGGACGATTCGAGTGGGAATCGCGGCGGATGAAGTCATTGGAACGTACACGGCGGCGGACGATTCGCTACTGGATCAGGTGCCGAGCGAAATTCCGCACTGCCGGGGCATGCTGCGGCACGACGACCGGCTGGCGCTGGTGCTGGATTTGAAAAAGCTGATCGAAGTGTTTCCGGTGCCAGTGATATGAGCGAGATGAAACTCAATACACGTCAAATGAATTTGGAATTTGGAGGATGTCATGAAATCGCGCATTAGCTCGACAATTTGGATGTTGATTTTCTGGGATGCGATTGCGCTCGCGGGTGTGCTGTTTTTCGCATTCCATGCCGGAGCCGCAGCCAATGGCCAGTCGCTCGCGAATTTCTCGGCATTGCCGAGCGGGGCGAGCACTGACCTGCTCGGAGCGGCGGCGCTCATCGTGGGCACGTTCCTGGCGCACGTGATTTTGCTGCCGAGGCGCGTAATCGCTCCGGTGGGCGAGCTGGCGAGTTTCGCGGAAAAGCTTGCAGCAGGCGATGGGCGCGCAAAAGTTGAGATTTCATCTTCGGATGAATTCGGGTTCATTGCCGAAAGCCTGAATCGCAGCGCGGCCAAGCTGGCACGCGCGGGCGGAAATCAAGACGCGTCAGAGGCGCTGCAGCGGAGCATCACGGACCTGCTGAATTTGATCAATCAGGTTTCGCGCGGAGACCTGACCATGCGCGGAAGAGTGACGAACGACGCGCTTGGCAACGTCACGGACTCGGTGAACTTGATGCTCGACAACTTCACCGCCGTTATTGAGCGCGTGCGCAAAGCGGCTATCGACGTGAGCACGAGCGCGAGCCACATTCTTTATGCGGCGGACGAAATGACCACCGGCGCGACGCAGCAGGATCAGGAAATCACCAATACTTCCTCGGCCGTAGAAGAGCTTACGGTGTCGATGAAACAGGTGTCTAACAACGCGGAAGCGAGCGCTGAAGCAGCGCGTCGCGCGTTGGATGCGGCGGAACAGGGCAACCGAGCGGTGCGCGATACGCTGGACGGAATGCAGCGCATCCGTGCCTCAGTGCAAGCGACGGCGAAGAAGATCAAATCGCTCGGTGACCGTTCGCTAGAAATTTCGGAAATCATCAACGTGATTAACGACATCACCGAGCAGACCAACTTGCTGGCGTTGAACGCTGCGATCGAGGCGGCGCGCGCGGGCGAAGCGGGACGAGGCTTCGCGGTCGTTGCGGACGAGGTACGCAAACTGGCAGAGCACTCACGCAGCGCGACGAAGGACATTGCCGCGCTGATTAAGGCCATTCAGGCCGAAACGAACGAGGCTGTGGTCGTCATGGAAGAAGGCACCAAGGAAGTGGAAGTCGGCGCGGGTCTTGCGGACCAGGCCGGAAAGGCGCTCGAAGCAATCTCCAACGTCGTGCGGCAATCAGCGGAACTGGTTCAAGAAATTTCGCTGGCGTCGAAGCAGCAAGTGCGCGGCACGGAAGGCGTGGCCAACGCAATGCAGATTATTTCCGGAATCACCCGGCAGACTTCGCAAGGAGCGCGGCAAACGGTGTCGACGGTGGGAGACATGGTGAAATTGTCAGAGCAACTGAATGAGGCTCTGGCGCAGTTCCGGTCAAAGTCAAAGAATGGCGCGAATTCCGGGGCAAGCGATGAGGCGCGGCCTGAACCAGCAATGGCCGGCGCACGGCGGTAGAAGTTCCACCTCTTTAGCTCAAGTCTCTAAGCGGACGACATGAAAAGCGTCACAACCTCGATTACTGAATACGAGCTGGATGAAATCCGCGCGCTGATTGAGCGGCGCTCAGGAATCCTGTTCGACGCTTCGCGCGAGCGTTTTTTCTCGACGCGCATTCGCGAGCATATTGCGGCGAAGCATCTGGCCAACGGCACAGCGCTGATGCGGAAACTGCAAGCGTCAAACGTGGAATATGACGCGCTGATCGAGCAGCTGCTCACCCAAGAGACTTCGTTCTTCCGGTATCCGGCGGTTTACGAGGCGTTTCAGAAGAAAGTGCTGCCAGAACTGCACATGAAAAAGTTCTGGGAGAATCCGCGCTCGCTGCGCATCTGGAGCGCTGGCTGCGCTACGGGGGAAGAGCCGTATTCCATCGCCATCTCCGTGGCCGATGCGCTGATGTTTGCCGAGGCATGGAACGTGGAAATTCTGGCGACAGATATCAGCAAGAATGCACTGAAGCACGCACAACAAGGCACCTATCCGCGAAGGAGCCTGGGCCACCTTTCGCCGCGTCAGCTGGAGTCGTATTTTTCCGCGTCGGGCGAAGAGCACATCATCAAACCGCGCATACGAAGGATGGTTTCGTTCGCGCCGATGAATCTTGCGCAGGCCGTTTATCTCGGCCGGCTGGACTGCATTTTCTGCATGAACGTGATGATCTATTTTTCCGAGGCGCGCCGCAATTCGTTGATTCAGCACTTTTACGAATATCTGGAGCCGGGAGGCTATCTGTTCCTGGGTCATTCCGAATCGGTGGCCAGTGCGCCGGTGAAATTCGAGTCTGTGGTGTGCCGCGACTGCATTCTCTACCGCAAACCTGCCGGCGAAATGATTTATCGCGGCGCGGTGCTTGAAGGAGCGTTGTGAGCGAGCCGGGAAAAGGCGCGATTGAAGTATTCCTGCAGGAAGCGTCCGAGCATCTGCAATTCCTGCGGGAGTACACCGGCATTTTGCAGGAGCCGCAGCCGAACCCCTCGGACATCGAACGGCTGTACATTGCCGCCCACACGCTTTCTGGAACGTCGGCGACGTACGGATTTCCGCTGTTCTCGGAAATTGCGGGCAAGCTGGCGCACATTTTTCAATACACGCGAAACGCCTCACTCAATCCGGATACCATTGCGCCGCTGACGGAGTTTCTCTCTGACGCCATTTCCGTTCTTGAGTTCGACTTGCTGGAAATCAGCGATAACGCACGCGAAGTCGCCGCAGATATCCAGGCGTTCAAACAGCGGTATTCGTTTGCGTTCCTCACCACTCCATCTGCAAACGCCGAACCCACGGTGGTCGAAACCGCCACGGCGGAAGAACCATCGAACGGTCGAGACACGCAGCCCGAATCGCATTACGACCGACTCCCGACAGACGGAGATGTGCCGGAAGAAGTGATGCAGTTCTTCGCGCCCGAGGCGGATGAGCATTTGCAGATCATGACAGACTGCCTGCTGGCGCTGGAGGCGAATCCGAATCCCGACGAAGTGAACCGTTTGTTCCGCGGGATTCACACGATTAAAGGTTCAGCGGCGCAGGTCGGGCTGCACCGGATATCGGCGATTGCGCATCGCGTGGAAGATTTGATTGGGCAGATTCGCGATGGCTTTCTGGCACCGACTTCTGAGATTGCGGACCTTTGCCTTGGCGCTGCGGACATTCTGAAAAAGTCTCTACATTCAAGCTGGGCCGATGAATCGTCGGCGCGCGATGCGGTTGATGATCTGTTTTCGAGGATTGGCGAGCTTATTGCGGAAGCCGGAGCGGAATCCGTTCCGAAAAGCGCGAGTGGAGAAGAGTTGGTTCAAGCGGCGGCCGAGGCACCAGGGCACGAATCACTGCAAGCCGAAAGCCCTGTCGCGGCGCCGCCAAGTGCGCGCCAAACCTCCTCTCATGGCAGCGGCCATCAGATGCATTCGGTGCGAATCTCGCTTCAGCGACTCGACAAGATGATGAACGCGGTCGGCGAATTGGTGATCAACCGCACGCGAATGATTGGGCGGCTCGCGGAGCTCGAGCGGCTCGTCGAAATTCTGAATTTCTCGAAGGGCCGGCTCGCGGAAAAAGTTTCGGCGTTCCAAGACAAGTACGAATTCAATTGGCTGGGCTCATCACCACTCGCGGGCAGCGTTTCCAGCGCGCCGCGTGCGAGTGGAAGGACTGGAGGCAGCGAGCGGCACGATGCGTTCAGCGAATTCACCGAGCTGGAGATGGACCGCTACGATGATTTCAACATTTTGTCACGGTCACTGACGGAGATTTCCGCTGATGTGGGCGAAGTGCTTGCGCAACTCGGCGGCTTCATGGGCCGGGTGGATGCGGACATTGACGAATTCACGAAACTGGCGCACCACCTGCAGGACCAGATTACCCAGGCGCGCATGGTGCCGATCGGCAATTTGTACACGCGGCTCTCGCGGACAGTTCGCGACGCGGCGCGGATTTCGGGAAAAGAAGTGGACTTCACGCTGGACGGGGCGGCCACGGAGCTCGATAACAACATCATTCAGCAGATTTCGGATCCGTTGATCCATATCGTCCGAAATGCGGTAGCACACGGGTTGGAGATGCCCGCCGAGCGCGTGGCACATGGAAAAGACGCTCGCGGACTCATCCGTGTGCGTGCTTATCATCGCGGCAACCACATTTTCATCGAGATCGAGGACGACGGTTGCGGCATTGACGCGGAGAGAATTCGCGCGCGGGCTGTTGAATCGGGGTTTGCGACATCGTCGCAAGCGGGCCAGATGAACGAGCGCGAGCTGCGCAACCTGCTTTTCCTGCCGGGATTCTCGACCGCGCACGAGAAAAATGAACTGGCCGGGCGCGGCGTCGGATTGGACATTGTCAAAGCGAATCTGGATGCGCTCAATGGAGAAGTGGAGATCCATTCCGAGCCGGGGAGGGGTACAACTTTCACGCTGAAAGTGCCGCTTACGCTGATTATTTCGCAAGCGCTGTTTGTGCGCTGCGGAGCATCGATCTTTGCCCTCCCGTTGGGATTTGTCGAAGAGATTCGGCGATTGCGGCCTGAGGAAATTGATGACGTCGGCGGAAAATTGCTCACGAAAGTACGCGATGAAATCATTGACGTGGTGCGGATGGATGCGCGACTGGGTTTGGCACTGCTCGAGACGGTGAACGGGTATTTTCGAATGGTGATTGTGAAAGTAGGCGGCCGCCGCGTTGGCCTGGTAGTTGACGAAGTGCTGCGCAAGGACGAAGTGGTCATCAAGAATCTCGGCGGGTTCTTGCGAAATGTCAGGTTGTTTCCGGGCGCAACGATTGCGCCGGACGGCAGCTTGATTCTGGCGATTGATCTGCACCGCCTCGCTGCGCAAGAGCTTTCGGAGCACGTGACGCTCGGGGCCACAGCCGCGGCGGCCCGCGTGTTTGCGCCGGGAGCTGCAGCCGTTGCGTCCGGCAGCATTCCCGCGGAAGCGATCGACGAAATTCAAAAAGAGCGCGTCGTGATTGTGGCCGACGATTCGATCAGCATACGGAAATTCGTCGGAAGAATGCTGGAAAAGGCCGGGTACCGCGTGCTGCTCGCATCGGACGGACTTGAGGCCGCCGAATTGGTGGCGCAGTCCGGCGCGCATTTGATTATCACAGACCTCGAAATGCCGCGGATGAACGGATACGAGTTGATGAGCCATTTGCGGTCGAATCCGGAGACGCGACGCATTCCGACGATGGTGGTGACTTCACGCGCAGGAGCAAAGCATCGCGACCGTGCGATGAAGGAAGGAGCGGCGGCCTTCCTGACCAAACCAGTGCAGGAAGAGCAATTGCTTGCGACGGTGTCCGCGATTTTGGGCGTAGACAAAACGGCAGTACACAGCCACCCGGTGCCGGTGGCATAGCATATGAACGCAGCGATCAAAAAGACACGAGTGCTGATTGTGGATGATTCCGCGTTCATGCGGAAAGTGCTGCAGTCCATCATCAGCGCGGACGCGCAAATGGAAGTCGTCGGGCAGGCGAAGGACGGGCGCGAAGCAGTGGCGCTGGCCCAGTCGCTGAAACCGGACGTGATTACGATGGACATCAACATGCCGCACGTGGACGGGTTGCAGGCGACGGAACAAATCATGTCGCAGAATCCGCGGCCTATCGTGGTGGTGAGTTCGGAGACGCGCGACGGCGCGGCAAGCACGCTGGTTGCCCTGGAGCTCGGCGCGATTGACTTCATTCCCAAACCTTCGAGCGGCATTGATCTGGACATGAATTCGGTTGGCGAAGATTTGAATCGCAAACTGAAGATGGCTGCGAAAGTGCGAGTGGTGCGAACGGCAGCCCGTTCTGCTCGTACATCTGCGCCATCAACCAGCGCGCCCGCCGCAAAGCCCGCGCGGGGCAATCGCGCAAACGCGGCAGGGAATCGGTTCCCGATCGTCGTGATTGCGGCTTCGACGGGAGGTCCGGCGGCGGTAATGGCGCTTGCTCCCGGGCTGCCGAAAGACTTGCCGGCGGCGGTTGTGCTGGTGCAGCACATGCCGGCGAATTTTACGAGCCAGTACGCGGTGCAACTTGCGAACGCGACGGAAATGGAAGTGAAAGAGGCAGCGTTCAACGAGGGACTCGCGCCCGGCGTGATTTACATCTGCCCGGGATCGCATCACCTGCGCGTATCAGCGGACGGCAAAGTCGCGCTCGACGCCGGGGAGCGCATTGCGGGGTACCGTCCTTGCGCGGACGTGGCCATGGAAACGGCAGCGGCATGGGCCGGGCCGATGGCAACGGGAGTGGTGCTCACCGGAATGGGAAATGACGGAGCGCGCGGCGCGCAGTCAATTTACTCGGCTGGCGGCAAAGTATTCGTGCAAGACGAGGCCACTTCCGTGATTTTTGGAATGCCGGCAGAGGTGATTAAGAGCGGATTCGTGACGCAAGTGCTGCCGCTGGATCAAATCGCCGGCGCAATTGAGAAGCGCGTTCGCGAGCTCGCCAACGCGCCCCAGGCTGTGCTGCGGTGAAAATCGCGTCGAGCGAATCGCAGGGGACGCGGCGCACGCGGCGCAGCGAGCCGGTGATTTTGTTCACCATTTCCGGGCAAATGTTTGCGATCAGCGCGAGCGCAATGCATGAAATCCGCAATACAGACAGCCTCTCTGCCGCCACGGCGGAAATTTCGTGTCCAGCGGTTCTCAAGGTGCGGCATCTGCTGCGGCGAGGCAACGCCGCGCTTTTTGTGGTGAGCGGCTTCGAGCACTTTGGGCTACCACCGTCGCGCGCGGAACACGCGATACTTCTGCGGCATTCACGGATCGCACTTCTCGTGGAAGCGATTGACCGCATGGAAGGAATGACTGTGCTGCTCGCGTTGCCACCCGGTTTTTCCGGCCCGGAGCGCTGGTGGTATCGCGGAATCACTCTGATCGACGGGAACGCTGTTCCGGTGATCAATCCGACAGGTTTCTTGAATGAGGAGGAGTTCGCGAATCTGGATGCAGTTGCGGTAAGCATGATACAGAAGAGCGAAGCTCAAAATTCAGCGGCGGCGGAGCCGATGCAATGACCACGGCAGCGGAAGCGCCGGTGCAGTCTTTTGTGGTGCTGCCGCTGGGCAGCCGGCGAATCGCGCTTCCGGCGGAGTCGGTCATCGAGCTTGTGACGCCGAGCAAGTTGCAGGAATTTCCGCATCGCACGCCCTGGATTTCGGGAGTGCTCGTCCGGCGAAACCGAATTGTGCCGGTTTGCGATCCAATGCAGCTCTTTGGAGAAAAGCGAGCCGGTGCGAGCCGCTTCTATTTAATCGCCGAGTGGAAAGAAAGAGCCCTGCGCGACTGGTGCGCGATTCCGGTTTGTGGCGAATGCGAACTGGAGTCGGCGGAACAGTTGCCGGTGGAGAATCCTGCGACGGGCGACGCCGCGGCGCACGTAATTGGCGTAATTCCTGTGGACGGCGAGAAAATTGAAGTGATGGATTTGAGCAAATTGATCCGGGCGCAGAAGCAGAACGGAAACGTAGGGCCGGAGCGTGCGCAATGATTCCGGGCCAACAACGAAAAATTCTGCTGATCGACAGCAATGTCTATTTTGCGAAGAAGCTCAGCGGCGCGCTGAAGTTGGAGGGTTTTGAAGTTCTGACGAGTTCGCAGGGCGCCTATGCGCTGACGATGCTCGAATGGAGCAAGCCGGCGGCTGTGCTGTGCGCGACAAACCTTCGCGAGATGGGCGCGTACGAAATTGCGCCGATCCTCCGCTCGGACGCAAAGACTGCGACGATTCCCATTATCGCGGTGGGCAATGGCGGAGACCAGGCGTTGATGGAGGCGTTCCGCCAAGGATGCGACGATTACATCGACCGGCGCCGCAGTGTGGATGAGATTGCCGCGCACATCCGCGCGTTTCTGCTCAGCCGGCAGGAGGGGTTCCAGCCGACACAGATGGTGCCGAATTCGATGGCTGCCCTCACGGGAGACCTTTCGCGCATGGACTTGCCCGGCGTGATTCAAATGCTGAATCAAGCGCGACAGACAGGAGCTCTGAACATCAATGCGGGTGTTACGGACGGCGTCATCTACTTTGACGCGGGGGAGATGTCGCACGCGGAATGCGGCGCGCTTTTCGGCGATGAGGCCGTGATACACATTTTGAAATCGTGCGAAGGCGCAGGCGAAGGCATTTACAAATTTGTTTACGGCGTGACGGCGTCGCAGCGGACCGTGCTTCGTTCCGGGACGGATTTGATGCTCGATGCGATGCGCGAACTGGACGAGGAATCCCTGCTGGGAGGAAGCTGCGAAGGCGGAGATAGCGAAAGCACAGACGAAACGCCGGATAAGGCCGAAGTTGCGAAAGATGGGCCTGTTGCGAGCGACAGAGTGAGATTGGAGCGGCCATGACGGAAACTGCAGGATCCGCAGCGCCGAAAGTGCCGACGGTATATTTCATCGACGACAGCGCGACGATGCGCGAGGTCATCAAGATTGCGTTCCGGCGCGAGGCCATGCGCGTGATTGCGTGCAACGATGCGGCGTCGGCGCTCGCGCAGTTCGATGAAAATGCGCCTGACGCTGTGATCACGGACGTAATTATGCCCGGCAAAGACGGCTACGAGGTTTGCCAGCTCATCAAGAAAGATGAAAAGTTGGGCAAGACGCCGGTGATTTTGATGTCGGGCGTAGTGGACCGCACGGTGGCGGAAAAAGCCATTGCTGCGCGAGCGGATGAACTGATTCGCAAGCCATTCCAGCCGCAGGAACTGATTGCCCGCGTGAAAAATCTGCTCAATCCAAAACCGCAGAAACCGGCAGTGCCTGACAACGCAGCTCCGGCACCTCCGGCGAATTACCCGGCTGCGGATCTGTCCGGAATTTTTGCGCTTCCGGAGAGAGTTGCTCCATCGTCGGTGATGACAGCGCCCGCGAGAGAGCAAACAGTCGCCCGCCCCGCTATGCGTGCAAACGGCGGCGCAGCGGCTGGCGCAGACAATTCCGGCGCCAGTTCAGCAGAGATACAGAAGTTGCGGCTGGAAATTCAGCGCATCGAAATGCTGGTGCGCAAATTGCAAGCGGAGCTAGAGGCAGAGCGTCAGTACGTTGCGTCGCTCGAATCGCACGTGCGGGCACTGCACGAAGCGAAGTAGCGATTTGGAAGCGGCGCAAGCCGCAGTTTTACTCAAGATGCTTCGATTTGAGAAATTCGAGCGCGACCACTGCGATGTCCTTCTCCCCTCCCACTACTTCGTAATTCATCTGCTGCATATCGTGGTCTGAAATCTTGCCTGATAATGCGGCGATTGCTTCGAGCGCTTGCGGATGAAGGGTTGCGAGCGCTCCACGAGCGATAACCACAGCCTGATATGGCGGGAAATAACGCTTGTCGTCGGCGAGAACGGTGAAATCGCCGGCGAGCAACTGGCCGTCGGTTGTGTTTCCCGCAATGATATCCACCTGATGTGATTCGAGCGCGCGATAGAGCAGGCCGAGATCCATGATGCGCGGAGACGCGGCAAATTTGAGACCGTAGGTCTTCACGAAGCCGTCGTAGCCGTCGGGACGCTCCATGAATTCATAGCCGAATCCGGGACGCCAAGCCCCCGCGTATGGGGCGCTTTGAGAAATCGAGTGTAACTGATGGCTGCGCGCATTGGGGCCGCGAATCACGATGGCGAAACTATCGTTGAATCCGAGTGGCGGCTCGACGAAAAGTTCGAAACGCCTGGCGTACTCGTCGCGCACAGTGCCGAAAACGGCTTCAGGATTTTTCTCCAGTGGCTCTTTCAAAACGGCGCTGAGCGCCGTGCCGGTATATTCCACATACATGTCGATGCGCCCCGCGACTAACGCCTGATGGCAGATGTACGTTCCTGCCAGATAGAAGCGGCGTTCGACGCGAAGATTCGTGTGCGCTTCAATTTGCTGCGCGAGAATCTCGCCAAGGATGGCCTGTTCGGGGAAATTTTTCGAGCCGACGACGATGGTGTTGCGGCGATCTGCGCAGCCGCAGAGGGAAATAAAGCACAACGCGCAGATGAAAATCGCGCGCATTAACTTCGGACGCGCGCCAATCGGCGTTCGAGAAGCCCCAAAACGATATCCGCGAAAATCGCAAGCAAGGCGGCGGGAATTGCTCCTGCGAGAATGAGGCGGTTATCTACCATAGCGAGGCCGCGAAAAATAAATTCGCCAAGTCCGCCTGCGCCGACTGCGGCGGCAATAGTGGCGATGCCGATCGTCCAGACCGCGGCGATGCGGATGCCCGCGAGGAGCACGGGAAGAGCAAGCGGCAGTTCGACGCGAAAGAGAATTTGCGAGCCGGTCATGCCCATGGCTTGCGCGGCTTCGCGCACACTTGCGTCCACGCCTTTTATTCCGGCGACAGTGTTGCGAATTATCGGAAGCAGCGCGTACAAGGCCAGAGTTGCGATGGCCAGGCGCTCGGCGCGAGCGCCAAGCCACGGCACGGGCAAGAGGAATCCAAAAAGCGCGAGGCTTGGAATCGTTTCGGCGACGTTGGCGCTGCCCAGAATGGGTTTCGAGAGCCATGGTTTGCGGGTTACAGCGATGCCAAGCGGCACGCCTGCGGCGATGGCTAGCAGCATAGAAATCAGGACGAGCCAGAGATGTTCGCCGGTGGAATCGGCGATTTCCAGGCGATGCGCCAGAAAAAAATGGATGAGGTTCATGAGATTCCTCGCTGTTGCGGAATGGCGATGGGTGATTTCTGCAAAGTGGCGACGTAAGCTGCGGCGAGCGGATCCGACGCGCGCAGAAATTCTTGCGGAGCGTAGATGCCTGCCAACGCGCCGGATTCGAGCAGGGCAATACGCGTACCGAAGATCAGCGCTTCGTGAACGTCGTGCGTGACGAAAATGATGGTCTTCGCGAGCTTCCGCTGAATCGCGAGAAATTCGTTCTGAACTTCCGCGCGGGTGAGCGGGTCGAGCGCGCCAAATGGCTCGTCCATGAGCAGAATTGGCGGATCGCCCGCGAGCGCTCGCGCCACGCCGGTGCGCTGGCGCTGGCCGCCGGAAAGTTCGTGAGGATAACGGCTGGCAAACTGCGACGGCTCGAGGCCGACTGTGCGGAGCATTTCTTTGACGCGCTCCGCTCTGCGCTGCGCCGGCCACTTCTCGAGATCGGGAATCAGGCCGACATTTTTTTCGACGGTGAAATGAGGAAAGAGGCCGACTTCCTGAATGACATAGCCGATTCTGCGGCGCAGGAGGATCGGATTCCAAGCGGTCGTTGCGCGGCCCTCAACAAGAACTTCGCCAGCGTACGGTTCAAGCAGCCGGTTGACGAGTTTGAGCGCGGTGGTCTTGCCGGAGCCGCTGCGTCCCAGCAGAACAAGTGTTTCGCCGGGCTGCACAGCGAAAGACAAATTTTGCAGAATTATAGCTTCACCGCGACGGTACAGGGCTTCGTGGAATTGGATTACCGGAGCGGCGGCCTCGACCATCTGGGAATTCTAACGTGAATCGGGGGCGAAAACGGGACGGACCCCGAAATTCATGGCGATTGCCTGATTTGATGCGAGCGGCACGTGCAAACAATCTATGGAAAGCGAAAAACAGTTCCAAGAAAACGCCGCCGGATGGATTGAATCTCCGCGGCGTTTAATTCGGGATCGGGATTCTTCGAACTGATTTCGACTAAGTGAAAAAGCTTTGGAACGGGAAAAGCAGGATCGCCCTTTTTGGCGAGCACGGCGAATTCGTGACGGGCTGTTTTGTAGCTCCCAATCACCACGATTTCCGCTTTTTTGAATTCGGGCGTTTCGAGGAGTTGGCTAAGCCGCATGCGCGAGGATTCGCAGCTTGCTCTCGGGAAGAGGGACGATCTGAACGGAATCGGGAATTTGAATGTGAATGGTCGCAGGATGCAAAGTGACGCGCCTGCCATTGTGAAAGCGGATCCAGTATGGCTGGGGAGCGCGAGTTTGCAAATTGCCGAGCTGTCCAGTCGCGAGCGAGAGTTCAATGTGAGCCTTGACCAGCGCATCGAGCTTGATGCCTGCGTCGTCGCGGGAATGTCCCGTCGCGACCAAATCGAGATCGAGGCAGTGGGCGACGTGCTTGCCGCCGTCCTTGGAGAGCAGATAGTGCAGCAGCTCAAGGTGCGGCAGCGCGCCTAACGCCGGAACGGACAATAATTCTTTTAGAGCTGAATCGGTCATTTTCAGCATCCTTGGCCCTTGCCAGGCTAGCAAAAGGGCCTAAATAACTATGCCATACGGTGGCGCAGTGAGGCAATTCCGGTGCGATTCCGGTTGCAGAACGAGAAATAAGGTGAGAACCAACAGGCACGCTCGTGCGCAGCGCAATCCTACTGATCGCGGTAAACGAGGATTCCAGCGGGCGTATCGCCGTGCGCGGGAACAGATACGTAAATTTCGTGCAGGCTGGCGATGTAACGAGAGTTCCGCGCGCCGGGGCCAGTGGTCACGTGGCCAAGAGACTCGTACTGGTCAGCCGATTTCTGCTGAAAAACGTAAACAGAACCCTCGTCTCCGCCGCATGAGACGTAGATGCGCTTGTTATCCGGACTGTAGGTCAAATCGTCCGCGCCTTTGCCAATTGCCAAGCCCTGGATTTCTTTACCAGTTTGAGTATCGAAAATGGAGATTTCGCCGGTACGGCAGCCGATAAACAGGCGATGATTCGCGGAATCGATCGCTGCCGGAACGTTTTGTTTGCACAGCTTGACGAGCCAACTGGCAGTGACCGTATTTTTGCCGCGATCGACGACAACGACGGCGTTCTTCGCGGTATCGTTCGTATACAGACGGGAGTTTGAAGGGTCGAGTGCCATGGCTTCGACGTGAGGGCTGTCGAGCTTTATGTCAGCCGCTTTGACGTTCTTGTTCATGTCGATCACGCTTATGAAAGATTGCGGCTCATGCGCGTCTTCGCCGCCGTTGACGACGTAGAGATTGCGCATAGTTTGATCGTAAGCGACGGAATCGGAATCGAGCTGCAGTTTGATTGTTTTGAGCAGGCGATAGGATTTGCCGTCGAAGATTTTCACCGCGCCTGCGCCGCCGTCGGTGACGTAAATCCGGTCGCCACTCTCGCGGAAGACAATGGCGTGAGGAATTTGTACGCCTTCGATGCGGTGAAGCACCGTGCCGGTTTCCAGATTTAATACCAATACTTCGTGCATGGATTCCGCAGCGAGAAAAAGCCGGCCGCCCTGCAGATCAACTCCGAAATGATCGAAACGACCTTTCACTTCCGCAGGCAATTTGAAGCGGTGGACGAGCCGCAGTGGTTCAGATGCAGCCGGAGCGGCGAAGAGGCTCGGCGCTGCAGCGAAGTAGAGAAAAAATGCAATGAAAGCGCAACTTATGGGCCGGAACAGGTTCTTGAGGTAAACAGGAAGCACAGGAGTCTCCATCTTTAGGGTGGGTAACTAGAATACGGTGGGAGCGCGGCGGGAGGCAAGCACGAAAGGCAGGGTCTCCCGGGGTTCTTGCGTGACTAGGACTCATGCAAGTATTTGCGGATGTCCAGAAGCACGCGCGCGAGCATGGCCTGGGTGAGCCGTCCTGTAAACGTATTTTGCTGGCTGGGATGGTATGAAGCGAAAATGCGCGGAAGGCCGCCGGGCAGCTGATGAACTGCTCCGTGCTCAAAGGGATACGCGGCATGTGAAGAGATGAGGCCTTCGCGTTTGAGAATTTGCAGATACACGCGAAAGGCGATGCCGCCCAGAACCAAAACCGCTTTGGGCTCGAGAATGCGCAACTCGGTTTCAAGGTACGGTTGGCAATTCTGGAACTCGGAAGGCAGCGGCTTGTTTGCGGGAGGAGCGCAGCGGACGGCGACGCCAATGTAAGCATTTTCCAGTTTTAAATTGTCATCGCGAGATACAGATTTGGGCTTATTGGCGAAACCGGCGCGATGGAGCGCTTCGAAAAGGAAAGCTCCGGAGCGGTCGCCAGTGAAAGCGCGGCCAGTACGGTTGCCGCCGTGCGCGGCGGGAGCGAGCCCGATAATCAGAAGCTGAGCCCGAGGATCGCCGAATCCGGGAATTGGTTTGCCCCAGT
>Ga0126371_10001236_pt1 | contig 21498 bp, 13 predicted proteins | sample PanSoiMetaPlot_4_FD_110145 | JGI IMG/M metagenome (GOLD analysis project Ga0126371, IMG submission 110145) | Tropical forest soil microbial communities from Panama - MetaG Plot_4 | ecosystem: Environmental > Terrestrial > Soil > Tropical forest > Bulk soil | place: Panama | collected 2016-02-17 | reverse complement strand
GGCAAATCGGCGCCAAGAACCCCTCTCTTGCTATTGGACTTTAACTGTTATGAACTGCCATTTTGCACCGAGAAGTAGCTAGAAAGAAAAAGTCAGGCCACTAGTTCAGCACGACTCTGCACAGTTGTGACCATTGACCAGAGAAACAAGTTACACAATGGAAGGCGTTGGATGAAGTTGGTTCAAAAACAAATGATCGGGCGTGCTCTCGCGATGGTTCTCGTGTTCGTGGTCCCGATCGAAGCACAGACGCTCAACAAGATCGCAACTGTCGAACTCCCAGGGCCGAAAGGTCAGCGGTTTGATTACTTGACCATGGATGATGAAGACCATTGGCTGCTATCTGCCCATCTCGGTCCCGGCATTCTGTATGTGATCGATGTCCAAACGAACAAGGTGGTCAAGGCTATTCCTGGCGTTCCAGGCATTACGGGATTGGAATATGTCCCAGGTCTTCGCAAGGTTTACACGTCCGATTGGGGAGAAGAAAAGATCGGTATCGTCGATTTGCAGAGCATGAACGTAGTGAAACGCCTTGCGACGGCTTCGAAGCCAAACGGGAGTACGTACGCGGCACCATTTCACAAAGTGTACGTCGTGGACACGCTCGGGAAAGCCGTCGCGGTTGTAGATGTACAGAAAGATGAAATCGTAAAGACGCTAACGTTCAAGAGCGAAACCGGCATGCCGCAATACGACTCAGTTGGCAGGAAGGTATATGTGAATCTTAGAAATACCAACGAAATTGCCGAAATCGATCCGGCGACGGACACCGTGTTGGCAACCTTTCCGGTTGACGGATGCCGCTACAACCACGGAATGGCGGTGGATTCGGAGCATCATCGCGCATTTCTTTTGTGCAATGGAACAAAGACACTCACTGCCTTTACGTTGGACACCCATAAGGCGATTGCTCACCTTCCACTTCCCAACGGTGCCGATGTCGTGAAATTCGATCCCGGCTTGGGGCGTATCTACGCAGCATGTTCGAGTGGCTTCATCTCTGTTATTCACCAAGATGATGCCCAACATTATCGAAAGCTTGAGGATCTTGCGGTGCAGAAAATGGTGCACAGTCTTGCTGTGGATACTACGACACACCGCGTTTACGCGCCGGAGCAGCAAGAGAACGGACAACCCGTTGCTCGGATGATCGTGTACGAAGCTGTCGGAACACAAAAGAATTGAATAGGGGGCGAAATGAAATTCTCCATGATTCTTCTTGCGCTCACTGGAGTCGCTTGGGCACAAGCAGCTCAGCCTCTGCGGTTGGAAAAGACTATTGAGCTGCCGGATGTGCAAGGACGAATCGATCACATGTCTATCGACGTAAAAGGCGAAAGACTGTTCGTTTCAGCGCTCGGTAACAATACGTTGGAGGTCGTGGACCTTAAGGTCGGGCAACGAGCCAAGACAGTCGGTCAGCTAAAGGAACCACAAGGCGTCGTTTATATACCAGAAACGGACCGACTATTTGTTGCGAACGGGAACGACGGTAGTGTTCGCATATTTGATGCAAGTTCCTATGCGCCTCTTAAGACTTTGGACTACGGCGACGACGCAGACAATTTGCGCTATGACTCTACTCACAAACGAATCTACGTCGGTTATGGCAGCGGCGCGGTGGGCGAGATCGATAGTGACGGCAACAAGGTCGCAGATATAAGGCTCGACGCCCACCCCGAATCATTTCAGCTTGAGGCGGACGGTCCGCGAATCTATGTGAATCTCCCGAATTCGCGAAAGGTGGCTGTCCTCGATCGAGAGAAACACGCAGTCCTAGCAACTTGGAAGACGGATATGGCATTCGCCAACTTTCCGATGGCATTGAATGAAAGCGAACACAGACTGTTCGTCGTGACGCGGATGCCTGCGCGCCTGCTCGTCTTTGATACCAATACTGGGAAGATCGTTCAGAAGCTTCCGGCTGTCGGCGATTGCGACGATGTCTTCTACGACAAAACTGGGAAACGAATCTATGCGAGCGGGGGCGACGGAGCGATTTCCGTCTTTCAACAGGAGGACTCAGATCACTATAGGGAGTCGGCACGCATACCTACGGTGAAAGGGGCACGGACGAGTTTCTTTTCACCGACACTAGATCGTTTGTTCTTGGCAGTGCGTCGCCAGGGCTCGCAGTCTGCAGCAATCCAAGTCTTTGCTCCGGCGCAATGAATTTGTGCCTTGAAGATGAATACAATTCTCCGTTCCGATCCTGACTTGGGCTGCGAAAATTGCCGGCAGACTTGTGTATCAACAGTGGCGACTAGGGCACTTTCCCGACGCCTGTCAAAGGCCGGCCAAGGGTTCCTATTGGTGCTGGTTTGCTTTGGATCTGTGCTCCTCAATGCGCAGCAGCAGAGTGGTTCTCAGCAAAGCGGAAGACAGGTCACAGCCGAAGAGGTAGCTCGAAGGGCCCAAGCAATCCGGGTTGAGCGCCCACCTAAACTCGACGGTACGCTCAACGATCCCGCCTGGCAAATGGCAAGCCCAATCACAAATTTCCTGCAAAGGGAGCCTTTCGAAGGGCAACTGCCAACCGAAAAGACTGAAGTCCGCATTCTCTATGACAAGCACTCTGCGTACTTTGGCGTTCTCTGTTTTGACTCCGACGCAGGCAAGATTGTGGCTAGCGAGTTGCGGCGGGACGTGAGTCAAGAGCTGGATGACTACTTCGAGATCATCATCGATTCGGCATTCGATCGACGCAATGCATACGTTTTTCAGATCAACCCACTCGGTACGCAACGCGACGCCCTAATCACAGAGGAGCAACGAACCGAGAGCGACATGGGAGACGGTGATCCCGGCTGGGACGGCGTGTGGACATCCGAGGCGCGTGTTACGAAGCAAGGGTGGACGGCCACGGTTGCAATTCCGTTCTCCACATTGAATTTCATGCAGTCGCAAGATGTTATCTGGGGAATTAACTTCAAGCGCTTTATCCGTCGAAAGAACGAGGAGAATCTCTGGTCGGGCTGGAGGCGGGCGTTTGGGGCGGCACGGATCAGTCAAGCCGGTGAGTTGCACGGTATTTCGGATATCGGAAGCGGCAGACTGTTCATCGTTAAGCCGTACGGGCTGACCGGATTCAGCCACTTTCCGCCGAGCGCCGCAGGCACTGGATACACACCAGGAACTAGCGCGCTCTACACAGGCGGCGTGGACGTTAAGATTGGCCTCCGTTCAAACTTGGTGGCGAACTTCACCGTCAATACTGATTTTGCCGACGCCGACGTGGACACCTTGCAATTCAACCTCACGCCTTACAAACTCTTTTTCCCGGAGAAACGTCAGTTCTTTCTGGAGAATGCCGGCGTCTTCAATTTTCCACTCGGCGCCGACAGCGGCGATCTTCTCTTCTTCAGCCGCAATATCGGTATTGATCCGATCACAGGTGAAGAAGTCCCTATCAATGGTGGAGGTAAAGTCACCGGATCACTGGATGGCTTCGAAATCGGTGCGATGGACGTTGAAACCCGACGCAGTGGTCCAAACCCGTACGCGAACTACGCAGTAGCGCGGGTGAAGCGCTCGTTGTGGGGCGGCTCGTACATCGGGGTGATAGGCATCGATAAACGCTCCGGAAATCCCCTTGATAGCTTCAACCAGACAAGTGGCACAGACACCCGGCTGATCTTCCACAAGGATCTGGTGCTAACCGCCTATGCGTCCCAAACGCGGACGCCGGGACTTTCATCCGGACAAACAAACCTTGGCGCCGGGGTGAATTATCAAAATAGCTGGCTCGAAGTTTTTGGCCAGCATCGTAAGGTTGGTCCCAACTTCAATCCCGAGGTTGGCTTCCTGGAACGCAACGATTGCATCTGCGATTATGCGGAAGTGAACTTCAAGCCGCGGCCGAAACTGCGGGGTGTGCGCGAACTCAATTTCGAGGGCTTCATTTTTCACGCCCCGGACACGAATCATGTTCTCGAAACGCAAGAATGGCAGAACACGTTTCGCATCGAATTCAATAACGGTGCCTATAGCGATGATGACATCGTGGATGTTTTTACGCAGCGGCTGACCGCCCCGTTCAACATTTACAAAAACGTCTTCATCCCGGTAGGTGAGTACCATTGGACCCGCCATCAACTCACGTACGGATCATCGCAAGAGCGGAAACTAATGGTAAATTTCTTTGAACGCTTTGGAACGTACTACGACGGACGCCTGAATGAAGCTCGAATCCGTGGCACGTATCGCGCCAACGAACGGCTCTCGTTCAGCCTGGCCGAGCAGTGGAACCGGTTTCGGCTGGGCATCGTCAGTGATTCAAGCGGCAATCTCTTGCCTCCGTCAGGAGGAAACTTCTCGGTCGTGTTCGGAAGCTTCCAGACGAACTATTCGTTTTCGCGCTTCCTGACCCTTTCTGCATTGCTCCAAATGGACACCGCCAACACTCAGGCGGCCAGTGCAAACATCCGCTTGCGATGGAACTATCGCCCGGATAGCGATCTGTACTTTATCTACACAGCAGGCCAGCGGTTCGCGAGCCTGGTCGCAGCAAACCCGCCGCAGTACTACGAAAATCGCTTCGCCATCAAATTCACATACTCCTGGCGGCCGTGATCTCAAGCTGTCCAAAGTGCGAAGAAATTGGATGAAGAGGAAGAAGGGCCGTATCCCCCCGGACACAGCCCTCCTTCCACCACGACTTACTGCTTGCGAAGCGCGACTCCGGCCAGGTAGTTCCCCGGAACCGCCTGCGGTGCCATGGTGAACGCCTGCGGGCCCGCCTTTACAACCTGGATGTCGAAGCCGAAACCGCAGCCTGAGCCACAACCAAGCGCGATAAATCCACTGCCGTCAGCGTTGAACTGCTGAATCTGGGCCGTCTGGCCGGAGAGGTCGATATCTCCACACCCTACCGTGTGTTGGGTCGCCGAGATCTGCGTCCCATTGCCAGTTGCGTCGAGGGTGAATGTGGTCTCCAGCGTGGTGGTACCGCAAGGTCCTATGGCGATTAAGCCACGCGTCACGCCAAAAGTTGCGGAGTTTTCCGTCAACGGAAGCGCCGTGATGATCTTGACGAAATGGAGGGAAGGCTCCGCATCCGTCGACTCCTGCAAGCGTAAGCGGACGTTAGTACATCAAGCTCCAGTGCAAGAGATGCCACGTAAACACAAAACAGATGACGCCCACAAAAGACAGGGCAATGAGCGTATCTCCCATACGGCTCCATAGCCAGCGCGTCGAGTCTTGCCACGAGCGGATCGCGCTATAGATCGCAATGAGCGACCCTATGACTCCTATCCATCCGAATACCTGGATCAGCCGCAGCAATGGATCACCTTTAGGGCTCAACAGCGCGATGTTCTTAAGCGCCATTGCGAAAAACGCTGCGTACCCGACAAAGAAAAGGATGAATGCGATGCAGGCCAGGCGCACCAGGAGTCGTAATCGTTTCTGCGCCGCAGTCAGCGTCAACGGCTTCGCATAGTGGCGACGAATTAATGCTGAGACCGGCCATAACAACACCGTGAGGAGCAAGATCACCAGCGAGACTATAACCAGCGGCAACTGGAAGGCGCTGTTAGTCCAACCCGACGCTTTCTGGAATACCATGAACGGGAAGTCGATCACGGCTACGGTATTTCCGGATTCATCCTTCTTGAACCCAAGCCGGTCCTGATCATTCACGTCGCGAAACATCATCGGACCGATCTCGCGGAACTTCTTCGGTTCGCCATTCATATCCTTCAGATCTTTGGCGCTGATGGTGCCGTCATCACTACGAACTATGTTGAACTCTCCGACGACGCTCAGCACACTCAAGATGTTGTCCTGTGATCTGCGGCTCACGATGTAATGTCCGGAAACCTGCTCGGCATCGCCGGACGCCGTCGACACTGCCGGGCCGTCTTTCAGCTCAATCGGAAAATAGCGGTCGAGAAATGCGTGCCACACCGCCTCACGCGCGCTGATCTCGCCCTTCCCTGCACTGTTATAGGAAATGAAAAATCCCAGTTGAGCATCGGGCATCAAGTGTAGGTCGCTATGAAAGTAGTCTGTATCGCCGGCGTGGCCAATAATGCGATGCCCGTTACGCGTCTCCTCATAGAATCCAAGACACATGGCATTCATGTCCGGCAGGTTTGCAAACTGGCGGGAATGCATTAAGTCAGCGGTTTCAGGCTTCAGTATCTGGACGTTTTCATACGTACCATTTTGGAGGTGAGCAATCATTAAGTGCGTCATGTCCATGGCCGAGACAGACGAACTTCCCGCGGGAGCAGCCTCCACAAACTCGAATTTTTTCGCCGGCTGCGAGGCGACCGTGTACCCTTTCGACATGAGCGGAGCTAAAGCATCGGGGAGGGGCTGTCGAAAGGTCGAGTGGGTCATTCCCAACGGCTTAATAATGTGTTCGTCGATGTAGTCAAAGTAATCTTGTCCGGAAACGCGCTGGACAATATATCCCGCCATGGTCGTCGCGTAATTCGAATATGCCGGCGTCGTTCCCGGCGGGAAAATGCGCGTCGGCATGTGCTTCTGTAAATAAGGACCCAGTGGCTGCAGGTCCTTCGCGTCCGCAACAAACAACTCCTGCACGGACTCCTCAAAGCCCGGCGTATGCGTCATGATATTGCGCAGCGTAATCGGCTTGGGATACGTTGCGGGAATCTTGAAATCAAGGTAGTCGTTTACATCGCGGTCGAGGTCGAGTTTTCCTTGCTCGACCAGCTGCATGATCGCTGTCCAGGTGAACAGCTTTGAAATCGAGCCCGGCCGGAAGAGGGTGTTATCCGCGGAGACGGGAATTTTTTTCTCGACATCGGAATATCCATAGCCCTTGGCAAAAATCACCTTGCCATCTTTGACAACTGAAATCACAGCCCCGGCGAGGTCCTCTCGCGCCAATTGCTGCGGCATGATGCCGTCGAGAAAGGCCGCGACATCCTGCTGCGTCAACTCATGTGGCGTGACAGCAGAAGCGGGAACGTTCTCCGGCTTTGGTTCGAGTTTTGGCATCGGAGGCTTCGGTCCTTGCGCGCATACGGCGACCGAACATAAGAGAACGAGGGCCACACCGATCTTTACCAGGAGCGCACGAAGAGCGCTTCCCTGTTCCACGCTGAGTCGCACAACCTCCAAAACGTTCTCAGTCTTCATTCTTTTTCTCCGGACCACGGAAACTCGGCGGCCGTCCTCCTTCAGAAGTTCAGTTTCATCGCGAACTGAATCAACCGGGGATTCACGTTGGTCGCGGTGATGCGGCCAAACGTCGAAGTCGGATCAGGCACGAACGTCCCCGATACAGAAGCTCCAGCATTCAGGTTCGTTGGATTCGCAAACTGCGGCGTGTTAAAGGCGTTGAAAAACTCTGCACGGAAATCGAGGCCAAATCGCTCGGTCAGCCGCGTATTCTTCATGACCACGATGTCGAAATTTCGCTGGTCGGGACCTCGGACTGCCCCGACACCGATATTTCCGAACGCGGTGCCTCCATCGGCCGTGATGACGGGCGGGCTGGTGATGCAATTGATGTTCAGAAAATTATCGATGCGATCAGTGACCGAGCCGTGGGTTGCAAGCTGCGCATTGGTGCATGCCGCGGCCAACTGGGGCCTATCTCCAAGCGGTGTGTCGATTCCGAAGGCGTTGGTAACGTTCTGCTGAGTGATGGTCATGAATTGACCCGCCTGGATCGTGGTAACTCCTGCAACCGCCCATCCGCCCAATGCTCGCCCCTTCAGCGATGCGCGATCCGCAGGGCCGGGCAGATCGTACTGGTAACTCAATACAAGTCGCTGCGGCCGCACGAATCCATCCGGACCATGGCGCTGCCTGGGGTTGTTCTGATCGCCCACGATGAGGCCGCCATTCGGGCCCGTACTGTAGTCGTTATCCGCAGTGAGAGATCGATCCCAGGTGTACGAGGCAAGAAATTGAAGTCCGTGTCCCATCTGTTTTTTCAAGCTTGCGTTCAGCGCGTTGTACCAAGATGTGCCTTCAGATTCGATGATCGTCGCTCCGTCAGACGCGAACCCCGGAATCGGCGCACGGTTCGCGATGTTGGCCAAGAGGTTCTGGGTCTCTCCGTGCACAGGATCCGTTGCGCTCGCCGATAGAGCCTGATTGAAGAGCCTTTGCTGTATCAGATGTGTGCCCCGCGATCCTTCATACCCTACTTCCAGAACCAGGCCTCGCAGTATTTCAGTTTGGAGATTCAGGCTGTACTCTTGCACAATTGGCGCGCGGAAATTCGCCGCAAACGTGGTGGGTGTCAGCGGCAACTGGCCGGCAGACGGCGGGTAGTACGCCGGGAAATATGGGAACTGCGCAGGCGCAGCCGGAAATGGTTGCGACAGAGGTTGAAAGAACTGCGTACGAATCAGCCCATACGGTGGGCTTGCCAGCAACTGAAGAAACGGCTGACCCGTGCTTCTGGTATAGAAGAGCCCATATCCTCCACGAAGCACAACGCGATCCGTCCGCGGCAACGTCCACGAAAAGCCTACGCGTGGCGCCCACGCATTTTGGTTATTCCCGCTCAGAGCGGCGTCATTGTTGGAGCGAACGACCCCATCAGGCAGAGTGCCGTGAAAATTAGAACCTACAACATATCCCTGTAAAGATCCCGTAACTGGAGGATTGAGGTCGGCATGGCTAATGTCAAAGATTGATGCACGCCCCAATGCATCCCCCATGAGCCCTTGCCGCTCGTATCGAAACCCTAGGTTGACCGTCAATCTATTGGTCGCTTTGAAGTCATCTTGTGCATATAGATCCGCATTCCATGCCCGCCACGCTCGATCTGGTAAGCCGACCAGATCTTCCGACTCAACCACTTCCCCGAGAAGAAGGTCCGCCGGACTCAGAAATGCTGAGAGGCCGAGGAAGTGAAACTTTTCGAAATTGACCTGCTGTCGTGAAACCCCGCCGCCGAACCGAAACGAGTAGCGGCCACGCGTGTAGGAAAGGGTATCGTCGAGATTGTAGTTGTTCTGAATGATGCTTGCGCCCTGCCCGTTGCCGCCCAGTGCAAATTCTCCGAGTACCCCAATTCCCGGAAATTCATTGTCTAAGCCCGGAGCCGTTGCCCCAATGGCGGTATACGAAAATGGCACAAGCCCAGACTGTCCCGGCACTTGCACCATCGGCTCACGCTGCGAGAGCAGATTGTTGAGTCGGTTGTACCCCAGAACCAGTTGATTCACAAGCCGCGGGCCAAAGGTATATGTGTGAGTCAGCGACAGATTGCGAAACGAGGTGTCGGTCGGCTGGTCGAAGCCCCTCAGCATCGGGGCAAACCCCAGCGGAAACGTGGCGTTCTGCGCTCCGTCTTCGAAAAAGAATCTTCCGGAAAGTGTGCTTCGATCGCTCTGTACGTAATCGACATCGGTGAGAAATTGATCGGCATTGTAAAAGCAGTTCTGCGTTACCGTGGATTGCCCAGTGCTTGGGTTTTGGGGGGAAGGGACCAGATAACTTCCGTCAGCGAGTTTGAGATTCAGCAGATTGATGGCTTCCGGAGCTATGTTTGAGCCGTCCGCCGCAACTGTATCTCCGAGCAAACTCGTCTCTCCCGCGAAGGCTGCTCCGAGTGACGCTTTCGAGCGATCCGGAAGGCCCGCGAGTTCGGCTGGCGTGAAGAATGTGCTCAGACACGCGACGTTAGAATCGAGCCCGTTGATCTGCCGCGTTCCCTGGTACGAGCCAAATGCGAACAGCTTGTTCTTTATGATCGGACCGCCAAGAGCAACACCGAATTGATTTTGCTTCAGTGACGGTCGCGGTTTTCCGGAGCGCTTCAGGAAGTAATCGTTCGCATTGAAGATGTCGTTGCGCAGAAACTCGAATATCGTTCCGTGTAGTTCGTTGGTCCCGCTCTTCGTCACGAGATTCACATTGGCGCCAGCGTTGCGCCCGTAGGAAGCGTCGTATTGCCCTGTCTGCACCTTAAATTCTTGAATCGCATCCGGGTTCGGAATCGGCACGCCGCCGCTGAAGATTCCCGCTGCCATCAGATCGTTCACCTGGGAACCATTCATCTGATAGTTGTTGTCGTTCGTCGCCCCACCATGCGAGGAAAATCCGCCATCCACCGCATTCAAGCCGGAGTTTCCGCGGCCGAGGTCCGAGGCGTTATTCACGTTCGTCACTACGCCCGGCGACAACCCGATGATCTGGGTGAAATTGCGATTCACGAGCGGAAGTTCGCTGACAGTCTGTCCTTCTGTGACGTTCCCGAGTGCCGAGTCTCCTGTCTTCAGCACTTCGCCTTGAGCCTCGACATTTACGTTCTCGGTCGCCGTTCCTACTTCTAGTGCCAGGCGCAAATCCTTCTTCTCGGTGACAAAAACTGGAACGTTCGCCCGCACCAGCGTCTTGAATCCCTTGCCGACGACTTCGATCCGATAGGTACCGGGAAGCAGCAAGGACGCAACAAAACTTCCGTCGCTTTGTGTACTGAGACGACGAACATCGCCCGTTGCTTCGTTGGTGATGTTTACCGTCGCGCCGGAAACGACAGCTCCGCTCGAATCGGCGACGGTTCCACTCAGCGCTCCGGTCGAGGCTGTCTGGGCTCTGCTGGTCGCACTCAGGGCAACAATCAGCAGAACGGCCAAACAGACCGAAGCTCTGGGAAGATATCCCCTGCTTACCACAAGGTTCGACGGTTTCGAGCGTCTCATGGCACCCTCCATCAACAAACTTGGTGGACTCGCACAATGAAGTAACTCAGCTGCTTCCTGCTTCCATGCTTGCCGCTGGCGTCGGGCCTATATCACGTTTTGCGCGCCTTTGCGGCGGTTTGCCCGTTTCCGCAGGCGAATACCAACGCGATCGCGAATCCTGATCCTTACGCCGCAGCATTGCCAGCGCACGTTCGGGCTGGGCGTGAGCGCAAGCTACAAACAACGCGTCCACAGCAGCCAGGGCTGCAACATACGAACCATGGAATGAAGGATTGGCGATCGAGGCCACCCAAAAGAAATCGCAGACGCGGGCAATCGGAGTCTTGTCGCCGTCCGTGATTCCAAATGTTGGAACCTGGTTCTGTCGTGCGTGCAGTACCGCATCGATGGTTGCCTGTAAACAACGTCCAAAACTGATCGCAACCAACAAGTCCTTGGGGCCGAGCAGACTGATCTTCTGATGAACATTCCCGGCAGACGCGACCGGAGCCTCGGCGTTATAACCCAGCGACGTCAGGCCGTATGCGAGCAGATAAGCCAACCCTGCCGCGAAATCCACGCCAACCACGACGATCCGTCGGGCACGATTCAAGCGCCTCGCCATATCGATTACGCTGGCGGCATCGAGGCTCGAGCGTAATGCCTGTAGGTTGTTGACCTCCATTTCCAGACTGTGCTCGACATGATCGGCGATGCTGCGCTTTTCCCGCGCGGCGGACTTCATCAGGGTGTACGGCGTAATCCGGCTGACGAAATGCGCGCGAAGGTCGGCCGCAAAGTCCGCATACTTCTTGTAGCCAAGCACCTGAATGCTGCGCACGATGGTGGCTTTGTCAACTGCATATCGCTTTGCGAGAGCGCGCGACGAAAGGAAGTGGTTCTCTTCTGCGTTGTCCAGCACTTCCTGCAGCAGGCGCCTTCGGCTGGAATTCAGCGCGGGTTGGGCGTGCGCAAGCTTCTGCTCGACTACGGTCATGCAGGGCTTCCGCCCGAAGTGATTTCCATTTGCCGGAGTGACTCGAGACTCGCGTTTCACTCTCCGTGCCATTTCCCACGGTGCCCCTTTTTGGTGGGGAACACATTGACACCAACTGGTGCACACTGTCAATAACAATCACCAAATGGTGCATTTTCGCTTGACACTGTTGAATCCTGGTTTTACAAACGGTGAACGCACTAATCGAGAGCACCAGGAATGAAGATCGAAAGGCTCACTCTGCGCGAGATCGGAATGCGGCTGAAGGCTCCTTGCGAAACCAGCTTTGGCGTAACTCAAGTGCGGCGCATTCTGTTGGTTGAGGCGATGTGCGACGGTGTCAGCGGTTGGGGTAAGATCACCGCATTGGAAAGCTCATCCTACAACTCCGAGACAACCGATACGGCGTGGCACGTGGTTTCGGATTTTATTTCCAGCACAATCCTGGGGCGTGACATCTCGCATGCAGCAGATCTACCTTTTCTGCTTGCTGGCATTCGGGGCCATAAGATGGCGAAAGGTGGCGTTGAAGACGCGCTCTGGGACGCGGAAGCCCGGCTGAAAGGGGTCCCTCTCTGGAAACTACTGGGTGGCACTCGTCAGGAAATCGCCTGCGGAGTTTCTCTTGGCATTCGCGAAAATCCGCGGTCGCAGGTAAGACGGGTCGAGGCAGAACTCTCATCGGGTTATCAGCGCATTAAGCTGAAGATCAAGCCCGGTAAAGATATCGACTTCGTGGCTGAGGTCCGGAAGGAATTCCCGACCATTTTGTTGTCCGTGGATGCGAACTCAGCCTATGAGCTTCAAGACGCTGCTCATCTGCAGAAGCTCGACAGCTTCGACCTGCTGATGACCGAGCAGCCGTTGGCGTGGGACGACATTTTTTCTCACTGCTTCAGTCTCAAGTTCGTACAGCGCTGTGTCTGGCTGAGTGCATCAATCACAGCCGCGATGCTGAAACGGCCATTGCACTCAAGGCCTGCAGAATTATCAACATCAAGCTGGGCCGCGTGGGAGGGCATGCCGAAGCGCGCCAGGTAAATGATCTGTGCTTAAACAACAGCATACCCGTATGGTGCGGCGGCATGCTGGAATCAGGCATTGGCCGTGCTCACAGCTTGGCGATGTCTACCCTGCCCGGCTTTTCGCTGCCGGACGACGTTTCTGCCAGCAGTCGCGATTGGGACGAAGACATTATCGAACCTGAGGTCGAAGTGACTCCTCGGGGTACGATTTCGGCTCCGGACATGGAATCGGCTATTCGGTCAAGAGCGATTTAATAGAACGGCTGACCGTCCGTAGTAAGACGTGGGCACACGCTGATTAGAAGGACGCGCGACCCACGATTCCCCTGAACGAAGGAAACACCGATGAAGAGGATCTATCCTGCCTTGTGGTTTGCTTTTTTTCTGTGTCTCGCTCCAGAAACGTTTTGCCAGAATTCTCTCCCGTTGGCTGAGCGCATCCAGGCCATCATGGCGCGCCCGGAATTCGCCCACTCATCCTTTGGCGTTGAGTTCTACTCTCTGGATCGCCAGCAGGTACTGTTGGAGCTCAATGCAGGCAAACTCATGGTGCCGGGCTCGACCACGAAACTCCTGACCGAAGGTACGCTGCTCGAACTTCTCGGTGGAGACTATCGCTTCCACACACTTGTCTATCGCACGGGGCCAATCAAGAAAAATGGAACGCTTCACGGGGACATCGTTTTGGTCGCGAGCGGAGATCCGAATCTGTCCGGCCGCATTCAATCCGATGACACGCTCGCTTATGAAAGCATGGATCATTCCTATGGTGGACCCGACAGCAAAGGACTGGGCGATCCCCTCAGAGTCATTCGCGATCTGGCGCGGCAAATCGCGAACAAGGGCATCAAAGAAGTCCGCGGCAAAGTCATGGTCGACACGAGCCTGTTCCCGGAAGGTGATCGCGAACTCGGCACAGGAGTAGTGATCTCACCGATCGTTGTGAATGACAATGTGATCGATGTGATCGCCACCGCGGGTGATAAAGAGGGCGATCCCGTACAGCTGCAGGTCTCCCCAAAGACTCAGTGCGTGCAGATCATTAACCAGGCGACCACGGCGAAATCAGGTTCGACGCCCAACCTGAACTACACGGCGGAAAAGCTGAACCCCGACGGCAGTCGCACGGTTACTCTCAGCGGCACTTTGCCGGCAGGCGGCCGATCAGGCATGCAGGCGTACCCGGTACCGGAACCAAGCCGCTTTGCCGCGATTTTGCTCGCTGAAGCACTCGACGACCTCCACATAAAAGTCAAAATACTCTCGCCCGGAAGCGCGCCCGATTTCAAAACGCTCAGCGCCAGCTACAAGCCTGAAAACCAAGTGGCCGTACACATTTCTCCGCCGCTGCGCGAAGAGGTGAAAATAACGCTTAAGGTAAGTCAGAATCTTCATGCATCCATGGGCCCCTTCCTCCTCGGCGCACTGCTCGCGCACAAAGAGAAGGAAATCGATCAAGCCGGCTTCGACCTGGAGCATGATTTCCTTAAGAAAGCCAATCTCGACTTAACTGCGGCGGCACAGAGTGACGGAGCGGGGGGAAACGCGTTTTTCACCCCCGACTTCATGGTTCGTTATCTCACTTATATGTCGCAGCAGAAGGACTTCGCCGATTTTCACCGTGGGCTGCCTATTCTCGGCAGGGATGGGACACTGTTCAAAATCCAGGTGGACTCGCCCGCCGCCGGGCACGTAGAAGCGAAGACGGGAACATACGACTCGGCCGACTCCTTGAATAAAGACCTGATGGTCACCGGAAAAGGTCTCGCCGGATATGTGCAAACTGCGGCCGGTGAGCACCTCGCGTTCGCCGCATACATCAATATGGTTGCTGTTCCGACAAACGACCCTGATGCCGTTCCGAAGATTGCTGGCGAAGCACTGGGCGAGATAGCAACAGCCGCGTATGAAGCTCCGCATTCAACGACAAGCAAGGACACCGAAAGCGCCGACTACGACGTGATCATCCGGAATGGACGCATCATCGATGGCTCGGGCAACCCCTGGGTGTCGGGTGGTGTTGCCATTCGCGGCAATCGCATTGCTGCCATCGGCCAACTTTCCAATGCGCACGCGAAGCGTGAAATCGATGCTTCGGGATTCGTCGTCTCTCCGGGGTTCATTGACATGCTCGGCCAATCCGAGTACGCGTTGCTGATCGACAACCGCTCTCTCAGCAAGCTCTCCCAGGGCATCACAACGGAGATCACCGGCGAAGGCGCTTCCATTTCCCCTCAAGATGCAGAGACCATCTCTCAGATCCAGCCGGTTATGGATCAATATCACCTCAAAGTTGACTGGCACAGTCTTGCCGATTACTTCGCGAAGCTGGAACAAATCGGCACGCCAATCAACATTGGCACCTACGTGGGAGCGGCACAGGTGCGCGAAGCAGTGATCGGAGATGTCGACCGCGCACCCACTGGGGACGAACTGGAAAAGATGAAATCGCTTGTCGCAGAAGCAATGCAACAGGGCGCTTTCGGATTGTCCACTTCCCTCATTTATCCGCCGGGACACTATGCGAAAACCGAAGAACTGATTGAACTCGCCGAAGTCGCCTCGCAGTACGGAGGCGTTTATGCGAGCCATATGCGAAGCGAAGGCCAGAGCGAGGTGGCCGCCGTAGAAGAAGCGCTCCGCATCGGCCGCGAAGCCCACTTACCCGTCGAGATCTTTCATCTCAAGGTCATCGGAAAACCACGCTGGGGCACAATGCCGAAGATCGTCAGTATGATTCAGGCCGCCCGCGACTCAGGCCAGGATGTGTCCGCCGACATGTATCCCTATGTAGCCGGAGGAACCGCCCTCGCATCCAGTCTGCCGCCATGGGTCGCAGATGGCGGCACTGAAAAGTTGCTCGAGCGCCTCAAAGATCCTTCGGTTCGCGCCCGGATCAAGAAGGAGATGGCAACAGAACGCGCCGACTGGGAAAACTTGTATCTGGGAAGCGGCGGCGCGTCCGGGGTTCTGGTTTCCGGCATCGTGAACAAGGATCTCAAGCAATACGACGGCAAGACGATTGCCGAGATTGCCAGGGTTCAGAAGAAAGAACCGCTTGACGCACTCTTCGATTTGGTTCTCGCCGATAACGCGCAGACCGGTGCCTTGTACTTCATCGCCAGCGAAAATGATCTGCAGTATGGACTGAAGCAGCCGTGGGTTAGTATTGGCCTGGATGCGGGCGAACTTTCCCTCGACGGCCCGCTCTTCGAACCCCAGTCGCATCCGCGCGCATTCGGCAGCATGCCGCGTTTTCTCGGCCACTACGTGCGGGATGAGCGCCTGCTCCCGTTGGAGCAGGCAATTCGCAGGATCACTACCCTTCCCGCACAACGTGAAAGGCTCCGCGATCGGGGCTTGCTCAAGCCGGGGTATTTTGCGGACATCACCATCTTCGATCCATCCACAATTGTGGATAAAGCCACTTACGAGCATCCGACGGAGCTTTCTCAAGGTGTCAAATACGTTTTCGTAAATGGCCAACTTGAGTATGACCAGGGCCAACTCACAGGGCTTAAAGCAGGTGTGGCTCTTCGGCACCAGTAGCGCGTCGCGCCAATAAGACGCCAACCTTTGACGCAAGCGCTCGGTCACCGTAGAGATAACCGAAGGTATCAGACAACTTCGCTGGGATTGGCCCACTTCAGAACACCGCCGATCAATCCGTCCGCGCGCAAGATGCCAGGAAGAAATACAGCAAATGCGAAAGAGATTATCATGCAACGGCGGGTTCATCCGCGTTTGAGGAGCATCGGCATGAAACTGTACCGCGTTGGGTTGTTGGTATTTCTCGCCGCAGTCCTGGCGCTGGCCGCTTCCACTTCCACCGCACTCGCGGAAGAAGCAATCTTGGTCACAGTGGACGCGACTAGAACTTCGCAGAAGTTGCTGCACACCCATTTGGTAATTCCCGTCAAGCCCGGACCTCTAACTCTCTACTATCCGAAATGGATTCCGGGTGAGCACGGGCCTGATGGACCCATCGCAAATCTGACCGGCCTCAAATTCGAGGCAGGCGGGCAGACCATTCCGTGGCAGCGTGATTCGCTGGATGTTTTTAACTTCCACGTGGAAATTCCCCGCGGTGTCAGCCATCTCGACGCCAACTTTGACTATATTGAGCCCGACGGCGTCTCAGCCACTGACAAGTTGCTGGTGCTCGAATGGAATGAAGTCGTGCTTTATCCGGCGGAAGTCCCCGCAGAGAAGGTTACGTATGAAGCCAAGCTTGTTATGCCGGATGGATGGAAATTCGGCACCGCGCTTCCTGTCGAGAATGAAGCCGCAAATCAAGTTTCATTCAAACCGATTTCTCTGGACTTGCTCGTGGACTCACCGATAATTACCGGAGAGTTTTACCGAAGTATCGACCTCACCCCGCCGGGCGAACCGATCCATCATGAAATCGACATCGCTGCCGACAGCGCGGATGCGCTGAACATGAGCCCTGAAAACCAGAAGGAGATGATCAATCTGGTTGCCGAATCGGGCAAACTCTTCGGCGCTCGTCATTACCGCTACTATCATTTCCTGCTCGCGCTCAGCGATCACGTGGCGCATTTCGGCCTTGAACACCACGAGTCCAACAACAGCCGCTTGCCGGAACGAACCCTGCTTTTGCCCAGCTCTGGCATGTCGCTGGGCGGACTGCTGGCTCACGAATTCGTTCACTCCTGGAACGGCAAGTTCCGCCGCCCCGCAGATCTGACTGTCCCTTACTATCAACAGCCCATGAAGACCGACCTCCTATGGGGTTATGAGGGACTTACAGACTACCTTGGGCCGATGTTAGCAGCGCGCAGCAGCTTGTGGACGCCGGACCAATACCGCGAGTACTTGGCTAGCGTCGCTGCCATGCTTGGTCCCGGACGCCCCGGCCGAACCTGGCGCCCATTGCTTGACACCGCCGTTGCTGAACCCGGACTTGCCTTCGCAAGAGGCGGTTGGCTGAACTGGCGCCGCGGCACCGATTACTACGACGAGGGAAATCTGCTTTGGCTTGAAGTAGCCACGATCATTCATCGCGAGTCTGGTGGCAGGAAATCGATTGATGATTTTTGTCAGGAATTCCACGGCGGACCGAATCAGGGTCCGCAGGTAAAGACTTATACCTTCGACGACTTGGTGAAGACGCTCAACGCAGTAGCACCGTTTGATTGGGCCGAATTTTTTCACAGCAGGTTGACTTCCACCTCGGCGGGAAGCACCCGTGGGAGGAATCGAAAACGGCGGCTGGAAAGTCGTGTTTAGCGACAAGCCCTTGAAGTTGGAGGGACGGCGTGGCAATCTTGGCGATGTCTATTCCATTGGCCTCCAGGTGGGCAGCGACGGGGTGGTTAACGACGCCATCGTAGGGAGCCCTGCATTTGAGGCTGGCATCTCTTCACAGATGAAAATAATTGGCGTCAACGGCCGAGTCTACACGCAGGAGTTGCTGTCGGACGCGATCAAGTCTGCGAAGGACACTTCACAACCAATCACACTCCTTGTCGTCGTCGACGATTATTTTCGAACGTGCACCATTAACTACCATGATGGCGCACGTTACCCGCACCTGGTGCGCAATGATGAGCGCCCGGACTATCTTGACGAGTTAATCAAGTCCCAGGCCGCGAGGAATTAGAGGTCGCCACCCTGGCCTCGGATGCCGTTCCGATTGTGGCGTCGCACCCTGCGCAACACGCTGGAGCGGATGCGACCATTCGGGTACATCGCTGGAATCCGGGCGCCAGAGACAAAGATCCTCATGTCATTGAGCGCCCAGGTACGGATCGCGTGGGGACCGCAGTATTTTCAGAATACAACGAACCTGGGCCCGTCCCCCAGCCCTGTCAACCTACGGCCAGAGCCTCCGCCTCTTATGCCCTTGCGCCGGTCTTCCAAGGAGGTGACGGGCGATTCACTTCTGCTTCGGAATCACCGCAATGAATTCGATTGGTTTGTCGCTGAGATCTTCTCCTGCGTGTCGTTGTGCTGACAACCACATTATCTCCCCGCCGAGTGGACTAGCGTCGCTGAACCCGGTCTTGTCCTTTCCCGGGCTTTCCCCTCTCTGGGATCGACGCTCGCATGTGAGGTATCGATTGGTCGTTCCTTCCCGTCATTCTCACCTTGTTACATTTCGTTACATTCCCGACATAAATCCGAAAAATGTGTCGTCAACACTGGATCAGACGCAAAAGAGCGGAGACGACGAACTCGATGAAGAAATTCCTCTTGGCGGCTGCAGCCTTGATGGTGATTGCCGTTGCTTTCATGGTCATCACACGAGTGTCGGCCAAACAAGCCGACGAGGCCTCTCAGGCTGCTGTAGTCGTTCGGGTCACGCGGCGGAATATCGGTTCGGTCGTGAAGGCTACCGGCGTGATCAAGCCCATGGTGGGAGCGGAAGTACGTGTCGGATCGAGCGTCTCCGGCGTGGTTTCACGTCTTTATGTGCGGATCGGGGACAGGGTCGATAAAGGAAAGCCGCTCGCGGAGTTGGATGCCCGGGAACTCATCGCCCGCCGGGATGCTGCGGAAGCGGGGGTTCGCCTGGCGGAGGCAAATCTGAGTTACACACGCACGGATCTTCGGCGAAAGCAGGAACTGAGTACCGTTCAGGTCATTGCGCCGAACGAACTCGAATTGGCGCAGCAGTCTTACGCAGTCGCAGAACAACAGTACAGACAGGCGCAGGCAAACCTCGCGGACGCCGTCACGCAATTGAGCTACGGCAAGATCTTTGCCCCGATTGCCGGCACCGTGGAGTCGGTATCCACACAAGAGGGCGAGACGGTCGCGGCCAGTTTTGCTGCGCCCACTTTCGTCACGCTCCTGGACCTCTCACGGCTTGAAGTCTGGGCTTACGTGGATGAAACCGATATCGGCAAGATCCAGGTCGGACAGGAGGCATCTTTCACTGTCGACACCTACGGAGACTATGAGTTCGCCGGGAGGGTCACGGCGGTCTACCCCCAGGCCCAGATTCGTGACAATGTCGTCGACTACGTCACCGTTATTCGGTTTCAGTCTCCCCGAAACAGAATTCTCCGCCCAGAAATGACGACTATCGTTCGGATTGCATTGGAGCAACGCCACAATGCGCTGGCTTTGCCGATCCGTGCGATCCACCGCGAGGGCACGCGGCAATTTGTCATGTTGCGGGTTGGCAACCACGCGGAGCGTCGGTGGATAACAACAGGCCTTCGTGATGACAGCTACTGGGAAATTGTCGGCGGCCTCCACGAGAACGATGAGGTGTTGCTGGGTGAGACTGACAAACATTGAGGTGAGGAAATGATCGAACTAGGAGATATAGGCAAAACCTATACGCGGCCCACGGGAGACTCAGTTCTGGCTCTGAGTGACATTTCACTTCGTATCGAACGTGGCGAGTTCGTGGCTATTGTCGGCGCGTCGGGCTCGGGAAAATCAACTCTGATGAACATCGTCGGGCTTTTGGATCTACCGACCGCGGGCCGATACTCGTGGGATGGAGAGGATGTCACTACCCTCGCTTCAAACCGTCAGGCCGAGATGAGAAACAAGAAAATAGGTTTTGTCTTTCAGGCCTTCCATCTCCTGCCCCGGACAACAGCGCTTGAGAATGTCGAATTGCCGTTGCTCTACTCAGATCGCAAATCCATCAAGGACCTCAGCCGGAGAGCGCTCGAGGCCGTGAATCTCACAGATCGGATCCACCACCGGCCATCGGAGCTCTCGGGCGGACAGCAGCAGCGAGTCGCCATCGCTCGTGCGCTGGTAAACGAGCCGGACTTACTGCTGGCTGACGAGCCAACGGGCAATCTCGATCGCACCTCTGCGTTGGAGATCATCTCGGTATTCCAGGCTCTGAATCGCGCAGGCCGCACGATTGTGCTGATAACTCACGACCGGGAGATTGCGAGCTTTGCCGGTCGTATTGTTAGGCTCGAACGGGGACGCCTGGTTGGCGACGAAAGAGTAGCTGCACCCAGGGCAGTCACGCAGGAGGCGCAATGAAGAATGCTCGGCTGGCAAGGCACAGTTTTCGAATGATGAGCCGATACAAGCTCCGTACGGGGTTCATGATGTTGGGAAGTGTGATTGGCATCGCCGGCCTGACATTCGTGATTTCCGTCGGCCAATCGGCCCAGAGAAAGATTTTCAAAACCGTCGGCCAAATGTTCGGCGACTCCGGCATCGTGATTCACGACGGAGGAGGGCAGATGATGGGAGGGGCGCACGGACCGGGCACACGATTGAAGATCGATGACATCGCTGCCATTGCCAAAGAGGTGCCCGGCGTCGAAGCCTGGGATCCGATGCAAACCATGACCGCCTCCGTTCGTCACTTAGACTCGGCCGACAACGCTTCGGTGTTCGGCGAATCGGAGCGATGGCCGCAAGTCTGGAACCGGACAGCCTCACGCGGAGACCTCTTCGACGAAACCGCAGTGATCGGCTCGGCTCGCGTTGCCATCATTGGGGAAACGGTAGCGAAAGAGTTATTCGGAAACGACGATCCTCTTGGCGCTGACATCCAGATCGGCTCAGTCCCCTTTAAGGTGATCGGGGTCCTCGAGTCCTGGGGTACTGATCCTCATGGGATGGATCGCGATAACGAGGTGATTGTTCCTATCTCCACCCTCATGCGGCGACTTACGAACGTAGATACCATTTCCGCCGCAAAACTCGTGGTAACCGATCCTATCCGCTCGGACGAAATGAAGACGGAAATACGGAGAATTCTGCGGGAACGCCACGGCCTTACTTCCGGCCAACCGAACGACTTCTCGATCATAACGGCCACCGAAATTCGACGCATGGTGGGCCAGGTCCAGCGAGTGCTGTTTTTCTATCTCCCGATGGTGGCCGCGATCGC
>Ga0126371_10001235_pt1 | contig 21503 bp, 16 predicted proteins | sample PanSoiMetaPlot_4_FD_110145 | JGI IMG/M metagenome (GOLD analysis project Ga0126371, IMG submission 110145) | Tropical forest soil microbial communities from Panama - MetaG Plot_4 | ecosystem: Environmental > Terrestrial > Soil > Tropical forest > Bulk soil | place: Panama | collected 2016-02-17 | reverse complement strand
CCTCAGCGAGACCCTAGCACCATTAACCCTTGCTATCGTTCGGGCCTTCGCCGCTTACGCGACGACTACGCCCTCTGCTGACTTCTGCCGGGCGATCAGACCACCTCTCGATGTCCTTCAGTCACGATTCCGTGACTCCCAACCGATCTCCCGCGATAAGTCCGACCGCTTTCCACGCACGACCGCTGGATTTACTACCACTGCCCTTGATGGATATGGGCTTCCCGATCGTTTGCTCGCGCGCCCGGCACCCTAGGCCTCTTCATCCGGTTCTTGTTCATCGGCCCCGTGTTTGCTTCCTTCAGACCCCACCTCACAGTGACGCCCTTGTGCTTCGCTACCCTTCACCTCCATCCGGTTGGTAGAGGACTTTCACCTCCAAGCGGTCGAACATGCACGGCGCACAAACAAAAGCCGCCCGATAAGCGGGCGGCTTTAAAGAATCTGTGCCGGACTTATCCCGCGACTTCCTCGAGCAGCTTCTGATCAATGTCGAAGTTCGCATGAACGTTCTGCACGTCGTCATGCTCTTCGAGCGCTTCCATCAAGCGGATCATGGTGCCAGCCTGCTGGCCCTCTAGCTTGATGTAGTTTTGCGGGATAAAAGCAACGCTGGAAGATGCCGGAGTGATGCCGGCCTTCTTCACTGCCTCGAGCACGCCCTCATAAGCGGAAGGCTCGGTCGTGATTTCCCAGTTCTCGCCATCGTCGTGCAGGTCTTCGCCACCGGATTCAAGGACGATGTTCATCAGATCGTCCTCTTTTGCCGCAGCTTTGGGAATGATGATGTCGCCCTTTTTGTGGAATAAATACGCGACGGCACCTGCCGATGCCATATTGCCACCGTTCTTGCCGAAGACGTGGCGGATCTCGCTCACGGTGCGGTTGCGATTATCGGTGTTGATATCGAGAAGGACTGCAACCCCACCCGGACCATAGCCTTCAAGCGTAAATTCCTCGTAGACAGCACCAGGAAGCTCGCCGGTTCCGCGCTGGATGGCGCGCTTGATGTTGTCGGCGGGCATGTTCTCCGCTTTAGCTGCTTGAATGGCAGTGCGCAGGCGCGGGTTGGAATCGGCATCGCCTCCGCCATTCTTGGCTGCAATGCTGATTTCCTTAATGAGACGGGTGAATATCTTGCCGCGCTTGGCATCAAGCGCGCCCTTTTTATGCTTAATTGTGGCCCATTTCGAATGGCCGGACATGGTTCGACCTCGTATTTAAAGAACTTGGATGGCGCAGGATTCGCCTTCAGAGGAGATCACTGGATAGCCTCGATATGGATGCAGGCGAAACATCATTATAGCATGGGGCTCCCTATCATGAATCAGACCGCATAGTTACTGGACGAGGTCCCTCTTTCGTGCCATCAGTTTCACCACAATGCTGTTGACGGGGGGAACGTATCCCACCTACCATTCCGAGTTTATAGATTTGTCCCAATTTGTAGAACTGTTATGGACGGGCGACGCATCGGGCATTATCGGGTAATCGAGAAAATTGGTGCGGGAGGGATGGGAGAAGTCTTCCGGTCGCACGATGAACGGCTCGGTCGCGATGTCGCCCTTAAGCTGATCCGGCCTGCGTCCAATGATAATCCCGACCACCTCCGGCGATTCGAGCAGGAAGCGCGAGCCGCGGCGGCACTGAATCACCCAAATATTCTTGCGATTTATGACGTCGGCTTTGAGGGCACAACTCCGTATATCGTGTCGGAGTTGCTGGAAGGCAAGACGTTGCGGCAACGCCTGAGTGAAGGACGGATCCCGCCGCGAGATGCCGCTGATTACGCGCTCCAAATTGTGCCCGCTCTTATCGCTGCACACGACCGCCACATTGTTCATCGCGATCTCAAGCCAGAGAATCTGTTCATCACGAAAGACAATCGCGTGAAGATTCTCGATTTCGGAGTGGCTAAACTTCAGCCCGGCCCTGGCGATAATCGCGGGATCGAGAATCTGACTACGGTCACCAAGCATGGTGCAGTAATTGGTACCGTGGCGTACATGTCGCCGGAGCAACTTCGCGGCAAGACCGTCGACCACCGCAGCGACATTTTCAGCTTTGGCGCGATTCTCTACGAAATGCTGGCTGGATGCCGGGCGTTTCGTGGCGAAACCGAAGTCGACACGATGACTGCGGTGCTGCGCGAGGAGCCGGAAACCGCGAATTTAGAACAGGCAAAAATTCCCACAGCTTACCAGGATATCGTCCGCCATTGCCTGGAAAAAGAGCCGGAGAATCGGTTTCAGTCGGCAAAGGATCTGGCATTTGCACTACAAACGATTTCCGGATCCGGTTCCGTAAAGACTCGAGGAGGCGCTGGAGCATCCAGACGCCCGCAAATGGCGTGGGCCGTCGCCGCGGTGATGACAATTGCGGCCGCACTTCTGCTGGTCGGTCGGTGGATCCAGGCTTCTACCTCGGCTCCGACCTACGATCGCCTGACCTTTGAATTAGGGACTGTATATTCGGCAAGATTCACGCCAGACGGGCAGACCGCGATATACACCGCGGCTTGGAATAACAAGCCAGTCCAGCTGTTTTCGACGGTGGGGACTTCCCTGCTCTCGCAGCCGCTGCAGTTTACCGACGCAAACCTGCTGAGCATTTCGCATACAAACGAACTGGCGCTCGTAATGCATGGAACGCACTCGGGTCAGCTAGAGACCGTGAATGGGACGCTGGCGAGCGCTCCCCTAGCGGGCGGCTCTCCGCGTGAAATATTGTCCGATGTCCGCTGGGCTGACTGGGATTTGGAAGACAAGCTGGCAGTGGTTCATTATGTAGGAGGTCACAGCCGCCTGGAGTATCCGATGGGGACGATCCTCTATCAGAGCAGCGGCTGGATCAGCAACATTCGGTTCTCTCCACAGCACGACGTAATCGCGTTCATGGACCACCCGGTACTGTGGGATAACCGTGGCGCAGTTCGCGTGGTTGATCTCACCGGGCAGGTTCGCAGCCTGACTCATGAGTGGGAAGCCGAGAGCGGCCTTGCTTGGCGCCCTGACGGCAAAGAGATCTGGTTTGCCGCCATCGACAAGGGGCACAATCTCAACTTGATGGCGGTAAACTTGGCCGGAAAGCTTCGGACCCTCCTGGACCTGCCGGTCGAGGTACGACTGGAGGATGTCTCCGCCGACGGGCGGGTTCTGGTCTCATTGAATTCGACTCGCCTCGCAATGGAGCACACGACCCTGGGAAGCAAGGAAGGCGTGGATCTTGGCTGGCATGACTGGAACTCTCCCCGAGACATCTCCCGTGATGGAAAGTTTGTCTTGTTTGAGGACGCAAGCGAGGCTGCAGGACCAAATTATGCGGTGGCTACTCGCAAGGTGGACGGAGAGTTGCCGGTAAAGCTGGGCGATGGAAGTTCGGGCGGCCTTTCACCGGATGGCAAGTGGGCGATCTCGATTTCACCAATTCCCGCCCCGAAAATTATGTTGCTGCCGATTGGGGCCGGACAGTCGCAGTCAATTAACGTCAGCGGGCTTGATCATGTCACCTCGGGCTGGGCACGCTTTCTGACAGATGGAGAGAGGCTCGCGGTGAACGGCGACGCCAGCGGCCATGCTGCGCGTTGCTATACGGTCGAAGTCTCGACGGGAAAAGCCACTGCGGTAACACCAGAAGGAATTCTATGCGGACCGTCATCGCCCGATAGCCGTTCCATCATTGGGACGGCAGCCGATCGTTCCATCGCGATCTATTCGCTGGATGGAGGTCCTATCCGATCGATTCCCAATTTCGGCAGTACTTTTGTAGCGGTGCAGTGGTCTGAAGATGGTGCTGCCCTCTACTGCTATCGCCAGGGAGAATTTCCGAGCAAAGTCTATCGAGTCGATATCGCTACTGGAAAGCTGACGGTCATACAAGAGTTAAAACCCGGAGTTTCAGCAGGTGTTGTTCTGCTCGCCCCAATTGTCGTAAGCCGCGATGGAGAGCGATTTGCCTACGCCTATAACCAGACGCTTTCTGCTTTGTATCTCATCACCGGGTTGCACTAGCCGTCAGTCCAGCCGGCCATCGAAATCCGCTGAAACGTAGTGAAAAAAGATTGAAGTGGAAGTTTGCCCCGGCCCCAGCCTCGTACGGTAATGCGGCAGGCGCGTTCCCCGATAAGCCAGCCCATCACCCAAGGCCTGATACACTTCGACCTTACCATTTGCACTATCGAGACAAATGGGCCACGGGGTCGCAAGTTCTGGCTCGGGTGAGAAGTCCAGACAGAAAGTGATGCTGAATTCGCATTGCTCGCGGTCGACGTGTTTCTTCAGTTTTGCTCCGCTGATGTACGAAGCCAGATACACATAAGAGGGTTTGAGCGGCTGTCCCGCGACGGCACTGAGTAGCAGCGCGATCTGCTGATGAAAAAAGCGTGCCACCGGTTCATTGTGAATGACGTAACGAAGTGAACTTTGTTCGTCTCCGAGCCGGATCATTCCCTTTCGAATGAGGCACCGATAATAGCGCCGCAGTGCCGCAATGTGGAGCCGATTAATGAGTCCAGGTAAGGCCGCATAACCTTTCTCTCGATAAGATGCTCTTGCTTTGGTAATCCAGTCTTGATTCTCGGGATTGGATCCCTCGGCGCGCCGCCGCGGAATCAGAATTCCCGCGGCAACCAGCACCGATCGCATCTCTTGCGAAATCGATGCGGGGACCGGCTGGTTGAAACGAAGCTCCTGCACAACCTTCTCCAACGCAGGACCCAGCCAGAACGGCAGGAACGAACCCGTCCTTTCGTCTCGAACTAGAGCAATGGTGCCTTGCAACGCAAACGCAGAGAAAATCTCTTTCTGATAAGTGAAGGCTTCCGGCAATGTTTCCGCCGAAAGCAGTTTGCACGCAGGATTCAGGTAGAGTTCAGTCCTGTTTTCGCTGCGCAGCTGCGAACTTGCGCTCCGCGGAAGCAAATGCAGGGGGAGTTCATCGAGTAGACAATAGTAACGGTCAGGAGGAAATGTCGCAGCATGCGACTGCCGCGACACTCCTCCGAAGAGCATGGACATCCACTCGATCCAGGCCGAATTGCTTACTGTCGTAGCCATCCGTTTAAGGTGAAGCGGCTATCTGCGAAGATCCCCGAGGAACATTTCACGGGAGTTATCTCATGCATCAGCTCGCAAGGGAAAAACACGATCTGATTCTGCTGCGGAACGATCGTCTGGTAACTGCCCTCGCTGACGTACTCGCCGGCTTCCAGGTGTGCGTCATGGATACGTAACTCGCCCCCTTCAAACGGCCGGGGTTCCCGCTGAAAGAAGTAAACGAAGGTTAAGTGACGCGACGACACGTGCTCGGCGCCATTGTCACTGTGGAAGTGGAAGAAATCTCCGTCATTGCTGGCAGTAACCTGAGCCTCAACCGCACTGATTTGGAAAGGTTCCATCCCTAGCTTATCTAGGACACGAGGCAACACTGCTTTGATCCTTTCCAGGATCATGTCCTGGTGGCGCCCGAGTTCCGTCAGCACCCGAGATCGGCGATGGTCATAGTTGACTACGCCCATCTCCGCATTGGGCGACAGCACTTCGCTGACCTGGAATTCAGATTCGCTCTCGAGAGTAAAACGAGTCAACGCGGCCAATTCTTGAGGCGCAAGAAACTCGTCCAGCACCACGCAACGAGCGTCCAGCTTCTCGGCTCCTTCGACAATTACAGTCTTTGTCTGCGAAACCGCTGTTTTAGTGAGCCCGTGGCCAGGCGTTTGTGGACCCGAGGGTGATGGTGGCAGCGGTGTCTCTCGCAAAGGAGTTCCTGGTGTCTGCGGACCAGTCGGACTAGGCCGCGAAACTCCCGGAGTTTGCGGCCCACTCGGAGCGGGCCGAGCGACTCCCGGCGTTTCCGGCCCTAGACGAATCGGTGCGGATTCCGCAGCATGATTTCCGGCGGCTTCGTTCAGCGAACTGCTTTCGAGAATCCTATCAACGACACTGCTGCCTAACACCGCAAATGCACGATGCGCGACGGTTTCTCCAATAGCAGTGGCGATTACTTTCCGAACTGCTTCTTGCGTGTCCGGGCTGTCTCCGCCGGCAGCTTTTGCATGCTGCAGCAAAGTGGTGATAAGTGAGCGCTCTTGCGAGCTAAGAATCCGATCGTCTCGTATCAGGGTCTCTGAAAACGAGTCAAGGATTTGCTTCGGAGTCATAAAGAGACACGCCTCCCCGCGTGTTTGTAAGCGACAAAAACAGACTGAGGGGACCCGCACTTCAGGGGAAGAAGGGTTGACGATATACCTAAAGCGTGCGAAGCGCAAAGAATTTTTTGATTGCGTGGAGACTAGCGCGATACCAACGCGCCAACCATCGACTGGAATACTTTGACACCGTCAGTACAACCTAGTTCCGGTTCTGCTGATCGTTCCGGATGCGGCATCATGCCCACAACATTCCCACCCGGGCTGCAAATTCCCGCGATATTTTCCAATGAGCCATTCGGGTTAGCCTCGGGGGTAACTTCGCCGGAAGTTGAGCAATAGCGGAAGACGATCCGGTTCTCGCGTTTCAACTCCTCCAGCACCTCTGGATCACAGAAATAGTTCCCTTCCATATGACCGATCGGAATAGTGAGTGCTTCTCCGGCAGTGCAGGCATTGGTAAAGGGAGTTGCTGCATTCTCCACTCGAACCTGGACAGGCTTGCAGACATACTTCAGCCCGACATTCCGCATCAAGGCTCCAGGCAGCAACCCGGACTCACAAAGTATCTGGAATCCATTACAGATGCCGAGAACCAATCCCCCGCCAGAAGCGAACTTACGCAACGATTCCATAACTGGTGAGAACTTCGCGATCGCCCCGGTCCGTAGATAGTCGCCGAAGGCGAACCCCCCAGGCACAATGACGGCGTCACAGTTCTCCAGATCATGCGACTCATGCCAGAGGAACGTGACGGGCTGCTTAGCCACATGGTGGATGGTCCAAAAAGCGTCGTGGTCGCAATTAGAGCCGGGAAAGATGATGACGCCGAATTTCATGCATTCCTCAAATTTACGGGATTGATTCTAGTTTAGCACCTGCTCAACACTCCTACGGAGAGTAGCCGAAGCATTGGCTTTGGAGGTACGCCTCATGTCGCCACACGGAGAACGGCGGACGATCTGACAAAGTGTTTAGCGATGTTGTGGCGTAACCGCTAGTGGGTTCTCCGGATCAGTCAAGCTGACTGGGATGGGGTTAGAAGTGTCCTTTGCTTCGGTGCTTCTGGGTTGTGGCGCAGCGTAACTCTCAGGCAAATATCCCTTAGCCTGCACGAGCGCCCAATGCCACTCCTCTCCGGATGCGAGTTCCAGATTCAGGGGCGCGCTGAACACAGCTCGTTCCCATGGAGGGGCAGCTGTCCTCATCCCGCAGATGACGGTAAGGTCAGGTTTCTTCTCCGACCGAACTTGTTCGAGTGGATCGAATTGGGCCGTCTGACTAACGTTGATGCTTCCGTCCGATCCGTAAACTGCCTCCGAAAAGGCGGGCCCGCCACGTTTTCGGATGACCGTCAGCGCGACCGCCAGTTCGCTGACATGCCAGTTGGTGCCGTTGAAAATTGGGACGGTAAGTGAATCGCCTTCGATCGTGGCCTGCCCTTGCAGCTTCCCCATCTCCTCCGCCGGAAGATCCATCTGCGCATATTGGCCAGTAAGCAGCGACTTGACGTTCGCGGTAAAGGACAGGCTGCAAGTAACATCGGGCGCGGCCAGTTGAAATCCTTTAGTCTCTCCCATCATCAGGTAACGGAACCCCGCTCTCCGGACATCCTCTGCCCATTCCATCACCTGTGACAAGTTATCGTCATCGATAATCGGCTTTGCCGGCGGATTCTTCTTTCGCAGGTTGCGAGCGACGTCGCCTAAAGGCATGTCGTTGGGATTGTCCTGTGCAGCATGCGTCCAGAAGAGAGCACGGCCACGGTGGCGATGAGCACCAGCACCAGTGGAATTCCTGGAAGACGCAGCATGAGGGCTCAGAGCAAGTTCAAGATTTAAGCAGATAAATGTCCGCGAAGATCTCTGAACCAATTGTGGTGAGAGAAGGAAAAAACAGGGATGAAACGGGCAAACCTTCGTAACAGTACGTGAGGCGGAAGCAAAGGGCGCGCGTTTGACGAAATGGAAGCGCAACGGGTGCGCGCGCCCAAGCCCTCTTACAGATCTACAAAAGCCCCTGCGATCGGAAACGAGTCACTGGGTCGACTACCGGCACTGCTTGCCGCCGGAAGATCCAACGGGCCACCGCAAAGCCAATCGCCGCATAACAAAGGTGCATTACTCGCATGAATACCCCCAGTTCGGCCTCGATCACCTGCAGGGGAGGAAGTACATGAACCTCTATCGGCACGATAGCAATGGACCTTAGAGCGAACAAGGCACATCCGTGCCATGAGTCTGGCACGGAAGTAATAGAAAGTAATATGGGGAGTTAACGTGCTTGTGGGAAAGGATCGAAGCAGTGGGCAGTGGACAGAGACCAGTGGTCAGTTGCCAGTAGACCTAATGCAGACCAGTTCCGCAGAGCTGGTCCCGCAGGTTTGCTGGCCACTTCTTACTGACCACTTGCAGTTAGTGCGCGGCGACCGGCTCCTCGACTGTACGGCCCGCCGGAGGCACTAGGACCGTCGACAAGCTCCCCTCGGCAGTCAGCTTCTGGAAGGCTGCCAGATCCCGTCGTTGCAGGTCGTCCCAGCGGGAGATGAGTTCCCCGCTCTGCCGCCTCAGTTTCTCAAATTGCCGCTGTTCGGCCTCGGTGGGCGCTGAATCGGCCGAACCCGCATCCATCGCCAGAAATGCCAATTTCGCATCGAGTTGCGGAGGATATGCCAGGGAGTCTTCGTTCGCGCTGATGTCCAGATTTACGATGTCGTCCCGCACCGCGACCAGCTTCTTTTCGAGGTCATCCGCCGCCGTAACAATCGTCTTTGCGGAGGCGTTCTCCGGGAGCCGCCGCTTCAATCCAGAAAGTTGCGAGCGCACATCCTGAATCTGATTCACCGTGTCATAGACCTTGCTGAGTTCATCCCGCGTCGCGATCAGCAGATTGAACTGCGCTTCGAGATCCGACTGGCTGACCTTCACGCGCGGGTCGAGTTTCAAATCGAAATCCGCTGTCTGAGTCTTTGTGCCCACCGTTAGCCGCACTTGATAGTGCCCTGGCACAGCTACCGGTCCACGCGCTCCCGAGCCGTATTCCCACAAGTAATAGCCGGGAACGTGCCGCGCTTCTTCATAGCGCAAATCCCACACGAAACGGTTCAGTCCAGCATCGGGCTTGAGCTGTTTTTCCGGCTTCTTGTCGTCAGGATCGAGAGGTTCGTCCAGCGTGTTGTACTCGGTGCTGGAGTACTTCCGGATGACCTTGCCCGAAGCATCAAGAATCTCGATTTTGGCTTCGGTGTCGGCCTTCGGCGCGTCTTTCAAATAGTAGTAAATGACCGCCCCTGCTGGCGGATTCTGTCCCGTGCGCTTCGATGTATGCCGCTCGCCGCCTGCGCCGGCCTGAATGCGATACGCCGTCGCTGGCGTGTAAAGGAATGCGTCTTTCTGCGCGACGTCATCCGAATATTGTCGTAGCGGAGACAGATCGTCGAGGATCCAGAACGCGCGTCCATGAGTGGCGACCACCAGATCGTCGTTCTTGATTACGAGATCGTGCACCGGAACAGTCGGCAGATTCAGCTTCAGCGGCCGCCAATTCGCTCCGTCGTTGAACGAGACATAAACGCCTTCCTCGGTTCCGGCATACAACAGGCCGCGCTTCTTGGGATCCTCGCGCACTGCACGCACAAACGTGTGGTCCGGAATTCCCGTGCCGAGTTTCGTCCAAGTCTTGCCGTAGTCACTGGTCTTGTAAATGTAGGGCTTCAGATCGTCGAACTGATGACGATCGGCGGCGACATAAGCTGTTCCAGCATCGAACGGCGACGCGTCAATCTGGCTGATGCGGCTCCACTCCGGCATGTCCTTCGGCGTAATGTTGGTCCAGGTCTTGCCTTCATCTTTCGTGAGCTGAATTAGTCCGTCGTCCGTACCCACCCACAGCAATCCTTGGGTAAGCGGGGACTCCGCCAGTGCGAAGATTGTGTCGTAATATTCGGTTCCCGAATCATCGAGAGTAATATCGCCGCCCGATACTTTCTGCTTGGCTTTATCGTTGCGGGTCAAATCTGGACTAATCGCCTGCCAATGCACACCCCCGTCAGTCGTCTTAAATAACATTTCGCCGGCGTGATAAAGCGTATTTGGATCGTGCAGAGAAATCATCACCGGCGCTGTCCACTGGAAGCGATGCTCCAGATTCGCCGCGCCATGCGCGTCGGATAGCTCGGGTAATTCCGTGATCGACTTCACCTGCCCGATGTGCCGGTCATAGCGCGTGATATTCCCCTGATAATCCGCCGCGTACACGATATCCGGATCCGATGGAGATGGCGCGATGTAACCCGCTTCTCCGCCGCCGACGTCATACCAGTCGCTGTGGCCAATTGAACCCTCATCGCTGCGGCTGATGATGGCCACCGTGCCGCTATCCTGCTGGGCTCCGTAGACACGGAAAGGTGATGCTGTGTCGGTCGTAACGTGATAAAACTGCGCCGTCGGCTGATTGTCCTGCGGCGACCAATTCTTGCCGCCATCGAGCGTGACAGTCACTCCTCCGTCATTCGAAGCAATCATGCGACTGGTGTTCATTGGGTCGATCCACAGGCCGTGGTTGTCGCCGTGCGGAACGTGAACTTTGTTGAAAAGATGTCCGCCATCGCTTGACTTGTAGGCGTCGACGTCCATGATGTAGAGCACGTTTTCATCGCGCGGATCGGCTATGACGTGCATGTAGTACCAGGGGCGCTGCCACAAGCTGTGGCTCGCGTTCACCAACTGCCACGAGTCCCCGCCGTCATCTGACCGATAGAGGCCGCCATCCGGATTGTGCGCTTCGATCAGCGCGTAGATGCGCTCCGAATTGGCCGCGACCGCAACGCCAATCTTCCCGTATGGACCCTTCGGTAGGCCGTGTTCTTCAAGATGCTTCCAGGTTGTGCCGCCATCAGTGGAGCGATAAAGTCCGCTGCCGGGACCGCCGCTCGCCATGCTCCATGAAGTCCGGCGCGCCTGCCACAACGCGGCAAAAAGAATGTTGGGATTGTGCGGATCGAAGGCTACATCGATTCCGCCGGTATTCTCGTCCTTATAAAGAACCTTCTCCCAAGTCTTGCCACCATCGAGCGTTCGGAAAATGCCGCGCTCCGCGTTGGGCCCATAGGGATGGCCGAGTGCCGCGACGAAGGCGATGTCAGGATTCGTTGGATTGATAATGACTTTGCCGATAGCACGTGAGTCGTGCAGCCCAACATTCTTCCAGGTCTTGCCACCATCGAGCGTCTTGTACACGCCGTCGCCATGCGAGATGTTTCCGCGAATGCAGGCCTCGCCCGTTCCGACATAAAGCACATTGTGATTCGAGGCCGCTACCGCGATGCTGCCAATAGCCGACGTTCCCTCTTTGTCGAAAACTGAGGACCAGGTCATGGCCCCGTCAGTCGACTTCCACACACCTCCCCCGGTCGAGCCGAAATAATAAGTTGTCGCATCGCCCGGCACACCCGCCGCCGTTAGCGAACGCCCGCCGCGGAACGGACCTATCATTCGGTACTTCATCCCTTTGAAGACCTTGTTTTCCGGCTTTGATGAATCGTCCTCGTCGTCATTCTTTGTGGTTGGCGCCGGAGTAGGCGCCGCCTGAGTTGACGGCGCGGATTGTACAGCGGCCTTGGCGGCCTTCGATTGCCGTTCCGGTTTCGCTTGCGCCAGCAACGAGGGTGTGAGTATGGCTAAGAGAGCGACTGCGAAAATCGACTGTGCAGCAACACTCATACTTCTGGAGGAAGAGGAGTTTAGGCCCATAACTAGGTTATCTCCGGGGATGACGTGAACAATGTCCCATTATGGTACCCCTGAAGTCCGTTGCTGCAAAGAGGCGGGTTCGCTGAGGTAGCGGGCTTCACTCTCTCAGCAGCTTCTTTTTCGCTTCCGCAAGCTCTTTGCGCTTTGCGTCGTCCACCTTGGGATGGCTCAGGTTCAGTGACTCCAACGTGTCGACGATGACGGTCGAAATTACCAGCCGCGTAAACCACTTATTGTCTGCCGGCACGACATACCAGGGAGCATGTTTGCTTGCCGTATTCTGAATCATCCCCTCATAGGCGTCCTGATAGTCAGCCCAGTAATCGCACTCGTGAACATCGCTTGCCGAGAACTTCCAGTTCTTCTCAGGTTCGTCCAGGCGTTCGAGGAATCGTTTTTTCTGTTCTTTTTTTGACACGTGCAAAAACAATTTCCGGATTATGGTTCCGCTACGCGCCATGTGACGCTCAAAACAGCAGATGTCTTCGAATCGGTCGTCCCATATTTGCTTGCTCACGAGCTTCTCCGGAATTCTCTCTTTCTTGAGAAGCTCGCCATGCACCCGGACCACGAGCACCTCTTCGTAATAAGAGCGATTGAAGATGCCAATGTGCCCTCGCTCGGGGAACTTGCAGGTCGTCCGCCATAAGAAATCGTGTTGCAGCTCCTGCACCGAGGGAGCTTTGAACGCATGCACTTCGCAGCCCTGCGGATTGACACCCGACATCACATGCTTGATGGCGCCATCTTTCCCGGCTGCGTCCATGGCCTGAAAGATCAGCAGCAACGCCCAGTTGTCCTGCGCATAAAGCTTGTCTTGTAGCTCGGCGGTGCGGGCAATTCCCTCCTGCAGCGCTTCGGTCGCATGGTCCCTCGATTTCCAGTGCCCCGTATCCGCAGGGTCGTAGTCTTTCAAGCGGAAATGCTTTCCGCTATCAATGCGAAACTTGTATGCGAGCTTGCCGGTCTTCATGGAGATTCCTTCCTCAACGCTATCTATCAAAGTAACGGCACTCAGCAGTCTATACCCCGGCCGACGCCCTTCCCGCGGAGCAGGAATCGCGACGATTCACATCACTTCGGGCAGCCCCTGTGGTGGATGAGAATTGCTATGACGTAAAGCTTGTCATCCTGAGGAGGGCGAAAAGCCCTCCGAGGGACCCTACGAAAAGCGTGCAGCAGCCATGCGGTCAAAGATTCGTCGAGCGGCCGCGGGCTCAGCTGGTGCTCTCACCTGTGGCAAGATAATCGCGACTCAATTTCATCGGCTGTATCCCGAAGAGGGCGATTTGTTCGAAACAGACTTTCTGACCCGAAATCAAGGCGGCCAGGCGGCTTATCGACGACTGATCACAGAGGCCGCGCAACTGATTGCCGAGGCTCTGCCTGATTGTCCCTACAGTGGCAAGCGCGCAGCCGAGCTGTCGAAGCTCGTGACCTCAGACTTTCTCCCGAGCACAGGCCAAGCTCCCAACGAGATTGCGCACATTCTACGAACGATCGTGGAGAATTCAGTTTCTGTGTCAGATCCGCGTACCGCTGCGCACCTGCACTGTCCGCCTCTGCAAGCGGCCCTCGCCGCGGAAGTCGTCATCAGCGCACTCAACCAGTCGATGGACTCCTTCGACCAAGCACCGATCGCCACCATCGTCGAGCAAAAGATGATTCGTTGGTTATGCGGCGAGGCTGGACTGCCTGCAACGGCAGATGGGACGTTCACCACCGGCGGCTCGCAGTCGAACTATATGGGCCTGTTGCTTGCCCGCGACGCTTTCCTCAAGAAGCAATGGAATTGGTCCGCTCAGAAGTCGGGCCTTCCGGCCGAGGCGAACCGTCTGCGCATCCTCTGCTCTGAAGTTGCTCACTTCACAGTCGAGAAGTCTGCATCACAGTTGGGCCTTGGGACTGATTCAGTTGTTCGGATAGACGTGGATGAGCATTTCCGTATGAAACCCCCTGCGCTACGCGATGCTTTTCCGGGTCTCTCGGGAGAGGGCCTGCTCCCAATTGCAGTGGTTGCGACGGCAGGCACGACTGATTTTGGCTCCATTGATCCGCTGCAGGAAATTTCATCGATTGCACGCGAAGCTGGATGCTGGCTGCATATCGACGCGGCTTATGGGGGAGCGTTATTGTTCTCAGCCGAGCATCGAGAGAAGACTTCGGGAATCGAACTGGCCGACTCTCTTACAATCGACTTCCATAAGCTATTCTGGCAGCCGATCCCCTGCAGCGCATTCTTGCTGCGCGACGAGAGCCATTTCGATTCGATCAAGCTCTACGCCGACTACCTGAATCCAGAACTGCATGAAGACGAGGGGGTTCCCAACCTGGTCACGACTTCCTTGCTCACCAGCCGCCGCTTTGACGCTCTGAAGCTCTGGATTTCGTTTCAATCGCTCGGGCGAGATAAGTTGGCGGCGATGATCGATCGCACAATCGCCTTGGCGGCGCACGCCGCCGCGGTGGTTCGGCAGACCTCCCAACTCGAACTCATGGCGGAACCGCAACTAAGTACGGCCGTATTCCGATACGTCCCGTCAAAGCCAGATGTCGATGTTGATCTGTTGAACCACAAAATCCGGCAACAACTCTTCGATGAAGGACCAGCGATAATCGGTCACACGCGCGTTCGCGGCCTGCAATGCCTGAAATTTACGTGTATGAATCCGTCCGTCAGCGAGGAGGAGATAGAAGGCCTGATCAGGCTTATCGTCGAATGCGGAAGCAGACTGGAAGCATTCGCGCGGGCGCACGCAAACTGCTGAAAATGTATTAGTTAGCCAATTATACATACAGCTTTGTACATGGAAATGTTTCTGAAGGAACACTTTTTCCAAAGGCAGAACCTAGCCCTTTACTATGACTGGCGTCACGACTGGTAGACCCGCCGCCTGCCACGCGTCAAATCCACCCGCCACGTTGAGAATGTTCTTGAACCCGGCGCGCTCGAGCAGGCTGCTCGCGATCATGCTGCGGTATCCACCCTTGCAGTGCACCGCCAGGGGCGCTTCGTGATCGATTTCTGGCGGAGAGACTTTGAAGTTATCGAGCGGCCACCAGGTGGCGCTTTCGATATGTCCCGCATCCCATTCGGGTTCGCGGCGCACATCCAGCACCTGCAGCTCGCCTGATTGCAGCTCTGCCTGCAGCTCCTGCGCTGAAATTTGTGCAGTCGTTGCGATCGGAAGCCCAGCCGCTTTCCAGCCAGCCACACCACCCTGCAGATAACCGTTGAGCGCTTCGATTCCTACACGTGCAAGACGCACGCGTGCCTCTTCAATCTGCTGCTCCGTTTCGGCAATCAGCACTGGATGAGCGGTCAATCCCAACACCGTTCCCGCCCACGACGCAAACTGACCTGACAGCGCGATGTTGACCGAGCCCGGTACGTGACCGGCGGCAAACTCGTCGCCCGACCGCACGTCGAGCGCGATCTCGCTATCGTTCAGCTTACGTTGCAATTCCTGTGGAGTGATGGCACGCAGCGGGTCCATCTCCGACAATGAAGGAGCACCCGTGCGGTTGATCTCCGCATCTTTGGCAAAATACTCCGGCCTCGCGGGCAGGTTGCTGGTTAGTTTCTGGATAAACTCTTCCCTGCTCTTGATCTGCAGCGCATAGTTCGTCAACCTCTCCGTGCCAATCGTGGATGAGCGCTCCGCACGCATGTTTTTCCCACAAAGCGAACCTGCCCCGTGCGCTGGATAAACCAGCACTTTGTCGGGAAGAGTCATAAGCTTCTGGTGCAGGCTGTCGTAGAGCAATCCCGCTAGCTGCGGCGGTGTGTGCTTCGGAGAGAGATCCGGACGTCCCACATCACCAATAAAAAGCGTATCGCCCGTCAGCACCGCCCACGGCTCCACGGATTTTTCCGGATCGGTGATGACAAGACAAATGCTCTCTGGGGTGTGCCCAGGCGTCTCCACCACACGGATGAATGCCTTACCGAACTTCAATTCAAAGCCGTCGCTCACCGCGACATGCGGAAACGCTGCGCCGGCCTGAGCACCCATATAAATCTTGGCGCCTGTGCGCGCCGCGAGTTCCTTGTGGCCTGATACGAAGTCGGCGTGGAGATGAGTCTCAAAGATATGGCGAATGGTCACGCCCTGATCGGCGGCCGTTTGTAAATAGAGTTCAACGTCACGCTGTGGATCCACCACCACGGCTTCACGATCGGAAGCCAGCAGGTAGGACGCGTGCGCAAGACAGCCCAAGTAGAACTGCTCGAAGTACATACAGAGCCCCCCTGCAGTCTTGATCAAATGCTAAAACAACTCAGGCTCAAAAATCTATGTGTAGTAGCGCGACTAGGAAGGTAGAGGCGTGATGAACTCGACGCCGAAACAGAAGCCATTCTTTGAGCGGACAATAGCTGGCATGCGCGACGGGGTAGGATTCTCGAACTCGACTTCCAACAAATCACCGGGATTGAGCAGGATACCGGCATACAACGTCATGCCACCCTGGCTCAATTCCGTGCCGCGTCCTTCGACGACCGTCGCCGAAAATCCCTTGGACGTGATGACACGGACAGGTAGATCGACAGGCAGGCGATCCCAACGGCGCGTTTTATCAGAGCCTGAGGCCATTGTCGCTCATCATGCTCGATGGCCCTGTGATCCTGCAAATTACCAAGGTGACCAATGGCAAGTCGTCCGACGGTCACGGGAACGGCTGGCGAAACTGAAACCGCCACGACCAGGAGCACAACCGATTGATCCAATGTCTTGTACAATTTAGCAGTGAACCCGCGCTTGAACGTATGCCTGGCGGTGTGGCTATTGCTGTTAGGCGTCGCGGTAAAGGCCGAGAAGGTCTCCGAGCTCAAACCTACCGGATACGTCAACGATTACGCCCACGTCCTCGACCCCCAAACCAAGGCGCAGATTGAGGACATCGCCACGCAGGTCGACCAGAAGGCTCACGCGCAGATCACTCTGGTGACGGTCAATACCCTTGATGGAAATGACATCGAAAGCTATGCGGTCGATCTCTTCCATAAATGGGGTATCGGAGCCAAGTCAACCGATCGCGGAGTCCTCATTCTTTATGCCATCAAGGATCATCGAGCGCGTATTGAAGTCGGCTATGGTCTGGAACCGATCCTTCCCGACGGCAAGGTAGGCAGCTTCCAACGAGAAGCGATCCCACTGATGCGCAGTGGAGACTACGACCAGGCTCTATTCCTGGTGACGAGCCGCGTTGCAGATGTAATCGCTTCGGACGCAGGCGTCCAGCTCACCAACACGCAGGCACGTCCGCCCACAAGGCGCGTGCGCCAGACTGATTCGGGCATCTCGTTCGGCGGGATCATCCTGCTGGTCGTCATTTTCCTGATCATCCTCGTCACACCGCTGCGCAGCATTTTGTTCTGGATCCTCTTCTCTAATACTTTCGGCGGGCGAGGCGGGTTCGGCGGCGGCGGGGGTGGGGGCTGGGGTGGAGGTGGAGGCGGTGGAGGATTCGGCGGAGGAGGCGGGTTTGGTGGATTTGGTGGAGGCAGTTCCGGCGGGGGCGGGGCCAGCAGCAGTTGGTGAGGCGAGGATGCAATGATTCCACAAGATACGATTGACGAGTTTGTCAGGCGCGTACACGAGGCCAGCGGATCCAACGTAGAAAGCGTGATCCTATTCGGGTCCGCTGCAGCGGGCGATTTTCATGAGGGACTCTCGAACGTGAACTTGATGTGCATCTTGCGCGACAGTTCCTTAAAGTCACTGCACGCACTGTCGCCGGCAGCGAAATGGTGGGACGGGAAGAAGCAAACTCCTCCACTCTGCATGACCAAGGAGGAACTTCAGCGCTCGGTCGACGTATTTACTATTGAGTTGCTTGATATGCAGCAACATCACCGCGTTTTGTTTGGAGACGATCCGCTGAAGGATCTGCAGATTCCGATGGACCTGCATCGCGTGCAGGTGGAATACGAACTTCGCGAGAAACTGATTCTGTTGCGCCAGCACTTGCTGCTCGCCGCAAATAACGAATCACGATTGTGGGAAGTATTGTTACGCTCGGCCCCTTCGTTCAGCACGCTATTTCGCCATGTGCTGATCACACTCGGAGATTCAAAAAGCATTTCCCGCCGCGACGCCGTAGCCGCGCTAGCCCAACGTGTAGGATTTGACCGGGAATCGATTTTGCAGGTTCTTGACGTACGGGAAGGTAAAGCGGACCGGAGAAAGATCGACATCGTCGACCTCGCCGCCCGTTACCTGGCGTCGGTGGAAAAAGTGATTGGGGCTGTCGATATGGCCTCCGCATAGAGCCGTTGACAGTGCGCGTCCGCAAGGTACAGGAGGAACGTCATGGGTAAGGCGTTGATTGCAGTGATTGTAGTTGTGGTCATTATCGGCGTGCTTGTACTGTCGGTCTTTGGATCCTATGTCAGCACGCGGAACACGCTCGTGACCAAGAACGAGGCCGTGAAATCGGCGTGGTCGCAGGTGGATATCGTCCTGCAACGTCGTGCCGACCTGATTCCAAACTTGGTTGAGACGGTGAAGGGATACGCGCAGCAGGAGCAGACCGTCTTCGGAGACATCGCGAAAGCGCGGTCGGCGTTGCTCTCGGCCGGCACTCCGCAAGAGAAGATCGCCGCCAATGGCCAGTTGGATGGCGCTCTGGGCCGCTTGCTGCTCATCGTGGAGAACTATCCGCAGTTGAAGTCGAACGAAAACTTCCTGCGGCTGCAGGATGAACTGGCTGGCACGGAGAACCGCATTGCCGTCGAGCGCAAACGCTACAACGACACTCTCCAGGACTACAACACTTACGTTCAGCAATTCCCCAATAACATCTTCGCCGGATGGGCAGGATTCAAGCGGAATGATGCTTACTTCCAGGCGTCGGAAGGATCGCGTGTAGCGCCTAAAGTGAACTTTTCTGCTCCGAGCACATCGGTGCCGCAAGCCAACCCGCAACCGGCTCCGGCTCGTTAGCTCCGAGCTTTAACGTACGTTTTGAAAGCCGCCTCAAATCAGGCGGCTTTTTTCGCCGGCGTACCGTTGTTCTGATTGCTCGTATTTTTGTGCCGAGGACGATACCACTTGAAGTACACCAAGGCTCCGACCCCTACCACCGCGCCGAGGCCTATCAATATATAGAGGAATGGTTTGTAGTACCGGCCCAGCCAGCCGACGATCGCGGTGCCGTAGAGCTTGCCCAGGAAAGCGACCACAAAGAACCGAATCGCGCGCCCCATGGTAAGCGCGGCGAGAAATCTCTTGCGTGGATACTGCATGATTCCCGCCGCCATGAGGACGGGCACCATCGGAAACGGCGGCGGGAGAATGGATCCGAAAAAAATTGTGGTGAAGCCTTCTTTTTCGAATTTCCCATAAACCTTCTCAGCGCGTTTTTGACCAATTTTCTTCTCGATTTCGGCCTTGCCGCCTTTTTTCGCGAGACGAAAGGTGATGTATCCGCCGATGACGGCGCCTGCAGTCGCAAACGCTCCATAGTAGGGCCACCAATCGCGGTGCTGAGAAGTCAGCAGGATGACACAGAAATCCATGCCGCCTGGAATCGGTACGACAGAATTGTCAATAAGGCCGACGACGATCAATCCAGGCCCGCCGAGACCGAGCAACCACTGTAAGGTGGTGTCTCTGGCTAAAATCGAGGCAAGAGTGCGCAAACTGTCTCCTTGGGTGCTTAGAGGCGAATTCGCGCATGGACGCTGCTAAAGAAATTGCTGGAGACGGATAGAAAACCGTTGTGAACGGCTAGTGAACCTATGAAGACTACAGAAGCGAAACTTTCGGATGTAGATGGAGAATCAGATGTCTGTCTCATTCATGCAGCGATGGCAGGTTTCGCACGATGATTCCTGCTGCCACCGCTCCTGTCGTCATCTGTTTCGTAATTGCAATCAGCATCCTTCTCATGCTGATCCGGCCGCGAAATATGCCCGAAGTGTACTGGATCAGCGGGGGCGTTGTAGTTTTGCTCGGCCTGCGTCTGATCACTCTACAGCTGACTGAACACGCCCTCTTGAAAGCGGTCGATGTCTGCCTATTCCTGATCGGCATGATGCTGCTTTCAGAACTGGCGCGAGAGCACGGAGTCTTCGACTGGCTCTCGTCTATCGCTATTCGCAGGTCAAATGAATCGTGCGGGCGACTGTTTGTCCTGGTCTATGTCATCGGGACTATTGTCACAATATTGATGTCGAACGACGCGACTGCGGTGGTGCTGACCCCCGCCATCCTGACAGCAGTGCGCAAAGCCAAGGTCCAACCACTACCTTACTTATTCGTGTGCGCGTTTATTGCCAATGCTGCTTCGTTTGTGTTGCCGATTTCGAATCCCGCAAACCTGGTCGTCTTTCATGGTGCCATGCCTCCATTAGCCAAGTGGATGCTTGCCTTCGGTATACCGAGCGTGTTGTCGATCATCACCACCTTCTTTGTTCTGCGTTGGATCTTCCAAAACGAACTGCAGGCGAAGATTGAGAACCACGTCGAAGAACATGTACTGAACAATAACGGCAAGCTCGTAGTGGCAAGCGTCGGGTTAGTGGTGACGGTTCTGCTTTGGGCGTCTTACTTCGGAAAAGATCTGGGACTTCCGACGGTCCTGGCAGCTCTGGCAATTACTGCCATCGTTTGTATCAAGGAGAAGAGCAATCCCCTGATACTGGCACGTGAGATCAGTTGGGAAACACTCGCTCTGGTCGGTGGCCTCTTTGTGATGGTGGCCGCCATGGAATCGATTGGCGCCTTGGACTATACCAAGCCGTGGCTGGCGCATGCCGAAAGTCTTGGAATTGCGGTGGGTCAACTCGCGACCGGGTTTGTGGTGGGTGTGGGAAATAATCTCGTCAACAATCTGCCGCTTGGTTTGATCGCAGGCCGCACAGTTCAAACCGCACAGGTAAGAGCCTCGCTCGCGGATGCCGTGCTCATCGGCGTGGACCTGGGACCAAACCTTTCGATTACCGGATCGCTGGCAACCATCCTTTGGCTCATCGCCCTGCGCAGAGAAAAGCTGCATGTGAGCTTCTGGGATTTCTTTCGGATCGGCGTAATCGCGATGCCGCTTGCGCTGCTGGCAGCCCTGGCTGGATCAATCCTGATGCAGCTTTGGTTTCCGGCGTCGTAGTGATTCGCAAGGCAGCGGAAGGAGAGCCTGGTGGCGGTAACTGGAGACCAGAGTAGATGTAGCGCAGTTGCCGGGTTGGTGTTTTGACCGATTTTTTCGCGGTCGCGTATACTCGTGAAAGCGCGGTTCGCGCGAATGCCCCTCATTCGATTTCGACCGCCACGGCTGCAGGTCTCGCAAAGGCACGAGGGGCGGTTAGCTCAGCTGGTTAGAGCGCCTGTCGATCAAGTAATTTCCCCGCGTTTCCCAATCCAAAACAAAAACAGGGACTTACGGGCTGTGAGACGTTCGGAGCGGATCACGAATTTGCCCGCAATTCCCCGCATTTTCCGGGTCATTGGCACCACTTTGGCACTGCCTCTGCGCGGACGCTAGGGCCGTGCTGAGAGGTGTAATGATTGGGATAGAACTCGGACGCGTTGGCTTTAGGCAGAGGGTTACCACTCTCGTCCTTTCGGTTGCGAGGTGGGTTCACAATTCCGCCATGGCTACGTTTT
>Ga0126371_10001234_pt1 | contig 21510 bp, 16 predicted proteins | sample PanSoiMetaPlot_4_FD_110145 | JGI IMG/M metagenome (GOLD analysis project Ga0126371, IMG submission 110145) | Tropical forest soil microbial communities from Panama - MetaG Plot_4 | ecosystem: Environmental > Terrestrial > Soil > Tropical forest > Bulk soil | place: Panama | collected 2016-02-17 | reverse complement strand
GGTTCTCGTCTGTCTGGAGCGAGACGCCGATGGCGCCGGCCACCGCGGAGGACGGATGCCCCTGCTTCACCGCGACTGTGCTGCTCGATGAAGCCGAAATCGGCACGCTCTTTCGCTGGGGCGTCCGGCTCGACGGGCCCGGCGGCGCGAACCTTTGGGGTATCCCCACCGAAGTGAACGACGTCGGCTCCGCCGAGCGCTTTCGCGCGTTCACGCTGACGGCGTCCGCGGATACGCGGCGGCAGGACTTCTATCTCACCTACGCCCGCCGGCTGGGCGCGCGGGCGTTTTTCTCGGACGGCGCTGCACCGGGCTTACGGTTTTCCGTGTGGGCACCCAACGCGCTCGCCGTCGAGGTGGTCTTCGGCACGCCGGCCAACGGCTACATCGCCGACGACGGCGACGGGATCGATCCGGCGCGGCCCGTGCTCGCGCTCACCAAGGGCGCGGACGACATCTGGCAGAGCGAAATTCTTGCCGACTTCGCCGGCTTCGACGGCCTGCCCTACATGTACCGCATCAGGAATGCGCAGGGCGACACCGTCTATCGCACCGACATCTTCTCCCGCAATCAGATCGGCCGCGGAAGCATCGATCCGCAAGGGCAGCACTTCGACGGCACGCCGGACACGCTCGACGGCGCGAAGACCTGCAGCCTTGTCCAGAGCATCGACACGGTGGCCCGTGATTTCGACGATCCCGCGGGACCGCGGATCAGCGATGCGGCGTTCTGGGCGCACGAGTTCACGCCCGGCATGACGGTGCCGAGCCGCATCGAGGATCTGATCATCTACGAATTGCATGTGAATGCGCTCGGCGCCGGACACCCGGGTGGGGGAACGCTGAAGGACGCAATGGAGCTCCTTCCCTATCTTCTCGACCTCGGCGTCAACGCGGTCGAGCTGCTCCCGATGGCCGAGTTCTCCGGCGCCTTCGGCTGGGGCTACGGCGACTCGCACCACCTCACCATCGAGTCGAGCACGGGCGGCCGCGACGAGTACAAGCACTTCGTGCGCGCCTGCCATCGCCACGGCATCGCCGTCATCCAGGACGTCTGCTACAACCATTTCGACTTCAATGCCGCGCGCGCCGAGTGGCAGTACGACTCCGCGGCCCCCGAGCAGAACATCTACTACTGGTACGAGGGGAAGCCGTCCGACTACGCCTTTCCGAAGGGCGGCTACGTCGACAACGGCTCGACGGGCTTTGCGCCGCGCTACTGGGAAGAAGTCGTCCGCCACCTTTTCGTGAGCAGCGCCGCCGCGCTGGTGGAGGAATTCCACGTCGACGGCCTGCGCGTCGACCTCACCCAGGCGATCCACCGCGACAATGTCCTGCATGCGGACGGGCGCGGCTTGAGCAACGCCAACCTCTTCGGCCAGAAGATGCTGCGCGAGTGGAGCCGCACGCTGCGCCTGATCAAGCCGGGCGTCATGCTGATCGCCGAGGATCACACCGGCTGGGACGCCGTAACAAAACTCCCCGACGCCGGCGGTCTCGGCTTCGGCGCCACCTGGTTCGCGTCGTTCTATCACAACCTCATGGGCGATTCGGATGCGGCCGGCGGCCAGGCGCGCCTGATCAGGACGGCGGGCGAGGGCGGCGACGGGCCGCTGGGCATCGAACAGTTCGCGGGGGCGCTCGCCGCGAGCCAGTTCAACAAGATCGTCTACCACGAATCCCACGACGAGGCCGGCAACGCCGGTGGCACGGCGCGCACGATGGTGACCGCCGTCAACGGCGCGCCGCTCGTCGGCACGACCCGCGATTTCGCGCAGGCGCGTTGCCGCGTCGCCTTCGGCCTGTCCATGCTGTCCGCCGGCACGCCGATGTTCTTCATGGGCGAGGAGATCGGCGCCGCGCAGCCGTATCGCTTCAACGATTTTCTCGGGCACCGCGAGGACCTTCTCGGCGGGCGCGCCGGCGACGGCGCCGGGCTCTTCCGCTTCTACCAGGACCTCATTCACTTCAGCCGGCGCCACCAGTCAACGCGCGCCCAAGCCATCGACGTTGTCCACGCGCTGGGCGCGACACGGGTGATCGCCTTTTTGCGTGCGGCGGGCAGCGACCGGCTGCTCGTCGTCGCCAGCCTGTCCAACCAGCCTTTCCTCGACGGCTACATCGTCCAGTCGGATCCGTCACGGCTCCCGGACGGGGCGTGGCGCGAGGTGTTCAACAGCGACGCGGCGATCTACGGCGGCGGCAATATCGGCAACTTCGGCGCCGACCTGCGGGCCGCCGGCGGACGCTTCGAGGCGCGGCTTCCCGCGGCTGGATTCGTTGTTTTCCAGAGGCTTTAGCTGTTTGCGCCGCCGCTACTGTCCGGGCGCACGATGGCCGAAATTGATCTCGATCAATTGACATCGATCTCGACCACTTAGTGTCGCGCCGCCGAGAGGTGGCTGGTTGCCGTTCTATCCCGGATGCGGCCTTGGCGCGCCTCCGACGCGCGACATTGACTGCGTGCCGGCCATCTTCGGCAGGGGATCGTTTTTCTCCCCGCGTGGGACAAGGGTCGACAGTGGGAGTTGGCGATGGCTGACGTTCTGACCTTGCACAAATTCGAAACGCTGAGTCCGTTCGAGATCAAGGACGAGTTGATCCGGTTGGCCAAGGAAAGCTCGAAAAAGACGCATCATGCGTTCCTCAATGCCGGCCGCGGCAACCCCAATTGGATCGCCACCGCTCCGCGCAAGGGCTTCTTCCTGCTCGGCCAGTTCGCGATCACCGAGAGCGAACGCGTGATGGAGCATCCCGCCGGCCTCGGCGGAATGCCTGCGACCAAGGGGATCGCCCAACGTTTGCACCGGTGGCTCGCCGCCAACGCCACCATGCCGGGCGCATCCTTCCTGGCCGCCATGGTCCCGTATGCGGTGAAGGCGTTCGGCTTCGAACCGGATGCCTTCGTTCATGAGCTCGTCGACTCGATCATCGGCGACAACTACCCGGTCCCCGACCGCATGCTGGTCCACAACGAGCGGATCGTGCACGACTACCTGATGTGGGCGATGTGCGGAAATCCGCGGCCGGCGGGAAAGTTCGATCTCTACGCGGTCGAAGGCGGCACCGCCGCCATGTGCTACATTTTCAAATCTCTCAAGGCCAGCCGACTGCTGCTGCCGGGCGACACGATCGCGCTGGGTACGCCGATCTTCACGCCCTATCTCGAGATGACTCATCTTGAGGACTACGCGCTGAACATGGTGGAGATCAAAGCGCCTCAGGAAAACAAATTCCAGTATACGGACGAGGAGCTCAAGAAGCTGGAAGACCCGAAGATCAAGGCGTTCTTCGTCGTCAATCCCGGCAACCCCACCGGGACGGCGATCGACAAGGCGACCATCGCCAAGATCACGAACCTGGTGAAGACCAAACGGCCGGATCTGATGCTGTTGACCGACGACGTCTACGGCACGTTCGTCCCGGGCTTCCGGTCGCTGCTCGGCGAGCTTCCCCACAACACCATCGGCGTCTACTCCTACTCGAAATACTTCGGCTGCACGGGCTGGCGACTCGGGGTCATCGCCGTGCACGAGGACAACATCTACGACAAGATGATCGCCAAGCTGCCGGCCGCCCAGGTCGAGGCGCTCGACAAGCGTTACGGGCCGCTGACGCTCGAGCCGCGCAAGCTCAAGTTCATCGACCGCATCGTCGCCGACAGCCGCGATGTGGCGCTCAATCACACCGCGGGACTGTCCTTGCCCCAGCAGGTGATGATGAGCATGTTCTCGCTCGCCGAGATGATGGACGAGCAGAAGGAATACCAGAAGGCCTGCATGGAGATCGTCCAACGGCGCGTCTGGGCGGCGATCGACGGGCTCGGTCTTGCCGACAAGCTGACGCCCAATCCCAACTATGACGCCTACTACGGCTTGATCGACTTCGAGTTCTGGGCGCGCAAGAATATCGGCGACGACGCGGTCGAATACCTGAAGAAGAACGTCCACCCGCTCGACCTCGCATTCCGACTGTCGGAGGCCTACGGCATCGTCCTGCTGAATGGCGGCGGGTTCGACGCGCCCGAGTGGTCGTTGCGCGTATCTTTGGCGAACCTGCCCGACGAGGCCTACGAAGACATCGGGCGCGGCGTGCGAGCCATCGCGCGCGCCTATCGCAACGCTTACGAGGCCGCGAAGCGGTCGGAGGTGAAGGAACCGGCGGAGTGAGTTGCGCAACTGCCGCAACGCATATCGAGTCCGATGCTTCCGGTCCATTCGCGCACGCGGCGTGCGCATTGGCGTGTCGTCAGGCTGAGTTTGATCGGATCCTCCTTCGCAGCCTCGCAGGCCCGAAGTCGCTTCAGCGCGACGGCGGGAGCATGCCCCGCCCGTGCGACGGCAGCCGGCCCATGAGTCTTTTTTGATTCAGATCAAATGCGGACATCGGCTTTTCATCACTGATCGAATGGCATCCTTCGTTCGCGCAAAAAGGCCTGTCCGATGCATGCGTTCCTCGCCCGGCCGGAGGTTGCGCTTTTTCTGGCGCTGGCGCTCGGTCATCTGCTCGGCCGGCTGCGAATTGGCCCGGTTCAGGTCGGCGGCATTTGCGGGACGCTGATCGTTGCGCTGGTGATCGGCCAGATCGGCGTCAGGCTCAGCGCCGATCTCAAGAACGTTGCGTTTGCCCTCTTCATCTTCGCGCTCGGCTTTACGGCCGGCCCGCAGTTCTTCGCCAACATCAAGACCGGCTGGCGCTACGGCATCTTTCCCTTCATCGAGGCCGCCACCGTCATCGCGCTGGTCATGCTGGCGGTCGTCCTGTTTCGCTTCGATCCCGGCAGCGCGGCCGGATTGCTCGCCGGATCGGCCACGGAATCGGCGGTGGTCGGCACCGCCTCGGAGGCGCTCGGCCGTCTCGGGCAGGCGCGCGAGATGGTCAGGACGCTCGAAGGCAATATCGCGACCACCTACAGCATCACCTATTTGTTCGGGCTCATTTCGATCGTCGTCTTCACGACCCAGATCGCACCGCTCCTGCTCAGGATCGACCTGCGCAAGGAGGCCGAGGCGCTCGCCCGCAAGATGGGTGGAACGGATGACGCGGCCGAAGGCCTTGGCCTTCCGGCCCTGGTCGGCCGGGCGTTTCGCGCCGGGCCGGCGGCCGGCGCTGCGGTCGGCGACCTCGAGCGCGACAGCGGCTACGGAATGGTGATCGAACGGGTGTGGGACGGCGGTAAGCTCGTCGAGGCGACGCCGGATACCCGGCTTCGCGCCGACGACATCGTTCTCGCCGTCGGCCGCCGCGGCGCGGTGGTCGCGGCTCGGGCTCGATTGGGCGACGAGGTGCCGCTGCCCCCCGGCGTCAACGTGCCCACGGTGTCGCGGGACGTCCTTCTGACGCGCGCCAAGAAGATCGGGCAGACGATCGGCGCGCTGCGCGCGCTGGCCGCATCGGGCATCGGCCGCGGCGTATTCATTTCGCGCGTTCGCCGGATGCAGCACGACATTCCGGTGCTGCCCGAGACGGTGCTCCAGCGCGGCGACGTGGTCACGGTGCTCGGAACCAAGGCGGCGCTCGACCGCATGGGCGACGACCTCGGCCCGACGATCGTCGGCACGGAAAAGACGGACTTCGTTTTTCTCGGCGTCGGCGTTCTGCTCGGCATTCTGATCGGCAGCCTCAGCGTGAAGATCGGCGCGGTCGATCTCACGCTCGGCACCGGCGGCGGCGCGCTGCTGTCCGGGCTGCTGTTCGGATGGCTGCGCCTGCACCATCCGAGGATGGGTTCGCTGCCCGCCCCGGCCGCGGAGATGCTCAAGGATTTCGGCATCGCCACGTTCATCGCGGCGATCGGCCTCTCGACCGGCCCGGATGCGATCCGCCTGATCAAGGAATACGGCCTCGTCCTGCCCGTTCTCGGCGTCCTCGTCTCGGTCGGGCCCGCGTTCGCCTCGCTGATGATCGGCCACTACATTCTCAAGATCGAACCGCCGATCCTGCTTGGCGCGATCGCCGGCCAGCATTGCAGCACGCCGACCCTCAGCGCGCTGGTCTCCATCTCCGGCAATTCGACACCGGTGATTGGTTACAGCGTGACCTACGCCATCGGAAACGTGATCTTGCCGCTGCTCGGCCCCGTGGTCGTGATCATGGCGGCGGCCTTGGGTTGATCATGTACACGACAAGCTGGCGAGGCCGACCAGCGTCAGGCGCCGGCGCTGCCGAACCTTGATCACCGCGCGATATCGAAGCCGACGGTCACCTGCACTCGCAGCGTATCCTCGCCGCTCGCGATCGGCACCGGCGCCGCCGCGGCGCGCGCCATCATCGGCACCGGTGGTCCGCTGCCGGTGTCCTCGGTGATCCATTGCACCGCGCCGAGCCGCACGCCCGCGGCTTTCGCATAAACCTCGGCCTTGCGCCGCGCGTCCGCAATCGCCGCCTCGCGCGCCTGGTCGAGCACCTTCGATGCATCGGAGACCGAGAACGACACATTGCCGACGTCGTTCGCGCCGGCGGCGACGGCACGATCGATGAGGTCGCCGACCTTGGCGGTCTGGCGGATGACGACGTTCACATGATTGGAGACGCTGTAGCCCGCGAGCTTCGGCGCCGCGCCAGGGCCGGGCGAGCCGAACGATGTCGCCGGTGCATAGATCGGCTGGATCGAGAAGCGCGCGGTCTGGATATCGTTCTCGGCGATTCCCGCGCCTTTGAGCGCGGCAATGACAGCGGCCATCAGCTTGGAGTTGGTATCGAGCGCCTCGGTCACGGATTTGGCGTGGACGGTCGCGCCGATGCTGATCTGCGCGTTGTTCGGGGTCACGCGCACGCTGCCTTCGCCCGTCACCACGATGCGCGCCTCGGACGCCGGTTGCGGCGTCTGAGCGAACGCCCCGCCGGACAAGGAAAGAAGAAGTGCCGTGGCCAACGCCGCCAGACGAAGCGCGCGCCGCCCCGGCGGAAGCCCGCACCTTGAAGCGAATTGAATCGCATTCATCATGGCCTCGAGACACCATTGGTATGCAGCCATGGGAAGCAGCAAAATAGGGCGTCGATGCGGCATCTGTTGCGATGCCGTCTCATTCCGAAGCGCTTGCGCCGGCGCGTTTTGCGGCGAAGCTACTGCGTGCCCGCCAGGCCGGCGTCCTGGATCACCTTGGCCCAGCGCACCGTCTCCGACTTCACGAACGCGTCGAACTGCTCCAGCGACTTGTCGCCGAGCCCGATCATGCCGAGCGTGTCGAGCGGCCCCTTCATCGCCGACGAGTGGACCGCGGCGTTGACGTCCCGGTTCAGCTTTTCCAGGATCGGCTTCGGCGTGCCGCCGGGCGCGAGCAGGGCCTGCCACGCGACGGTGTTCGGCCAGGACGGCAGGCCGACCTCGGCGAGCGGCTTGATCTCCGGCGCGGTCGGGAACGGCTTGTCGCTGGTGATGCCGAGCGCGCGGGCCTTGCCGGCCTTGATCTGCGGCAACATCGGCCCGAGGTCGACGAACAGCACGTCGATCTGGCCCGAGATCAGCGCCATGGTCGAGGGCTGGCTGCCCCGGTAGGGGACATGGATCATCTTGATTCCGGTCAGGCTCGAGAACAGCGCGGCGCAGAGATGATGGAAGGCGCCGACGCCGCCCGAGCCGTAGGTCAGCGGCTTGCCCTCGGCGGCGCGCTGCTTGGCGAGGGCCACGAGGTCCGCGACGCTGTGCACCGGCAGGGCCGGATTGACGGTGAGCACGAACGGCGCGCCGGCGATCAGCGACACCGGCACCAGGGTCTTCAACGGCTGATAGGACAGCTGCTTGAAGATGGTGGGGTTCATCGCCATGGTGCCGCTGGTGCCCTGCATCAGCGTGTAGCCGTCCGCTGTCGCATTGGACGTGGTCGTCGCCGCGATCGCCGTGCCGCCGCCGGGCCGGTTCTCGACCACAAACGACTTGCCGTACTTCTTCTCGAGAATCTGCGCCCACGCGCGCGCCAGGAGGTCGGTGCCGCCGCCGGGCGCGAACGGCACCAGGACGGTGACGTTGTGCGTCGGATAGTCCTGTGCGCGCGCCGCGAGCGGCATCGCCATCAGCGCCGCCAGCGCCACCAGCATCATTCGGCATCGGCTCATGACGGTCTCTCCCTTGCATGCGGGCGGTTCTGCTGCCGCCTCTGACAAAGGCAAGCTTACTGCAGGAACGGAGAGGCGCTAGGCGCCATAGGACCGCAGGCTGGGCGATGCGCGGCGTGCGTCGCGCGAACCGTTTCTCCGTCATGCCCGGGCCATAGCCGTTCGAAGAACGGCGTCGCTTCGCTCGCCTAGGGCCGTTCGAAGAACGGCGTCGCTTCGCTCGCCGATGTCCCGGGCATCCACGTCTTTCTTCCTTGCGGCAAAGACGCGGATGGCCGGGACAAGCCCGGCCATGACGACTGACAGTGTTCGACAAAAAAAGGCGAGGCCTTTACGGCCTCGCCTCTCACGCGCACGCCCCAAAGTATGCGATGCCTATGGCAGAGCCGGAAGCGTGGCCAGTTGTGCGGCCGAGATGTACCAGATGCGGCCGGAGTTGGTGGCCGCGCCATCCAATACGTCGTCGCCGATCCACAGATTGCCGAGCCGGTCGAGGTACACCAGGTTGGTGTGCCCGCCGACGAACGCGTAGGGCACGGGCCCCTGCGCGGTCGGGCTGAAGCCGCTGGTCGACACCACCGAGCTCGTCTGGCTCTGGATCGAGTAGCGCATCACGCCGCGGCCGTTGATCGCCATGTAGATGCGGTTGATGCCGTCGGTGGCGAGGCCGACATGGCCGAGGCCGCTGAAGCCGTCCGCGAGCGCCACCCCGTTGCAGCCGCCGGTGCACGTCGGTGCGATGGCGTTGTTGATTCGCGCGAGGGCGTCGGTGGTGCCGATGTAGAGATCGGGACCGACGAAGGTGAGCGCGCGCACCGGACGGCCGTTCGGCGCCGTGCCGATCTTCTGCACCGTCTGCGCCTGATTGGTGCTGAAGATCGACGGGTTCACGTTGGTGATGCGCAGGATGTCGCCGTTCTTCAGGAAGCCGACATAGAGGTTGCCGTCAGGACCGAGCGCAAGGGCGCTCGGCTGGTTGCCGGCGAGGCCGGCATTCGGCGCGAGCAGGGTGGACTCGTTCCACACCGAAAAGTTGGGCTGCACCGGAAGCGTCGGGGTCAGGCGCCAGACGCCGGGGAACGTGGTGGCGGGGCCGCCCTTCTGGTGATCATAGATCGCCGCATAGACGTTCACGCCGTCGGAGGCGATCTGGCCGACCGCGCAGAACGGGAGGCAGAGCCCGTTGCCGCCGATGCTGTGCGACTGGTCGAGGTCGAAGACCAACGTGCCGTTATTCACCGAATCTGCCGGCACAGGGGCATTGGGGGCGGGGGTCAGGTGGCGCAGGCCCCAGTTGCTGTCGCCGTACCAGATGTCGGAGCCGATCAGGACCATGCCGCCGGGCGAGTTGGGCGCGAAGATTTGGCCGGGCGGGAGCCCCTGTCCGGCCCGTTGGGTGGATACGATCTGCGCTTGCGCCGACGACGCAAACGGAAGGCCGGCGCATGCGGCGAGTGCTGTCGCCGCTGCGATCAAATGTGCAAGTTTCACGATTTCACCCCTGAGGGAGGTTGATGATGATGATGTGCGATGAACTTTGCGCGCCGGCGATAGGTGCCGGGCACGGTTCCAATACGCCGAGGTTCTCGCCGTGGACTTTTTGCGACAGCCAAAAAGATTTAATTCGTCGATGGAATAAAACGTGGATTTACCAGAGTATTTTTCCGCGAATGCGCAGTAATACCGAAATCAGCAACATGTCAGCTATTTCCGCACTCGCCTTATGTAAAATCTATACTCCGCTTGTGGCCCTCGTTGCAATACCTTTGGCCGCCAACTGCAACTATTACGCTTGGGCGAAGCAGAAGAACGTGTTTCGCGAGGGTCGACTTCGCCGCGACGTCGCAACAAGGCCTAGCGAGGCAAATAGCGCCGCGGCGTCTCGCGCTTGTCGTCGTAGGCTGCCTCGAACACGGGCTCGGCCAGCGTCGACTGGATGCGCAGCACGGTGTTGCCGGTATTGGAGAAGCCGTGCTTGCGCCCGGCCGGCACGACGACGAGCTGGCCCGGGGTGAGCGTGGTCCGCGCCTCGCCGATCCACACCTCGGCCTGTCCTTCGAACACGCGCAGGATTTCCTCGACCGCGTGCAGATGCGTCGGCGCGCCGTGGCCCGGCTCGCACCATTGCTCGAACACGCAAAGCTGGGTCGCGCCGTTGAGCGCCGACACGTGCATCTGCGTCGTGACGCCCGGCCGCCATTCCTCCTTCGGCGCATGATTGAGATCGACGACCTGCATGGGATGGCCTCCTTCGTGGGTTGTCACGGCTTCTGCTCGTAGCGTTCGATCACCTCGCGGTTGATCTCCACGCCGATCCCCGGCCCATCCGGCACGCGCACCATTCCGTTCTCCATCCTGATCGCGCCGTAGATCAGGTCCTGCCGGAACGGATGCGACGATTGGTCGAACTCGAGCATCGGCTCGATCGGCTTGAGCGCCAGCGGGGCGGGCGGGATGGTGGCGATGAACTGCAACGACGCCGCAAGGCCGATGCCGGACCCCCACACGTGCGGGATCAGCGCCATGTGCCACGCCTGCGCCAGCGCGGAAATCTTGCGGCACTCGGTGAAGCCGCCGGCGGAGCACAGATCAGGCTGCAGCACGTCGACGGCGCGCCGCGAGATCCATTCGCGGAAGCCGATTTTTGTGAATTCGTTCTCGCCGGCCGCGAGATAGATGCTCGTTAGATTTTTGAGTTCGCCGTAGCCGTCGATGTCCTCGGGCGAGATCGGCTCCTCGAACCAGTGGATGGCGGCCTTCTCGATCGCGCGCAGGATGCGGCGCGCGGCGCCGACATTGTAGGCGTGGTTGGCGTCGATCATCAGCTTCGGCCCCGGGCCGATGCCGTCGCGAACCGCGAGGATATAGTCGATGTCCTCCTCGACGCCGAAGCCGACCTTGAGCTTCATCGCCGCAAAGCCGTTGGCGACGTGGCGGCGCGCCTCCGCGACAGCCTCCGCCGGATAGCACTTGCCGGCGACGCGATAGAAGCCGGTCGCATAGGGCTGCACATGCGTGCGCCAGGCGCCGCCGAGCAGCTTGTGCACGGGCTTGCCGAGCGCGCGGCCGATGCAGTCCCAGATCGCGATGTCGACGCCTGCGATCGCATTCGGCACCGCGCCTTTCTGCCCGAACGGGCGGGTGAGGTTGTACATGCGCTCCCACAGGACATCGACGTCAAACGGGTCCTGCCCGATGACGATCGGCGCGAGCGCCGAGCGCACGATCGCGGCAGCGATCTCGGGCGGCTGCAGGCCGTGGCAGAGCGACTCGCCCCAGCCCGTGATGCCCTCGTCGGTGAGAACCTCCACCACCATGGTGCTGCGCTTGGTCACCCAGCCCATCGAGAAGGCGAAGGGCTCGTCGAGCGCGGTCGAGAGCACGTGGGTTTTCACGTCGGTGATTTTCATGGTGATTGAGCGAGCTCGTTCTTGCGCAATGTCGGTAGTTGCCAGAACGTCGAAGGCGCATGTCTCGAATTGCGCCTTCCAGGTGCGTGAGGATCAGCGGTGGCTGTCATGGACAACCGTACATTGTCGCCTATTGTTATTTTCCATTGTTACCCATTGTTGTTTTCATTGTTCTCCATTGTTGTTGGCCATTGTTCCCATTGTTATCGCGCCGTTCGGAATTTCGCCGTGGCCGCAAAGGGTTCTATTGTATTTGGGGCGAAAATCGCATTGCAGATCGCCTGTATTTTTTTTCGGGGCGGGTCAGCGCACGAATCCCGCGCTGCGCGGCAGCAGCAGCGACAGCTCGGGAATGCAGATGATCAGCATCAGCCCGACCGCGAGCGCCAGGATGTACGGCACATAGGCTCGGGCGTGACGCGCGACCGATATTTTGGCGAAGCGCAGCGCGACCAGCAGCCCGACGCCCATGGGCGGCAGGAAGATGCCGATGCCGACCGCCGCGACCACGGTGATGTCGAAATGGATCGGCGCGATGCCGAGCTTCACGGCGATCGGGAAGACCACGGGCACCAGCACGACCGCGGCCGGCAGCCCTTCCAGCACCATGCCGATCAGCATGCCCATGACGGCGACGCCGAGCAGGAAGAGCCAATGCGAGCCCTCGAGCGGCGACAGGATGTCGGCCATGAGAGCCGGCACGCCCGTGATGCCCATCAGGTACTGGAACACGGTCGCGACGGCGAGCAGGAAGATCACCGCGGCGGTGAGCAGCGCGCTGTCGTAGGCGATGCGAAAGAGGTCGAGCCACGACAGGCTGCGATAGAAATAGCGCGCCGCGATCACGGCGTAGGAGGCAACGATCGCCCCCGCCTCGGTGGCGGTAAAGACGCCGAGATAGAAGCCGACGAACAGCACCACCGGCACTACCATCGGCACGGCGGCGCGGCGCGCGGCCGCGCCGAGGATGCGCAGGCTCGGCCGCGTGTCCTTCGGCCAGCCGAGCATATGGGCCTGCGCGAACACCACCGCGGCGAGGCAGAGGCCGACGACGGCCGCCGGGATGAAGCCGGCGAGAAACAGCGCCACCACCGACGTGTTGGTCACCTCGCCGAGGATGATCATGAAGATCGCCGGCGGCACCAGCATGCCCATGGCGGTGCCCGACGCGATCAGCGAGGCGGCGTCCTCGCGGCGATAGCCGGCCTTGAGCAGCGACGGCGTGAGGCTCGCGCCCAGCGCCGACACCTCGGCCATCTTCGAGCCGCACAGATCCGAGAAGAAATACGAGACCACGATCACCGACATGCCGAGCCCGCCGCGCACCCAGCCGACCATGGCGCGCGCGAGATCGACCAGCGCGTTGGACATGCCGCAGCGCTCCATCACGGTGCCGGCGAAGATGAACGACGGCACCGCCAGCAGCACCCAGTTCTGCGATCCGGACACGAGGCTCGATGCAAAGGTCTGCAGCGGATAATGGCCGAGCAGGAGCCCGACGATGGCGGCGATGCCGAGCGAAAACACCATCGGCAGCGACAGCGCGACGAGGGCCGCGAAGACGAGAAGCGTGATCGTCAGGACCATGGCTCACTCCGTGCCGTGCAGTGGATCGAGCTCGCCGACCCGGTCCGGCTGCAACGTGGCCGCCAGGCCGAACAACGCGATCAACGCTCCGCCGACGACGACCGAGACGTAGAGCCAGAACAGATTGATGGAGAGGCCCGGCGAGGACGACGACGAATTGAGCATCGCCACCTGCCAGCCGTAGATCGCGGCGACGAGGCCGAACGCGACCACGAGCAGGCCCCGGATGCGGCCGACGAGCACTTGCAGCGCCGGCGGCAGCCGGTGGGTGACGACCTGCAGGTTGAAATGGGTGCCGTGCATGATGCCGAGCGCCGCGCCCAGCATGGTGAGCCAGGTCAGCGCGAACTCGCCGACCTCCTCGACCCAGAAGAAGTCGACATTGGGCCAGTCGAAATACGCCGTGATCCTGCTCACCACGTAGCGCAGCACGACGCCGGCCAGCATGTCCGCGATGGCGACGATGAGCAGCGTCGCGACCGCGAGCGCCACGGCGAGCCGCAGCCGGTAGAACGGGATCGCGGCGCCGTCGCGCGTGCGCGCAGGCACCAGGGATGCGAGGGCTTTCACGTGCATCGCGCTTGCATCGGCGACGGCCGCCGCCCGTCACGCCTTGAAGTTCGCGATCTCGTCCCACAGCTCGGCGTATTGCGGGCGGTACTTCGGCCAGATGTTCTGCTGCGCGGTCTTGCGGAAGGCCTCGACGTCGACCTGGTTCACCGCCATGCCGTGCGGCTCCAGCAGCTTCTTGGCGGATGCGAGGTTGTCTACGCCCCCCATGGCCTGCCGCATCCTGTCCTGCGTCTCGCGCGCGACGTCGGAGAGCAGCTTGCGCTGCGCGTCGGTCAATGCGCCCCAGGCGGCCGGATTGAACACGACATAGCTCGGCGAATACACGTGATAGCTCAGCGAGGCGTATTTCGAGACCTCGTAGAGCTTGACCGCCAGGATATTGGCGATCGGCATGTCGCCGCCGTCGATCACGCCCTGCTGCGCCGCCGTGACCAGCTCGGAGAACGGCAACGGCACCGCGTTGCCGCCGAGCCCGTTGATCGCGTCGGCGAAGATCTTTCCCGGCTGCGCGCGCAGCTTCAGCCCGCGCAGGTCGGCCGGGGCGTTGATCGCGCGCTTGCTGTTGAAGAAATGCCGGTAGCCGTTGTCGTAGAAGAAAAGGACCTTGAGGCCGTACTTCTTCTGGAACAGCTGGTCGAAGCGCTCGCCGATCGCGCCGTTGAACATCGCGTAGGCGCTCTTGTAGTCCGCCACGAGGTAAGGAACGATGAACACGCCGAATTCCGGCGTGATGGTCGCGGCGGCGCCGGAGGCCGAGCCGATCGCGATGCTGCCGGTCTTCACGCCATTGATGAGCTCGATCTCCTTGTTGATCAGCGTCGCGCCGAAGAACTGCACGTCGAGCGCGCCCTTGGAGCGGCTGGTCGCCTCCTTGGAGAACCAGTCGAACACCACGGCGCCGACTTCCGGCGCGGCGCCGACATGCGCGAAGACGAGCTTGACGGGCTTGGCCTGCGCGAAGACCGGCGCGCGGCCGCTCGCCAGGATCGCGGCCATGCCGCCCGCGGAGGCGAGAAACCGCCGGCGCCCCGGCCGCGGCACGATCGACGGAGTCCTTCCGGTCATGTCGTCCCTCCCGTTTTGGCTGTGATTGACGCGCATCCTGACGCACGCGTGTTTGCCTAGTCAAACGCTTTCCGGACGCTAAGTTAGAGTTCGTCATGCCCGCGCTTGTCGTGGGCATCCACGTCTTTGCCGCGCGAAAGACGTGGATGGCCGGGACGAGCCCGGCCATGACGTGGCAAGGGATGAGACGCCCATGCGCCGAAGCACCGAGCGGATTCTCACCACACACACGGGAAGCCTGCCGCGGCCCGAGGCGTTGACCGCGATGTTCGTGCGCCGCGCGCGCGGCGAGGCGGTGGCCGAGCTCGCGGACGCCGGGCGCGCGGCGGTGCGCGCCGTCATTCCGAAACAGGCCGAGGCCGGGATCGACGTCGGCAACAACGGCGAGCAGCAGCGCGACTCATTCTTCCTTTATCTCAAGGAGCGGCTGACCGGGCTCGGCGGCGCCTGGCAGCGCCCCTCGCGCGCCGATATCGACCGCTATCCGGCCTTCAAGAAGCGTTGGCTGGAGCAGACATCGGCAGTCGCGCGCATTTCGCCCAACGAGGGCCTGCCGACCGCGCTCGGCGAGGTGCGCTACAAGGATGCGGCCGCGATCGCGGAGGAGTGCGCAGATTTCGCCGCGGCGCTCGCCGCAAGCCCGGGCGTCTTCGCCGAGGCCTTCATGACGGCGCCGTCGCCCGGCATGCTCGCCGCCACCATCAAGAACCTGCACTACGACTCGGCTGCCGCCTACCTGCGCGCGCTGGGCGAGGCGCTGCAGGTCGAGTACGAGGCGATCGTGCGCGCCGGCTTCGTCCTGCAGATCGACGCGCCGGATCTCGCCCTCGAGCGGCATATTTCCTACAAGGAAAAGCCGCTCGGCGATTTCCTGCAATTCGTCGAGGCCGTGGTCGGCGAGATCAATCGGGCGGTGCGCAACGTGCCGCGCGATCGCGTCCGCCTGCACGTGTGCTGGGGCAATTCCGAATCGCCGCACGATTGCGATGTGCCGCTCGCCGACATCCTGCCGGTGCTCCGGCAGGCGAATGTCGGCGCCTTCGTGCTGCCGTTTGCCGGCCCGCGGCATGCGCACGAGTTCCGCTGCTTCGCGCGCTGGCCGCTCGCCGACGATCAGCTTCTCGTCGCCGGCGTGATCGATCCGCTGACCAACATCATCGAGCACCCCGAAGTGGTCGCCGACCGCATCGAGCGGGTCGCCGCGACGGTCGGCGACCCGACGCGGGTGCTCGCCGGCACCGATTGCGGCTTCGATACCCTTGCGGGGTGGGGGCGGGTCGCCGAGGACGTCGTATGGGCGAAGCTCAAGACCTTGTGTCAGGGCGCCGACATCGCCAGCGCGCGGCTGTTTCGCTAGATTTTCCCGTCGGTTGGCGACGGTGCTCCAAGGCCGTGCAGGGATAAATCCTGCGCGACCACGCCTTTGAAAGTGCTTGATTTTATCGCGCAATGGCCCCATGTCATGCGCCGAGATTGCGGACAGCGCCGCGCTCGGCGGCGCCCGCGACGCGCCCCCGTTCCATTTGCCAGTTCCGACCGGTTCCGGCGGCGCCTCAAGTCTTTGTCGGACCTTGGGTTTTCCGACGCCAGGCAAGGCGGCCGGACGCCCGCCGCTTCGAGTTAACGTGATGACGGATATGACGGAAGTATCGCTTGAATTTCGGATCCGCGAGGAGACCGAGAACCGTGAACGCCCTGGTCGCGCCACCGAGGCCGCGCCGGCGAATACGGGGAATATTGCCTCGCTGCACCCCGACGAAGCCCCCGAAATGGCCGATGCCGATGCGGTCGACGTCGTGGTTACGGCCGCGGCGCCGGCACCCGCGCGCGCCCGCCGCGACGAGCCGCGCTCGCCCGACCTGATCGCCACCTATTTCCGCCAGATGGGCCGCGCCGAGATGATCACGCGCGAGCAGGAGGTCGAGCTCGCCAAGCGCATCGAGGCCGCGCAGGAGGCGCTGGTCGCGGGGCTGTGCCGGGTTCCCATGCTGATCGCGCGCATCGACGCGTGGGGCGCGGAGCTGCGCGAGACCCGCCTGCGCCTTCGCGACCTCGTCGACCTGCCGGTTGGCGGCAACGATGCGGTTTCCGGCGCGGCCGAAATCGCGACGCCGCGTCGGCCCGCGCCCGTGCCGGCCCCGACCGAGAGCGGCGAGGACGGCGAGGAGCAGTCCGCGGCGAGCGAGGATCACGGCGATTTCGCGGTACGCGAGCAGGCGTTGCTGCCCGGCGCGCTCAAGCGCATGGCTGCCATGTCGAAGCTTGCGACCGAGATCGCGTCGCTCAGCGGCAAGCGCGTCGCGGCCGCGGCGCGCGGCAGCGACATCCTCAAGTCGCGGCGGACGCGGCTGACGCAGATCATCGAGAAGTTCGGCAGCGAGGCCGCGCAGCTGCGGCTGCGCGCCGACCGGGTCGCCGACCTCATCGACGAGCTCGAGCAGGAGCAGCGCACGCTGGCGCTTGCCGAGCGCGAGCTGCTGAGGCTCGCCGAGCAGTGCCGGGTGACGCGCAAGGAATTCCTGCTGCGCCACACCGGCCACGAGCTTGATGCCGGCTGGCTCGATGCCGTGGCGACGACGCTGCCGTGGCGGACCTTCACGCGCCGGCACGGCGATCGCGTTGCCGAGCTGCGCGGCGAGATCGCCGCGGTCGCGCAGCGCATCGGCCTGCCGATCGCGGAATTCCGCGCGCTCGCCGCCGGCATCGCCAAGGCGCGGCGCGAGGTCATGCGCGGCCGAGAGGAGATGGTGCGGGCGCATCTGCCGCTCGTCGTCGCCATCGCCAAGCGCTATCGCCGCAACGGCGCGATGGACCTCCTGGACCTGATCCAGGAAGGCAACATGGGCCTGATGCACGCGATCGAGAAGTTCGACTATCGCCGCGGCGTCAAGGTGTCGACCTATGCGGTGTGGTGGATCCGCCAGTCGATCGCGCGCGCCATCGCGGACCAGAGCCGCACCATCCGCATCCCGGTGCACATGACCGAGGTCGCGGCGCGGGTGCTGCGCGACCGGCGCAAGCTCTATCAGGAGAAGGGCCGCGAGCCCGGCGCCGACGAGATCGCGGTGCGTACCGGCGTGCCGGTCGCGCGCATCGAGCAGGTGCTCTCGCTGGTGCAGCAGCCGGCGTCGCTCGACTCGCCGGTCGGCGAGGACGGCGACGCGACGCTCGGCGACCTGATCGCGGCGCCCAACACCGTCGATCCGCAGCAGGCCGCCGAGGCGAGCATCCTGCGCGACGTCGTGAGCGAGGCGATCGGCAGCCTGACGCCGCGCGAGGAGCGCATCCTGCGCATGCGCTTCGGCATCGGCGGCATGGCCGAGCACACGCTCGAGGAAGTGGGCCAGATCTTCGGCGTGACGCGCGAGCGCATCCGGCAGATCGAGGCGCGCGCGCTGATGAAGCTGCGCGAGCCCAACCACACCCGCCTCGCGACGTTTGCGGAAGGCTGAGCTTTACCCTCCCCCTTCAGGGGAGGGTAAAGTCACGCCCGCGAACGCCTCCATCACCTCCGCCAGCATCCGCTCGCCCTCGCCGGCGTAGCGTGCCGAAAAGTGGAACGGCTCGACCCGCCGCACGCCGGCCATGCGGGCGATCTCGCCGGCGGCCGCCGTGGTGAGATGGGCACGCTCGGCCGCCAGCGCCGCATCGGCCTTGGCGAACGCTGCCTCGATGAACATGAGGTCGGCGCCGCGGGCGAGCCCCGCGATGGCGGCGCGGTTGGCGGGCGTATCGGCGGCATCGGTCGCGTAGGCGATCTTCTGCCCCGGCGTCACGCTCACGAGATCGCGCAGTGCGCCGAGCGGCGCCGTCGCGCCCGCGGCGAGCGGGATGGGAAAATCGTCGGTGCGTCCGCCGACCACCGCGTGCTTGAGGTCGCGCAGCCAGGGGCCGATCGCGAGCCCCCGCTCGGCAAGGCGGTTCTTCCACACATTCACGTGTTGCGCCTCCTCGATCGCGAAGGCGAGGCAGGGGATGCGGTGATCGAGAACAGCCGTCGAAACGCGGAACGTTGCCTCTGCATGCACGATCGCATCATGCAGATGACCGCGGCCCATGTCCTCGGGCGCAAAGGCGCGCTTGAGGCGAAATCCGGCGGTTCGCGTCGCGAGCAATGCGTCGATCTCGGTCACCACGAAGACGAGATCGCAGTCGTAGCCGGGCGCCAGGTTCCATTGATAGCCGTGCAGCTTGTGGCCGACCTGGTCGATCAGTCCTGCCGAACCAAAGAGCTTGATCTCCCTCTCGCGTCCGACCGAGAGTCGCAGCAGGCGGTCGAAGCCGATGAAATGGTCGACATGGGCATGCGACACGAAGACCTGCTCGATGCGCAAAACGTCGCGCGGCGACAGCGCCGCGATGTCGCCGAGGTCGAACAGGATGGCGTGTTTCTCGAACAGCGTCTCGATATAGAGCGCCGGATCGCCGAAACGTCCATTGACGAGGGTTGGGTGCAGAAGCGGCCGCATGACTCGAAGCTTATCGGGAAACGACGTGACGGGAGCTTCGGTTCGCCGCACTCGACCCGGAGACGATTTTCGCCCCATTCACTATGCTATCAGGATGGCGCGAAGGGGGCGGCTGACGAGGTGGCGCGTGTCGGCGCACGAGGGTCATGGCTGACGAGGCCGGCGTAGCGGCGCCCGCCCCGGCGACGAACGAGGCGCCGCCCCTGCCCACGCGCTGGCGTCTCGCCGGCGGCGTCGTCGCGGGCGGCCTTGCCGTATCCGCCGTGGTGCACGTCGTGCTGGTCGGCACCGTGCTCGTCATGGGCTCGTGGGGCAAGGCGCCTGAGCCCGTGAAGGCGGTTCCGGTCGACGTGGTCACGCCGGACGAGCTCGCCGACATGACCGCGCAGGCGAAAGCGCAGCCGACGCCGCAGCCGTCGCTTGCCGATACCGCGTCTCAATCGCAACAGCCGCCGCAGGCCCGATCGGGCTCGCCGCCGGCGCAACCTGCCGTGCCGCCGCCGTCACCACCGAAGCTCGATGCCTTCGCGCCGCCGTTTGCGCCATCCGCAGCCCCGTCGGAGAGCGCGCCGCCGCCGCCGAGCGAGCCGACCGGGCAGGCCGCGCAGCTCGCGCAGCTGCTCGGCCTGCCGGCGCCGGTCGCCGGCCTGAGCGGCGGGGCGCCGTCGGAGTACAAGGCCAATCTCACCTCCGAGGAAATTGCGGGGTTCGCGGCGCATGTGCAGGGCTGCTGGACTGCATTGCCGGGCGCGGCGCAGGACTCCAAACTGACCGTCTTCATCCGCGTGCGCCTGCGCCGCGACGGCAGCCTTGCCGGCAATCCCGAGCCGCTCGGCGGCTCGGCATCCATGCAGGCGCTCGCGCTGCTGAAGAACTCGCTCGAGACGTTGAAGCACTGCGCCGCCTACACGGCGCTGCCGGCCGACAAATACGACGAGTGGAGCGTGCTCGATCTGCACTTCACGCCGAGCGGCATCTCGACCGCGAGTCCGGTGCCCAGCCATAAGCGATAGCTGCGCGCGCTGATCGTTCGATTACCTCTCGCGCGCCGCCCCGACGCAACCCCGTTCCCACGTCATTCGCGCAGCGGTAGACTTGTCTCGATGCGGCGGCGCGGGCGCGCCGCCGGCCGACCCTCAATTGCGAATGCAGAGGCCCGTAAGGCCAATCAGGGAGAGGATGCGCATGGCAAGGCTCAACATCAACGGCAAGGTGCACGACGTCGAAGCGGAGCCCGATACGCCGCTTCTGTGGGTCATCCGCGAGCATGTCGGATTGACCGGCACCAAGTTCGGCTGCGGCATCGCGCAATGCGGCGCCTGCTCGGTCCACCTCAACGGTGAGGTGATGCGTTCCTGCTCGGTGCCCCTCTCCGCGGTGAGCGCGGCCGACAAGATCACGACCATCGAGGGCCTGTCTGCCGACGCGTCGCATCTGGTGCAGAAGGCCTGGGCCGCGGTCGACGTGCCGCAGTGCGGCTATTGCCAGTCCGGCCAGATCATGGCCGCCGCCGCACTGCTTGCGAAAAAGCCCAAGCCGACCGATCAGGACATCGACGAGGCGATGACCAACATCTGCCGCTGCGGCACCTATCAGCGCATCCGCGCCGCCGTGCACATGGCGGCCGGGCAGACCGAGGGCTCGGCCGAGCCCGCGGTGGTCGTGCGGCACGGTTGAGGAGGTCCGCCATGAACCACATCATCGACAACGCGATCTCCCGCAAGGTTTCGCGCCGCAAGTTCGTCGTCGGCACCGCCGCCGCGAGCGGCGGTCTCGCGCTCGGCATGCACCTGCCGTTCGACATCGATACGGCGAGCGCCCAGAGCGCCGCCGGCGGCACCGAGGTCAATGCCTGGGTGGTGGTGAAGCCCGACGACACCTGCATGATCCGCATCGCGCGCTCCGAGATGGGGCAGGGCACGCTGACCGGCCTCGCTCAGCTCGTCGCCGAGGAGCTCGAATGCGACTGGAAGAAGGTCGCGACCGATCCGATCACGCCGGGGCAGAACCTCGCACGCAAGCGCGTGTGGGGCGAGATGAGCACCGGCGGCAGCCGCGGCATCCGTATCTCGCAGGACTATGTGCGGCGTGGCGGGGCCGCCGCGCGCATCATGCTGATGCAGGCCGCGGCAAATAGGCTGAACGTGCCGGTCGCCGAGCTCAGCGTCGCGGACGGTGTCATCACCCATGCGGCCTCCAACCGCACCCTTCGCTACGGCGAGGTCGCGGCCGACGCCGCCAAGGTGACGCCGCCCGATCCGAAGAGCATCACGCTCAAGGATCCGCGCAGCTGGAAGGTCGCCGGCAAGCCGCTGAAGCGGCTCGACACCGCGCCCAAGCTCGACGGCAGC
>Ga0126371_10001233_pt1 | contig 21512 bp, 14 predicted proteins | sample PanSoiMetaPlot_4_FD_110145 | JGI IMG/M metagenome (GOLD analysis project Ga0126371, IMG submission 110145) | Tropical forest soil microbial communities from Panama - MetaG Plot_4 | ecosystem: Environmental > Terrestrial > Soil > Tropical forest > Bulk soil | place: Panama | collected 2016-02-17 | reverse complement strand
GTCGATCGCGGCGATGATGACGGGGGCCGCGCTCGGTCTTGGTTCGCTATTCGCCGCGCGATTCTTGCTTGGTCTCGGCGAGGCCGGCGCCTTTCCAGTCGCGAGCCGGGGCATGCAGCTCTGGTTTCCGAGATCGGAGCGGGGCCGCATTCAGGGCACCACGCATTTTTTCAGCCGCTTTGCCGTCGCGGTGACACCATTCGTAGCCGGAAGCATTATGCTCACCCTCGGCTGGCGCGCCATTTTCTATATATTCGGATCGCTTGGCCTGGTGTGGTCGGTTGTGTTCACGTCATACTATCGCAACCGCCCCGAAGAACATGCGCATGTGAACCGGGCCGAACTGGGGCAGATTCGCGGATCCAACCCTGACGGTTCTCTGAAGAGTTCCTCCGCCACACGCCAAGCCGCGCCGTGGAAACGCATCCTGGGCTCGTCAAATATGTGGTTCATCGCGCTCGGCTATTGCTGTTTCTTTTTCGGGACGAATTTCTACTTGACCTGGTATCCGACCTACCTGCGGGAACACCGCCACATGAGCTTACAGACGCTCGGGATCATCGGCTCGATTCCCCTCTTCGCCGGGATGGCGGGAGATCTGGTTGGGGGATCGTTGTCGGATTTCATGTTTAAAAGGACCGGCAGAGCCCGGCTGTCACGAAGCATTGTTGCCGCGCCCGGTTTTCTACTCTCCGGCGCATTTCTGATACCTGCCGCCACGACGGAGAGCGCCTGGGCCTCGGTGCTGTTTCTCGCGACATCCTTCTTCTTCCTGGAATTCGTTATCGGGCCCGCATGGGCAGTTCCGATGGACGTAGGCGGTGCGTTCAGCGGCACCGTAACCGGCATCATGAACATGGCAGGCGCCCTCGCAGCGTCGTTCACACCGCTGGTTTTCGGATACTATTTCGGAAGGAATTCCTGGACGATTCCCTTCTTCATCACGTCGGGTGTCATGCTGCTGGGCGCGATGATTTGGACGTTCCTGATTCGTCCGGAGAAATCTCTCGTGGACTCGGCGCAATGAAGGACCCAGCCGCGCACGACTGCGCGTGCCCGCCTGCGATACGTTTTTCGCGATCCGCTCTTCGTGCCAGTGGGACGAACCATGGCCCTGACACCGCTGACAGAGGGATTGGTTGAACCGATTCATTTATGCAACGGCACCGGTCACGGGACCGCGACCTCAGGACGATTTGGCCTCGATCGGTTTTGAAAACCGCCATGAGTGAAAAGGCATCAGGCCCGATAGTTCTGGGGCCGTCTCGCATTTCGAACAGCCGCGATCGAAACCCGCGGAAGCCGGGGAGCCGAGCGAGCTGATTCCGAGGAGGATCGCTCGAAGTCACGGATTCCAAGCGCAGCTCGCAGAGACGACGAAGTCTCACTCGAAGCGGCTATCTCGAAAAAGACTTCGGCGAGCGGAGAACCCGATTCTCTCTTGGGAAGCGCAATTCCGACGGGCGTAGCCTTCCCAATGTTCGGCAGGGGAATCGCTTCTAATTCCGGGTCGTCAGAAACCATGATCCGGACTGGCCTTGGAAGAACTGAGGCCCATTTGCCGGTCTTGACGTGATCCATCACCATCCAGATTGCGTTGGTGACGATATGCGGAGTCTTGGTAAGCAGCCTGGCGAGAATCTCAGACTCCGACTTGCCGAAGATAGGACTGTCGGGAGACAGGAGGCAGAGAGAAAGCTTCGTCAATTCGTCCCACGGCACAGACTTGCGCCCCGAGAAAGCCGTGCCTTTTCGAATGAGAAGATCGTACTGCTCGTTGTACAAAACCTGCACCCGGCAGTAACGGCGCAGCCTCGGGTCGATATATGTAATTGCCACATCCAGCGACGACGCCTCGAAAGCCTGCTGAACAGCGAAAGGGCTTTGGAGCATCACGCTGAGATTGGCATGAGGGACGCGTTCGCAGAAGGGCAGAGTCAAACTCTTCAACAGGGGCACGGTCGAACCCAGTACGCCAATGCGCAGCGTGCCCGAGGAATCGTTATGCCGGTTTCGAAGCTGCACTCGCAGGTGATCTCGCTCATGGGCCATTCGTTGCGCGGCTTCGATGACGAGGCACCCGTCATCGGTCAGGCCTTGAAAGCGTTGTCCGCGCTTGACGATCGGCACTCCCAATTCCGCTTCCAGTTGCTGGATGGCCGCGGAAAGGGTCGGCTGGGACACATGACACGCCGCCGCTGCGCGCGCGAAGTGGCCCTCTTTGGCCAGGGCCATCAGATATTCGAGTTTCCGGCTGAGCACAGGGTTTTCGCCACCACGCTACTATACGCTCGGCGGCTTCTCTCCCAAAATCGGTTTGCCAAATGGCTCCTATCTCTGTAATCAATTTGAGTGTGCGTGGCGCATTTCGAGTCTGCTAGAAATCTCAACCCCGCCCTCACTGGACGGGGCCGGGCGACTGTGTGGCCGACGTTGGAAGCTGTTCAGCCCTGGCGCGTAATCGCGGGATTTTCACGCAGACTCGATAGGGCGGCCCTATGGGCAATAGGAAGAATCGATTTGACGGGTTGGTAGAACTCAACTGATACTAGTTGTCGGCTAAGCCACCGCCAGGAGGACGTATGTCAGGAAATACCTTTCTCGCCGCGATCGTCTGTGCAGGCACGCTGGCTGCCGCGGATTCTCAGTCCGTGACTTTTCACAAAGACGTTCTGCCCATTTTGCAGAAGAACTGCCAAACCTGCCATCGGCCGGGTGAAGTGGCGCCGATGTCTTTCTTGACGTACAAAGACGTCCGGCCATGGGCCAAAGCCATGAAGACCGCCGCGGCTCTTCGGAAGATGCCGCCATGGTTTGCTGATCCGCAGTTCGGGCATTTCTTGAATGATCATTCGCTGAAACCGAGCGAGATCGAAACTATCGCCAGATGGGCGGATGCGGGAGCCCCGGAAGGAGACGCGACGGACGCGCCGCCGCCTGTCAAGTGGCCCGAGGGCTGGCAGATCCAACCGGATATTATAGTGCAAGGCCCTACCTATGAGGTCCCCGCGCATCCCAAGAACAATGTGATTGAGTGGGTCTCGATCACTGTCCCGACCGGGTTCAAGGAGGATACGTGGATCACCTCCGTGCAGATCCGGCCGGAACATCGCGAGGTGACACATCACATGTGCCTCGGATTTAATCCGCATGCGCCCGATGTTGAGTATTTCAAGCCGTACTGGGACGACAAACCCCGGGATGCCGAGGGCAGTGCGGTTCCGGAAAAAGGTCCGACTTTTGGTCCGGGCACTCCCAATCACCGGTTCCGCAGCATGGCGGAGGACTGCTATCTGCCCGGAAATCCGGTTGCCGATTACCGAGATTTTCAAGCAGCCAAGCTGGTTCGCGCCGGCAGCGATATCACCATCAATCTGCACTACACTCCCAATGGGACTGCCGTGACCGACCGTGTTCTCATCGGGTTTACCGTGACCAAAGAGCCGCCGCAGCACCGGTACGTCTCCCTGAGCGCTTCGGCGCCAACCGACCCCAAGCTATTCGCGATTCCGCCAAACAACCCGAATTGGCAAAGCCCTCCCGCGGAGGTCACGTTCAATCAGGACGTCGATCTGGTGTATATGATGCCGCACATGCACGTGCGCGGAAAGGACATGACGTATACGCTGATTTACCCGGATGGCCGGAAAGACGTGGTGCTGAGCGTGCCGCACTACGACTTCAACTGGCAACTCGGGTATAACACGGTCATCAAGGTTCCGAAGGGAACCAAGCTGCACGTGGACGCTCATTATGACAACTCGGTCAACAATAAGTGGAACCCCAATCCGAACAAAACGGTCTACTACGGAGAGATGACCTGGGAAGAGATGATGTTCCCCTTCTTTGGCGTCGTGATCGATGAGAGCGTGGACCCCAGCAAGATCCTTGCTCCGGGCCGCGGCTTCATTCCTTCTGGCGCCTGATCTTTGGTTCCGGGAAAAGTTCTCTCGCCGGCCGTATCGCCCTGGTGCCCCGACCTTTCGCGAGGATCTTGTATCATAGATCCATTCGGACCTATGTATCGCCGGGGCCGATTCGTTGGCGCCATGGATTTCGGCGGATTAGACTTGAACCTCCTCGTGGCCTTGGACGCGCTCTTTGCGGAGAAGAGCGTTTCCCGTGCGGGGGAACGTCTGCACCTCAGCCAATCGGCGACTAGCGGCGCGCTGGCGCGCTTGCGCGAAGCCTTCCATGACCCTCTACTGGTCCAAGTCGGGCGGAAGATGACGCTGACACCGCTGGCGGAAGGTCTGGTCGAGCCGGTGCGGGACTTTCTCCTGCATGCCGAGACAATCCTGAACGGCAGCCCCGCTTTCGATCCCGCGACATCTACCCGAAAATTTCGAGTCCAGATGTCAGATTACGTGCAGACGGTAGTCATGACGGAAGCGCTTCCGCGGCTGCAGAGCCTCGCTCCCGGCATTAGCCTCGAGCTCATGTGGAACGCGGAAGGCATTGCGGAGCCACTGGAGAGAGGTGAAATCGATCTGGCGGTCACACCGAGCAGTTATCTGTCTCCCGGACATCCGTCGGAACCGCTGTTTGAAGATGATTTCACTTGCCTGGTATGGTCCGGGAACAGCCGAATCAAGCGGGATCTCTCGCTAGAGACTTATTTGAGCCTCGGACACGTCGTGGTTCGATTTGGGAGGCTGCAACAGCTGCCGAGTTTTGATGAATGGTTCGTGGAGCGGTTCGGCCACCAACGGCGAATCGAGGTGGTGACGACGGCCTTCAACCTCGTCCCTCAGCTCCTGATAGGAACGTCGCGGATTGCCACGCTCCACCGCCGGCTGGCGACTTTTTATCAGCGGTACCTCCCTCTGAAACTGATTCCGCCTCCCATTGAGATTCCACAGCTGGAGGAGTCGATGCAATGGCACAAATCGCGAGACCGCGACCCCGGAACGGTCTGGCTGCGTTCGGTTCTCAAGGCCGCAGTTTCAAAGAGCTCGCTGAAGGAGCCGGCTGGAACGGAAAACCGCGTCGTATTTAGACGTCATGCCTCAGTCAAATTGAGTTCCCGGAACAAGGGCCGCGCGATAGTCAAGCGATGAGCGCGCTCTTCCCGACGCTACTTGTCTTTCTTCTGTTGATCCTGAACCGCCAGTCCACCCGTAATGCCATCCACCTGATAGCCGGTCTGGATCTTCCTTATCTTGATGATCTCGGCGGGCGTGGCGGTCTTGGGATCCACGTTGGCGATGCTGCAGGTGAACCCTCTCAAGGTACATTCCGAGGTGGTGTGCTTGATTCCACGCTGCCTCATGAGTTCGCTCATCAGCTTCACCACGTCTTCATGCATAATGACGGCGTTATTGGGCACGAACGTTCCCACGCCAATCGCATAGTCGATGGGCATCAGGGGTTCCACGCTCGAGCCGAAGTTGCCGTCGTTCTTTTTCCCCAGATCGTGCGCGCCGAGGTCTGCGCCCTTGTCGATCAGGTAGCGAACGATGTTGATGTCGCCGAAATTCGCAGCCGCCATCAGAGGAGTGATGCCGTAGCTATCGGCGTGATTCACGTCTTCTCCGAGATCCACGAGAAGTTTCACAACCCCCAGCCGTTCGGTGGACGGCCTTTGCCGGTGATAGCCGTTAATGAAAGCGAGACCACAGGCGGCCATTAAGGTAGTCTCGCGGTCGCTCGATTGAATGTGCGGGTCAGCGCCGTGAGCGAGCAGCAGTTTGACGAGTTCGATATCGCCGGCGAAGGCGGCGCGCATCAAGGAAGTTGCATAAACGATCCGCGGCGAGCCCTCGCGCATACGGGCCCTGGGTGTGTTGTTCACCAGTGCATTCGGATTCGCTCCGGCGTCCAAAAGCTTCTGGATCAGAGGGAACGAATCCGTGGTCACCATCCAGGGGAAGTTCGGCGCGGTTTCCATATTGCGGCGATCGACGGCCCAGAATAGCGGCGTAAACCTTTGTGCATCGGCATGGTTCACATTGGCATGACTATCAATGAGGAGGGATGCGACGGCGTAGCTTCCGTCGAAAAGAGCAAGTCCCAGTGCATCTTTGCCGTCTCCCCCAAATGCATTCACATCCGCTCCAGCTTGGATGAGAATGCGCGCGGATTCGAGGTCATCTTCTCGAGCCGCGAACATTAGTGCGGTCATCCAGCCGCTGGCAAACTCCTCAGTGGCTTGGTTTGCATTCGGCAAGACTGCAGCCGTTCCCTCGAATCCTCTTCCCGAAGCGGACGGAACGAAGTTGGACTTCACGTTCACATCCGCGCCATGCTCCACGAGGAGCTTCGCGACTTCGGGATGACGTTCTGAGACAGCCCACATGAGGGCAGTGGTGCCGCCCCAGGTTTCCTTGACATTTACCTTGGCACCGTGATCCAGAAGCACTTGGACCGCGTCCACCTTCCCGGTACGGGCCGCGATCATGAGTGCGGTATCGCCGGTTTCGGATAACTTCGCATTGGAGTCGGCGCCGGCCTGGATCAGGCGTTCAAGGATGGCGGCACTGCCGTTCAGCGCGGCCAACAGCACCGGCGTTGCGCCCGACTGATTCGCAGCAGAGGCGCGCGCACCGGCCTTCAAGAGCGTCTCGGTCATGTCCAGGTCGCCGGCCCGGACCGCCCAGTGGAGAGCCGTCGTGCCATCAACCTGTGGCGCGTTCACGTCGGCTTTCTTTTCGAGCAACGCGCGGACCTCGGATCGGTCGCCCTGCATGGCGGCATCGGCCACTTCGCTTCGGGTCGCGGCAGAGACGCCTGACACCAACAGGAAGGCAATCGCAGCTGTTTCAATCGCGTGTTTCATTTATCCTCGTTGGTACCCCAGACCCTGGCGAGCCACTCCACAAGCTGTTCCAGTTCCTGATCGGAGAGCTGCGCCCCTCGTTCTCGCATATCCACAAGGGTGACCCGCCAAGCCTCCGCCGCCTTTCTGACCGGTTCCACACGCTCTAACCCATGGCATTTTGTGCAGGCCCGGTTGAGAAGCCGAATGGCTTCGGGATCCGAGAAGAAGGTGGTGATCTCGAGGGGAACATAAGTCCGGGGGAACGGCTTCGTTTCCGAGCCAAATCTGGAGACCAGCCAATCCAACAGGATATTCCGGTCTCCCTCGGACAGATCGGCCTCGCCCGGCTTGTGTTTATCCACAATCAGCTTTTTCCAGGCTGCACGGTCCTGAGCGAAGAACGCATAGTCGTCGATTCCGTGGCACTCGGTGCAGTGCTTGCGGATTACCTCCCAAACTGGACCATCGGGCCGCTCGACTTTCGGCCTTGTCATGCGCCGAAGTTGAGCCGTGGCCGGGCTGCCAAGACAGAGGAAGGCCGCAACGGTCCCGATCACGACCTGCGTGGTCCGTGCGTCACTCATAACGCTATCGGCGTAGTGCTGGAACCGAAGGTCTTGGTAACGCCTACCTGGCGGCCGCTGACATCGTACTTGGGGACGTCTTCAACGCCGAACTGGTGCAACACGGCGAGAAGCATGTTCGAGGTGCGTTCCGTGTTATCGGGAAAGACAATATGTCGATTCCCTTTGAACTTGCCGTCCAGCCCGCCCAGCAAAATGACCGGAACCTTGACATGCGCATGCCGGTGGGAGTTGCCCATGTTGCTCCCTTTGTAGATCAGGACGTGATCGAGAAGTGTGCCGTCGCCGTCGCGCGTCTTACTCAACTTATCCGCGAAATAGGCGAGATTCTGCACGTGGTAGCGATTCATCTTGGCGTAGTTGGCGACGTTGTCCGGCTTGTCGCCGTGATGTGAGGAGCCATGCCAGGGGCCGTTGAAACCGGATTCGGCGAAACTCGCGCCCGAGAGGTCCTTCCCGAGCATAAATGTGGCGGAGCGGGTCAGATCGCCTTCAAACGCGAGCGCCAACAGATCGTACATCAGCCGGTAATGCAGGTGCTTGTTTTCCGGCAGCCCGAAGGGGATTTCCTCCGAAGGTTCCTGGATGGACCGTTCCGCCGCGATGCGGATGCGGCGCTCAATTTCCCGAATGTTCTCGAGATAGGTGTCCAGGCGAGCTTGGTCGACCGCACCCAGCGGCTTTTTGAAATAGGAGATCTGCTGGGCAACCGAATCCAGGATGCTGGCGTTCTGCTTGCGCCCGGTTTTTCTCTCCTCCGGGTTGGTCCCGTCGCCGAACAGGCGCTCGAAGGCCACACGCGGGTTCACCTCCGTCGGCAGGGGCTGAACCGGCGAAGTCCAGGAGATGGAGTTCGTGTACGCGCAACTGTAGCCCCAATTGCAGTTTCCGTAGTTGCCATCCTGTTCGACGCCGAGTTGTATGGATTCCAGGATGGTATCGCGGCCGTATTTCTTGGCAATCAGCTGATCGATGGTGACGCCCAGGTACGGGCTCACGGCGTTCCGCCGCGGCCGGGAACCGGAGAGCAAAACGGCGCCGCGGGCGTGGTCGCCGCCGGGCTCCTCGGTCGTCGCCATCGCCTCGGGCATATCCATGCCGGTGATCAGCGTGACATACTTGCGGAACGGCTCCAGCGGCTTGGTGATGAACGAAAACTCGAAATTCGCGCCTTCCTGCAGGGGGCTCCAATAGCCGGGCGCCGCGCCATGCGGATGCCAAATGCCCAAAAATCGCCGGGCCGGAACGGCGGCCGTTTGGTTCAAACGAGTTTGCGCGGGGACCATCGAATCGAGAAGCGGCAGCCCCAGAACAACACCGGCGCCCCGGATGAATGTGCGGCGCGGGATGAATTTCTTTTCAATAAAGTTCATTTGGCCTCCTTTGTAATCGGCTTGGCTTCCGCCACCTGTGCCTGTTCTTCAACTTCTTTGGTACGCATCTGGAACGGTGCACTCTTGATAATGCCCATCAGGATGGAGATAAACCGGTCGTGATCGCGGTCGGCGTCGCGGACGATGGAGCGGATGACCGGCATGTCTTCGTATTCGACGCCGCGCCCCAGCGCGAACGTCATCAGCTTTTCCGTGATTGTTCGCACGAATTGCGGCGAGTAATGCAGAAGAGCCTGCCGCAGTTCGATGGGACCGTTCACCTTGGTGCCATCCCACAAGACGGCCGCGGTGTCCAGCGGGACTCCGCCGTCGCCACCCTGCCTGGTCCGCCATTTCGCATCCGCGTCGAAGTTTTCGAGCGCGAATCCGATCGGGTCCATGAGTTTGTGGCAGCCCGCGCACGGTTCATTCTTACGGTGCAGAGTCATCTGCTCGCGCAGGGTCATGATCTTGTTGTCGCCCTTGGTATCTTCCAGCGGCGGTACGTTGGGAGGCGGTTCCGGAGGCGGCGTTCCCAGAATATTCTCCAGCACCCAGACACCGCGCTTCACCGGAGAGGTCCGGAAGTTCTGGACCCAGGTAAGCGCGAGAATACTGCCTTGTCCCAGCAGACCCCGGCGATAGGCAAGATCCGGCCCGAGCGTCACACGCCGGAACTGCGAGCCGTAGATGTTTGGGATGCCGTAGTGCTTGGCGAGACGTTCGTTCAGGAATGTGTAATCCGCCGTCAGAAGATCGAGAACGCTACGGTTTTCCTTGATGATGCTCTGAAACAGCAATTCAGTTTCCCGGCGGAAACCCTTGCGCAACTCATCGTCCCAATCGGGATAATAGACTCCGTCCGGGGAAGTTGCCGGCAGATTCCGCAGGTACAGCAACTGGTCCCCGAAATTCTCCACCAGAGCGTCGGCTTTGGGATCGGCAAGCATCCGGCGCACCTGCTGCTCCAGTACGGGCGCCAGATGCAATCGGTTCTGGTCGGCAACCTGAATGAGTTCATCGTCCGGAATGCTGCTCCAGATGAGGAACGACAACCTCGAGGCAAGTTCCAGGTCGGTAATCCGGTACGGCTGGCCTGCAAGTACGTTCGCGGGTTCCCGCTCGGCCCGGACCAGAAACGGCGGGCTGGCCAGGATGCGGCGTAGACCGAGCTCGATTCCATCCCGGAAGGTGCCTTCTCTTCGACCCTCTAGATAAAAGGTCTGGACCCACTCCCAATCCGTCGCTGTCACCGGCCGCCGGTACGCCCGGCGCATAAGCGTAGTGAGGATCTCTTTGGCGCAGGCGCTTTCCTGCGCCTCGCTGGCCGGCTGGCAGGTGAAGACTTTCCGCAGCGAGCGCGAATCGATCGGCTGGGTAGGGTTGAACGGCCCCTGAATTCGTAAAATGCCGACGGCGGGATGGTATTCCAGCTGCGGGATAGGATTGTCCTCGAGCGATTTTCGTTCGTATTGCCGGATGAAATCGAGAGACGGTCGATAGTTTGTGGCGAGGAAGGTGACGCCGACCAAATGCGTGCCCGCCCTTACCGGCAGAGAGACATCAATCTCTCCGTCGTTGTCCGATGAATTGTTAGCGCTTAAACCCACGCCTTTGTAGTCGCGGACCGCTGCCATTTCGTTATCAATAAGGAATTGCAGCTTTTCGCCGGGAATGAATTTGCCGATGCCGAGATTCTGGACGGAGAAGTGATATTCGCCATCGGATGGGAACGTGTGCCGAACCGCCATCCCACCGCGCGTGCCCAAGGGCAGGCCTTCGATGTGCTGGTTCTGCGAGGAGTCCGGAGGCGCAATGTACGCAGCCGCCGTCGGCGATTTCCAAAAACCGACCGCCATGCGTGAGACGCGGGTGGCAGCGGTGGTGTACGCCTCAAGCAGGGTTGGCGAGATTGTGAGCGAACCCGCCACGTTATCAAAGCCTCGGGCGGAGTCGTCCGGCGGGAGCAGCGTGTTCACATCCACCTGGAGGTCCAAAAGATCGCGGATCGCGTTGGCGTATTCGGTGCGATTGAGGCGGTGAAGGACAACCGAGCCGGGGTTCGGATGAGCCGCCGCTTTCCGGTCGAGTGCGGCCTCCAACCAATCCCGCATATGTTCGTACTGAGGCAGCGGAGGGCGCGGCATACCGGGAGGCGGCATCATGCCGGCACGCAATTTGCGGATCACCTGCTCCCAGATCTCCGGGTGATCACCCGCGGCTGTCAGATCCAGGTTTTGCAGGGAGAAATTGGCGGTCTTGATTTTCTCGTTATGGCACGTGACGCAATATCGGTCGAGCAACGCCCGTTCGGCAGCAGCTGAACCGGAGGCTGGCGCCGAAGCATCCTTGGCAGCGGGCTGCCCCGTAGCCGGCCCGTAGGCTGCGAAGAAGGCGACAACTACCGGACTGAAGAAAAGGCCGAGATTCGCTATGGGCTTTTGCAATGAGTAAACCCCTCCTCGGATGCAGTGTTTATTTTACGCCACTACGGGGCCGCCCGCCATGATCCATTCGGATTATCTGCTTTGTTTTGTGCGCGGTGCGCACCCGGATCGTCCCGTTCCTCAAAAGACGAACTTCATCGCGAATTGAATGATCCGGGGGTCGCCGGCATCCAAGCCGTTATTTCCGCTGATGTCGGTCAGTATCTGCCCGAACGTCGAGGAGGCCTGCGAACCCGTCGGTGCCGAGGGATTCAGATGATTCGGCAGATTGAAGAAATCCGCCCGCACTTGAATGGTCTTTCTCTCTTGGATCGCAAATGTGCGGGAAAGCGCCATGTTCAACTGGAATACGCCGGGCCCCTTGATGTTATTCAGCCCCAGGTTACCGAAAGTGCCGAGCGCCGGCAGCGCGAAGGCTGAGGTATTAATCCAATGCGAGGTGTTCTGATTGCTGGGGTAGATCTGGTCAGGGCTCAGAAGATTTCCAGTCTGGGCCGGAGCGGTGGTTAAGGCACGATCGGTGCCGGGAATGATGCTGAAGAACTGCGCCGACTTAATCTGAAGAATCGGGGCCACCTGCCAGTTGCTCGTCAACAAGCGCAATGCGTGGTCCGAGAATCGCGGTGTCTGTGCGACCGCATTCAAAGTAAACAGCTGCCGTTGGTCGGCGCCAGTGCAATTGGAGCGACCCTGCCTTCGGTTTTGGTAGGGAGAGACGCCGCCCGATCCAGTCTGCTGATCGTAAATGTCGCTGATGCAGTGCGACAGAGTGTAATTAGCGGTGACCGCTACTCCGTGACTCACTCTCTTATTGGCGGAGAGATAGAGGCCGTTGTAAGATCCGGTGCCGCCGGGATCATATTGCCCGATTCCGGCGTAGTATTGACCGGCTAGCGGGTTCTGCAGATAGAACACGCGCCGCTGGTTCTGGTTGGCGGTGGTCGAGCAGGTGGAGTAATTCGTGGGAACCGCCTGGCCGGCAGTATTCACGACGTTCAGTGTGCAGGGACCCAGCCCCATGAAGACCGCCGGGTTCAGCGGTTCCGAAGTCCCGAGATGAATCGAGCTATTGCCCAGATAATTAGCCGAAAAGAGCCAGCTCCCGACCTGCCGCTGGACACTCAGATTCCACTGGTTAACGTACATGGGGTGGTAGTCGCTCAGATTAAACGTTACGTATTGGCCTGCGGTGGGAAAGGCGCAGGTATGGCTGGCGTGACCGATCGGATTGCATGCTGAGAGCGTTGGGATGGCATTGCCCCCCGGGTAATTGGCCCAGGGATCGGAAAGGTTCACATTGGACAAACCGACATTGCTGCCGAACGGCGGACCGAACCCCATCTGATTCGGGAAGAACTGGTGCAGCCGGTCGCCGAACATACCATATGACGCGCGAACTGACATGTTTCCCTTACCCGTGGGATCCCAAACCAATCCTACCCGCGGGAAGAATTTATCCCAGGTGTTGCAGTTGTAGCCAGTTCCACAGTTGTACAGCGCGTCACCCGCAAAGGCCATCCCAATCGGGGCAGAAGTGAAAGTGCTGCTGTGAAAGCGCTGGGCAAACAAGGTGGGATCGAAGTGATCGAGTTGTCCGTACTTGTTCTGATTCGAAAGATAAGGCTCCCACCTCACGCCGTAGTTCAACGACAGGCGCCGTGACAGCTTCCAGGAATCCTGCAGGTAGAGCGAAGCGTAATACTGGTAGAGGTACATGCCGTAATTGGTGCCTTGGCCAAACGACACGGCATTGCCAGTGAGAAAATCCGCCAACGCCAGACCGGTCACGGTCCCGTTGAAGCTGACGGTGCCAACTGCGTTTACTCCCGACCAGTAGTTCATGATTCGCTTGTAGATGTTCCCTCCGAACTGGATCTGATGAGAACCCTTGACCCAGCTCACATCTTCGGAGATCGAGGGATTCGCTCCAGTGTGCGCTTCGCCGGGAACCGAGGCGGTCGATCCGATCGCAAACCCTCCGCCCACTCCGGCGACAGTCAAATCGATGACATGTCCGCCTATGGGCGTATAATTTGCGCCGAACTCCGCCAGCGACTTGTACGCGTCTGGAAGTTTCACTACGTTGGTGCGGCTGGCCGAGAGGCGAAGTGAGCTGACTACACTGGATCCAATCAGATAGGTGTCCCCGATGGCGAATTGGTAATTCAGGTCGTTCACACCGTAGTTGTTGATCGAAAGAGGATTCTTTCCGTCATAAGTTGAGTGGTTGTTCAGATATCCTACCGAGTAACGGCCAAAGATGGTGTTTTTGGCGCTCTTTTGATAATCAATCCTCACCACACCCAGAGTTTCGTCGAGACCGGCATCATAACCGAACAAGGTTCGCCCGCACGGATCTGCTGAGACTGTCATGGTTTTCGCGATGTTGAGCGCGACCGGGTTCAGGCGTGAAACGGGAATCTGGTTGTTTGCGAACCCGGCCGACGCGCTCAGATTGATCTGTTGCCCCTTCTCGCATCCCGGGGCAGCCACTGCCGTGAAATCTCCTGCGAGCATCTGGGCCGTAGGAACAAAGGCCGTTAGCGAATTCGGATCGGAACGCTGTGATGTGTGCTGCAATCCGGCGAAGAAGAAGAGCTTATCTTTCCTGACCGGACCGCCGATCACGCCTCCGAACTGATTCCGTTTCAGGGTATCCCGCTGCGCCGCAAAGAAGTCCCGCGCATTGAAATCCCCATTGCGAAGGAACTCGAATAAATCGCCGTGAAACTCATTGGTGCCCGACTTCGTTACCGCATTCACCGCGGCGCCGGAATGGTATCCATACTGCGCCGGCAGAGAGCTGGTTTCCACTTTGAACTCCTGTAGCGCGTCAGGAAATGGAAGTGGCAGCGTCAGGTTATTGTACGGATCCTCGTAGAGGGCGCCGTCCAACAGGTACATGGCGCTATTGCCGCCCTGACCGCCGGCGACCGAAATCACAATCGTGGGGTAGTTGCGAACGTTATTGATTGCGCCCGGACCGGGCAACGTCGCCATTCCGTTGAGAAGGACCAGTTCGAGTGGGTTCCTGCCGTTCAAGGGCATCTCGACGACACGTTGGTTGTCCACTACGTTCCCGACCCCGGTGCTGTGCGTCTCCACCTGACCCGCCTCCGCCTCGACCTGAACTTGTTCGTTGACTGATCCGACTTTCAGAGAAACGTCGATCGATGGGTTCACATCCACTTGCAACACGATCCCGGTCTGAACGAATCTGCTGAAACCCTCTTTGGTCACTTCCAGCGTGTAGGGTCCGATCGGGAGATTGGCCAGCACGTAGCTGCCATCGGCTCCGCTGATGACAGTTCTCACAGCACCAGTGGCTGACTGGGTCGCTTTTACTTGCGCGCCGGGAATGGCTGCTCCCGTGTCATCTTTGACCGTGCCGCTGATTTGTGCAGTCGACGTTTGCGCGAAAGCGGCGGAACAAACGATCAGAATGCAGACTAAGCCTCTGAGTAGTTGACGCATTCACCCACCCTCCAAACCGATGCAAATGTGCGAAGTCTATCATCGGGGTTAATAGCGGGCAATGATGAATTCGGATCATGATGAATTCGGATTTGTTGCCGCATGTCGGCACGCCTCCGCGGTTATTCGCGCCTATCCTATGACTTGATGTATAAATATGGACGGAAATGAAGCACTGGCTTTGCGTCTTGTTATTGATCGAGGCATGCCCAATGGCTACTTATGCCCTGAATCCGGGCAAAGCCCTGACGCAATACTCCGTGACAGCGTGGAGCCAGCAGCAGGGGCTACCCCAGGACACCATTCGCGCCATTACCCAGACCACTGATGGCTTTCTGTGGCTGGGCACCGACGAGGGCTTGGCGCGTTTCGATGGCTACGAATTTGTGGCGTTCGGCAAAGATCGCGGCAAGTTGCCATCCAATTCAGTGAATGTGTTAGCGGCCGGTCCCGATGGCTCGCTGTGGATCGGGACTCCCAATGGACTCACCCGCTACGCTCGCGGCCGGTTCCAAACGTTTACGCAAAAGGATGGCTTGCCGGGAAATGCCGTGTCCGCTCTGCTTGTGGACCATGCCGGCACGCTCTGGATCGTGGCAGGCGGAAACCTGAGCCGGTTTGATGGAAGGCGGTTTAACAACTTCATGCGGGGGCAGGATATTCCCTTGCGTGTGGTGAGAGGCGTCTGGGAGGATCGCAGTCAGACTTTGTATGTGGCCGGAACTAGTTCGGTCGCGCGTCTGGAGCATGGAAGTTTCCGGAAGATATTCGAGCCTGCCGTGTTGGAAGGCGACTTCCCCTCCGCCGTATTGAAAGACCATCGAGGCAACTTGTGGATACTCGGCTTTCGGGGACTGATTCGACAATCTCCCGACGGCCGGATTTCCCGATTTGGATCCCTCGAAGGTTTGACCGACCCATTCGAACTTCGTGCCATCAAGGAAGACCGCGACGGCAATCTCTGGGTGGCTACCAATAGTGGTCTCGCTCGTCTGGAGGGGGAGCGTTTCCACACGCTGGCCGAAGGCCCGGCACAAGATGGAGTGCGTTGCCTGTTCGAAGATCGTGAAGGCAACCTCTGGGTGGGTAGTAACCGAGGTCTGCTTCGGTTCCGTGATGATGTGTTTACGGTTTTCGGCACAAGCGAGGGCCTGCCCAGTAACGAGCCTAGCGTGATCTATGAAGATCGCGGCGGCAAGGTATCGGTTGGGTTTTTGGATGCGGGGCTCAGAACATTTGCGCGCGGTGATCTATTTCAGGCCGTTCCCACCGGGCGAGACAAAGAACGCGTCTACTCGATTCGCGAGACGCCGGCAGGTACATTGCTGGTTTCTACCCGCGAAGGGCTCGAAATCTGGAACCATGCCCAGGCGCGTAGCTTTATCCCTCCTGATCCGCAGGGCAGAAAACGAGTATTCGATGCGATTCAAGATTCTTCGGGATGGATCTGGCTGGCTCTCCCTAACGGTTTAGGACAGCTACGAGACAATGAATTCCGAACGGTGATTCCAGCTCGCAACCCGGGCATGCTGGAAGGCGCGTTCATCACGCTGGCCGAGGGAGTGGATCATTCTCTTTGGGCCGGCTCCATACAAGGCGGCCTGTGGCGCGTCACTTCATCCGGCAACCGGCTCTATACGACTGCCGACGGCCTCGGTAGTGATCAGATCCGCTCTTTGTACCCGGATAAGGACGGCACTCTGTGGATCGGAACCTTTGGCGGAGGTTTGAACGCCTACAGCGCAGGCCGTTTTCGCAAATTCAGCGAGCGCGATGGCCTCTTGAGCGACAATATTTCACAGATCGCCGATGACGGCAGAGGGGCTCTGTGGCTGAGCACTACACGGGGCATTTGCCGGATTCCCAAAGAGCAATTGCGCGATTTCGCGGCGGGCAGGCGCCAGTTTCTGGAGTCCGAGAATTACGGCTTGGCGGACGGCCTGCGCAGCGCGCAAGCGCCATCGGATATCGGATTGGGCGGTGGGCGCCACTCGGATGGCAGTCTCTGGTTTGCGACGGCCCGGGGGATCGCGATTTATCGGCCCGGGCAGGCGAAGCAAGGCGCGCAGCAGTTACCAATGTACATTGCGGAGATGACCGCCGATGGCCGCCCATTCGAGGGCTCTTCGCACCCGCGGATTCCGCCGGGGCGCGGCCGCGTGGAAATCCGGTACGCCGCGATCTGCCTGCGCGCTCCGGAACGCGTGCATTACGCCTATAAGCTCGAAGGATTAGATTCGGATTGGACCGCCGCAGGAAGCCGCCGCGTCGCTACCTACAACAGCCTGGGGCATGGGTATTACCGGTTCAGCCTGCGAGCCGAGGTTCCCGGCGCTTCGTCTACGGAGGCATCGTACGAATTCGAGCTTCTCCCGCACTATTACGAAACGGGCTGGTTTCGCGCCCTTTGCGTGGGGTTGGCCGGGTTCGCATGCTGGATGTTGTACCAACTTCGCGTGCGCCAGATCCGCTTACGGTTTGCCGCGGTCTTCAAAGAGCGCCTGCGCCTTGCCCGCGAGATTCACGATACGCTGGCCCAGGCTTTCGTCGGCATATCCTCGCAGTTGGACGCGCTGGAGACTTGCCTGCCCGAGAATCTGCGGCCGGCTCACGTCTATCTGGATCTGGCTCGCCGCATGGCACAGCACAGTCTTACGGAAGCGCGCCGTTCGGTAATGGATTTGCGTTCTGCCGCGCTCACCAATCACAATCTCGCCGCCGCTCTCGAATCCGGCGCGCGCAACTGGGCTGCCGGCTCAGCCGCGAATCTGGAAATTCACGTCACGGGCGGCTTTGAGAATCTGCCGGAAGAGATGGAGCACAATCTTTTGCGCATTGCCCAGGAGGCAGTTACCAATGCTTCGAAACACGCCCATGCCAGCAGGATCGAGCTGAAACTCGAGAGAACCCCAAAGATCGTCAACCTGAAGGTAGTCGATGACGGCTGTGGTTTTCAGGTGGACGATGCGTTTGCCGGAATGGGCGGCCACTTCGGGTTGATCGGTATCCGTGAGCGGGCGGAGCGCATCGGCGGCGAATTTCGACTGCAGAGCCAACCAGGTGGCGGAACTGAAGTGGAGGTGACCGCGCCGCTTCCGTAAGCTCAGGAGCCATAGGTCCCAGTCAGATTCAAGCCTTCTGGAACGATAAGGAATGGTTATTGGAGTTCGCCGGAGGGCATTCGGTACAATTTGCGCACTGCCCAGTGAGTTCGAAGATCCGTATTCTCGTGGCCGAAGACCACTTGGTGGCCCGAGTGGGCGTGAGCGCGATCCTCAACCGGCAACCCGACATGCTAGTGGTGGCGGAGGCCAGCAACGGCCGCCAGGCGCTTGAACGTTATCGCAAACATTTACCCGATATCACTCTGCTGGATCTTCGGATGCCGCTGATGTCCGGCGTGGAGGCTGCGATCGCGATCCGGAAGGAATTCCCCGACGCGCGCCTGATTGCCCTCACTTCGTATGGTGGCGATGAAGACATCCGGCGGGCCCTCGCCGCGGGGGTGCAGGCTTACCTGACCAAAGAAGTGCTCCGTAACGAACTCCTGCAGACGATTCGGAGAGTACATGCCGGCGGAACCTACCTTCCACGTCCGCTGGCGGCCGCACTGGAAGCGCAGAGAGACTCTCCCACGCTAAGCAAACGCGAAATCGAAGTCCTGGAGTTGGTAGCTCGCGGTCTGAGCAACAAACAAATCGCTTATACCCTCGATATCAACGAAACAACCGCGAAGAACCACGTACAGCATATTCTGCAGAAACTGGGCGCGCAGGACCGGACGCAAGCGGCGACCGCTGCGATCCAACGGGGCATCATTCATTTGTGAGGCGCGCAAGGCCACGCGCATCCCCGACTCCCCTGCTATGATTGACCGACATGGAGATCCGGCACCTGCGCTACTTTTGCGTGCTCGCCGAACAACTCCATTTCACGAAGGCCGCGCTGCTGCTGAATGTCGCGCAGCCGGCTCTCAGCCACCAGATCAGGCAGCTGGAGGAGGAGTTGGGGACTCAACTCGTTGAGCGGAGCAACCGCCGTGTCCGGCTGACTGCGGCGGGTGAGATATTTCTCGCGCGGAGCGCACGCATCCTCGAACAGCTGGATCAGGCGGCGCGGGAAACGACGCGCGCCGGACAAGGCGACTCCGGTTCCCTCGTGATCGGGGTCGTCAGTACCGCGGTGTGCAGTGTCTTGCCCGAGCTCCTGCGAAGCTTCCGGCGAGAGGCCCCGAGCATCTTGGTCGATATCCGCGAAATGGAACCTGCCGAGCAGGTGGAAGCTCTGCGGCGCGAGACCATCGACATCGGTCTGCTCTTCCTCGCCATTCAGGATGCGGCCCTCGATTCGCTGGTGGTTTCAAAGGAACGTCTGATTCTGGCCGTGCCTACGGGCCATCCGGCAGCATCGACGGACAAAGTTCGCCTCGGTGATCTGGAGACGGAGACATTCCTCATACCTCGCCAGCAGCCCGTCGCGGGCTTTCACGAAGTCGTTCTCGAAACGCTTCGCTCAGGCGGGATTCCCGCGCCCCGCCTGCAGCCGACCCGATTGCTGCAGACCGCGGTCTTCCTGGTGGCAGGACATTTGGGCGTGGCCCTGGTGCCAGAGTCATTCCGGCGTCACTTACGCGTGCGCGGCTGCGTATACCGCGATATCTCCGGAGCGCCGGCTTACGCCGACCTCATCGCGCTGTGGCGACGCAACAATGTCCCACCTGCCCTGCGGCGGCTCATTCACCAGTTAAGACGAACACGGAAGAGGGCCGCGTAGTCCAGAGAGGAACAAGACCCAATTCTTATGGAACGATAGAGCCTCGTTATTGGAGTTCGGCGGCAGACGTTTTGTAAAATTTCCGCATTGCACATGCGGGAGGAGGACCTGATGCCGGGAGCGGTGCGACGGATGAAAAGGAGCGCGCTCATCGCTCCGGCGTTGCTCTTCGCGGCCGCTGTGCCAGTATCCGCAAGTCGCCAAATACAAAGGCAGCGGGAGTACGGATAACGTGGCGAACTTTGCGTGCAGCACAGGATTCTAGTAAAAGGAGAAATTGCGATGAAATCCAGGATTATTCGGCTCGGATTGGCCGGGGCCGTTTTGTGCCTCCAGGCCGGGATCGCTCAAGACACTGGTCACGCGGCGGCAAACGCTGCGCCCGCTCCCCCGCGAGGAGCACGCCCACGGCAGCATCATCGCTAAGGGGATGCCGGACATTTTCCACTCCAGGCCGGCAGCTCGCTAAGTTACCTGGATTCGCTCCGGTTCATTCCGGACGGGGCGGCGTAACCCATGTCAACGCCTTGCCGAGATCCGTGAAGATCCGCATTTCCATTTCGCGGGATTCCAAGTGTGCCTGGGCCATTCGCGCCAAACCGAATTGGTGCGCTTTGGGGCCGACCACAATAGCGCATCGTGAGGCCAGACCGGCCGCGCGCAGGGCGGCCACCCACTCGGCGCGCGCACGAACCTGGTCGGCGGACGGATTCATCGTCGACAACCGGATATCGAGCACCAGGGCGGTGCCCGGTTCGAACCGCGGGTCTGCCATGGCTTCGGTGACGGCGGAAGCCGTTCCGGCGCCGCTCCAATCGCCGACGGCGGTAACAAGTATTACGCTGTCCCGAAATTCCCACGTAGCCGGCATGTGGTCGGTCCGTTCACACTGTAAGAGACTTTGATTACTGCCGGAAGGCTGCTGGACGAAAGATTCGGGCCATTCTCGTATACTCGGACGAGATGGACGTACACCTGATCGATGGAACCTATGAGTTGTTCCGGTACTACTTCGCGGTGCCTGCGGCGCAAGACACAGCCGGGCGGGAAATCGGCGCCGTGCGCGGCGTGCTTCGCTCGGTCTTGTCCATGATCGAGCAGGGCGCGACGCACCTCGGCGTGGCCACCGATCATGTGGTGGAATCGTTCCGCAACCATCTGTATGCCGGCTACAAGACTGCGGAGGGTGTCGATCCGCAGCTACTTTCGCAGTTTCCGCTTCTGGAGGAGGCGCTCGACGCGATGGGTATCACCGTCTGGCCTATGATTGAGTTCGAGGCTGACGATGCTCTTGCTTCTGCTGCGGCGAAGGCCGCGTGCGACGCGCGTGTTCACCAGGTGATTCTCTGCACTCCCGACAAAGATCTGGGGCAATGTGTGGCCGGCACGCGCGTGGTGCAACTGGACCGGCGCCGCGGCATGGTGCGCGATGAAGCCGGCGTGATTGCCAAATTCGGCGTGCCGCCGGAATCGATTCCCGACTATCTGGCTCTGGTCGGCGATGCCGCAGACGGGTTTCCTGGTGTGGCCGGCTGGGGAGAAAAGGCAGCATCGGAAATGTTGTCCCGCTGGAGCCATCTGGAGAATATTCCAAAAGACTGGCACGCCTGGAATGCGCCGCTGCGCAACGCCGGCCGCCTCGCTGCATCGCTGTTCGACTCCTGGGACGATGCTTTGCTGTTTCGCACACTCGCCACCTTGCGGCGGGATGCCCCGGTTTTCGAAGCCGTGGATGACCTGCGCTGGCAAGGCCCGCGGCTGTCGTTTGCAGAATTGTGCCGCGCCATGAGAGCGTCGGATCTGTTCGACCGCGTGCAATCAGCGCAAGCAAAGGCTCAGGCGCAGCCCGCGTCCGGTTGATCTGATGGCTTCAGGGTTACCTGTTGGAGGCGCGGGTCGGAATCGGAGCCGTGTGCGACATTGATACTGCGTAACTTATTGAAAACACAGCGCTCACGATGCGCAGGATTCTCGGATTCGGCGACTCTTCTGTACAAAACCGTGTACAGCGCGGCTATCGGAATTAATCAGTCCTCTATCGGAATCGCGGAGAACTGAAGGCCCTTGAGGGTGGTAAGCGTTTTGCGAAATAGCTCTTTCG
>Ga0126371_10001232_pt1 | contig 21520 bp, 16 predicted proteins | sample PanSoiMetaPlot_4_FD_110145 | JGI IMG/M metagenome (GOLD analysis project Ga0126371, IMG submission 110145) | Tropical forest soil microbial communities from Panama - MetaG Plot_4 | ecosystem: Environmental > Terrestrial > Soil > Tropical forest > Bulk soil | place: Panama | collected 2016-02-17 | reverse complement strand
GTTTGCCCTTGCCAAACGGCAATTCATAGATGACGCTCTGTACGAAACTGTGCCTGCGGCTGTTGCTGAGCTCCATGTAGTTACGCTGGAAATTCAGATAAAAGGACGGGCTGCCCCCGTCGTTTCCGCCGCCATCCCCAACGTCTGATCTAAAAGCCAGGGCCTTTGCGTAGGTATAGGAAGTAGTCAGAGTCAATCCGTTGCCGATCCTGTGGTTCAGCCGCGCCTGCAAGGCGTGATAATTCGAGCTGGTCGGTTTGAACAAGAAGTCGGTGGCGGCCGTCCTGCCGTAAGCTGCGCATAACGGTCTCACTGAACAATTACTCAGGGGTTTGGGGGGCGTCTTAGTAAAGTCAAAGGGTCCGAATGCTGTGGCCGCGTTCAGATCATAGTCCATCGGAATATCCACGCCGTGGTTGCCCACGTACGCAACGTCCAACACAAAATTCTTGGGGAGTGCGCGCTCCAAGGCGAGATTCCACGATTCGACGTAAGGCTGGGTAAAGTTCGTGTCGATCACGTTGTATTGGGAATTCAGCCCGATGCATGCAACGCCCGGGACAGGTGGAACCTGGCATACACCGGACACGACCCCACTACTCGGAATTGCCGCCGGGGCCGGCGTTGGGAATCCAAAGGCCATGGTAGCGATCTGGCCGCTGGGCCACGATGGCAGCGCCCCGGAGCTCAACTGGTTCGTGCCGTTGGCCTGACGGACGGGATAGTTCCAAGCGTACGCGTTATTCGGGAAAGGCTCGTAACTGATGCCGAAACCGCCTCGCAAGACAAATTTCTCCGTAAAGCGATAAGCCATTCCGAATCGCGGAGCAAAATAATGGTAGTAGGTATTGCGGCCCAGGTTCAGCGGGTTGCCGCCAATTCCTGCCAGCACCAAGGTGTTGTTGGCGGGATCGAAATTGGAATAGCCGCCTTCGTGCGCAGGCGTTGGCGGGAAGTACATCTCCCACCGGAGCCCAATGTCCAGAGTTAATCTGGAGTTCAGTTGCCATTTGTCTTGTCCGTAGCTGAACAGCTCCGACTCGCGCCACGACCCGGATATCACCGAGACGTCGCGGCCCACCTCCGTAGGTGCGTCGAGCAGAAACGCAGCGAAGTTATTTCCGCGTGAGGTTGCGGACGTTGGAGTGGCCGTTGTGCTCGTGCCAAAACGGAAAACTCCGCGTGGTCCGAACGTTTGTGCCTGTACCAAATCGTCGCGCAGGCGACGGAAATCTACCCCCCATTTGAAAGTGTGGTTTCGGTGAATTTTCGTCCAGTTGGTAACCGCGTTGATATTGGTCTCGCCGCGGTCCCACGGCAGCGACGCCGAGTATCCGATCATCGGGCTCGAGAAACCGTTCTGAATGTCTACGGCGGTGGTGCCGCTGGTGAAGGGGCCCAGGTTGACGCCGGTTATGCCGGTGAGGTCCTGCAAGCCGTAGTCCGAGTTACGCGCAATATTTCGGTAGTGGCTCACTCCCACGCGGGTCTCCGCAAGCAAGGTTGGCGAAAACGCATGGGTATGATTCAACGCTCCGCTCTGAACGTGTTGCTCGCCAGTGCCCTGGAAGCCTCCGCCCTTCGGCCCCCCAGCCAAGCCAAAAATCGGCTGGTCGGTGAGGCTCTGCACTGCCCGGCTGAACCGGAAGGCGTAGCGGTCGGTATCCGTGCGGTTGAAGTCGAACTTGCTGTCAAAGGCTGTCGTGTTTTTCAGGAAGCGTGTTGTTTGTTGATAGTTGCTGACGAGTCCCGCGCCCGGCACATTGGTGTGCGGCACGAATCCGAGAATCTTCTGTGCAAAAGAACTGATGCGGCTCGCGGGGATAATATTATTGGGGAATGCCGTCCGACTTGCGGGCGCTACTGGGATTGGGTTCCCGCTGGCATCTAGGGCAAGGGTCGCGTGTGTAGCGTCCGTGGTCTGATACGGGTCATAGATCGTGCAGCCTACATTGCTCGTAGCGCACGTAGCCGGCGCGACGGCTTGCAGGTTTCCCCCGCGAAAGGCATCCGTGGGCAAAGATAGATTGTCAAACTTGCCGCGCGAATCGTCGATTCGCAGGATATCACCGAAGAAGAAGAACTTGTTCTTAACAATGGGTCCGCCGACATTCCCGCCGTAGTAATTGTAGGTGGTGGAGGCCTTTGGCGTAATGGCTGTGTTCTGAAAGAAGGGCACGGCGGCCAGGGCACTGATGCGGTTGAACTCATAGGCCGCGCCATGAAAGTCATTCGTGCCCGATTTCAAAACAACGTTCGTGACGGCCCCGCCCGCGCGCCCAAACTCCGCCGTATAGTTGCTGGTGCTCACGTCCACAGTCTGAATTGCCTCGGCCGGCGGAATGTAAATCTGCAGCAGGCCGGTGCGCTCATTGTCATCTACGCCTTCAATCTGCAGATTGTTGAACAAGCGCGTCTGCCCGTTTACCTCGGTGGACAGGCTGTCCTGGGCGTTGAAGAATTCCGAATGTACGCGATGCGCTCGCGTTGCCCCCGGAACCAGGTTCACCAGATTCTGGAAGTTCCGGTTGTTGCCCAACGGCAAGTCGGTTACTTGCCGGGACTCTATCTTGGCGCTAACGTCCGCCCGGTCCGTCTGCAGAATGGGCACTTCCGCAGTGACCAGCACTGTTTCCTGTGCCGCTCCCGGTTCTAGAACCAGGTTTATGCGGGTATCCGTGTTTACAAGAACCTCTACGTCTTTGTGCACTGCTTTCTTGAATCCCTGGCTTTCGGCCGTGACTTGATAAAATCCGGGAGGCAGGTCAGGCACTTCATAATTACCGCTCTCGTTTGTGGTCGTCGAGTGAACGATTCCCGTCTTCGTTTCGGTAGTGGTGATTTTCGCGCCAGCCACCGCGGCCCCGCTCGAGTCTGTCACGGTTCCGAGCAAAGTGGCATTGACTGCTTGGCCTTTTGCTGGGCCAGACGTCAAAGCGACTAGTACCAGGAGGGCTAGCACGCCGAACCAAAACAATTCACTCAGGCCGCTTTCAGCAGGCGATACCGACCGTTGATGGCCAGTTTGCAAATTGGTCTCTATTTTCAACCAGGAATCCTTTTGCAACCCCGACCAGCTACCATGATGTTTGCTCATAACCACACCCCAACCTTCTTTAAAAAATTCCCGACTCGCACGGAAGAAACCGACCGATTTCATGGAACTGGTTCCACACCTTAGCCGTGTGAAGCACCTCTGTCAAGTCAGAAAATTGAAAATCAAATCCGCTGCGCCGGTGTTTTGCGTTGCCCGAATTTCCAGCCTCTGCGGAGCGGGCAGACATGCGTGGCTGCAAAACCTCTGCTTGACTTGTTTTGAGCGGCTTTTGCGGCAGGAGCATGTCTAACGAGAGGTGTGCTACACTGGCGCCCATCGGTGCTCCAGCAGCTTCGAGGAAAGATGCCAAACCCACAAGAGGCAAAACCAGGGCTGGAAACAGTTCCACGGCAGAGCACCATCCGCGATGTCGCGCGCGCCGCAGGAGTGGGCATCGGAACCATTTCGCGCGTGCTCAATTCCAGTTCTCAGGTGAGCCGCGAAACCCGCGCTCGCGTGCTTGAGGCGATTCGCCGCCTTGGGTTCCGGCCCAATGCGCAAGCGCGGCGCATGCTCAAGCGCCGTTCCGAGATTGTCTGCTTTCTCTTGAGCAACCGCGACTTTCTTCATCCATTTCACGCGCACATTCTACAAGGTGTCGAGTCTTATGCCAGCAGCTTGAAGCATCACGTTCTATTTGCGGTGCTGCATTATTCGCCGCGAACGCCTCCGGAGAAGATCGACCTGCCTCCCGTGCTGCAGGAACAAGGTCTGATCGATGGCGTTATCCTGGCGGGCACAATTTATCCGAACCTGCTCCGCCGGATCGAAGCCATCCACATGCCGTTTGTCGCTTTCAGCAACAACGTCGTCGGAATGGATGGCGAGCAGCGCTACGACCAAGTGGGCTTCGATGACTTCAATGGGGCGCTCCAGGCCACGCGCCACCTCATCGCGCAAGGTCACCGGCTCATCGATTTCGCGGGCGATGTGTCCTACCCGTGGATCCAGCGCCGATTCGATGGTTATCGTCATGCCATGCGTGAGAAGAAACTGAAACCGGTTTCCATCCAGCCGCAGAAATCCGATAGTTTTGTCGACTTCGGCCAGAAAAGCGCAAGTCGAATTTTGGCTCGGCCATCGCGGCCCACGGCAGTCGTGGCCGGCAACGATGAAACGGCGTACGGGCTTTGGCTTTCATTGCGCCGGCATGGCGTGAGAGTGCCGGACGAAATCAGCCTGGTCGGCTTCGACGACCGCGAGGAAGCCGTCCTGATGGATCCGCCGCTCTCGACGGTCCGCGTTCACAAAGAAGAGATCGGCGAAACTTGCATGAAGATGCTTCTCGAGCGTCTGCACCATCCTCAAATGGCCTTCAGCCAGCGAATTCTGCCGACTGAATTCGTGGTTCGTGAAACCGTTCGCAAACTCTAGAGATAAACTTACCGTGCGAAGCGGGAGTGACGGAGGTTAGGTTCACACGCTGGCAGTTCTTTGTGGACTGCGCGCGGCCCGATAGATCGCTTCGACCAGGGCAAGGCTACGCCGTCCCTCGCGTCCGTCGCAGGCGGGGACCGTGTTTTTCTGGATGGCGGAGAGAAAGTCTTCGATGACTGCTTGGTGACCGCGAAAATCGCTGACAACGGCGGAAGAAGCGCTTTGATTTTCGTCGCGCGGAGCGATTCTCGCGCCTTCCTCGGGTGCTTTTCGGAGATCGGCCGCGATGATTTGGTCGTGTTCGAGAATCACTGTGCCTTCGGTACCGGAAATCTCCACGCGGCGCGGGTAGCCCGGATAGGCGGCGGTGGTGGCATGAAACAGGCCGAGGGCACCGCTTGCGAATCGAAGAATCGCAGTTGCCGTGTCTTCGGCCTCGATCGAGTGCAACTCGGTGGCCGTTTGCGCCTGCACCTCGGAAACATCACCCAGCAGCCAGAGCAGCAGATCGATCGTATGGATGCCCTGGTTGATCAGGGCACCTCCGCCATCGAGCCCGAGTGTGCCGCGCCAGCGGGAATTTGCGTAGTATTCCGGCGGGCGATACCACTTCACGCGGGCATCCACCAACAAGGCCTTGCCGAGAACCCGCCCATCGATCCAATCTTTTAGCTGCCGAATATGCGGTTTCATGCGGTCCTGAAAAATCACTCCGAGTTTCACCCCGGCTCGGTCGGTCGCCTCGATGAGTTCATCGGCGCGGCTCGCGCCGATGTCGATGGGCTTTTCGGTTAGAACGTGAAGGCCCTGCTTTGCGGCGGCAATGCCCTCGGTGGCGTGAAGGCCCGAAGGACTGCCAATGATGACAAGGTCCATCGGCCGGTGTGCCAGAAAAGCGGCGAAATCTCCATATGGCTTGCCCCCGTGCTCCCGGCTTAGCCCCCGCACTTTTTCAGCATTGGTACCGTAAACGGCGGCAATTTCGACACCCGAGAGGGCCCGCGCCGCCCGCGCATGCGTCGCGGAGATGTTACCGCCGCCAATCAAGCCGACGTGAAACGTCATGAGGATGAACGCATTAAAGCATTACGGATAGGCCGCGACAAAGGCTTTGTAAGCCGCCTCGGTGCCCTCCGGTGAGGCAATTTCTGAAGAGATTAGAATCCGGTAACGGAACGTGACACTCTGGTGGGGAGCCAAGGTGAGGCTGAGCTCTTGCTTGCCGTTGCTGAAAATCTTTTCTCCCAAGGGATTGGCGGCGAAAAGCCCGTAACCTCGCGCGTGCCAATACGTCGGAAAACCCGGATTGGAAGGGTGATCGAAAATCGAAATGGTTACTGGCTCATTCCCGATTTTTCCGCTCAAATTGCACCAACGGCCTCTGGTGCCCCAGGCGGCCTCGCCTTTTCTGGCCTCGCTGGTCAGGTAGACTCCGTTCACACCGCTGTTGTCGAGCTTCGCCACGGTGGTAGCTCGCCCGCCCGCGTCCGTGAACACTTCCGCCTTGTCCGACGGCATTTCGAGTGCCCGCACGACGCGCAGGCCGAGCATCCCGTCCTTTGCGTCAGCAAAGATCACCTTTTCGTCCGTCGCGCGCAGTGTCGTGATGCGGTCGACACTTCGGAAATCCGGCCCGCCGCGAAAAACGAAGCGCGTATGTTCCTGCAACAACACCTTCTTGCTGTAGGTCAGCCAATCAGCGTCGACTTCGAGCGCGCCCTCACCCGGGCCGCCTCTGGCCAGCACGATCGAGCGATGTCGAATCGTACCCATCTTCGGGGCGTCCTGCGGTTTGATGGCCTCGGAATTGTTCCAGAAATCAATTCCGTTGACGTTCTCGTAGTTGAGCCACATCCCCACGTGATGTGGATGATCGACGCGTTCGCCCGGGCGCGGCTCGAGCGGATAGCCGCGGGTGATGATCGTGCCCCTGGCCGTCCGCAGGGGGTAGAGCACCGGCTTCGCCAAACTTTCGGGCCAGATGTAGGAGGTGAACGGCTGGCCATTGATCGCAATATCCACGCGTCCTCCCTCTTCATTGACCGTAACAGAGATGCGGTCACTTGACCCGGCATCGGCCGAAACGAAAGACGTAACAACCGCACAGGCACCGAGGAGCAAGAGGGTCACACTGACACGCGGGGTGGGCATGATTCGTTGCGTCCTCCCACGGCTCAAACTTCTTCCGGCACGACATAAGGGGCGCGATAACTGCCACGCAGCATGCGATTTGCTTCCTCATCGTCGATGACGCACTCTTGCGCGGGATCAAAGCGCAAGGCGCGGCCGAGCCGGTACGAAGCATTCGCCAGGTGCACCAGCGTCGTCGAGATGTGCGCCTCCTTAATCGGTGAATGAATATCCTCGGCGCGGCGGCTGCGGATACAATCAACGAAGTTCGCGTAGTGATCACCTGACCCTTTGCCGGACGGCCCGGGTTCTACCTGATCTGTAATCCACGTCCTGTAAGCGTCGTATCCCTCGACGGCGAGATAGCCGTTCGATCCATAAAAGATATTGCCGATGGTGTTGGTCTTTGCGTCCTTTGGTCCCAAAGACTGTTGTTGGTCAGCACTCTTCTTGTTTGCGTTGTTTGCGGCAACGTTCAATCCTGCTGCCGGCACACCGCCGGCCCCATACGCGCCGGTGCCGATCTCCGCTTCGTGATTGGTGATCCAGTGACGGACCTCGAGCTCCATCATCTTGCGCTTCCCATCGCCTTCGAAACAGAACGTGGCGTGCAGTGTATTGGGCGTCTCCTGGTCGTCCTGAAACATAAAGTGTCCGCCCATGGCGGACACATGCACCGGGAACCCCACTCCTAAGCCCCACCGGGCGATATCAATTTCGTGGATGGCTTGATTGCCGACTTCTCCGTTTCCCGTGTCCCAGATCCAATGCCAGTTGTAGTGAAAGCGATTCTTCGTAAACGGCTTCATTGGCGCCGGGCCGGTCCACAAGTCGTAGTGCACGCCCGCCGGAACGGGTTCCTCCGGAGCGTGCCCGATCGACGGCCGCCACTTATAACAAAGCGCTCGCGCCAGATAGATATTGCCAATCGTTCCGTCACTCAAATGACGAATAGCTTCGATCATCCCCGGATTCGATCGCGACTGGCTTCCATGTTGGCAAATCCGGTTGTACTTCTTCACCGCCCGCACCAGTTGCCGGCCCTCAAACCAGTTGTGCGAGCACGGCTTTTCCACGTAGACGTCTTTGCCGGCTTGGCAGGCCCAGATCGCCATCAGGGAGTGCCAATGATTCGGGGTAGCGATGGAGATTGCATCGATATCTTTGTCTTCGAGCACCTTGCGAACGTCCACGTAGGATTTGGGCTTGGGCAAGCCCATCTTCTCCACGTTGCCAAGGCGCTGGTTCAGCACGTTTTCGTCTACATCACAGAGGGCGGCAAGCTCTGTGTTGGGCACCCGCGAGAAACCGCGGATGTGATCGTGGCCGCGGCCCCGCACTCCGCACACGGCCACCCGTACCCGGTCGCTCGCGCCCAGAATGCGCGAGTAACCGGATGTCGAGGAAGCCAACGCCGTGCCCGCAACTCCGGCGCCTGTAATTTTCAAAAAGTCTCGACGGGAAGCTTTTGCTGCACACATAAACCCTCCAGAAAAATCCGTGAGCACGGGACCCGCCTTGGTGCGTTCCGCAACTGGAATCCGAGAGGCCCGGTCTTCTCAGCGTGCAATAATAATCCAAGATCGGAAGTCCGAGCGTTGAAACTTCCTAAAGGCATTGTTTAGGCTGAATAATTGGACAAATAGAAGGAAATACGCAAGCGAACGTTAAGCGCGGCTGAATGCTTGTTTCAGTTTTTCGCGTTTGACACCCCTCCTGACGCCTTCTATATTCGCATTCGCTTCTGCGATTTCGATACCGGACGCCCGGCATTGCGGGCAGTGGTTCCTGGAGGCGTCACGGTATCTTTTTGTTTTTGGCCAGGGTGCGCGAGCAACAAACAACGCATCTGGCCAAGCGCACGCTCCGATGGCAGCCACTTCTATCAAATCACCAAGCCGAAAAGATCCTTCGCCGTCGGCACGGCGCATAAAGCCCGCGGAAATTGCCGACGAGGTGCAGGACCTGGTGGCGTCCACGCAGGTCATTGATATTCACACGCATCTGTTTTCACCCGCATTCGGCAAAATCGGCTTGTGGGGAATCGACGAGCTTCTGACGTATCACTATCTAGAAGCCGAATTCTTCCGCTCCTCGGATACCACGCCCGAGGAGTACTGGAAACTTTCGAAGACGGAACGCGCTGACGCCATCTGGAAAGCGTTGTTTGTCGAAAACAGCCCGATTTCCGAATCCACGCGCGGTATCATTGCGGTCTTGAGCGCGTTTGGCCTGCCGACGGACGCTTCGGGATTGCCAGAGGCCCGGAGATTCTTCGCCGGTCAGTCGATCGAGTCACACATTCGAAACGTGTTTCAGATCGCCGGCGTGAGCGATGTGGTGATGACCAACGACCCGCTGGACCCCGAGGAGCGTCCCGTATGGATGGGTGGCGGCCAGAATCATCCGCAATTTCATCCTGTTCTGCGACTCGACCGCATCCTCTGGGGCTGGCCGCAACACTGGCAGCAGTTAGCCAGCCAAGGCTACTCCGTTGACGAGCATGCCTCAGGAAAATCGGTCGCCGAAGTTCGCCGGTTCCTTGCCGACTGGCACAAGCGCATGCGCCCACTCTACATGGCGGTCTCGTTGGCGGACACGTTTCAATTCCCGGACGACACCGTCACCAGCAAATTGTTGAGCGAATCTGTTTTACCGTCCTGCCGGGAATTCGGCCTGCCCATGTCGCTGATGATCGGCGTGCGTCGACAAGTCAATCCCAGGTTGCGTCTCGCCGGCGACGCCGTTGGCAAAGGCGACATGCGCGCCGTCGAAAACCTCTGCCGCAGCTTTCCTGATAACCGGTTTCTGGCGAGCGTGCTTAGCCGCGAGAATCAGCACGAACTCGCCGTTTATGCGCGGAAATTCAATAACCTGATGCCGTTTGGGTGCTGGTGGTTCCTCAACAATCCCTCGATCGTGGAGGAAATCACGCAAGAGCGGATCGAACTTCTGGGAACGAGCTTTATCCCTCAGCATTCCGACGCGCGCGTGCTCGAACAGGTCATTTATAAATGGCAGAACACGCGCCGCACCCTTGCGCCGATCCTCGCGAATGCCTATCGGTTGCTCCAGGCCGACGGCGCGGAAATCACCCGGCAAAAGATCCAGCGCGATGTGCACCGGCTCTTCCGCACGAATTTCGAGAAATGGACCAGCTTACGCACAGCCTGAGTCGGGCTGCTCTTGGTCATCCCTTTCGCTCGGTCAGCGCTTCGCAGAGAAAGTTGGCAATGGCCTGTGTGAGCTTGCGTGGACTCTCGGTTCGCACCATCGCCAGCGCCAGTTTTCTTGTCAGGCGATGGCCTTCGACGCGGAATTTTTGAAAGAAGTGCGAACGCCCCCGCAAGGCGTGTTCGGGGAGGATAGAGTAACCGAAACCGGATTCCACCAGCCGCTTGATGGCTTCCGTGTCATCCGCCTCCATCTGCACGCGTGGCTGGACGCCGATTTCCTTGAATATTCCATCGATGGCACGCCGCACATTGCTTCGTTTGGGGTACAGAAGAAACGGCACATTTTCGAGTTCGGAGGCCCGCAGCGTTCCGATATGACTGCTGGCCGCTTTCTTGACCGAAGGGCGGACGACGAGGAGCTCTTCGTCGAACAGGGGAATGATCTGGAGATTGTCTTCCGGGACGGGCAGGGTAATCAGCGCCAGATCAAACCGGCGTTCGTGCAAGCCCGCAACCATTTCTTCCGTCACACCAACGGTCACGCGGATTTCAGCATTGGGAAAGCGGCTGCGCAGTTGACGGAGAGGACGGCCAAGCTGATAGATAAGCGTGGTGACTCCGGTTGCGAACTGAAAGGGGCGGTTATCTTTGGTTAGATCATTCTCAAATTCCTGCTGGATGTGCCCCATCAGCTTGACGAGTTCCTTGGCGCGTTCCGCGAGCCGCAAGGCAGCGGGGGTGGGAATCAGGTGTTTTCCGCGGCGGACGAAAAGCTCGGTGTGGAGTTCTTCGGCGAGATTATGCAGCTGGAGGCTCACGGCACCAGGAGACAAGTGAACTTTCTCAGCCGCCCGGGTCATGCTGGGCGAGTCCATCACCGCAAGGAAAAGCTCAAGTTGATGGACATCCATTGGCACTCTCCAACAAAACGCCCATTCGCAGCAGGCCAGAGATCGCGCTCGGCGTGGGTCGTGTGCGAGAACCGAATTCTTAGGATGGCGCGGATTCTACAATGTTGGCAAGTGATGGCGTCAAGTTTGCTCCTCACCCATCCAGTGAAAACGGGCTTAAGCGACGGAGACCGAGCGGCCCGAACCTGCCGACCACCTGTCACTGGCTTGCTTAAAGCGGTGCGGCTAGAATGAAGGCCCAGAAGAGAAACGTTCAAATGCCGACCAACGCAACAACGCCAGGCCGGGTTTTGCAACTCGACCCGCGAGACAACGTTCTCGTAGCGCTTGCGGACCTGCGCATGGGAGAACGGATTCGCTTTTTAGCGAAAGATTATGTTTTGGCAGCGGACGTTCCCGCCAAACACAAATTCGTCACCGAAGACCTGCCTGCTGGCAGCGAAATCACCATGTACGGTGTGCTCGTTGGGAAAGCCACCGTAGCTCTGCGACCCGGGGATTTGCTCTCTACCCGCAACCTTCGCCACGCCGCCCGAGAATTCCACGAGACCGAGAAGATCGGTCGCGCGTGGACTCCCCCGGATGTCTCGGCTTGGCGAGACAAAACGTTCGCGGGGTACCATCGGGCGGATGGCCAGGTGGGAACCAGGAATGACTGGCTCGTGCTTCCCCTGGTCTTTTGCGAGAACCGCAATCTTGCGGTTTTGAAGCAAGCGTTTGAAGAAGAGCTCGGCTTCCTAGCACCGCCGGTTTATCGCCGCCAGGTTGCTGAACTGGTCCGCCTCTACCGCGAAGGGAACCATGACGCACTGAGGTCATTTTCCTTCCGTGCCATGCAGCCGGGAACGCCTTCTCCAAGAGTGTTTCCAAATGTCGATGGGATCAAATTCCTGATCCACGAAGGCGGCTGCGGCGGCACGCGTGAAGACGCCAACAACCTCTGTGGCCTGCTCGCCGGTTATATCCACCACCCGAACGTGGCCGGCGCCACGGTTCTCAGCTTGGGTTGCCAGAATGCTCAGCTGGCAATACTGCAAGAGCAAATCAAGGATCGCGATCCGCATTTCAGCAAGCCGCTTTTGGTCTTCGAGCAGCAAAAGAGCCCTTCGGAGGCGGCGATGATCTCGCGCGCCATCCACGAGACGTTTCTGGGTTTGATCGAAGCGGACAAAGTCGAGCGGAGCCCGGCGCCGTTGTGGAAGCTTACGCTCGGCTTGAAGTGCGGCGGCTCCGACGGTTTTTCCGGCCTTTCCGCAAATCCAGCCATCGGGCACACGGCCGATATGCTCTCCGCGCTGGGCGGACGGGGAATTCTTTCTGAGTTTCCGGAGCTCTGCGGCGTGGAACAGGAATTGATCGACCGCTGCATTCGAGCCGAAGTGGCCGACCGGTTCGTTCAGCTCATGCGGGACTACGCGGCCCGCGCGAAAGCCGTTCGTTCCGGATTCGAGATGAATCCGTCCCCGGGAAACATCCGCGACGGACTGCTCACCGACGCGATGAAGTCGGCCGGCGCGGCCAAAAAAGGCGGCACTTCGCCGGTCACCGCGGTTCTGGATTATCCCGAATATTCGAGCGCGCCCGGCCTCAATCTGCAATGCACGCCGGGAAACGACGTCGAGTGCGTGACCGCGCAAGTGGGGGCGGGAGCGAGCGTCGTTTTGTTCACCACGGGACTGGGTACACCCACGGGGAATCCCATCGCGCCGGTGTTGAAGATTGCCACCAACTCCAGTCTCGCCGAGCGCATGCCGGACATTATTGATATCGACGCTGGTGGCATCATTTCTGGCGAGACGACCACCGAGCAAATGGGCGAAGTGATTCTGGACCGCGTGATTCAAGTCGCCAGCGGCGAGGCAAGCACCAAGGCGGAAATTCTTGGGCAAGATGATTTCATTCCCTGGAAGCGGGGAGTCTCTCTCTAGCAGGTTGTAAGGCGCGCGCGCGTCGCGTGCAAGTGTCACGAGCTGCTTCGGTGGAGCAATGGAATGCGAACGGCCCTGGCCATGAGAATCGATTCGCACCAGCACTTCTGGAAATACCACGCCAAGCGGCATTCCTGGATCACCGAGGAAATGTCGGTGTTGAAGCGCGACTTCCTCCCGGAGAATCTCGAGGTGGAGTGCAAGGCGAACGGCATCGATGCCAGCATCGCCGTCCAGGTCGACCAATCGGAAGACGAAACGTTGTTTTTACTCCAACTCGCCGAGCGCAACGCGAGCATCGCCGGAGTGGTTGGCTGGATCGACTTGTGTTCGCCGCAGGCAGCGAAGCGCATCAAGTTCTTCTCGAAGTTCCAGAAGCTGCGCGGATTCCGCCACATCGCTCAGGATGAGCCGGATGAGCGCTTTCTGGTCCACGATGATTTCGTCCGCGGCATTGCCGGCCTCCGCCCATTTGGGTTTACGTACGACATTCTCATCTATCCGAGACACTTGCCGGCAGCGCTCGACCTGGTTGCTCGGTTTCCCGAACAACAATTTGTCATCGACCATTTGGCGAAACCCGAGATCAAAGCCAGGAATCGCTCGGGATGGGCCGCGCTCATGCAAAAGATGGCGGGGTATCGAAACGTGTACTGCAAGCTCTCGGGCATGGTCACCGAAGGCGATTGGCGCCATTGGAAGAAAGAAGATTTTCGACCCTATTTAGATGTAGTCTTTGGCGCGTTCGGTCCCGGGCGGGTGATGTTCGGCTCGGACTGGCCGGTGTGCCTGCTCGCCGCTAGCTATCAGCAGGTGTTGGAGATCGTGGAAGACTACGTTCAAGACTGCGCGGCGGACGTAAAAGGAAAAGTTTTCGGCGGCAATGCCGCGCAATTCTATCGCTTGAAAACGACGCAACATGGACTTGCAGCTTAAAGACAAAGTGGTTCTCATCACCGGTGGCGCCAAAGGAATCGGTGCGGCGATCGCTCGGGGTTGTGCGCGCGAGGGCGCCATCCCGGTCTTCGTGGACAAGGACGAAGATGCCGCTAACGAGCTCAGGAAGGAACTGTCCCGCAGCGGGGCCAAGTGCAGCGCGATCTCGACCGATGTGGTGCCCGCCGAGAGTTGCGCCGCCGTCGTCGAACAAACGCTCGGCGAGTTCGGGCGCCTGGACGTGCTCGTCAACAATGTCGGTATCAACGACAACGTCGGGCTGGAACACGGCTCTCCCGAGAAATATGTCAAGTCGCTGCAGCTGAATCTGCTGCATTACTACAACATGGCGCACTATGCCCTGCCGGCGCTAAAAAAATCGCAAGGCTGCATCCTAAATGTCGCCTCCAAAGTGGCCATGACCGGCCAGGGCAAGACCTCCGGGTATACCTCTGCAAAAGGCGCGATTCTCTCGCTCACACGCGACTGGGCTTGCGAATTGCTCCCGTACGGGATGCGCGTGAACGCGATTGTTCCGGCCGAAGTCATGACCCCTCTGTATAAGTGGTGGCTCAGCACGTTTCCCGATCCGGAAGAGAAGCTAAAGCACATTGTTTCCAAGATTCCGCTGGGGAAGAGAATGACGCAGCCGGAGGAAATCGCGGCCATGGCCCTGTTTCTGATTTCGTCGCAGGCCACCCACATCACCGGCCAGCATGTGCTCGTTGACGGCGGTTACGTGCATCTCGACCGCGCCCTGACGTGAAGCTCCAGCGGTCATTCCGAAAGCGTTGTCTGCCGAGGAATGTGCTTTTCTGTTCTTTTGTTTCTGCGTAGCACACTGGAGGAAACTTGGCGTCGCAATCCACTCCTCTCACGGAACGAAAATACGTTTTGCCCTTTGTCCTGATCACCAGCCTGTTTTTTCTGTGGGCCTTCGGCGTCAATTTGAATGACGTTCTCATCCCGCACTTCAAATCCGCCTTCAACCTGAGCGACTTTCAGTCCTCCTTCATCCAAGTCGCCTTCTTCGGCGGCTACGCTCTTGCGGCCCTGGTGGCCGGGCGCCTGATGGAACGCATCGGGTACCGGCGGGGAATCCTCAGCGGCCTGTTCCTCTGCGCTGCGGGGGCCCTCCTGTTTGTCCCCGCCGGTTCGCTCGGGGTTTACGGATTGTTCCTGCTTTCTTCGTTCGTGCTGGCCTGCGGCCAGAGCTTCCTCGAAGTCGGCGCCAACCCCTACGCGACGATTCTCGGTGCGCCGGAAAGCAGCGAGCGCCGGCTGAATCTTGCGCAGTCGTTCAATGCCGTCGGCGCCGTGGTGGCACTGCTGGTGGTCGGGCCTCTGATCCTCTCCGCAAGAGTGCCAACCGCTGCGGAGCTTAGAGGGCTCAGTCCGGCTGCGTTGCAGGCGTATCGCGCGTCGCAGACGGCCACGGTTCGCATTCCCTACCTGGTGATCGGCGGCATTTTCCTAGTGGTCGCCGCGCTGATTTACTTCGCCCACCTGCCGGAAATCCGCGAGCAGGCCTTGTCGGAGGAAGCCGGAGCCTCGGCGAGCTGGAACGGGGTTCTCGCTCACAAACATCTTGTGCATGGCGTCATCGCGCAATTTCTTTACGTGGGTGCGCAGGTTGGCGTCGGGAGCTTCGTCATCCGTTTTGTGATGCATACCGAACCGCTTCTCGGGCCGCGTGCGGCGGCTAAATATCTGCAGCTCCATTTGGTAGGCTTCATGATCGGGCGTTTCGCCGGGTCCGCGCTGATGAAATCGATTCGCGCCTCGCGCCTGCTTGCCTTTTTCGCCCTTGGCGCGTTCCTTTGCGCGGTGATCGCGACTTCCACCAGGGGCGCACTACCGATTTACGCGGTGGTGTTGATCGGGTTCTTTCACTCCATCATGTTTCCGACGATTTTCGCCCTGGGCATCAAAAACCTTGGCCCCTTCACCAAGCGCGGCTCGTCGCTGCTGGTCATGGCGATCCTCGGAGCTGCGGTTGTGCCGCCGATCATGGGCAAAATCTCTGATCTGTCGAATATTCAGCGGGCATTTCTGGTTCCCTTGCTTTGTTACGCCTACGTTTTGTATTTCGCGGTAGCCGGGTATCAGCCGAAGTCCGTTTTGGCGGCAAGGGAATCCGCGCCCGCGGCCAAGCTGCCATGACCATAGCCGAGGTCCAATGACAAAATGACAAAGCGCTACTGCCTGACGCTGGACTTGAAAGACGATCCGAAACTGATTGCGGAATACCGGCGCTATCACGAGAAGATTTGGCCGGAAATTACCCGGAGCATCCGCGACTCGGGGATCGAAGACATGGAGATTTACTTGCTCGGGACGCGCATGTTCATGGTGATGGAGGTAAACGAGCAATTCTCGTTTGAGAGGAAGGCAAAAGCGGACCGGGAGAACTTGAAAGTGCGGGAGTGGGAAGAGCTGATGTGGAAGTTCCAGCAGCCGCTTCCGAACGCCAAGCCCGGCGAGAAGTGGCTGCCGATGGAGCGCGTTTTCAAGCTAGAGCGGTAGTGCCAACGGCAGCAGACGGAAGCCAGAAGGTCCAGAGCACAGGTACACCCATTAAGCGGCGGATGGAGATTTGAAAGTGAGAAAACCTCCTGGTATATGTCTTGCTTCGCGTTACGGGGGAGGCGAGCAGAGAACACCATGAAAATCACAGACGCGAAGGTCATTGTGTGCAGCCCGGGGCGGAACTTCGTGACGCTGAAGCTCACGACCGAGAGCGGCATCTATGGCCTGGGGGACGCGACGCTGAACGGGAGGGAACTGGCGGTGGCCAGCTACCTGACCGACCATGTGATTCCGCTGCTGGTCGGACGCGATGCGCGGCGCATCGAGGACACATGGCAATACCTTTACAAAGGCGCGTACTGGCGCCGTGGCCCGGTTACCATGTGCGCGATTTCCGCGGTGGACACCGCGCTCTGGGATATCAAGGGCAAAGCGCTCGAGGTCCCGGTGTACCAATTGCTGGGAGGCGCGTCGCGGGAAGGCGTGCTCGTATATGGACACGCGAGTGGAAAGGACACCGAAGAGACGGTCAAAGCGGTGGCCGCGTATCTGAAGCTCGGATACAAGGCGATCCGCGCGCAGAGCGGCATTCCGGGACTGCCGACTACCTACGGCGTTGGCCACGGAAAAATGTACTATGAGCCAACGGAGAAAGATGCGCCCGCCGAAGAAGTGTGGAGTTCCGAGTTGTACCTGAACTTCGTCCCGCGATTGTTCGAGCGGCTGCGGAAGGAATTTGGCGAAGATATTCCGTTGTTACACGACGCGCATCACCGGCTCACGCCGATCGAGGCGGGAAGGCTGGGAAGAAGCCTCGAACCGTATCACCTGTTCTGGCTGGAAGATCCGACGCCGGCGGAACTGCAGGAGGGTTTCCGGCTGATCCGGCAACACACTACGACGCCGATTGCGGTCGGCGAGGTCTTCAACTCGATTTATGATTGCGAGCAGCTTATCCGCGAGCAACTGATCGATTACATTCGCACTGCGGTGGTGCACGCGGGCGGGATTTCGCACCTGCGAAAGATTGCGAGCCTGGCCGAGCTGTATCAGGTGCGCACCGGTTGTCACGGCGCGGTCGATATGAGTCCGGTGTGCATGGCGGCAGCGCTGCATTTTGACTTGAGCGTGCACAACTTTGGCATCCAGGAGTACATGCGGCACACGGAGGAAACCGACCGCGTGTTCCCGCATGCCTACAGTTTCTCGGACGGGATGATGTATCCCGGCGATAAGCCGGGCCTCGGTGTAGACATCGACGAGGAACTCGCGGCGAACTATCCCTATCGGCGAGCGTACTTGCCGATCAATCGGAAGCTCGACGGCACGATGCACAGTTGGTAGGTGTCAAGGTTCGTTGAGCCGGGCTGAACGGCAAGTTCAGTTTTTTGCTGTTTGACGCAAGAAAAAAGGTTTAGCTAGAGTCTCGGGGGCGCTGCGCGAAGCAGTTTATCCATGGATCCTTTACAACCGACGTCTGCATCCGAGACCCTGCCATCCGCGGCAGAAACCACCAAGGCCGGCGCGGCCACGGGCTTTCGCCGACAACTCGGATATTTTCGCTGGGTGATCTGCGCGCTATTGCTGGTAGGAACTACAAAAAACTACATGGACCGACAAGTCCTGGGAGTTCTGAAAGATACCTTGCAGCACGATTTTGGGTGGAACGAAATTCAATATGGAAATTTGGTTTCTGCGTTTCAGGCAGCGTACGCGCTGGGCATGTTGGTGATGGGCTGGGTCGTTGACCTACTGGGAACGCGGCTGGGCTACGCGCTAGCGATGATTTTCTGGAGCCTGGCGTCGATGGGGACCTCGCTGGCGAATTCGCTCGATGGGTTTAAGATGTCCCGTTATGCGCTGGGCTTCGGGGAAGCCGCGGTTTTTCCCGCGAGCATCAAGGCCGTGGCGGAGTGGTTTCCGAAAAACGAGCGGGCGCTGGCGACGGGGATTTTTAACGCAGGAACGAACATAGGAGCAATCGTTACGCCCTTGATCGTGCCGTGGATGGTCGTGCGCTGGGGCTGGCGCAGCACGTTTGTCGGAATTGGCGCGGTTGGGTTCTTGTGGCTGGCGGTTTGGCTGCTGATTTACCGCAAGCCGGGGGAGCATCCGCGGGTTTCGAAGGCGGAGCTGGAGTACATTCGAAGCGGTGCGCAAGAACCGATGCAAAAAACGAAATGGGTTCTGCTGCTCCCGCTCCGACAGACTTGGACGTTTGCCTTGGGAAAATTTCTGACGGACCCCATCTGGTGGTTTTATCTTTTCTGGGTCCCGGGATTCCTGCAAGAAAAACACGGGCTCGCGTTGACGGGCATCGGCGTTCCGATCATGGTCATTTACATGATTTCGGACGTTGGGAGCGTTGTAGGCGGTTGGATCTCTTCGGCCTTGATCAAGCGGGGGCATAGTGTCAACGTGTCGCGCAAGATGGCCATGCTCGTTTGCGCCGTGGGCGTGATTCCGGTGGTGTTTGCCTATCGCGTCGAAAGCACGTGGTCCGCGGTGGCTTTGATTGGACTAGCGGCGGCGTGCCACCAGGGATTCTCGGCGAACCTTTATACGCTGACTTCCGACATGTTTCCTGCGCGTGCGGTGGGTTCGGTGACGGGAATCGGCGGCATGGCGGGAGCGATTGGAGGTTTTTTTATCGCCAAGGTCGTAGGGCATGTGCTGCAGTGGACGGGAAGCTACATGATTCCTTTTGTGATGGCGGGCGTGGCGTATTTGATGGCGCTGGCGGTGATTCACGTTCTGGCGCCTGGATTGGAACCTGCCCGGATCGACTGAGAAGGAAGGGAAGTGGTTGGCCAATGGAGGCGCAATTGAGGTGAATGGATGCCGCTGACGATTAAGCCGAAAAAGGAGTGCCGCTGGGACCTGCTGGGTCTCGGAGAGGTGATGTTGCGGTTCGATCCCGGCGAGCGGCGGATTCACACGACGCGAAGCTTCGAAGTGTGCGAGGGCGGCGGGGAATACAACGTGGCGCGCGGGTTGAAGCGCTGCTTCGGGCAAGACACCGCGGTGGTGACGGCGTTCACCAATGATCCGGTGGGACGGCTGCTCGAGGATCTGATCTATCAGGGAGGGGTGGACCAGTCGTTGGTGCGGTGGGTGGAACATGACGGGGTGGGGAAGGCGGCGCGCAACGGGCTGAATTTTACGGAGCGCGGTTTCGGCGTGAGGGCGGCGCTCGGAAGCTACGACCGCGGACACACCGCAGTATCACAGCTGAAGCCGGGGGACATCGATTGGAATGAAATCTTTGGAAAGCAGGGCGCGAGGTGGTTTCACACCGGGGGGATTTTCTGCGCGCTTTCGGAAACGACGCCGGAAGTGGCCTTGGAAGCCATGCAAGCGGCGCGAAAAAACGGGACGATTGTCTCGTATGACTTGAATTACCGCGCCTCGCTCTGGAAATCTCTGGGCGGAAAGAAGCGCGCGCAGGAAGTGAATCGGCGGATTGCACCGCACGTGGACGTGATGCTTGGAAATGAAGAAGATTTTTCGGCGGCGCTGGGATACCAAGTGCCGGGGATGGACGAGCATCTTTCGGCCTATGAGGTTGAAGGGTTCAAGCAGATGATTACGAAAGTGGTGAAGGACTATCCGTTCAGGGTGGTGGCAACGACTTTGCGAAAGGCCAAGACCGCGACGCGGAATGATTGGGGAGCGATTTGTTATTGCGAAGGGGAGTTCTATCAGGCGAAGAATCGAGAGAATCTGGAGATTTTTGACCGCGTGGGAGGCGGCGATTCGTTCGCGTCGGGGCTGATTTACGGATTTCTGGCAGGGCAGGAGCCGCAATGGTCGGTGGAGTGCGGGGCGGCGCACGGGGCGCTGGCGATGACGACACCGGGCGACACTTCCATGGTTTCGCTCAACGAAGTGCTGCAGGTGATGAAAGGAGTGGGGGCGCGCATCGCTCGCTAAAGGACAAAGAGGCAGCCTACGAAGGTGACGGCAAATGGATAAGCAAAAAGTTCGCGACCGGATCGTCGAGATTGGAGTTGTGCCGGTGGTCCGCGCAACGTCGGCGCGGGAAGCGCGGATGGCAGCGGATGCTGTTTGCCAGGGTGGGATTACGATTGCGGAGATCACCATGACGGTGCCGGGGGCCGTCGAGGTGATTCGGGAGCTGACCAAGAGTCACGCTAGTGATGTTCTGGTCGGCGCCGGGACCGTTCTTAATGTCGAAGCAGCGAAACAGTGCCTGGATGCGGGCGCCGAGTTCCTGGTAAGCCCAGGGCTCAATCTCGAGGTGATCCAGCTTGCGGCCAAGGAAGGAAAATTGATGATGGCGGGCGCGCTGACGCCAACCGAAGTGATCATGGCCTGGGAGGCGGGCTCGGATCTCGTGAAGGTTTTCCCTTGCGGGCAAGTGGGGGGAGCAAGGTACATCAAGGCCCTGAAGGGACCGCTGCCACAAGTTCCGCTGGTACCGACCGGTGGCGTGAATCTCAATACCGCGGCAGAGTTCGTTGAAGCAGGAGCTGCGGCACTCGGTGTTGGCGGGGAATTGGTGCCGGCCGGCGCGCTCAGCGCTGGCAAACCGGAGATCATTATTGAAAACGCCAGGAAGTTCCTGACGATTGTGAAAGAAGCTCGCGCGCGAATGATGGCGGACAGCGCCGTTGCAAAAGGAAGCCGCTGAGCGCTTGGGTTTATTCCTCAGATCGGCGGCGGTTCCGGTCATTGATTGACGCCGCTGGCCAAAATGCCGCCGTCAACGACGAGCAGGTGGCCGGTGACAAAGCTGGCGGCGTCCGAGGCGAGGAAGACGGCGGCACCGACGAGTTCCTCAACCTTGCCGAAACGCCGCATCGGGGTGCGCAACAGGAATTCCTTGCCACGCTCCGTACCGTCCAGCAGGGCCGTGTTCATATCCGTACGCAGCACCCCGGGGATGAGCGCATTGACGCACACACCGGAGCTGGCCCACTCGATGGCGAGGGTTTTTGTGAGCGAAGCGACGCCTGCTTTGCTGGCGCCGTAGGCGGCAACTTCGAAGAGCCCGACCAGCGAAGAGAGTGAGCCGATGTTGATAATGCGGCCATACCGCCGCTCGATCATGTGGCGGCCAAAGACACGGCACGCTCGCAGTGTGCCTTTCAGGTTGGTTTCGAAGATGGCGTCCCACTCGGATTCGGGAAAATCGAGCGTGGGCATCTTCTTGGTGCGGCCGGCGCAATTGACAAGGATCTGGACGCTGCCGAATTCGGCGCAGACAGATTCGAGCAGCCGCTCAAGGCTCGAGTTGTCGGTGACGTCCGAGGTCTCGGCGAGGGACCGGCGGCCTAGCGCCTGGACTTCCGCAGACGCTTTGCATACTAGCTCCTCGCGCCGGCCGGTGGGGATGACGTTGGCCCCAGCCTGAGCCAGTCCGCGCGCAAGGGCAAGACCGATGCCGCTGGTTCCGCCGATGACCACTGCGGT
>Ga0126371_10001231_pt1 | contig 21526 bp, 19 predicted proteins | sample PanSoiMetaPlot_4_FD_110145 | JGI IMG/M metagenome (GOLD analysis project Ga0126371, IMG submission 110145) | Tropical forest soil microbial communities from Panama - MetaG Plot_4 | ecosystem: Environmental > Terrestrial > Soil > Tropical forest > Bulk soil | place: Panama | collected 2016-02-17 | reverse complement strand
CACGGAACTCATGCATCCAAAGTTGCGTAGCTCGGTCAAGCGGATCTCTGTCCCCTCGCAAACTGCGGAGGTCTCATTGTGATCAACAAGTGTCTACCGTTTCTGTTGGCCATGCTCGTTGCCCTGCCTGCGCTGTCGGCCCAGCGCTCGACGGTTCGCCCCCGTACTCTGTTCGACTCAGGTGACCAAACTTCGATTCGAGAGATCATTGAAATGGAGCGCCAGGCAAAGGAAGCCAGCCTCCGCCGCGACGCCGACTTCTCCCAAAAAACTCTTGCCGATGACTATGTCGCCATTACTCCTCTGGGTCAGGTGACCACCAAGCAGGACACCGTCTCTGCCCGCAAAAGCGGCCAGCTCCGCTATGAAACGATCAACGTGACCGATATGGTCATCCGCGTCTACGGAGACACCGCCGTCGTCACCGCCCGCGCCGAAGTGAAAGGCCACCAGCTCGGAGAAGACTTTAGCGGACCGTATCGCTACACTCGCGTATGGGTACGCCGCACCGGCCACTGGCAGGCGGTCAGCTATCAGGCAACAGTCACGCAATAACAGAACCCTCTGTTCCTCTGTGCCGGCCGTGGTAAAGGTGTAAAGGCCCAAAGGAGGAACACGACCCCGTGCGTCGCAAGTTGCTGACCGCTGCCATTCTGCTCTGCACCGCATTCGCCCAAGCCCCAACTCAAGACCACCAGATCTCCGCCGAGAAGCGGACTCAGATCGAAGCGGCCATCTCAAAATTCATGGCCTCCACGCACGTTCCCGGCGTTTCCGTTGGAGTAGTTGAAAATGGAGGATACGAGTGGGCGGCAGGCTTCGGCTTCGACGACCTCGAAAACAACGTTCCCGCCAGCGAGCACACTCTCTATCGCCTCGGCTCCATCTCAAAGCCGTTAACCGCAGTCGGATCTCTGCAGCTGTATCAAGAGGGAAAGCTTGACCTCGACGCTCCGGTTCAGAAATATTGCCCGTCGTTTCCGGAGAAGTCGAAGCCGATCACCACTCGGGAGATCCTCGGACATCTCGGCGGAATCCGTCATTACAAGACGGAAATCCAGGAAGACGTTGAAGGCGGCAACACCAAGCACTTTGACAATCCCATCCAAGCGGGACTCGATTTCTTCAAGAATGATCCGCTCGTGGCCGATCCCGGCACCCACTTTCACTACTCGACCCATGGCTACACCTTGATAGGCTGCGTGATGGAGGGCGCCTCTGGCATGAAGTACACCGACTACATGCGCAAGAACGTCGTGTTCCCCGCCGGAATGGAGCAGACACAGCCCGACGATCGGTTCGCGATCATCCCCTACCGCACCCGCTTCTATCAGAAGACGAAGGACGGCACTGTTGAGAACGCCGACTTTCTCGATTCGAGCTATAAAATCCCCGGTGGCGGATGGCTCTCGTCCGCTGAGGATATGGCGCGGTTCGAAGTAGCAGTGTTGAACGACAAACTGATCAAGCGCTCCACTCGCGACCTGATGTGGACGCCCCTGAAACCCTCGGACGGTTCAAAAGATACCTACGGACTCGGTTGGGGATGGACCGACAAAGACGGAATCAGATTTGTTGGTCACGGCGGCGGCCAGCAAGGCACCAGCACATTTTTCCTGATCGCGCCCGAGCCACGCGTCGGAGTGGTCGTGCTCACTAACATGGAAAACATTGACGCAGGTGACTTGGCAACAGAGATCCTTAAAGTCCTTGGAGGCCGGAAAACTAGCCTGCAGGAGCGATAAGGAGACGACGTGAACTTCCCAACCGCGGAGGATTGGAAAAAAATAAGTCAGACATGAAGAGATGAGAAAAGGTATTCCGCAGCCAGATCATAGTTGCACTACAGCCGCAGGAGGGGCGCCGTTAGCTGAGGGGTGTAAGAGTCTGTGTGAGAACTGGTTTCTCAGAAACGAGGTGGAACGAATAGACAGAGTCTTCGCCCTCGAGGGGCGTTTCCAGAATCGCCCGACACTTCCAGCGCCAGGAAAAACTGGAAAACTTCACTCCATCGCCGAGAGACGACTGACGTCCTCACGTAGTCTTTCACCTCGGGGGCTGATCACAGCGCAAAATAAGTCTTCTTATGTCCCCAGCTATTTTCGTCTCCGATCACCAGGTGATCCGGCCACGCGGGAGTCGTATTCAGCAGCAATCGTAAGCCAGTTGCATCCTTCGGAACGCTGAACTCGAATTGCGTCGTATACGACTCTGCGGGCCTGAGCGGAGTCATTAATGACGTTCCTGTATTCGACACCGGCGAGTACTCGCGCCCGACGCTATCGATCAGCCGCACCTCGCGCGGAGATGGCATCAGCGGTGCATCCTTCGGACGATGCGGTGATGTTGTAGTTTCATCGAAGCGCGTGCGAAGTGTGACCATGTAATCATTCGATACAGCATCAGCGTGAGTCTTTACGTCAACCACCGCGTAGGCCAGATGACAGTCGATCTCACAGAAGTGCTTCTCCTGACCGCGCGACAGGATGTGGGCGCGGCTCCCCAGCGAGAATCCGATGAGCAGCCCGAAGTAGATCGCCAATCCTGCTCCCATCGAAACCGCAGCGTAACGAGCAAATCTTCGCTTGCGGGCCAGCCAGAAAATAATCAAGGCCGCGATCGCCAGAACCAACCCAACGCATGCCCCCAGAAATCCGACCACTGCCAGCGGTGCCGGAAAATTCATGTTACTGACCATCGTTACGCTCCCTGTCACACCTTTAACCCCTACTATGGCTGCCGTATCCGGATTCACGTCGGGATAAATCTCGTCCGCGATCCAATAATTCGCCAACAGGATCGCGAGCAGCATCCCGACCACCCAAACAACCCACCGCAACCGCCGCCAGTACGCTTGCTCCACGAGCGGCTGGATGAAGCCTTCCATCGCATAGCCCACGCAGTAGCAGAGGTTGGCGAGCAACCCGAGCACCGTCATCTTGCCCAACGCAACCAGGTTCATCGCTGGGCGGAAGTGTGGCCACGTGAATACCACCCACAGCACCACAATGAGCAACAGCCCGGCGTTGTACCAAAGACGCTGCCGTTCCCAAAACCTCGCGGCATCCTTCAAGTCCACGCGCTTTCCGTTGCCGGTCGGATTCGCTTCGGTCGTCATTCACCCTTCGCAATGTACTTTGTATGACAAAGTATAACACGCTAAAAAAAGAAGCCTCACGACTCCCGCGTGACCCGGATCCATTCTTCCATCTGGTCCAGATACTCCGCCAAGGCAGCGCGTCCCTTTGCTGTCAACCGGTATTCGGTCCGTGGCACGCGTCCCTCGAAAAACTTCACGCACGAAATGTAGTCCGCTTCTTCCAACTTGCGGGCATGCACGCTCAAGTTGCCGTCGGTCGTCTTCAGCACACGCTTGAGATCATTGAAGCTCAACGAATCGTTAGTAGCGAGAGCGCTTACGATCCCCAGCCGCATCCGCTCGTGAATCAGACGATCGAGTTCCGGAAGTTCCGGGGCGTGGGCAGGCGGGTGGTGTGCATGATCCCGCACCTGCGGTGCGTGCTTCGCTGGCTTGCGATGCGATGGAAGCGCCCTAGCCACCGTGCCTCCGCGCGATCAGAAATCCAAACACAATGTGCAACCCTCCAAATCCCGCGGCTAGAAACCAGTTTCCCCACGCCGGGGGACCAAGGACGGCAAACCCTCCAAGCAACATGAAGCACAATCCCATCACCGGCACGATGGGAACCGAGAATGCTCCTCCGGTCATGATTCCCGCGCCATAAAGGAGCAACCACGTTGCAGGCAACGCAGCTTCAAGGCCTGAGCGGAACAGCAAAAATGTAAGGAATGCACCCGCAACCAGCGGGGGCGCGAGTCCGAGAGCAACTTTGCGCGCGGGTCCGGAAAACAGCGGCAATCCCCGGCGGTTCGCCTTCCACGTACAGGCGAGCAATCCGATAGCGACAGCCATCAAACCCTCGGCCAGCCATATGCGGAGCCAAGCGAAAGACAAAGTCTGTCGCGAGGCTAGTAACGCCGCAGCGATCGCGGTAAATCCCAACAGAACCTGGCCCCAGCCCGACACCGCCGTAAAGGCTGCGGACCGCTCCATCGTGTCGCGGATGTAGCGCAGATCCTCGGCAAGATTCGGCGTGATACCGGTCGTGGCAGAAGGACGTTTTGACCGATGAAAGCGCCGGATTCGATGCGGCTGCGTATCAAACATACCCAGAGACTAACGACCTGCCGAATCTATTGTCAAGTACTTTTTGTTACAAAGCACCTCCCGATTCATGAAATTGCGGCGCTCCTGCTCGCAAATCGTGCCCCTTCCTCTGTCCTATCGCGTTTCTGCAGCGCCGATGTTAACGTCGGCCGACTTCTGCGAAAGCAGCCCGAAAACGCCCACACCGCTGACCGTGCCGACATAAACCTTGCCGTGGCTAATCATGGGCGCGATGAACTTGTTGCCCCTGCCGAAATCATCCCGCCCCTGTGGCGCCTGAGTCGAGTTGTAGAGCATCTGCAGTGTCCGCGCATCAAAGGCGAACAGCACCGCAGGATTCGTACAGGTTGTTGCCCACAGGATCGGGTCCTTGCCGGCATTGGTGGTGATGCTGGGAGTAACGCCTGGATAGGGGAATCTCAGCTTGGTCTTGGCAACCGGCAAACTCAGCAGCTTTGCATCCTTAAACTGATAGTCGAGAATCGGGCCGTCGACCGGGCCGTAATAAACATTCCCATTCCACACCGCCGGCATCGACCAAATTCCGCCCGGCAGTGCTCCCTGGAGTTCTTGGTACAGGTCGTTATGGTCCGAGGTGAACTTTCCCAGGTTGTTTCGGTCGACCACATACAAATTCGAATCTTTCCCTGCACCCACCGCCAGTTGCTTCAGATTGCGGTTTGCATCGCTCACATTTACCAGGACGGCCCCGCCAGATCCGAGATCCGTGTCTGTGAGGTTCTCGATCGCCTCGTTATAGATCTCAAAGTAGTCCGCCACGGCGAGCCCGGCAGCGGTTGAGATTCGCAGAAAAGCATTGCCGTAGTCTCCTGCGGCGGGAAAGCCCTTCGAATTCAGCGTCGTGTCGAAGACGCCGTTTGCGTCCAGTAAAAAGATGTTGCCGTTGTTGTCCGCAGCCATGCCGGCGCCAGACGCCCAAACTGCGCCTTCGTTGCCATTCGGGGTCAGGTTCAGCACCGTCGTCTGTTTCAGCGTCGACGCGCTGTATCCCATGATCCATCCGGTATAAGGCCGATAATCGCAGTGCGACGCCCAGGTCAGAAAAATCGTTCCCTTGATCCGCAGGAGCCCGGCACGCTCCTTGTACTGTGCAGGATCGAAAAATACGTAGCCGTTCTTGCTGTCATCACCCATCCCGGGATACTTGCCGGTAATGTCGACCGGACCATTCAGAAGCTCTCCGCCGGTGACCGCACTCAGGGCATGAAGTCTCTGCTGATAGTTTCCTGACGAGTCCTTCGACATCGCCACAACATAAATGACGGGCGTGCCCGTCGCGGGACGATAGATCACCGGTGTCGATGTGACGCCAATCTCCGGCTCAACCTGCGAGCATCCTCGATCATCGGAGGTTGTTTCCCCAGACTTGAGCGTAGTGACATGCCATAGCGTCGCTCCGGTGTCAGCATCAAAAGCGTACACGCTGTCGTGCTCAGTCGCCACGATGAGCACGTTGTGCGTAACTCCTCCGATGACGAGAGAAGAGAGATAGAGAGGTTCAGCATCGACCAGGCCATCGACAGGTATTACGAACTGCAGGCCGAAGGTCGTGTAGTTCACATTATTCAGCGTGAGCTGGGTCTCTTCCTGATTCAGACCGGTGCGAGCGTTATTGTTGTGATAGGTGAGTACGTCCTGACCGACAATCGGAAAAGTCAGAGCAATCAGAACTGCAACCAACATCAATGAGGAACGACTCAAGAGACGAAAGGACGGAACAAAGGTGGGTCTGGACATGAAGCGGATACCCCTCCTGGGCTCGGGACCGCGACGGTGATTAAAATTGGGTTGGGGGGATTGCTGCTGTGACCTGACCGCGCGCTATTGTCCCATATTTCTGGTGTCCTCTCCAACTCAAAACCGGACTGGAACAAACCATATGTCTGAACTAGGCAAACTTTTTATCATTCTCGGCATTCTGCTGGTTGTCGCAGGAGTGTTGCTCACCCTTCTGGGCAGAATGCACCTTTCCCTCGGACGCCTACCGGGCGATATCCTCTATCGTGGCAAAAACACTACGTTCTATTTCCCGCTGGCCACCTGCATTCTTTTGAGCGTCGTGATTACCGTAGTCCTCTACATCATCGGAAAATTCCGCAGATAAGTTGCAAGATTCTGCAAGGCCTGTGAGGCGCCTCGGTCTTGTCATTCTCGGCGAACTCGGCGCGACCGTGATGTGCTCTGCGATTAAAAGCTTTTACCGCTGACGTCAGTGAGAAAGACGGCTGGAGTTCGCCAAGAACTCCGCAAACGGTTATGAATTTGAAACGGCTCTAACAGTTCCACGATTTGACTTCCCTCCACGCCCCCTTTACTCTCGTTCAAGTTGTTTTCGCTCTTTGTAATTTCCTTCGGAACGCGCGTTTTCGCCGCTCGGCGAAGACAGGGAAGCGGGTGCAAATCCCGCGCTGCCGCGCAACTGTAAGCGAGGACACCGCCCTCGGCCACTGGGAGATCCCCGGGAAGGCCTTGGCCACTCCGGATGCATTGCCATTCTCACTCGCGAGTCAGGAGACCGGCGCGATCCGTCCACCGTAACCCCTTTCGCGTGAAAAGGAGGATGGAATGCGCATTTTCTCTCTTGGTTTGCTTGTCCTTTTTTCCTTGTCGGCTCTGGCCGCCGATCTCACTGTCCAAGTTCTGGACCCCCAGGGCGCTGCCATTGCCGGGGTACAAGTACAACTTCTTGCAGATCAGAGCAAGATCGCCTCAACGCAAATCACTTCTGCCGAGGGGTTAGCGGTTTTCCACAGCGCCACGGGCGGTCCCTACAAGGTTAAGGTTCTCGCGCCTGGCTTTGCCGCCGAGACGGTGGGGGTCGAGTCGAACGAAGTCACCGTAAGCCTCCGCCTGGCGACCGCAGCCGAGACCGTTGTTGTTAGCGGTACGCGAACGCCGGTTCCCGGTGAAGCTGCCGGCGCCGATATCGACACCCTGAACGGAACGCAGCTGATCACCATGCAGCCCACCGCCGCTGCCGATACAGTTCGCTTTCTCCCAGGGGCAGTCATCAACGCTGCCGGCCAACGCGGTGGCCTCACCTCTCTCTTCGTTCGAGGAGGCGAATCTCGTTACAACAAAGTCATTGTTGATGGTGTCACCGTCAACGAGCCCGGTGGTACCTTCAACTTCGGCACACTGCCTCTCGATCAGGCCGATCGCATGGAGTTCGTCCGTGGCGCGCAGAGCACTCTCTATGGTTCCGATGCCATGACTAGCGTTATCCAGGTCTGGACGCGTTCCGGCAGCACGCGAGTTCCCGAACTCAGGTTCGGTGCCGATGGAGGCAACTTCAGCACGGCCCACGGCTACGCTTCGCTAGCCGGTGCACGTGGTCGTTTCGACTACAACCTTTTTGGCAGCCAGTTCAACACGCAGGGGTCCTACATCAACAGCGCCTACTCCGATTCGCTGCAAGGCGCAAATGTCGGCGCTGCTCTTAGCAATAACGCGTCTCTTCGTGTCCGCGTTCGTCACTCCAACACCCACGAGGGCGTACCCGGTGAGTGGGATTTCAATGGAACTCCGCTCCAGCCACCGGATCCCAGCGACTGGTCGCAACTCAACGACCTGCTCGGCAGCGCTGAGCTCGCAATTACTGCCCCCAACGGATGGCAGCATCGTCTCAGTGTCTTCGACTACAACTATCGCTATCACGAACTCAATGGGAATGGCGACACAGCGCGCGTCTTCGATTTTCCATCGAACGAGATCGACCACATCAACCGCGTGGGCTTCGAATACCAGGGGGACTACTCTGAGCGAAGCTGGGCGCACACAACATTCGGCTACCGCGTCGACAATGAAAACGGATTCGTAGGCAACGTTGACTACGGCGCGCAAACCCACGGACAGCGCCTGAACAACGATGCTTATCTCCAGCAGCAAATGAATTGGAAGACGCTGAACGTCATCGCCGGCGGGCGCTTCATTCACAACAGCGAATTCGGCAATACAGGAGTGCCGCGTGTCGCGCTCGCGTGGCAGGCCCTTCGTGGAAATGAAACTTTCTCCGGAACGCGTCTTCGTTTTTCGTATGCGACTGGGTTCAAGGAGCCGCGGCTTGAGGAGACGTTTGCCGGACCTCCCTATACGCTGCCGAATTTGAACCTGAAGCCGGAACGAGTCACGTCTTACGAGGCGGGCGTGCAGCAGTTGCTCCTTGGCGGCCGATTCGAATTCAACGCCACCTACTTCAATAATCTCTTCCGTGATCAGGTCAACTACGTAACCATCAATCCTGTCACTTTTGTGGGAGAGTACGTGAACGTCAACCAGGCGTTCGCGCATGGAGCCGAACTCGATCTCCGCGCCAAGTTGCGCTCTCGTCTAATGCTTGACCTGGCGTACACGTATACCTCGTCCCAGTATCTCGACAATCCGGCTCCCATCGATCCCACTTACAATCCCGGCCAGCCACTTCTGCGCCGCCCCAAACATTCCGCTACCGTCTTGCTGTCGTACTTGGGGAGCCGCTGGGGAGGCAATCTCGCTACCAGCTTCGTCGGACGCCGCACCGACTCCGATTTCCTCGGCTTCGGCATCAACCACGCCGCGGGCTACCTTCGCGCCGATCTCGGCGGGTGGTACGCCGTCACTTCCCGCGTGACGACGTACGTGAACGTGGAAAACGCACTCGACCGCCGTTACAACGAGGTCGTTGGATATCCCGCCCTTTCGATTAATTTTCGTGCTGGCATGCGTTTCCGTATCAGCGGAGAGTGAGGGGAGTCGGCTGGGCACAACTTCGGGAACAAAGAACCGTTTTCGGGCAGTTAGACAGGCGACTCGCTGGCTTCTCCATGGTATGGCTGCGGCAGCCTTGGCGAGTCGCTCGGTCCGCGCGGCCCGAATGCCTCCTGTCAAAATCGACAGTTATGGCCCTAGCAAAAATGCGAGACATTGTCTCTGGACGGCCACTTCCTAGAGGTGTTGCCGTGCATGTCTCTGCGCTCCGTTCTGGATCAGCCGCTGTAACGTTCGCTGTAGTCTTCCTCACCTGGGTACCGTGCGCCCCGCAGACCGTGAACACGGCGGTCAGCACTCAGCCCCTCACAATGAATGCGATTGTGGACCGTGCGATCGCGCGAGAACGCAATCTCATGCACATGCTGAAGACGCGCACGCCCCTGATCGAAACGTATTTGCAAGATCTGAGGTTCGATCCACAAGCGGGTCCGGTTCCGATTCGAGATCACTATTTCTTTGGCAGAATGGGTTTCGGAGAAACCGTAGACCGCCGCGATTATCTCCCCAAGAAGGGGGGCTTTCAGAGAATGCTGTTAGGCGGATTCACCAAGCTATACACGATCAGGGACAACCCCCTTGGTTTTTCCTGGATGATCTTCGCCGATCTTAACGACTTCAATCGCGAGACCTACCAGTTCAAGTTCGCACACCGTGAATTCCTGGGGGATGTGCGTTGCTTCGTCTTCGATGTCATTCCGAGGAAGGACACGGGCAATAGCCGATTCCACGGGCGCATATGGGTGGAAGACCAGGATTACAACATCGTGCGCCTTAATGGAATCTACCAGCCCCAGCCGCGCAATGCCTACTTCTTTCACATGGATAGCTGGCGGCTGAACCTTGTGCCAGGTTACTGGGTCCCCACTTATGTCTACAGCGAAGAAGGCGACTCAAGCGACCGCTCGAAAAGCGAGATAGCTTTCAAGGGGCAGACTCGCCTCTGGGGCTTCGACCTGCAGGCACAGGCCAAAGACGGCGAGTTCACCGAGATACTGGTGGACCCGATGGATTCAATGGTGAAAGACCGGAGTCCAATGGCGCAGGATCCTTCTCCGCTTGAGGCGCAACGCCAATGGATGCAGCAAGCGGCAGACAACGTCGCTGAACGGCTCCAGGTTGCCGGCATACTCGCTCCAAAAGGTGAACTGGATAAGGTGCTGGACACCGTCGTCAACAACCTGACCATCACCAACCACCTCGACTTGCCATCACCGGTACACGTGCGCGTAATGCTCACTTCACCGCTCGAGTCGTTCAGTGTGGGACATACGATTGTCGTGAGCCGAGGCTTGATTGATGTACTCCCAGATGAAGCCAGTCTGGCCACAGTACTTGCCCATGAGCTAGCCCACATCGTGCTCGGGCACAATCAAGGCAGTAAGTATGCCTTCAGCGACCGGCTGTTATTCTCCGACGAATCCACGTACCGAAACTTGGGCTTTCGACACACTTCCGAGGAGGAAGCCGCTGCTGACAAGAAGGCGGTTGACCTGCTGAAAAACTCTCCTTACGAGCGGAATCTGAGCACAGCAGGGCTGTTCCTGCGCCAAGTCGCGGAACTCGGTCCCGCACTCGCGGCTCTTTGTACTCCTCACTTGGGGAATGGCTTCGTGGACGGCAAGGGGAGAGTGATCCGCATGGTTGCACTCATGAATTCTGCGCCTGCCCTCGATCAAAATAAGTTGGACCAGACCGCCGCGCTGCCGCTGGGTGGTCGGGTCAAGATCAACGCCTGGGACGATCACGCTGAACTGGTCAACACAAAACCAGCGGTCATCACTTCAGCGCGCGATAAGCTGCCGCTCGAACTTACTCCATTCTCCCCGCACCTGACCCGTTATGCTGCCACCGCCAATCCAACAACGGCGAGCGCAGCGAAGCCGAGCAACGAGTAAATAGCACATGTGAGGAAATGAATGGTGATTTGCGACACAGCCTGCCAGGCCGCAGGTATCAAGAACTGGTTCCACAAAAAGGTTGCGAAGGCCACGGCTCCCAGCTGTGCCGTTTAGAGCTCACAAGGATGTGGGCTTTACCCCCTGCGGTTCGCTTGTATTTTCCGGCAAATGATTTATGGGAAAAGTTCTAGCTGACCTTCTGGGGTGCCCTCGGTATAGGCATGGTCGCGGCAAGTTTTGCGCCGAAATACTTGCTGCGCGCCAGCATTAACTTCTCAATCTCGACCTGCTTCAACGGCTGCTGCCGTCCGAGCAAGTGAGTGACAAGCGCGATCTGCGCGAAATGCTCCACGGTTTCCATCTTCATGTAGGCGTGTTCCAGTGTGTCGCCGTAAGCAACCACGCCATGATTCGACATCAGGATCGCATCATAATCGGGAACGTAAGGCTCCAAAGTCTGCGCCAGTTCCGATGTCCCAGGAGTTCCATACCGGGCCAGAGGAATGCATCCCAGCCCCATCACCACTTCGCAGACCAGAGGTTCCGTCAGCGCAATTCCAGCAGCCGCGAAACCGGTGGCCGTCGGCGGATGCGCGTGCACGATCGCCTGAACGTCGGGCCGCATACGGTAAATCAACAGGTGCATGCCAATCTCGCTGGTCACGTTTCGGCGGCCCGAAACATGCGAACCTTCCAAATCTACAATGACCATGTCGGCGGCCTTCATCGCGCCTTTGCTCAGGCAGGTGGGGGTCACCAGGATCCGGTCGCTCTTCAGCCGCACCGAGAGATTCCCGTCCATCGCCGCCACGAACCCACGTTCGTGCAGCATCTTCCCGTATCGGACGATTTCTTCCCTGTGCTTGCGTTCCGTAGGCATGGATACCTTCAGGGGGAGACAGTAACCGCGGGCCGCACCGACTTCATTCGCATAGTAACAGCACTGTTGAGCAGGAAACAATCCAAAACTTAACTAAAATCGCTGTTAGAAAATGGGCCTAAACACGCGTCAATTGGCCCGGAACAAGGGACTCTCGGTCATTGCGTCCGTGCAACTGGTGTCCATGTTTTTCACTCTGCAGAGTGTCCCGTAACAAGGCCGCAAAGCTTTCGAAAGCTATAATCGCCGCAGCGTGCTGGTCTCCGATTTTCATTACGATTTGCCGGAAGAATTAATCGCCCAGCAGCCCCTCCCCGACCGTGCGGCGTCACGGCTTCTTCACCTTTCTGCCGCGGGCGAGTTTCACGACGATCAATTTCGCGATTTCCCAAATCTTCTCCGCCCCAACGACCTCGTCGTCTTCAACAACACCCGGGTGTTTCCCGCACGCCTCTACGGCCGTCGCGGAGGGCTTAAGTCTCAAGCTCCTAGCCCGCACAATCCGGCATCGCGCGACTTCCTTCGCGGGCGCATCGAAGTCCTTTTGACTCGCCAACTGCAAACTCAGCCGAACGACTGGGAGTGCCTAGTCCGTCCCGGCCGCAAAATCTCCGTTGGCGAGCATCTTTTCTTCGGGGAGCACGACGAACTGCAAGCCGAGGTCACCGCCCGTGGACAATTCGGGGAACGCCACATCCGCTTCGCTCTAACGCCCATGGGGGGACAGCCGCCTTCGGCTGTCCAGCCGGGCAAAACCCGGCCGCACCTCGACAATTTCTTCGCGACCGTCGAGCGCATCGGCCACATTCCGCTTCCACCCTACATCGCCCGCGAAGACTCAACGAACGATCGAGATCGCTACCAGACCGTCTATGCTCGCGAACGCGGTTCGGTTGCTGCTCCCACCGCCGGCCTGCACTTCACACCTGAAGTTCTCTCAAAACTGCGCGACCGCAACATCGAAATCGCGGAGATTACGCTCCACGTCGGGCTGGGTACCTTCCAGCCCATACGCGTTGACAAAGTTGAAGACCACAAGCTGCACCCGGAGCCGTATTCGATCTCTGCGGAAGCGGCAGAAGCAATCACACGCGCACGGGCAGAGAAACGGCGTCTGGTCGCCGTCGGCACGACGACCGTACGCACCCTGGAATACGCCGCGCAGCAAGGCAAGGGTGAAGTCCACCCGGGCTCGGCAGAAGCCAATCTGTTCATCTACCCCGGATACAAATTTCAGGTGGTTGGTGCCCTGCTCACTAACTTTCATTTGCCGCAGTCCACGCTGCTGATGCTCGTCTGCGCCCTCGGCGGAAAAGAAAATGTGCTGAATGCCTACCGCCACGCGGTCGCCCAGCGCTATCGCTTTTATTCCTACGGCGACTGCATGTTCGTCGAATAAATGCATCGTCGAATAAATGCCTTGCCCGGCGCAGCTTTTGGCGACACAGTGCTCGGCCTGAAAATTCGGAACGAAGGAGCAGTCATGAACCGAATCTCCGAGCGCGAACGGGCTCACTTGCGAGGACCCGTAAAGATCGTCGTTGACGATTCGCACCAGACTGAATATGACCGGCAGGGGAACATTCTCCGTTGGCAAATCAATCATGCGGATGGAAGTCAGTATGGCGACTCTTATAGCTATGACGATGGCCGAATGACCTCCATTGTTTCGCGCAAGTGGGATGGAACCACAGTCGAAAAGTGCTATTCCTACGATGAAGTCGGCAGGCTTCTGAAGATTTCCGATACTTGCGGAGAAATCACCACCTTCGACTACGACAAAGACCGCCTCAAAACCGAGACACGCGTTCTCAACAATTCGAATGAACGAGCGACAGCAAGAGCAATTGGAATGGATTTGGTTTTCGCCGACATCGATGGTACTGCGTTACTTGATTACTCCTTTGGCGGGAATATCCGCACCGTCAAGACCATCTACAACGACCAGGACCAGCCCACAGAAACGCAAGCCTATGATGCCGCCGGCGACTTGCTGGGCCGAGTACTCCGTACCTTCGACGAGCAAGGAAGAGTTACGGGCGTTCGAGAGATCACTGACAATCCGATGTCAATGTTCCCAGCGAAAGAGCTCTGCGAAATGATCGCCCGTTCAGGAATCTCGCCAGAGGAAATACGAGCTGAAATGAGGAAACACATGAAGGTCTTTGGAAGCGAGAAGAGCAAGTCGTATCGCTACGATGCTCAAGGCCACATCGGGAAAGCCGCCATTGAGGGAATGCTGGGCACTTTCACCAGGACATACACTTACAACGAACAAGGCGATGTTGTCGAAGAAAACACCATTCTTGCCAGAGACACCAGGATACCTGTCGGAGTTTCGTTCAACGTGAGTGACACGGGCGAGATCATTCCCCCAAAGCCGCCCTCTGAATGGCCGTCGGACCCCGGCTTCGGCGCATCGTCGGACGTCCGATACAGCTATAAGTACGACGATCAAGGCAATTGGACGGAGAAAACCGTCACCTACTATCAACCGCCATCAATTACAAATCGCCGCGAACTCACGTATTACGAAACCTAGCCTTGCACGGGCACCGGTCGTCTACGGTACCTGGAAATCAAACGCGTAACATCTCCGGGGTGCTGGGGGCTCGAGGAAACAATGGCATCTTGCCCAGTCCAAGTCCAGCCCACAAGCCCAGTCCGAACTGTCCGGCAGAGAACCGAATAGAGTTTCTCGACCGTCCGGTCATACGGGATGCTTCACCCCAACCTTGGGAAGGAATATTGCGCGCGGGTATCTCCACGTCAACGAAAGCTACAGAATGCGCTGTATGGGGACTCCCCTCCATCGCTTCTATGGTTTTAGCTTTCGATTCCTCCCCCGGAAAACCAGGACGCCCGATGCCCAACAACAAGTCGCTCGATCTTTCCCCCTCACCTCTCACGATCGAAACCGCAAACTGGCGCATCGCGGCAGAACAGGCTGCGCAGGAAACCGATCCCGGCAAACTCCTCCAGTTAGTCCACGAACTCTGCCGCATCCTCGGTGAGCACGACTCACACCGTACGAGCTAGGAGCGGTGAAAACACCAAAATGAACGATAAAGTGCACGCGCAATTGTGGATCAAGGCTTACCGCACCGGCGGTCCCAGCCGCGAAGCGGCGAAGGAATGCAGCCCACAAGTCGTGGGTAGAGGATTGGCACGGAAGACGAGCCTCGTAAGGGGCGAAAGATCATTAACCCGAGTCATCTCGACTCTTCCAGGTACCCCTTACCAGGTTTACCCGATACGCCCGTCGCCCCAGGGTTATTTTGCTTCCGGAACGGGCTCAGTCCCCTCCAGATCTACTCCAGTCGCAACTTCGCGCAGTATCAAGTTGAAGCCGGCACGGCGAAACGCGATGCGAAATTCCAAGCGGAACGGATTCTCTCCGTCCGCGACCCTGGCCTCTGCGTGCTCCCCATCACAGGATGCCAACGCCCGACCCTACTGATAATTCACGCTATCGATTGATTTCAAATGATGTCGTCGTTTCTAAGGGTGCCTTTTTAAGAGGGTTTACGAAAAGCAAAACGGGCACCTAAACGGATGCCCGCTTCTGAAACTTGGCCAAAATCTAGTGCGAACTTAGGCTCGCGCGCCAACCGCTGCCGGCTCGCTTGCCGGCACCGACTTCTCTTCGCCGTTGGCCTTCTGCTGCGATTGCGATTGGCCGCCTTTGCGAATGTCGATGCCGCCCTTGAAGAAGGCGCCATCTTCAATCGAGATGCGCGCCGCGATCACGTCGCCGGTCAGCGAACCATCGCTGCGGATGTCCACCCGGTCGCTCGCGGTAAGGTTGCCGCGCACTTTGCCAAGGACAACGATCTCGCGGGCGTTGATGTTCGCCGCCACCACACCGTTGCGGCCAACCGTCACACGATTGCCCGACAGATTAATGGACCCTTCCACACGGCCGTCAATGTAAAGCGATTCGGAACCGGTCACCTCGCCCTTGATTACGAGCGACTTGCCGATGGTCGCCTGGTCCGCAGTGGTGGTCGTCACCGGTCGGGGCGCACTGGGAGGTTCGTTCGCCATAACGGGTGCACTGGGCGTAGACGTAGTTGGGCGCTCCGGCTCAGCAGGCCGGGCCGGGGTCTGAGGCTGATTTGTCGGCTTCCACATGGGGTAACAGGGTCCTTTCCTTTGTTGGGATTAGGAGTTTTATGGCCGCACTTTCATGACCAAACGCGATTGTACTCCTCGGTCTCATTTTGAGCCCTGTGGAAATCCCTTATTTTCAATCGGAAGTAACTTACCAGCCATCGGTGTGGCGGCTGCCCCACGTCCCCCGGACATCGGGTGGAGCGAGGATTTTTCTTCCGAACATCATGTAACGTTTCCCGGAAATTTCTTCCCACCGTGTCCTTTCCCAGTTCTTCCGGGTTATTCTGACAGGAGAAGATTTATCGAAACTAAGTTCAATTTGCACAGTCTAATCGATATCGCAAGAAGATGGCAAAAATGAGCTACCGCAGGCCTCCGCTCGAACTCTGAGGCGATTCCGATCTCGAATGGTCGCAGGGTGAGCCAACGGCCTTAGTTTAGCTTTGCCACAAGCTGCATCCGCTGGCTAAGATGCACGCTTCATAACTCTACTCTGAATATCGCATGAGTTGCGTGCGAAATGAGGCAAACACGGGCTGAATGAAGCCAGCGTGAAAAGAGCCGCGGAAGCGGCGAAAGAATACAGCCCACGGCGCAAGCCGTGGGAAAGTTCGAAATGATAGACAAGCCCCGAAGGGGTGAAAGAAGAATTTTCGGCGAAAAGCGATTGCTTGCAGCCCTTATCGTCCCCAGTCCCAGCGGCGAAGCGGCGGCGTTGAAAAGCCCGGCAAGCAAGTGCCGGATGACGATACAACAGGCAGCGTGAGTCCCGTAGAAAAATCACGCTCTCGGGCCCCGATGTTCAATCCTATGTCTGGATTTTCCCATGTGCGATTGCATTCAAATCATCTTGGAGTCGATCATGTCCGAACCAGCCGTTGTCTCTGCCCTCGCTCGTCCCGAGCCCGGTGAATATGCTCCTTACTACGATCGTTACATTTCTCTCGTCCCCGGAACCGACATACTCGGCACGCTCGATGCCCAACGTCGCCAGATGTTGATGCTTCTCTCCGGACACGACGATTCCGACGCCAACTTCCGCTACGCTCCCGACAAATGGTCGGTCAAGGAAGTCCTCGGACATGTCTGTGATACCGAACGCATCTTCGCCTATCGCGCCCTCCGGATCAGCCGCGGCGACCGCACGCCCATCGAAGGATTCGAGCAAGACGACTATGTGCGCAACGGTCCCTTCGCGAATCGTCCCCTGGCGGAGCTGATCGAAGACTACATCGCCGTTCGCCGCGCCACGCTGACGCTCCTGAGGAATCTCGACGAGGCAGCCTGGACGCGCCGCGGCATCGCCAACCAGAACGAAGTCAGCCTCCGAGCGATCGCCTACACGATTGCCGGCCACGAGGTTCACCACCGCCGCATCCTCGAACAAAAATATTTCGCCCGTCGTTGATTGTGTAGGGCGGACGCAGCTTGCCCTGAGTGAAGTCGAAGGGTCCACCCCGCGAGCGAAGCGAGCGTGCCGTGGCGTGTATCATCACGTTCCCCGTACCCACCACGAGAATTTTGGAAGAAAATTTACTCTGCAGTTCGTTAGACTTGCCTGATTTCCTTGAACGCCGAAGCATGCACACCCTGCTCCATCCGCGGGACAAGAATCAGATCCTCTCTCGCCTCCACAACGTTCGTCCGTCCACTCCGCGCCGCTGGGGAAAAATGACCGCGCACCAGATGATCTGCCACCTGCGTGACGGATACAAACTCTACTTGGGGCTGATCGCCACAGCTCCGCCCGGCTTCCCTTATCCGAGTCGACTCCTCAAGTGGGGCTGCCTGTGGGCACCGATCCCTTGGCCAAAGGGCTTCAAGACATTGCGGGAGATCGACCAGCAAACCAAAGGCGCGCCCTCGAGCGAATTTGAGAGCGATATGGCGGAATTGAGAGACCTCCTCAACCGCTTCACCAGCAACCCGAGAGATTTTCATTGGCCCGATCATCCCTATCTTGGCCACATGTCCGAGAAGGAATGGATGCGCCTCGGTTATCTGCATGCCGATCATCACCTCCGCCAGTTTGGTGCCTGATCTGCTGTGAGCCTTACCCCGATTGCGCGATCGTCGCGCCGTCGTCACAATCGTGCTCAGGGTTGATTCATTGGGTGTATAACGAAGTCCGATAGGAAGATACTTCAAACGCAAATGTCCCAAGTTCTGGTTGAACTCCTCCATGGAAAAGGCGCGCACGTGGATCCGATCGCGTGCATTGAAGATCTCTCCGCCGAACTTGCCGCAAAACAGGTTCCCGGCTTCCCGCACAGCATCGGCCAACTCGTCTTCCACATGAATTACTGGATGAGCTACGAACTCCGCCGCATTCGCGGCGACCGGCCACAATATCCGCAACACGCCGCCGAGAGTTTTCTGCCCGCAGATGCACCCCTCGATGCCAAGCTGTGGGATCGTTTCCGCCGGGACATGGCCTGGTGTATCGCCGAATTCATCGGCCTGGCACAGTTGCCCCCTGACGAACTCAATCGTCCAATCGAATCCGCCCACGAAGGCGACAAGAACGTAGCTGGCATTCTGGAAGCCGTCATCACGCAGATGGTCGCCCACAACAGCTATCACACCGGCCAGATCGTCATGATCCGCCAGGCGCTGAAAGCCTGGCCCCCAAAAGCCGGCGGCGACACCTGGTGAGAGCGTCACAGCCCACGTGGGGACGCCGCCATGGGCTGTCCGGCGGAGGCTCCGCGGCAAAATGTTGTAGAGATTCATGGGTTATCCCATAAAATGCGGCTTCACAAGCAAGGCCGGACATCCACCGCCCGGCAGCGTTATGCTGAGAGCTGGTCGCTGACAGTTGCGAGCTCCGAGCTCGCGGCTCGCAGCTCGAAGCCATGCTCTCCGACACCACCATCCTCAAGCACATCGCCCGCCAGTCCAAGCGCCAGGCCGGATACAAGCAACTCATCCGCGAACTCGGACTTCACGGCAAAGAGCGCCGCGAACTGAACGACCATCTGCAAAAGCTGGTCAAAAGCGGCCAGCTCATCCCCATCGACTCCGACCGTTTCCAGCTCCCACAAGCCGCCGCCGACAAGAACGTCATCGCCGGACGCCTCTCCATGCACCGCGACGGCTTCGGCTTCGTCATCCCCGACCCCAAATCGCTAGGCCAGCTGAAATCGAAACTCGCCGGAGACATCTTCATCCCGCCGCACCAGATTGGCACGGCGATGCACGGTGACATGGTGCTAGCGGACATCACAAACATTCGCCCCGACGGTCGCGCTGAAGGGCGCATCGTCCGCCCGATCAACCGCGCACATCCAACGGTTGTCGGCATCTTCCACTACGGCTCGCGTAGGAACTACGTAATTCCGATCGACACAAAGATGACACAAGAAATCGTGATCCCCGAAGGCCTGGAGCAGCTAGATTCCTCCGCGACCTCTGCGGAAGTCGCAGCGGACTCAGCGGTAAAGGCTTTGGAAAAGCCTGAACCGCAGAAAACGCTGAAATCGCGAAGAAGAAAATCTGTAGACCGAGTCCTCGGCGAAGAAGCCGCCCGACGCGCGGACTGGACCAACCTGGAAGGCGTGGTCGTCGATGTCGAAATCACCGACTGGCCCAGTGCCACGCAAAGCCCGCGAGGAAAAGTAATCGAGATCCTGGGCCGCGCAGACGACTTCGGCGTCGACGTCGAAATCACCATCCGCAAATTCCATCTTCCGCACCACTTTCCCGCATCCACTTTAGAAGAAGCCCAGCAGATTCCCGCCACGATTCCTGCGCGTGAACTCAACCACCGCCGCGACTTCCGCTCGCTACCCATCGTCACCATCGACGGAGAGACCGCCCGTGACTTCGACGATGCCGTCCTCGTCCGCATGCTGCCCAATAACAACTTCGAACTGCAGGTCCACATCGCCGATGTTGCGCAGTACGTCACGCCCGGCAGCGCGCTCGACCAGGAAGCCCGCCTGCGCAGTACCAGCGTCTACTTCCCAGACCGCGCTGTACCGATGCTGCCCCTGGAACTCTCCACAGACATCTGCAGCCTGCGCCCGCACCTCGACCGCCTGGTCATGTCGTGCACCATGGAAATCGATCACCGCGGCGAGATGGCGAATTACGAGCTCGGTGAAGGCGTGATCCGGTCCGCCGAGCGCATGACCTACACCGACGTCAACGCCGTGCTCGAAGGCGACCCTGTTCTGCGCAAGCGCTACGCCCCACTCGTCGAGAACTTCGAGCTCATGCGCGATCTCGCGCAAATCCTCAACCGCAAACGCGAGCGTCGCGGATCGATCGATTTTGATCTGCCCGAGCCCGTTATCGAGTTCGACGAGTTTGGACTGATGAAGTCCATCGCCCGCTCCGAGCGCAACATCGCGCACCGCTTAATCGAAGAGTTCATGCTGTCGGCAAACGAAACCGTCGCGCATCATCTCGAGTCGCATCGCATCGCCAGCCTCTACCGCATCCACGAAAAGCCCGACGCCAAACGGGTCTACGAATTCGAGACCATTGCCGCCACTTGGGGATACTCCCTCGGCGTAGGCGCGCTCCCCATTCAGCGTGTACAGATGAAAGCCGACCGCCGCGCCGCCTACGGCACGGGCACGCGCGTGAAGGAAATCGAAATCCCAAAAGAAGTTCACATCACGCCGCGCATGTACCAGAAACTGACCGAGAAAATCGCCGGCAAGCCGGAAGAGCGAATCCTGAGCTATCTAATGCTGCGCAGCCTGAAGCAAGCGCGTTACGCGGAGGAGAACCTGGGCCATTTCGCCCTGGCCGCGCCGACGTACACACACTTCACCAGCCCCATCCGGAGATACCCGGACCTGATCGTGCACCGCATCCTAAAAGATGTCCTGCGAAGCGAGAGTGGAAATGTGGAGCGGGCGCCTCGCCCGCTAACTCAGTCCACGAGCACAAGCGAAGAGGATTTTCATATCCTAACCACCGCTGTGGAAGAGCGGCTCTTCAGGGCGGCGTCAGAAGCCAAGAAAAAGAGGGCTTTAGCCCCCGACGACGTCCCATCCCCGTGGTCCAAACGCCGCGATCATTCCGCCCACCGCGAATCGCACGCCCGGCTTACCGGCCCAATCCCCCTCGAAGAACTTCACGAAATTGCCGAAGAATCCAGCCAATCTGAACGCCGCGCCGACGACGCCGAACGCGAGCTCATGGAATGGAAAAAGGTCAAATTCATGCAAGATCGCATCGGAGAAGATTTCGACGGACTCATCACCAGCGTTACCAAGTTTGGATTCTTCGTCGAGCTCACCGATCTCTTCGTCGAAGGACTCGTCCCGCTCAACACCCTGATCGACGACCGCTACATCTACCACGAAAACACCCGCGAGATCATCGGACAGCACTCGCGCAAGATCTACCGCATCGGCGACCGCCTGCGCGTAATCGTCGATCGCATCGATCCGGTTGAGAAAAAAATCAACTTCGCGGTGATGGAAGAAGAGCGCCCGAAGCCACCCAAGAAGCGCAAGCGCAAATAGCCATCGTAACTATTCACCGCCTACCCTGCCCTTCGTGGTTTTCGAAGTGTGGGAACCGGACTGTTTAACTTTTCAAGGCACCTCCCAAACTGGCCTAACTCAATCTAAGTCACACCACCCTGCTCACCGATTGCCACCGCGATTCGTCTGAAGCGCAAACTGATGCCCTCTATCGAATTGTTGTGGCTTG
>Ga0126371_10001230_pt1 | contig 21532 bp, 28 predicted proteins | sample PanSoiMetaPlot_4_FD_110145 | JGI IMG/M metagenome (GOLD analysis project Ga0126371, IMG submission 110145) | Tropical forest soil microbial communities from Panama - MetaG Plot_4 | ecosystem: Environmental > Terrestrial > Soil > Tropical forest > Bulk soil | place: Panama | collected 2016-02-17 | reverse complement strand
TCGGCGGGCAGCGTTGGCGGCGGGTCTACGCCCAAGGAGGCATGAAGATGGCGAAGAGCAAGAAGGGCATGGGCTTCAAGGCTGCCCAGAGCCAGATCGCCAAGCGACAGGGGATCAGCCAGAAGCGAGCCGGGGCGATCCTGGCGGCGGGCGCCCGCAAGGCAAGCCCGGCTGCGAAGAAGGCCAACCCGAACCTGCTCAAAGTGGGCGGCGTGGGTGGGGCCAAGAAGAAGCGCAAGCGCTCCTCGCCGAGGAAGGGCGCATGAGCGGACCGGCGATGACCGTCTGTCCCGAGTGCGGCGAGCGCATGAACGCCTATGCGCTGCCGGGCCATGTCGGACGCAAGCACCCCAAGGGCAAGACAGCCAAGGCCAAGCCGCCGCCCAAGCTCAAGGGGGTCAAGTAGATGGCGAAGCGCGTCCCCAAGACGAAGGCCGGGAAGAAAGCCAAGGTCACGCAGGTCATGCACGAGTGGAAGACGGGCACGCTCCACTCGGGGAGCAAGAAGGGGCCGATCGTGCGCAACCAAAAGCAAGCGGTCGCTATCGCCTTGAGCCAGACCGGGCAGTCGAAGCGCAAGCGAGGGAGAACGAAGCGATGAGCGAGGCCCCGCCCGTAGAGTCAAACCAGCCCCTTCACCCCTTCAACGTCTACACGCTAGAGCCTGACTTCACGACCAAGAAGGAGTGGGTCGGCGGCACCTACGACAACATCAGCTCGGTCACTGTCGCCTGTGCCGCCTTCACGGCCTGGCAGAACTACTCACCCGGTGGCGACGTTCTGGTCGGCGTGTTCGACGACACCGACACCCTGATCGCCTTCATCGGCCGAGTCATCACGTAAGGAGAGAGGCCATGCCGCACCAGGAATCAGCTCCACTCAAGCCCGACGCACCTGCCGAGTCGTGGGCCAACGCTCCGACGAGCGCCAAGCCGGTACTACAGCCAGCGTCGTACAACTTCAACGAAGGGCCATTCGCGCCCGACTACTACGAGGACACCGTCCTAGAGGCAGGAGAGCCAGAGGACGACTAGCGGCCTCGTTCGCGCAAGACAGCTTCACCCACAACACGCCGAGCGAGACGGGACGCCGCCATCGCTGACAGACGGTCCGTCTCCGGGCGGTCCGCGTCAGCGACCCAGGAGGTCACTCGTGAAGGTGCTGTCCCTCATCGCCGTCGTCGTTCTTGCCAGCTCGATCCTCGCCGCCCGCTCGGCCGCAAGCGGCGCAAGGGGTGGTGCCGGGAGGGTGATCTGCGCAGTCTTCGGGCCGTACTGCTCTCAGGCCCTGCGGGTTGCCGCCTGTGAGTCGGGGATGCACACGACGGCGAGCAACGGGCAGTACCTCGGCCTCTTCCAGATGGGGAGCTACGCGAGGTCGCGCTACGGCTACGGCGAGGACGTATGGACACAGGCGTCCTCGGCGTTCCGCTACTTCGCCGACAGCGGCTTCTCGTGGGGGCCGTGGACGTGCAAGCCGTAAGCAGGAGGTGAGATGACCCAGGCGCCCAGCGTCGACCCTGAGCGCCTGGAGCGCATCCGCGAGGTCTACCGGCGCAAGAAGGGCGAGCGCGAGGCAGCGCTCGCGCACCCGGCCGGGCTGCTCGACCACGTCCAGTGCATCGACCCCAAGACGGGCGAGCGCTTCCAGTTCACCCTCAACGACCCCGAGGCTGGCTGGTACTGGCAGCGCGGCGTGCTCGATCAGTGGCGCGAGCACCCGCTCTCGATGGTGCTCAAGGCCCGCCAGATCGGGATCACCTGGCTCGCGGCCGGGTACGCGCTCTGGAAGCTCCTGACGATGCCCGGCACGCGGGCGCTGATCGTCTCGATCAACGAGGACGAGGCGATCAAGGTCGTCAACCGCCTCTTCGATATGTACGGCTCGCTCCCCGAGCACCTCCGCTTCGCGAGCGAGATCCAGAAGCCGACGCGGGGCGCACGCCCCACGACGCTGATCGAGTTCGCCTTCCCCGACGGGAGGATCTCCTCGGTCGTCGGCCTCCCCTCGACGCGCCGTGCCGGTCACGGCGAGACGGCCACGATCGTCCTGCTCGACGAGTACGCACGGCACGAGTACGCGCAGGAGTCGTGGAAGGCGCTCTTCCCGACCGCCGACAACGGCGGGCAGCTCGTCGTCATCTCGACCGCCAACGGCATCTCCAACGAGCAGACCGGCGAGGGCAACTTCTTCCACCACCTCTGGGTCAACCAGGAGACATACGGGATCGACGGCCAGTTCCTCGCCTGGGACCTGCACCCCGACCGAGACGAGGAGTGGTACTCGACCCATGCCCGAGCGCTGCCAGCGGCCGACCGCGCCGAGCAGTTCCCGCGCAACCCCGAGGACGCCTTTATCAACACGGGCGAGTGCTGGTTCGACCTGGAGGCGCTGGCCTGGTACTCCGAGCACAGCGTCCTGCAAGAGGACAAGCGGATGCGCTTCATCGTCGGCGAGTACGGCTCCAAGGCGAAGGTGCACTACGTCGACCGGGGCTGGATCCGCGTCTACGAGCGGCCCAACATCGAGCACGACTACGCGATCGGCGCCGACGTGGCGACCGGCCGGGGCCTCGACTACTCGTGCGCCTACGTGGTCGACCTCAACGAGATGAAGCTCGTCGCCGAGTTCCACGGCAAGGTCGACGCCGACGAGTACGCCGAGCAGCTCCACTACCTCGGCCGCTGGTACGGCACGGCCAGGATCGCGGTCGAGATGGGCGGCGGCTTCGGCGAGCCGGTGATCATCAGCCTCCGCGACGGGCGCAAGGGCAGGCCGCATTACCCGAAGCTCTACCGGCACACGATCGGCGACCGGCCCGACAACCACCAGCTCGTCAACTACGGCTTCCCGATGAACCAGAAGACGAGGCCGCAGGTGATCAACCAGATCGAGCAGGCGATCCGCGAGCGCACGATCCCCGCGCTCCCGCGCTCGCTGATCATGGAGTGCCGCACCTTCGTTCGCCAGCGGACGCTGCCCTCGCCCAGGGCGCAGGACGGGTCGAACGACGACCGCGTGATGGCCTTCGGCCTCGCGCTTGAGATGTACCGCCTCTATGGCACCCACGAGCGCCGCTACCGCGCTCCAGCCAAGCGCAGGCGGTCGACGACAGCCACGTATCCGTGGGAGAGGAGAGCAGTCGCATGAGTAGCCTGATGGGTGTTCTTGCCGGGCCGCACGGTCCGGGTGGTTTGCCGCTGCCGCCGCCGCATCTCGGAGGCCCGCCGCCGCCGCTGCCGCCGGACCCCGATGACGTGCCGGGTCATCCCGACGATGTCTACAACACGCCGATGCAGGCGCTCGACGTGGCCGAGCACGCGCTGCAGGCGTTCATCCGTATGGATCACGACGCGACCGACAAGGCGCAGGCCGCGAAGGCGCTCGCGGTCGTCACCGGCCTCAAGGGGTCGAACCAGAAGGACGCTCAGGCAGGCGGCGGCAAGAGCCTGATCAGGGCGCTCCAGGGAGCACCGGGATTGCCCGGACTCGGAGGCTAGGTGTCCGACACCGCTGTCCAGCCCGCACCCAACACCGATCCCTACACCCAGGTCGAGAACGCTGACGCCCTGACCCTGGTCGTCAACGCGGTGCAGAAGTGCGAGCGCGACTACCACAACGAGTTCATCCGCAAGGTCGAGAAGCGCTACCTCGCCTACCGGGGCCTGACCCAGGACTCCGAAAACTCACAGGCCAACACCGACCCGACCGAGGACTGGCGCTCGCAGATCACGACCCCGTATGTCCTGCAGACCTGCGAAGGGATGCTGGCGACGATGCTGGAGCCGCGCCCGCGCTTCGACATTCAGCCACGCCCGCGCCCCGACGAGCCACTGCAGGACGTGCTCAACCGGATCACCTCGGTCGAGGCGATCAGCGACACGCTCACCTACGCGCTCGACCGCGACGGGTTCGCGCTCAAGCAGCGGCCCTTCATGCAGCAGGACATGATCGCGGGCATCTCGGTGCTCAAGACCTACTGGCGCACCGAGACACGCGAGGTGAAGAAGCTCGCGCCCCAGTCGCTGGCGATCGTCGACGGCATGGGCCAGCAGTACGACACGCTCACCGTCTACAACGAGGCCAAGCCAGAGCCGACCCTGATCTGCGACGACGCCTGCTGCGAGGTCGTCGACGTGCGCGACTTCTTCTGGCCGGGCGTGGCGCCCAACGTGCAGAAGGCCGAGTTCCTGATCCACCGCACCTGGGAGACATACGACTCCCTGGCCCGCAAGGTCAACGACGGCTTCTACAACTACGAGAACGTCGACAAGCTCAAGCACGGGCAGTTCACCAGCTCGGTGCCCCAGACCGCCGACGTGACCAAGCGCGAGATGCGCCTGCGCCACATCGACCGCACCTTCCAGCTCATCGAGGTGCTGGAGTATTGGACGCCCGAGCGGGTGATCACGGTCGCCAACCGCGCCCAGGTCTTGAAGGACCGGCCCAACCCGCTGTGGATGGGGCGGATGCCGTTCATCGTCAGCTCGGGCATGCCCGACGCCTTCCAGATCCCCGGCCTCTCGGTCGTCGAGGCGCTCGCCCAACTGCAAGAGATGCTGTGGACGCTGCAGAACCAGCGGATTGACGTGGTGCGGATGCTCGCCAACGTCATCACGCTCGTCCGCTCCGACGTGGACGACCTGGAGAGCTTCGTCTGGGAGCCGGGCGCTCAGTGGCTGGTCGAGGATCCCGGCCAGGTCGGGCAGCTCCCCGTCGACCCGCAGGCGGCACAGATCACCCTGCAGGCCGAGGCGCTGCTCAAGGGCGACCTGCAGAACATCATGGGCGGGCTGCCGATGAACAGCGGCATCGACTCCCAGACCGTCGATCAGTCGACGGCGACCGGCGTCTCGATCATCACCACCATCGCCCAGCGGATCATCCAGGCCCGCAAGCAGCACTACCTCTGGGCCTACGCCGAGGTCGGCAAGCAGTTCCTCCAGCTCTACCAGCAGTTCCTGCGCGAGGAGCGCGTCGTCCGCATCGTCGGGCCGGTCGGCGCACAGGCGTACCGCACGATCACGCCGGTCGAGATCGAGGGCGACTACGACGTGACGATCGACGTGACCGCCGACTCGCTCATGCGCCAGGAGCGCAGGGCCGAGGCGCAGTCGCTGCTGCAGATGGCCGGGCAGCTCCAGCCGATCTTCGCCCAGTCGGGCGCCCCGCTCAACCTCAAGGCGTTCATGGACAAGACCCTCGACGCCTACAACGTCACCGACAAGGAGCGCTACTTCCTGCCGACGCCTGGCGCCGCACCGGGTGCCCCGGCAGGAGCAGGCCCCGGTCCACCAGGGCCTCCGGGTCCGCCGGGACAGGGAGGCCCGCCGGGGCCTGGCGGCTTGCCGGGCCAGCAGGGACCGCCGGGGCCGATGGGCATCACCGCGCCGACGCTCGCGGCCGGGCCGCTCTCGCCGAGCAACTCCTTCTCGATGTCGCCCGAGATGATGATGCAGCGGATGATGGCCGCAGGCGGCGGCGCCAACAACGCGAGGAGGGCCTAGGTGCCGCAGCGCCGCGTGATCAGCCTGGAAGAGCGCCGCGAGCTGCTCCTGCGCCGCTCTGACCTCGCCACGCTCACCACCCTGCACAACTGGCTCGTGCTCGGCTCGGTGATCGAAGAGGAGATCGAGCGGATCAAGAAGTCGATGATGGGGCGGATGCTCGGCCGGGGCATGACCCTAGAGGAGCAGGCGTTTGAGCGCGGCCGGATCATCGGCCTGCGAGCTGCCCGCTCGATCCCCGAGCACGCACGAGCAAAAGAGCTGACCGAGAGCAGCCCACAAGATGAGGAGGTAGCAGCCGGTGAGTAGCCAGTTCAGCGCGACCGAAGAGCTGTTGGCAGGCTGGGACGACGACGAGGTGAAGCCGACCGAGGTCGCTCAGCCGACCCTGCACGAGGCCATGAGCGAGGGTGAGCCAGCCGAGGAGGAGGAGACAGTTCCTGCCGGTCCCGGCGAGCCAGCGACCGAGCCAGCGCAAGAGGAAGGTGAGGAAGAGGCCGAAGAGGAAGACGAGGGCGAGGAGGCCGGTGAAGACGAAGGCGAAGAGGAGTCTGAGGAGGAGGGTGAGGGCGTCCGCGCCCTCACCCTTGACTCAGTCGAGGTCAGCGATGCCGAGATCCTCGCCTACCTCGCCCAGTACCAGAACGACCCCGTAAAGGCGCTCCGCGCCGCCGCCGAGCTGCGCCGGGCCTTCGGGCGTCAGGGCACCGATCTGGCAGCGGTCCGCCAGCGCGTGCAGGAGCTGGAGTACCAGGCCGCGCAGGCGCGGGCGCTGTCGGCGGGCATGACGCCCATGACCCAGGAGCAGCACGAGTGGGCCGAGGGCGCAGCCAACTCGGGCAACCCCGGCGCCTACATCGAGCAGGCGATGGGCGCAGGCGAGTTCGGCCTCGCTCGGGCCGTCTGCACCTACTGGGCACGCGAGGATCCGTTCAACGCCGGACGCGCCGGGCAGTGGATCGACGCCGCCGAGCAGCAGGCATACCAGCCCCAGATCCCGGTCGAGGCCGACACCCGCGACATCTTGGACGCGCTCAAGGCGAAGGTTCCAGGCTTCGCCGAGTGGGAGCCGCAGATGGTCGCCGTGTTCAACAACCTCGGCCCCGAGCACCACCTCGTGCAGGAGGCACGCTCCAACAACATCGACACCTCGATGCGTGCCCTGCTCAACATCTTCGAGATCGCGCAGGCGTCGAGCGCCAGCGTGCAGGAGCAGAAGACCGAGATCAAGAAGCGTGCTCGGGCTGACGCTGCTGGCGCCAGGGCTGCTGCTGCGGTAACGTCAGGAGCTAACTCGCCCGGCTCTTCATCGGAGCCACCCCGGTCGCAGCAGATCATGCCGGGCCTCACGATGGAGCAACTGGACACCGAGTTCGCAGAAGCAAGCTAGGCCACCGGGCCTCCCTCTGGAGACACCCCGCAGCCGAAGCGACATAGGTCACTTCGTTTGCAAGGGAGGACAGCCGCATGGCTGGCACGATCGTCCAGGGCAACGTCCCGACCGAAGCACAGGTCGGCCCGTCTGCCGCGACATCGTTCGCGGGCGAGCGCGTCATCGACATGGACGAGAAGATCCGGGTGCTTCGCCCGGACGAGACTCAGTTCACGACGATGACCTCTCGCACCCCGACGAGGGTCGCCACCTCGGAGAAGGTCAACTGGCTGGAAGAGGAGGACTTCCCGAGGATCATCACCAACACCTCTGCCCAGCTCGTCGGCGATACGAGCTTCCCGCTGACGGCCGGGCAGGGCAAGATCGTGATGGGCAACGACATGGTCCGCAACATGCGGACCGGCGAGATGGCTCGCATCGTCTCGGTCGCCACCGACACGGTCACCGTGGCTCGCGGGATCGGCAACCTTCCCGCCGCCGCGATCAACGCAGGCGATGCGTGGCTGGTCACAGGTGACGCGCAGCCGCAGGGGTCGGACTTCCCGACGCCTCGCTACCTCGCTCGTGTGCTCGGGTTCAACTACACCCAGATCACGCGCACGACGTGGGGCTTCACCCGCACCGACACGCAGATCAACAAGTACGGGGGCAAGGAGCCTGCCAAGGAGGCCAAGCGCAAGGCACGCGAGCACAAGAAGAAGTGGGAAGCGATCGGCTTCTTCGGTGCCCGCTCCTTCGCCGCCGCCGTCCCGCCCGAGAACAACCCGCGTGGCACCGCTGGCGGTCTGGTCGAGTTCATCCAGACCAACAAGCTCGGTGCAGGCGGGACGCTCTCGCCGACGTTCTTCGACTCGTTCGTCGCAAGCTGCATGGCAGTCGGTGGAACCAACAAGGTGATCTTCGCCGCACCGGCAGCCGTCATGTGCATGTCGAACTGGAACAGGACCGGCATGGGCGCTCAGTGGGATCCGGGCGGCTTCGGCAACAGCCGGGACGTGTACGGCGTGCATGTCGACGCCTTCATCTCCGGTGCCTACGGCTACCAGATCCCCGTCGTCGTCAAGAAGGAGTGGTCGGAGTTCCCGGTGTCGGGCTACGGCGGCTACCTCTTCCTCGTCGACATGGACTACGTCGAGCGGCGCCCGCTGCAGGACGCCGACACGAAGCTGCTGACAGACCGCCAGCCCGCTGGCAAGGACTCGTACAACGCCGAATACATGACCGAGGCGACCTACGAGATCGCGCACGAGCGGACGCACGGACTGATCTACGGCATCACGGCTCCTCCGTGATCGGAGGCTGACTTGGGAGCCGTGGCCCGGCTGTCACGGCTCCCAACTCCGAAGGAGGAGCATGCGCTTCATCTCCAAGTACGCGAAGTACGCACTGCAGGTGCGTCCCCAGGTCGTCGAGGCATACGCGACCGGCGCGACCAAGATCATCCAGCCCCAGCTCGTCGCCGCCTTCTCGGTCGGCGCTGCGACCGGCGAAGAGCGGGCGCTCGCCCGCCAGGTGTTCGCCTTCAACGGCTTCTACCAGGAGGAAGACCTCGTCACGGTCGTCCCCCCCGACTACCGCATCAGCGCCTTCGACTCGCGGGTCGCTCAGGCCGAGAACGGCTGGAACGACGAGGAGCGCGAGTTGGTCGAGCAGACGCTCACCCGCGAGGCCGAGATGCTGCCGCAGGACCTCTACAGGATCGAGGCGCCTCGCGCCACGCCGCCGTGGCCCGCCTACGACGAGTTCAAGGGCACGCGCAACGCCCTGATCAAGAAGATCGAGGAGGACGGCTTCGGCTTCGATCTCGTGCTCGCCTACGAGTGCGAGAACCAGAACCGCCCCGAGATCGTCGCCGCTCTGGAGCAGGCAGCCGATCTGCAGAGCGAGGGCCTGATGGCCCGCGAGCAGATGCTGCCGATCGAGGAGGAGCTTGTCGGTTGAGCGCTGGCGGCGCTGGACGCCGCCCCTGCTGATCGAGGAGGTCGTCGACGAACAGTCGATCTGGCTGCCGGGCGGACGCCTGGTCGCTCAGCCTCGCTTCACCTGGCCCGCCGAGGTGATCGAGCGGATGCGGGCGGGCTATCAGTGCGTCAACTGCCTGGAGCCACAGGAGCACGCCTGGCCGCTGCGTTGCTCGCTCTGCGGCTACCCGATGCGGATCGAGCAGGCGAGCTACTTCGCTCGTGAGTTCGCGGGCGAGATCGTCCTCGGGCAGCGCGACTGGGACGAGGAGCTGGACGGCCTGGAAGAGCGTCGACGCAAGCAAGAGGAGGCTGAGCCATGAACCATCAGTGGATGGCCGCAGGTGGTGGTGGGGCGATCCTCGCCAACCTCTGGACCGGCGAGCCGATGACGGTCGCGCTTCTGGCGCCCGGCTTCGTGCCCAACTACGACACCCAGAAGGTCTGGGCCGACATCGCCGCCAGCGAGGTCGCAGCAGGCAGCGGCTACGCGGCGGGCGGCGTCCTGCTCGCGGGCAAGTCGGCGCCCTACGACGCGACCAACAACCTCTACAACCTGATCGCGGGCAACGTCACCTGGGGGCCAGCAGCCACCTTCAACGCCGCCTTCGCAGTCGTCTACGACAACAGCGGCACAAAGCCGCTCTGGAGCATGGTCGACTTCGGCGGGACGAAGTCCGTCGCCAACGGCCAGTTTGCGATCAACTGGGCCGCAGCCGGGCTGCTCTCCGTCGCTGCGATCTAGGCGATGGCCCACACCGATGCTGTAACCGGCATCGCCGTAACCGGCGAGACGATCACCGGCACCTGGTGGGCAGAACCGGCTGAGGCGACTCTCGACCTCGGCGCCTACGTGCCGGGCGTCTCGATCGTCTCTGGCAGTAGTACCGAGGTCGACCCACCGCAAGGCGAGCTGCAACTTGCCGCCTCACTGCCCACCGTGGTTGTGATCGAGAGCGTCACGATCGCGGCCCCGCAGGCAGCACTACAGCTCGCGGCCACCTCGCCGACGGGTCTGACGATCAGCTCGACGATGTTGCCGCCAGAGGCCCAACTGCACTTGCTTGCAGGCCCGACGACGATCACCTTCGTCGGCCAGGTCTGGCTGCACGAGTTCACCTGCATCGAGGACGACCTAGCGCCAGCGCCCGACCCGGTCGTCCTCGATCTTGTCCCATCGACCTGTCGCTAGGAGGACAGATGGCCGCACCGATCACCACGCCCAACGGGATGCAGTCGGGCACCGACTCGACCGAGCTGACCTACAGGCCCGGCTACAACCAGGTCTGGGAGCAGAACGGGACCGCCCGCACGGCGGGCTACATCGACGAGTCGATCAACTCCGACAGCTTCTTCACCTGGAAATACAACCGCTCCCAGGACAACAAGAACAACCACAACTACGGCCCATAAGGAGGGCGAATGTCAAGCGTTCAAGGAGAGAGGAAGCTGAGTCTGCCGACCGGCGACCCAGAGTCCGGCTACGCCTCGCACGACCGCAGCCCGGTCTTCGGCACGGGCACCGTGCCCGACGACGAGCAGGAGATTTACGACGCTCGCACCCAGGCCGACGAGGACGAGCGCAAGGCGGTCGAGGACTCAGAGCACGAGATCGCCACCCAGCGTGCGTCAGAGGCCGAGGCAGAGGAGGCAGCCGTCGAGGCCAAGATGGCGACCAAGAGCACGAAGGCCAGCACTTCCAGCACGTCGAGCAGCGGATCCTCCAGCGGCTCCTAACTGCTCCTCGGCCCGGCGTGGGGCTTGGAGAACGCCTCCTCCCGGCCCCGCGTCGAGGCGCATCTCAAGGAGGCGAACATGAGCAAGTGGTACGAGACTCCCTACAAGGGTGGGCCAATGATCGGCCTGCCCGGCTTCCCCAGGCCGCTCTATCCGCCTGACGCCGCCGCGAGCGGCAAGACGCCGTCGGTCAAGGGCAAGGACGTGCAGGCGTATAAGCGTGTCGTCTGGCGGCTCGGGCGCTGGCCCGGCCCGGCGTCGGGCTTCGACAACGCCTTCTCCAACAACTTCTCTCACGGCAAGGGCGGCAACGTCATCGACACCGGCATGGCCGGGATGCAGCGCCAGGCCAAGATCGACGACACCGGCTGGGTCGGGCAAAAGACCTTCAACTTCATGCGCAGCGTGCTCATCCCCGAGGGCTGCCCCGGCCCCGGCAAGCCGGGTGACTACGCGATGGACGCCTACGCCCAGAGCTTGCTCGTCGACGCCTGGGAGGAGTTCAAGGGCAAGGAGCCTGCGCCACCAGCTCCGACCGGCACGATCCGTGCGACCGCGCTCAAGCGAGCCACTGCCGAGGTGGGCACGAAGGAGTCGCCGCCCAACTCCAACCGGACCAAGTACGGCCAGTGGTACGGCATGGACGGCAGCCCCTGGTGCGCGATGTTCACGACCTGGGCCTACTGCCACGGCGCCGACGACCTCAAGATGACGAGCAAGTCGATGGTCAAGGGCAAGACCTACGCCTACTGCCCCTACATCGTCAGCGATGCCCGCGCAGGTCGCAACGGCCTCACGGTGACCTCCAACCCGATCGCGGGCGATCTCGTCGTCTACGACTGGGGCTACGACGGCACCTTCGACCACGTCGGCCTCTTCGACTCCTGGGTGCCAGGCTCGTCGACGACCTTCAACGCGGTCGAGGGCAACACCTCCCAGGGCAACGACTCCGACGGCGGGCAGGTCATGCGCCGCCAGCGCTCGACCACCGGCCAGTCGACCGTGTTCGTGAGGGTCGCCGAATGAGGGGCCAGACCACCCAGATGACCTTCCTGATCCTGCTCGGCGTGATCGCGCTCGCCGGGATCGTCGCGGGCTGCGTACTCGCCGCCACGGGCTACTCGTCGGCCGGGCCGTTCGCGATCGCCTCGGCTTGCGTCGGTGTGCTCGGCACGCTCGCCGTCGAGAACTACCGCGAGAACCATCCGAGCGAACCGGCCGAGTGATCGCGAACGTCCGCTTCGACATTGGCTGGGAGGCGCTGATCGCGATCGTCGTCCTGGTCTTCGCGCTGACCGTGCTCGGGATCGTCGCGCTCACCCGCGAGCTACGCGAGCACCACCTGCGCATCGGCTTCTTCGTCGAGCGCGGCGACGAACTGAGCGAGCCATACGAGGAGGAGAGGCATGAACCTGGGCCAGATGCGCGGGCAGGTCACTAGCTGGCTCGGCCTGCAGGACATCACGAGCTACGACGAGAACCAGCTCACCGAGGACAAGCTCTACCAGGGCACGCTCGACGTGCTCAGCCGCACCCGTTGCGTCGTGCGCTGCGTGCAGCTCAACGTCAGCGCAGACGTAGACGAGTACCTCCTCGACCAAAACATCATGGCGCTCGTCGACGTGAACGACGGCCTCTACCGCCGCTACCGGCGCGACCAGGCCGAGACGTTCGCCGAGCAAGGCACGACCCAGCCCGCCCAGTATTACGGCCCGGCCACGCCGATCCAGCCCAACGTCGGCTTCGTCCTCATCCGCTCCGACCTCCTGCGAGTCGTGCCCCCTCCGAGCGAGGACGGCAGCGTCCAGGTCTGGGGCGTGATGAAGCCGCAGCAGATGTCGCAGGACACCGACTCGCCCAGCGATGAGGCTTTCGGCGCGATCCCCGAGGAGTGGCACGACGCGATCGTCAGCTACGCGATGTGGAAGCTCGCCGACTACGCCGACGACGGCGCCACCCAGGGCGGCGAGTATTACCGTGTCCTCTACGAGGGCGAGGACGGGCGCGGCGGCAGGCTCGCCCAGATCCGCATCGGCGTCAACAAGCGCGGCACCGCTCGCGGGCCTCGCGCCCGTGTCCGGCTGAGGACGCCGAGCGCCTCCGGGGACTTCACCTAGTGGCTGCTCCCGTCTCGATCCTGCGCGGCGCTCGGGCGATGTCCCGCGACCAGGCCCGCGAGGTACTGCCGCCCGGCTACCTATGGGACGTGGTCGACTGGGTGCCGCAGATGATCGACTCGCTCCTCACAAGCAGGGGCGGTTGGATCTGGGGGTCGGCTGCGGGCGCCTCGGCCGACTTCAACTCGGGCATCCTCGCGCCCTACACGAGCGGTGAGCAGAACCTCGGCAACGCGGGCGGGACCCTGTACGGCATCAGCAATACGCCGCCCTATCCGCTGACCAACCGGGGGGCAGTTCCGGCGACTGTCAAGCAGAACCCCGTCATGCTCTTCGACCAGGTCGTGTGGCTCGACGGCGCAGGCGCCTCGACGCCGACCATCGTCGCGCCCAGCGGCGCACCCGCCCCGATCGCCGCCGCCAACGCTCCCAAGGCCACGCTCGGAACGATCTGGGGCGAGTACCTCGTCGTCGCCAACCAGCCCGGCCACGAGGACACCGTCTACTGGGCACCCCCCGACGACGCGACCCAGCCCTGGGACCCCAACGCCTTCTGGCGCACGACCGGCCAGGTCACGGGACTCGCCGGTCTGCGCACGATCATCCTCGTCTTTCACGCCTCCTCGATCGAGCGCCTGCGCGGCTCACGCCCACCGGCCGGGACCGACAAGGGCGACATGATCTTGGAGCCGCTCTTTCAGCAGGTCGGGACGACCGAGGCGAAGACGATCGCCTACTGGCAGGAGAACGTGCTCTTCGCCGACGAGCACGGCGTGCACATCACCGACGGCGCCGTCCTGCGCAACCTGATCCAGCAGGGGTCGATGGCGACCTACTGGCGCGGCCTCTACAACCACAAGACCTCGATCTCGGCGACGGTCTTCCTCGACTACTACGTCGTTTCGATCATCCGCGACGACGGCCTCACCGACTGTCTCGTCTGCGACCTCAACGCGAGGCAATGGTTCCGCTTCTCCAACATCGCCGCCGTCTCGATGTGGGCCTCGGGCGGCACCGTCGGGATGGAGCGCTTCTGGGGCGGCATCCAGGGCACCGACCGGCTCGCCCGCTTCTCCTCCTGCTTTTTCCCGATCGTGAGCAACACGCCCGCCCAGGATGCCAACGGCGTCAACGTGCTGCCCTATCTGGAGACGGGCTGGTACAGGCTTGCCCCCGAAGGTCGCAAGCGGATCAGGTTCGCCTATCTCTCCTACGACGCCCGCGTCAGCGCGGCGAGTCCTGACCCGCTGCAGCTCTCCTACATTCTCGGGCCAGCCGACACGAACTGGATGACCGCCGGGACGCTGCCGATCACGAGCGACTACAGCCGTTTCCGGCTGCCGGTTGGCAAGGCCCCCTACGGGATCGCCTTCCGTCTCCAGCAGCTCCAGCCGACCGACGTGACTCGTGTTAGCGATCTCGCCGTCGAGGTGCACCCGATCGACAGGGGTCGCGTATGAGCGAGTTCTCGCTCGGACTTGCCGACCCTCGCTCCGACAGCAGGCCGCTCAACGAGCAAGAGCAGGCGCTGATGCAACGCATGTTCAGCGACCCGCTCTCGATCCCGATGGAGTTCCGCACCTGGCTGGTCAACTGGCTTGAGATCAGCGACATCAAGCTGCCGATGAACGCGGTCATTGGACTGACCACCACGCTCGGCCTCGACCCTGGCATGTCAGGAGCGCTCGGGATGCTCTCGACCGGGAGCTGCATCCTCTTCGCAGGCACGACGCTGCCTACCGGCACGCTGCTCGCCGACGGGTCGCTCTACAACGTGAGCGCCTACCCGGAGCTGGCGAAGGTGCTCGGAGCCACGGGCAGCACGTTCAACGTCCCGAACATTCCCGCGCCCGTCGCCGGGACCAAGTGGGTGATCGTCACATGAGGGAGGTCAGATGCCAGTCCTAATGGGAGGCGGCGCCAACGCCTACAAGCCCATCGCGCCGATCGTCAAGCCCCCTCGGCAGGGAATCGGCTCTGCCATCGGCGGCGTTCCCGTCGGCACCGTCTCGCCATCGGCCTCGCTCGGCGGGGCGATCGGTGCGGCGCCCAAGCCCTCGACGGGCACGACGACCACGACGACGATCACGCCCAACCAGGTCTACGAGTCCGACATCTTGAACGACCCCGGCTCGGTCGCCGCCCTGGGGACGTTCAACGCTCAGACCAACCAGCTCGCCGCCGCTCGCGCCGACGCGATCCAGCGGGCGATCATCAGCTCGGGCTACACGCCCGACATGAGCGGCGGCACGCTCTCGGGCTACGCCGGGGACGTGACGCCCCAGACGCTCGCCTCTGCCGCCGCCAACCCGATGAGCCAGCAGGCGCAGCTCAACCTCCAGCTCCAGCAGGCCAACCAGAACCTGCCCTACGACCTGGCCGCAGGCGGCGCCGGACGCTCGGGCGCGGCAGCGATCGAGTCGGGCAACCTGCAGCGCCAGTACCAGACGAGCCAGTACCAGGGCATGCAAGACCTGCTCAACTCGATCTACGGCACCGTCGGCAACTACGCGACCAACTACAACATGGCCGTCAACAACCTCGACGCCGCTCGCGCCGCTGTCGCGCAACGGCTCGCGCAGACAGCCGGGTACTCGCAGTCGATCACGACCGACGACGGCAGCGGCGGCACCGACACGAGCGGCGGGATCCCTGGCTACGGCGTCCCCAGCGGCCAGACCGTCTACGGCAACTACGCCGGGTCCCCCGCCTACATGACCTCACCGAGCACTCAGGCAGCCGTCCAGCGAGCGATCAACGCTGTCGGCTCCAAGCCCCCGGCCAACATCTACCAGACGATCCGCAACATGAGGATGGGATGAGATGGCGCTCGTAGCGACCGACGCTGCAGCCAAGCCAGCGATGGTCAGGGTCGGAAGCGCGGTCGGCACGGGCGGCGCTGGACTGGGCGGCGCAGGCGGACTCGGTGGCTCGGTCATGGGTGGCCTGCCTGGCACGACCCAGCCCGGCATGACCGGCTACATCTCCAACGCCTACGGCACCCCCGACTTCACCGCGCTCGTCCAGCCGCAGTGGAACGTCGCCACGCCCTACGACGCGATGATCCAGCAGGCGAAGGGCTACCTCTACACGCCCCAGCAGCTTCGCGGCATCGCAGGCCAGCAGACCAACGCCCAGACCAACGCCCAGCTCGGCGCGATCAACGCCTCCTACGCGCAGCAGCTCGCCTACCTGGGAGCGATGCAGAACCGCAGCGCGGGTCTTGCGCAGGCACTTGGCGACTTCGGCCCTGGCTACGCCTCGGCCGTCCAGAACATCTACGACAACGCCGCGCAGACGATGGCCGCTGTCGGTCCCGGTGTCGTCGCTCAGGGCCAGCAGCAGATGCAGGGCAACCTCGACGCCGCCAAGGCAGCCGTCGCCGCCAAGACGGGTGGGCAGGGGCAGGTCACGACCTACAACCCGACCGACATCGCCAACACCCTCTCGACGACCGGCGTGCAGATGCCCGGCAACGCGCTCGCGCTCTCCGGTGCCAACGCTGCCCAGCTCTCGCTCTGGGGCGCGAACGCCGACAAGGCGCAGATGCAGAACATCGTCGACTACTACAACCAGCAGCAGACCCAGGCCCTGCAGCAGCGCACCGCTGACCGCGCCCAGATCATCGCCCAGCGGCCCGAAATCTTCCAGAACGCCCTGGAGGCTCAGCGCCAGGACAACTACCAGACCCAGAACCGGATCGACAACCTCGTCGGCCAGGCGACCAACTACGTGATCCAGCGCAACCAGATCAGGATGCAGCAGGCTCAGAACCTGACCGAGTGGGGCCTCGCGCAGATGACGGCCACCCACATCAGCCCGTGGACGCACCAGCCGGTCGGCGGCTACGTCTGGGCGCCCGGCTCGCACAAGACCGTCGCCGTCCCCTACACGGCAGTCACCCAGGCCCAGCACTGGCAGGACCAAAACACCTACTGGCAGGGCCGGATCCAGTCCTACAACCAGAACTACAACCTGCAGCAGCGCAAGCTCAACATGCAGGCCGCGACGGCGAACAACCCCGGCAAGTTCGACAAGAACATGAGCACTGCCGTCGGCTACATCAGCGACAGCTTCGGGCGCCCGATCATGCGGAGCAAGGACGGGCAGCCGCAGCCGTACAAGTCGCCGACGGCGTCGGCCAAGCCGATGTCCTCGCTCGACCAGCTCAAGATTCAGGGCACGCTCGGCAACGTCGCCGAGTCGTTCAAGAACGGCGCCCACGACCCGAAGACCGGCGTCCAGACTCAGGCGCCGATCGACATCATGTCCGCGATCCAGAAGATGTCGGCGCTCGGGTACTTCACAAACCCGCAGATCCGCAACTGGGCCTTCAACGCGCTGGGATCGGCCTACGGCTACACCGTGCCGCAGGTCCAGCAGATCGCCTCGGGGGTCGACCCGGCCACCGGAGGCGCCTACGGCGCAGGCCCGACCGGCTCGGCGACCGGCTACGGCCCCTACCAGACGACGACGACCCCGGCAGGGGCGGGCGCAGGGAGCAGCGGCAACATCAGCCAGCCGATCCACAAGGCGATCACGAGCACGATCCCGAACGCGATCGGTCAGCAGGCCGGTGACATCGCCAGCAGGATCTGGAAGGGCTGGCAGGGCATCGGGCTGTGAGCAGTCTCGGATTCAGCGTCGGCGGCAGCGGCTCGACCGGCTTCACGATCGGAGGCGGGGGAGGGTCGAGCGTCGTCGGCCCGGCCGTCAAGAAGGGGCCGAGCTTCTTCGGCCAGCTCGCGCACGATGTCGTCGCCGTCCCCGAGCACCTGCTCTCGGACGTGGGCAACGCGGCGGTCAACTTCTTCCCCGGCATGTACGACCTCGGCAAGACGGCGCTGCTCAAGCCGCAGGATCTGCCCAAGTACGCCTCGGCCGTCGTCAAGCAGTACGAGGACTACTACGGCCACGACGTGCTCAACCACATCTACCAGCACCCCCTGCAGCCTCTGCTTGACGGCCTCACACTCGTCTCGGGCGGGCTTGGCGCTGCGGCCAAGGTCGGCGAGATCGGCGACATCGCCTCGCTCGCCCGGCTCGGCGAGCGGGCCTCGCTGATCACGCGCTCGCCCGAGGCGATCAGGACCGGGATCGGGCCGACGATCGAGCGGCTCAGCTCCGACAAGCCGATCGTCAAGCTGCGCCAGCTCGCCACCCAGCGCGTCCGCCAGTCGCTCGACGAGTTCGCCCGCTCGCGCAGCCGCACCGGGCAGTTCGGCCCGATCGGGCAACTGGAGACGCGGGCCTACGGCAAGGCGCTCGGGCACCAGGCGATCCAACAGGCCCTCGCCGACGCCCACCCGATCAGGCCCTACGAGAAGGCGTGGAGGAAGCTGAGCACGAACGAGAAGATTGCGCTCTCGGCCCGCTCGATGGACATTCACCCGACCAACCTCAAGGAGTTCTGGCAGGGGACGAAAAACGGCGAGGAGCTGACGCCCGAGGTGCAGGCGCTGATGCTCAAGCCGAGCGAGAAGATGCTCGCTGCAGAGGGCCAGGCCCGCATGCTCTCCGACACGGGCGCCGAGTACCTCAAGCGTCAGGGATCGCTGAGCGTCGAGTCCGAGCTGGACCGGCCCGGCCGCTTCAAGGATCAGGTCGCCGCCTTCCTCGGGCACCCGATCGAGGACATTCACGGCGACCCCTACTACCTGCCGCACACGACCGAGTCGACCTTCCGGCGTGGCTCGCACCCGATGGATCAGGTCGGCGGCGGCAAGGCCGAGCCGAGGCTGCCCGGCTCCACCAAGCGCAACCTCGGGACGCTCTTCTCACAGGGCAAGCTCGACCTCGCCAACGACGTGCTCGGCCCCGAGTTCCTGCGCCGGGTCAAGTGGCTCAAGTTCTGGGGCATCCACCAGGGCCTCAAGAACGGCGCCGTGCGCATGACCTGGGACGAGCTGCACGCGATGCACCCGAGCGGCATGGCCCCGGCGGGCTACGACTTCCTGCGCACGAGCACGGTCGTCCACGACTCCGACCGTGTGCGCGTCCTCCTGCGCAAGGCCGAGCAGACCAACCGGCGCCGCCCCAACTTCGACAACGCCCAGCGCGTGCAGGACCTGGAGCGCGAGCTGCACCTCTACCAGAGCGGCGTCAAGGCCGATCGCGCCAAGATCGGCAAGCAGCGGCTGCCGTTCTCGATCCGAGGCGAGGGCACGCACCCGATGCGCGGCTACGCCGACATGATCCGCGATCCCGAGGATCTGCACGACTCCGCGCTCAGCGAGGGCTTCACGACCAAGGACATCGCCCACGCCGCCACCGACGAGGCAGGCCGCTACTTCCTCGTGCCCAAGGCGATGAGCAAGGCGGCGACCGGCGAGTTCACCCGGATGAGCACGCCGCTCTACTGGATGACCCGCTACCCGCTCAAGTTCTGGCGCTCGCTCCTGCTCGGCGCTCGGCCCGCCTTCCTCGTCAACAACCTGGTCGGCAACGGCCTCATGTATGGGATGAAGATCGGCGGCAAGGGCGCGATCCGCGACCTGCTGATGGCGATGCGCGAGAGCGGCGTGCCCGACCAGACGCTGCACAAGCTCATCGACGACCACTCGACGCCTGCCGACATGCGCGAGGCGCTGCACGCCGAGCTGGCGACGACGCCTCACGGCCTGACCGAGGCCCGGCCCGAGGCCAACATCGCCCGCCGCGAAGGGCCGATCCCGGTCACCGGCTCGCGACTCGCCACGCCCTACACGCCCGACTTCTACCGCCAGTTCTTCCCCGAGCAGATGTCGGGGACGATGGGCCTCACCCAGTCGCCCTCGACTGAGGGCCTCCTGCGCGGCGCCACGAGCAAGGCCGGGCAGGGCTTTCAGAAGGCGACGGGTGCGCTCCCGTCCTTCACGAGCAAGGTCGCCGAGGAGGGCTTCCGCCGAGGGCTGATCCGCAACTTCATCCGCAACAGCCCCGAGTTCAAGGCCACCTACCGGCAGATGCCTGCCGATACGCGCACCTTCACGAGCGCCGCTCGCAAGCTCCTGACCGGCCAGGGCGGGGCCGAGTACCAGCGGCTGATCAGCGAGCAGGTCGACCGCTCGCTCGGCAACTACACCCACCTCAACCCGATCGAGCGCAACGTGATGCGCAACATCTTCCCCTTCTACGCCTGGTACAGGGCGATCCTCTCGACCACGATCCATCTCGGCCTCGACAACCCCCTCCGCGCCCAGTTCCTCTACCGCCTGGGAGCGATCGGCGCCGAGACGGCAGCCAGACAGGCAGGCGTGCTTCCGCTCCCGAGCTACCTCCAGGGCGCGATCCCGCTCGGCGCGGGACCCGGCGGCACGCAGCGCATCTTCGCCACCCAGTCGATCAACCCGTGGGGCACGCTGCAGCAGCTCGGGCGCGGCACGACGACTGACCTCTCCTCGCTCGGCCTCAACCCGTTCATCCAGGGAGCGCTCGACTCGTTCAAGAAGCTCTCCTCGGCGCCGGGCGGCACGACCAAGGCCGTCACCCTGCAGGCGCTTGTCACCACCATGCTCAGCTCGACGATCAAGGGCCTGCCGCCGATGAGCCTGATCGAGCCTGCAGGCAAGTCGAAGCTCTACCCGAACCGCAACCTCGGCACGGCGCTGGAGGCGTGGGCCGGTGCGCCGATCAAGGAGGTCAACCCCGTGATCGCAGCTCAGTACGCGGCGGCAGGGCAGTAGCGTGGCGCCCAACGACAAGCCCCTGCCGAGGGGGATGACGCCGCTGCCGACCACGGGCGTCGGCTGGAACAGCCGGACGCTCCAAGACTGGCTCATCTTCGGCGGCGGGCAGACCAAGGGCAAGGGTCGCGCCTCGGTCGAGGGCAGTGACCCCCGCAACGAGGCATCCGAGCCAGAGCTGGTCGGCTTCGACGAGCACGACATGCCGATCTTCAAGGAGGGCAAGCAGATCGGGGCGCCAGTGGTCGTCACCGGGCACACGGGCGAGCCGGGCGACACCTCGCTGATCCACATTCCCGAGCTGGAGGGCCACGGCTCCGACGAGCCAGCCGACGAGCCGCTCAAGGGCGGCACGACCAAGCCGATCAGCGCCGACGAGCTGGTGGCCCTGATCGAGGGCATCTACGGGACCAAGGGCGCGATCCGCAACCAGACGGCCGACCCGTTCGGCGCCGCGCTCGGGCTGCACATCACGACGCCCCTTCCGACTCCAGGCCCGCTCGGGCACGTCACGACGCCCGGCCCGATGCCCGTGAGCGGGCACTCGACGCCCGTCTCGATCGGCCTACCAGGAGGGATGATGATCGACGTTCCGACCTCTGGCCTGCCGGGCGGACTCGGCGCCCGCCGAGGAACGACGTTCACGCCTGTCCAGATCGGTCAGCTTCTTCTGCACGCAGCGGTCGCACACGCGACGACTCAGGGCCTCGGGAGCTTGAAGGCGTAATGGCTGTCCCGACCCTCCCCGGCTGGCAGGACCAGATCCTGCAGGGCGTCGGCGCCCCGAGCACGCCGCAGAACATGCAGCTTATGAACGCCTGGGCGCAGGCCGAAGGCGGCGGCGCGAGCAACAACCCCTTCAACACGACCCAGATGGCGCCGGGTGCCACGGCCTACAACTCGGCGGGCGTGCGCAACTTCACTACGCCGCAGCAGGGCATCCAGGCGACGATCGACACGCTCCAGAACGGCTACTACCCCGACATTCTCAGCTCGCTGCGCAGCGGCGGCTCGGCGATGGCGACCGCGCAGGCGATCGCTAACTCGCCCTGGGGCACCGGCCGGGGCGTGCTCAACGTGCTCGGCGGCTCGCAAGGCTCAGCAGCCCCTTCCCCAAGCCCAACGATGTCGCCGAGCACCTCCTCGCTCCCAC
>Ga0126371_10001229_pt1 | contig 21571 bp, 48 predicted proteins | sample PanSoiMetaPlot_4_FD_110145 | JGI IMG/M metagenome (GOLD analysis project Ga0126371, IMG submission 110145) | Tropical forest soil microbial communities from Panama - MetaG Plot_4 | ecosystem: Environmental > Terrestrial > Soil > Tropical forest > Bulk soil | place: Panama | collected 2016-02-17 | reverse complement strand
CGGTTGTCTAGATGGTGCTGGTACAGGTTCTGCTCCTGCTTGGTGAGTCTCATCTCGCTGGTAGCGTTGTCGAGGTTAGAGTCAGCCTCCTCGTTGCCTAGCGCCACGCGGGGCCCGTTCGGATAGAGCGCGTCGGCTGCTGATGGTCGGTCATCCGGCATTAGGCTGCCATATGCTCCTCGTCAAATGGGTTGTATTCGTGGGAGACCATGTCCTCGTTCATGCGGTGTTCGCCACCGGCGTAGGCGTGTGCGGCGAGGGGATATGCGAACGTCAGCGCCAAGGCATCAGCCCGGTCAGGGCTCTCAACCCCTCGCCGCATCATGTCTTCCTTGCTTTCCAGCAAGATCTCGTTTCTGTTGTTGAATGTGTAGGTGGGACCGATCAGTTGGGCTCTAAGTTCGGGATCGTTAGGGATTGATCCTCCTTTGATCCACGCCCGCATAGCGCCCCACATGGCAGCCCGCTTATTGGCGTACTTCTCGCCCTCGTTGCCGGTGATGTAGCCACCGACATCGTCTTTCCCACCGAATTGGACTTCCCAACAATGCAAGGCCATATGACGAACGTTATCAACAACGCCGCCGCCAATACCGCCGCCATCAATAAATATTCCGTCAGTCCTATAGGCGTGATACGCATCGTTGATCTTGCTCGCTAGCTCGACTGTATTAATTCCCCTAAAAAACTGCCAAGGGATTGACCGGGCATCACGCCCCTTTCTAAAAGCAATGACAGATTCATTGCTTCCATATCTAGCCACGTCGCATCCAAGGGATAAGGGATCTGTTCCAGACGTAGTCGCATCTCGTTGCATTGCTGCTTCGACATCAGCTGCGGAGATGAATTCCATCTCGCCATGTCTCGGGAATTCGCCCTTGACTCGAATTCGGCAAAAGTCACTATCGTCCCCATAGGCTTCTATCCATCGGTTGATTTGGTCTTTATTAGTGATGCTAACGGTTCGACTATCCAGTTGTATGGTATGCCACCATTTAGCAAATCGCCCGCCTGCAAAGCATTCTTTAAATCGTCCGGTGTTTCGAGTAGGATTACCAAATGCCAGCCAGATAATCTCAGTCTCACTATCTGTAAGGGCTCCTTCGGCGACTTCCCAGATAGCATCGGGGATGGCACTGGCTTCGTCCATGATTAGAAGGAGGCGACGGCCCTTGTTGTGCATCCCAGCGAACGCTTCAGTGTTCTTCTCGCTCCACGGCACCTGATCAATGCGCCATGTGCGTTCGCGCGCGGGGTCCCGCGACATGATGGCCGTCGCCGTAAGCACAAAATGCTCACGGGCTATGAATAGGTTGAACCACTTACCGAGTTCAGCCCATGTCTTGGTTTTTAGCTGGGTCTCAGTGTTGGCCGTCACGACCCCGCGTGTATCGGGGGCGGTGGACAGCGACCACAGGATGCACCACGCAACGAGGGCGCTTTTCCCAACTCCGTGACCTGTGGCCGCTGCCTCTTGGATGGCCTGAGTAGGAGTGAGGAGCCCGAGCTTTATCCGTTCCAATAGCCCAAGCTGCCACGGCTCCGGACCACTGAACCGCTCAAGCGATGAGCCTTCCTCGCCCCAAGGGAACGCACCCATTACGAAGGCTATGGGGTCCTTGTGGCAAGCTGCCAGCCACGCGAGCAGATCGGCGTTCACCCGGGCTCCTCCTAGAGCACGCCGCAGGGAGCGTGCCTAGATGGTTAACCTTGAGGCTCTAGCGTGGCCTAGAACCTACGCTTGAATTCAGCCGGTGCGGGACTGTCGGGCAGTGACTTATGCTCCACCACCCGCACCGGTGTTGAGGGCACGGCTCTGCCCTCAATGGTTTTACCAGAGCGCGCTATTGCCCGCTCCAGTCTGTCTCCCATCTCGTAGTGGACGTTGGTGGACGTAGTATGTTTACCGTACCCCGTACGATCGGCCGCGTCCCGGGCGATCTTAAGGAGTGTAGTGAGAGGCAATAGCTCTCCTTGGTCGTCGGATTCATCCAGATGGTCAGCGATCTGTAGCTCTGCGCGCTGTCGGTTGCTGACGAGGATCTTTGTGTATTCGTCGTCATACTGGCTCCGGATGGCGTTGATGTTCTCCTCGTAGCCCGCAATGATCCCCTTGAACGCCGGGTTGGTCTTGAGCGTCCAGATGCGCTGATGGCTGTAGCCGGAGGCCTCGCAGATCTCGTTATCGCTGAAGCCCATCGCTATCATCCGGGCGACCATATGATGCGCAGCCCGGAACTTCTCTATGCGGGTCTTGCGCCGGGGCTCCAATAGCTTGCCCATATCATCGTTGGTCACCTTGCGAATCTCTAGGATCTTAGGCGGCTTGCCGATCTTGCCTCGTGGCAGCGCCATCAGAACCTCCTCACAAAGTCAGAAGGCGCCAACCGGGGCGCCTTTGGCTTGTTCAGCGTTAACACGAACCCGTTGACCTTTATGTCTATCGGCGTCGTGATCTTCGGCGTTGGCATCCGGATGTTGTAGCGAGGCCGGTGCTTGTGGATTAACTCGGTTTCTAGGTCCGTCAAGACCTCCACATCGCATGGAACCACCTTTACATCATCGAAGACCATCGCGTGCTTAGCCAGCCACTTCGGCAGGGTTCTGCCCTTACCGCGGCGTGAGCTAGCGCTGACGTGTGAGTAAAGCCTGCTCAGTGGTCTCTTGGATTGACCAACGTAGACCACCTTCCCTGCCTGCAATAGCATATAGACGCAGGGCCGGAGCAACCAGCCCGCGTCTAGCGTCACATCCATTAGGGCAAAGCCCCTTTCTTACCTTACCCAGCCATTATACCACAAAACGTTTCGAAAATCAAGTAAAAAATAAAATCTACTCTGCTCCGCACCATTAGACATCTTTTGCGTTCACGCCCAGCATTATATATCTAATGATTTTCCACATCGCGTATTGTGAGACCCTCTGGCCCCGCGACGGGCGCCGCCTTTTGCCCCCCGCCCCCCGTCGAGCCTGTCTGGGTAGAGGTACTGACCGGTCGGTAACATGCCAGCGCGCTGCTAGCACTCAACATCGAGCGCTGCTAACACCATGCCCTCGGTTGCCCTCGGTCCCCTGGTGTCTTACTTGCCTTGGCCCTGCCCGGTGACCTATTCCACACACACACACACATACATCACAGGAGTAGGGCTCCGGGAGGGCTGGAGGCAAGCAAACACCAGTTGCACCTAAGGCTATCGAGGTATCCCGGTAGGGGATGCAAGAACCATGCCAGCGCGCCGTGAACGAATCGGGAACAACTGCGGCATTGTGTCGCAGATTTTCAACCCTGAGTTGGTTCTAATTCGCCCGGTTGTGCTGTAGGGTTGTGACACTGGCCGACAGGGAGCGCAGGGCTCCCGGGCCAACCAAGAGGAGAGCCAGATGGCTATTGATCTCAACACGATGTCACAGGCTGACTTGATTGCGCTTGTCCTGAAGCAGCAAGCCGCTATGGCCAGCAAAACCAAGCTGTCCATGAAAGTCTCGGACAAGGGTGCGGTCAGCGTCTACGGTCTGGGCAGGTTCCCGGTCACGCTCTACGCCTCGCAATGGGCACGGCTGCTTGGCACGGCTGACGCGATCCGGGCATTCATCGATGCCAACCAGTCAGTTCTCGCAACCAAGGAGTAGCACGCTACCTCATTGCTGGTCTGGGAATGGAGGGAGGGCAGCGATGTCCTCCCTTTCCCTTTGTGCTTTGCGAACAAAACGTGAACAGCCTGCCGGGCATAGTGTGCGCTGCAACATGCCAATGCTGCGCTGCAACGCGAGCCCGTTCTCGGTTTGTTCAAAAACGCCCAAAAATGCCCGCTGGTGCGTTCCCGCGATGCGGCCGCTAGGGTGATGGCGCCCCGGTCCGCAAAACGCGCCCACGGCCGTTTCTGGCCCGCTGAGCGGCATCCGGCGCGCGGTCGAGCACCCGGCTGGCGCAGCGCAGCGGATCGCGCATCGGCATAGGCAGCGCAGGCATACGACAGTGGGCGCAGCCCGTTCCTGCTACCTGATTACGCCAGCCTATGGCCTACCGGCTATGCTTTACACATACCAAGGGCAGAGGGCTGCAAAATAGCGGAAAATAATCCTTGACAACGCAGCCTAGACATGGTATACTAGTAGGGTAGGATCGAGTTAGTTAGGACCGACCAAACATCATGGTTACCACATACAGGCCAAAGCCTGGCTGGTCCCGGCTGCGGCGTAGCAAGAACAGGGTCCGGGTCAACCCTGACCATTACCAGCCATTGAGTATGGTAGATACCGACGTATGGATAGAGCTAGGCACTGGCCAAGCCGTAAACAAGCCTGTCCATGACAGCACCAGCGTAGACCAATGGATCGAGGATAACTGGAATGACAAGGATTAACCAACAGCTAGTGTGGCTTGGCATCATAGCCATTGGCATACTAGGCTTGTTCATGTGGATAGTCTGGACCTAGTCTCATCATTGACCACCGGATAGATACGTGAGGCACGAGGTAGATCAGCAATCTGGGAGGCTTTATCTAGGGGGTGCGACATCGTGTCGCATTTAGTCAGCGAATCGCGGTATAATAGTGGGGTCAGTGGAATAGTCCACTGACTGAGGAGACTGCAAACACCATGATTACATCATCACCAACAGTCGAGAAGCTACTCGATACCTTAGACGTTGAGCTTGGTGCAGAGATCGAGCCCATTGTCCAGCGTATCGAAGCCAAGCTGCCTACAACCCAGCATCACTATGGCGACTACATGGCCGTGCTGGCCTCGCTGACCTCTGGTCACAATGACAAGCCAATGCTTCAGCTGGTTGGCTTGTTAATGGTTCGTCACGGCGCCAATGCCAATGGCGTTCTCTGGGCTCTTAAGCATATAGGAGCCATGTGATGTGCAAAGCATGTAACCTCGCCCAAGAGATGGCTGACCTAGCGTCAGCCAAGGGCTACAACAGCGATATGCTGGTCAAGGCATGTGTGCGTATCACAGCCGCAGCCATCTCAGCCAACAGCAAAGGCAGCGATGTCCAAGCAGCAGTCTTCATTGAGTTTATCTCAGAGAAGCTGACTGACATGGTCGCTGCTATGATGCAAGGTGCCCAAGAGGACATCGACCGGGCTACCAATCAAGCCAACGACATGCTTGACAAGGTAGTCAACGCTAATCGGAGGCTGCACTAATGCCTGCCTACGGAGTTGTCCTGTTCAGGGTACGCACTGGCGAGCAGTCACTCGTGGGCTTCATGTCCAAGTATGGCTGGTCTCACCTAACCCTTGAGCACCGAACATACGCTCAGGCTGAAGTCTTAGCCAAACGTATGCTCACCAATAACATCTGGTGTGCGTATGGTGTCGTTCCATTGCCATATGCGGGGGAGTACCCGTGATGTGGAAGCTCCTTGACCTGACCATCCTGACAATAACAGCCGCGAGCTTCTTCCTTGTAGCTGGAGTTGTTATCCCCAGCTTTAATCTAGGCGTAGTCAGTGGCCCAGTGCTCGTCTTTACCCTGCTAATGCTGGGCGCACTGATATGCTACGCTGTGATGGGAGACTGACATGCCCAACGACGCCATCAATAGACAGAGTCCCGCGTCCTATCGTTGGCGTCGGACTTGGTTCAGGCTGCGGAAAGATATGAACAATATCCGGTACGCAGTCTGGATCAAGCCTAAGATGTATATCAAGTTCATGGACGGTGAATATCAAGGCGTGCCTGAATTGCATGGCAGAGCGTTGTTAGACAACCGTAAGAACGCTCTGCCATGCACATTGGCACAGGCAATGTGGATGAGACTGTGGGATGCTACGCTAAGAGGAGCAAGCAATGGCAAAGCGTAAGCGTTACGTCGTGGACCTGTCAGCGATAGCAGATGAGGTCTATGCCAACATCCTAATGCTGGGTGTAGCCAGCATAGAGCGCAGGAAAGCCCTATGGTTCTGGGCTATGAAAGGAGACTGCAATGAGCAAGTACAACACAGAAGGTTTGGATCTCAGCAAATCCACGCCCATGACTGCAATGCTTGATTACTTTGGCAAGGGCAAAGGCCCGACTGCCTTCATGGAGGAGATCAAGGCATTGACCCCTGAGGACAAGGCATACTTTGCCGTGGCCTTGAGGGAGGTAGGTTACAAGCTGCCTTAACTGCGTGTAACCAATAGGAGGAACCATACACGCGACTAGGGCTGGGTGATGCTCCTCCACTCAGCCCTAGGGTGTGTGGTTCATAGAACTACACCTTGGACTGTTAGGCAAAGCTATGCGGATAGCCATTCCTTAGCGAAGCTGTGACCCGACATAGACAGCGCTACCAGCCATGATTCAACGCTAGCAAAAGGAGATAGGCACCATGCCTGTCGTTCAAGTACCGATAGTCAAAGCGAAGACTACCCTGCCGGTGGACACAGACGCCATCCCGCCGGAAGTCTACGCCGAGGCTGTGCAGCTTGGTCTCAAGGTTCTTGCCAATCGTGGCACGTCCAAGATTACCAAGAGCAACTACCCCGACCCTGAGGAGCTTAAGATGGCTGCCCTTGAGGCCGGACAGAAGCAGATCGAGGCCATTAACGCTGGCACGATCAAATTTAGTGGCTCTGCGAAGGCCACTAAAGTCTCTGGCAAGGTTATGGTTGAGGCACGCAGGATCGCTAAGGCTCAGGTGAAAGCCGCTATGCGTGACGCTGGTCTCAAGGTCACCTTGTATAAGGCAGCGCAGATCACCGCGCTGGCCAATGACCTCATTGCTGAGGACGAGTCCATCATCGCCCAAGCTGAGGCCAATCTGGCAGAACAGGCCAAAGCCGCTGAGGCTGTCAAGTCCAAGATCGACCTGAGCAAGCTCAAGACCGATCCGGGCTTGGTTGCCAAGGCTGCCAAGGCCAAATCCGATGCGACTGCTACCGCATCTGCTACCCAAGCTGGCCGGGTGATGGCCCGGCAGCGTGGGCAAGGTCAACGGCCTAACGCTTAAGCAGGGATAGGCCAAAGCTGTGAGCAATGTGAACGGAAAACAAGGCCATTCTTGAGCTAGCTACCGTAGTCACAGGATCACATCTGTCGATGGGGATAGGGCGCCACAGCCCTATCCCTCCCCTTTCAACCCCATTAGGAGTCACATCAAATGGATAGTGGACACACGGGCTTCCAGGTAGCTCCCACGCCAATGCCGACGGAGGCAGAGATGACTACAATCAAGTCAATCTTTCAGCGTTCTCTTGACTCGATTGTAGGCGTTGCCACGCTTAGCCGGGAGGTTGCGGAGCTTAAGGCAGAGTATGCCAGCCGCGTCGCCAACCTCGAAGCCCAGCTTGCAGAGATGAAAAGGCAACTCGATGCTCTCTCGGAGACCAATCGTTATCTCAGTGAGCAGCTTACGCTCGCCAGACAAGAGCGTGACCACAACAAGAGCGAACTGGTTGCTACTCAGGATGCTCTTAAGCAAGCGCAAGACCGCATCGCTTCGCTGGTCGCAGACAACGCCAGCAAGGACGAAACGATCAGCCACATGACGAATGAGCTTGCTCATGTCCGTCAGGAGAGCGAGGCTCGGCTTGTCCGGGCAGTCAATGCCGAGGCCAAGGTCGAGGAACTCAGCGAGAGGCTTGAGGAAGCCATCGACTGGGTCAAGGACATCGACCGGATTGTCCATCCGCCTAAGGCAGAGCCAGAGCCTGTCGAGACAGAGCCAGAGGTCGAGCCGGTTGAGGCTCCGCAATTCGGGGTATCGGGCGGTGTTGGAGGGCCGTCCACTGGCCCTACGGAGCCCGCCCATTCGCCGGCTGAGGTTTACCAGTACACGCCTCCAGCCCCGGCACCGGAACGCACCAGCGAGGCTCCTAGCGAGCCGGAGCGCAAAACGGGAACAGACGGCGGATTTGACCCGTACAAGTGGTAACCAGCAAGCTGCAAGGGGCTAGGGTAACACCTAGCCCTTTCTTTTTGCCTAAAGAGGAGACTGCAACATGCAAACGAGCCCAAACTGGTCAAAGCACTACACGGCCAAGGACTTCACAAAGGAGTTTGGGGAGTTCAAAGGCCCGGGCTTCTACCTTGGCAAGTACGACACTGTGCTAGTCACCGCCAACACACCTAGACTTGGCATAGTTAGCAACTGGAAGAAGAAGCAGCCAAAGGATACGATCTACAGAGTGGACGTGTATAACACTCCCTTCGAGAACACTCTGTTCGCCATCATTGCTTTGGCTCCTGTAAGGGAGGACAAGCGATGAAAGGCTATACGCTGTATCTACTCCACATAGAACCCCGCTACAAGCACGCTGGGCACTATCTGGGCATAACCCGTAATGGCCGCTCGGTCTACGATCGTTGGCAAGAGCACCACGCAGCCAATGGCAGCGGAGCCAAGCTGACTACCGCTGCCCGCAAGGCAGGCTGTGAGCTTATCATCGCTAGAGTATGGCATAACGCTGAGTTTGGTCAAGAGCGTAAGCTCAAGGGCCGCAGCCTTAAGCCACTCTGCCCTGTGTGCAATGGAGGGCAGCCCCATGCATAAGGGTGCACTAGCAACAGAGGTTAGGCGCATAGCTAGAATGCGGATCAGGAAAGCCATGCGGAAGGAGGGTCTTAGGATAACTGACTTCTCTGCAATGCACATCACAAGAGCAGCTGAGATGCTTGCAAACGAAGACAAGTCAATCCTTAGCCAAGCTAAGCGCAACCTAAAGCGATGGGGAGTTCTATGAGAGAGCGCATCTATCGCTGGCTGTGGCTATGCTGGCACAGCAGGCTGCGTCGAGTGTTCGACAGCCTAACGCCAACTGAGTACGGCTATCTGGGGGAGCTACGGCTCCCCTATGCCAAATACGTCCTCGAAGGCAGGCCATGGTGGCATATGTGTTGCAATGGCGACGCTGGAGGCTGGCGGACTAGCGTCTGCGATCACCTTGAGCACACATGGCGCAGGCTGGAAGCGGACAGGGAGGGCAGCGAATGATCGACTATATCTATCACCCATGCTTCTACGATAGGGCAGCATATCACCCTAGGATTGCTGCCCTCATAGAGCCTTGGGGCTGGGAGCTATACAGCTACGTTGTTATGCCACAGCCACGAGAGCAGGGCGATTGGCAGCCAGACTACAAGCTCGTGGAGAAGCCACGCTAAGCCATCAGACATCCAATCCACTCACAAGGGCCGGGTAACTCCGGCCCTTTTGCTTTCTACCGAGGGCATCCCGAGGCTCTGCATAGGTGAGTAGATTTTTCTTTTTACTTGACTTTTTCCTAAAAGTGTGGTATAATGGTAATTACAAAATCGGAGACTGCCCAATGACCAAAGTCACCGTCAAGCGGGTACTCAGCCGCGATCAGATGCGTAAGCTGACAGTGCGGGCATACAACCTGCGGTACAGCAGCATAGTCACGCCTGCGGAGAAGAAAGAAGAACGCGCTACCCATGCCAAAGCTAAAACACCCCAAGTCAAAGGTTAAGCCACACATGCCCAAGTCTAAAGACTGGCGCAGACTAGAAAAAGCTATGGTCGAAGTTCTCTTGAGCGAAGGCTATGCCCTCGACGATAACGCAAGGACCGGCGACAAGTTCATCGCAGGACGCAAAGGCAAACAGGCCGGGATCGAATTGAACATAACGGCGTTTGCGCAGGCTTTGGCGGACCTGATCCAATTAAAGGAGACTGACCAATGACAGAAGTGCTCCCCGAGTTCAGGCCCCCTTGGGCTATCACCCTATGGGTCAGCGATCGGCATATCTTCGCGGAGGTTCCCGTCAAGGCTGGCGGGCCTCCATACATCGCCAAGTATCCGCTGACCACCATTGGTCTGTCGACCGCGCTGAACGTACTCAAGTTCGTCCATGACCAGTACGGCCATATGCTCTATGAGCCGCCAGCGTTCAAGGTCGCTCGCAAGACCAAGCTCACCGCCAAGCCAAAGGTCCAGCTGACCGCTGAGCAGTCCGAACGCATCGCCAACATCCTCAAGAAGAAAGGTCTAATCAATGAATGAGCGCGCCGAGGCCGTCGGCAGGATACAGATGCTCAGCACGATCCAACAGTGGATGCGTGAGCATGGCTTCGAGCCTCCAGCAGAGTTCAAGCTCGACAACATGCTCTACGCAATTCACATCCAGTCCTACAAGGCTGGGTTTAACCAATCAGAGGAACTACGACGTGAGCAACTCATGGCTGATCGCCCACAAAGTACGGGGTGAACCTGCGTTCGACGTTGCAGAGCGCATGGAGTGCCCAGAGTGTGGAGGCAAGGATGAGAACTGCGAAGGCTGCCAAGGCGAAGGCTACTGGTGGATCATTCCCACAAGTGGCCATCGAGCGTATCCGTGGTGGTCCAAAGAGTTCCACAAGTGTGCCTTCGAAGGCTTTATGTCCGAAGTGCCCGACATGCCTCACGATGCCCGCGACCATTACGCAGTGGTTGAAGCTAAAGAGCCTAAGTTTAACACAAGGCCGCTTCTGCGTATGCTCGGTCTTGGCCGATCCAAAGACTTCACTCGGAGGTTCTAATGGCAATCCCGATGGTAGCCCCTGCGGGCTTTACCTACATTGCAACGATTGACTCGCCGGTAGGCTGGAAGATCACATGGTTCGCTGGCGACGGGGTGACCATTGTCCAGACCGATCCCATCGTGGGCTGGCTGCACTGGAAGGACACGAACAACCTCTTTCGTGTCAGCCCGCTTGCCTACAACGCACCAGTAATCCCCGAACAACAAACCCAGACCTACGCGCTGGTTGCGCCTGATGGCTCTGTGGTCACACCGTGATGCTATGCAAGAAGGTACAGTCAAGCGCCGTAAATTGCAGTATTGTAATAGTCGCTGCTTTGCCTCTGTTGCCACTCATGACGCGCGAGTGGTGGCGCTTAGCGGTGCTTGCATTAAGTATCATATACCATACTTCCTTTCGGCATCAGTGCCCGGGCAACTACATCGCTGGCTTGAAAAACAGCAGACCCGTAAGCCTCGCGTACGTTGTGCTCTACACAGCTGGGTTTGCAACGATCTTGTACTCATACCTGATACCGTTCGATCTGCTAGCAGTCTACGTGTTGGCACAATTAGTTTGTTACTTATTGACCGGAAACACAATTCCGGGAGTTCTCACGGGAGAGAAGACATATGACCCTAAGCGAAGCGCAGGCTGACGCCTACAAGCAACTCAGGATTGGTGATATGCGCAGCGCGGTGCTCATCATGTGCCGCTGGGCCAACGATCCTTTGATAACAGAGCTTGGCCTCCAAGTCCTGTGGACCGGCGACGAGACGGTTATTAGAGACTTCATTAGGGACTTTATGGATGAATGATTGGTTTGTCGATTGGACGCTATTCATCTCGTTCGTGATAGCAATAGCGTGGGTGATCGGCAACCCGTTAGTGATCATTATAGGCTACTACCTTAGAGATCGGAGCCACGACGATGAATGAGTTCAAACGCTACAAGCGCAAAGGCTTTGCTGAGGCAATACGTTGGGTGCCAAGTCTAATCATGGATGGCATCAGCGTCAATGCAGAAGACAAGGCTGCCGGTTCACCCAAATGGGGCGACATGATCTTCCGCAACCCTGACAACCACGGCGACAAATGGCTAGTAGCCAAAGCCTTCTTCGAGAAGAACTACGATGTCACTCCCGATGAATGAATACGACGCTCCCACGTTCTTTATCGTGGTAACCGCAACAGTGTTGCTGTTCATCAGCTTACTGGAGGCTTTCTTTGTCGATACCAACTAAGGTCGAGCGCTATACTTCGCTGATGGAACATCTGCGTCTAGCGCAGGAAGACGCAGCCATGCTCATGCACCTGAACAGTACCGAAGGCGATGGCCCCGGCATGGTCATTGGCAAAGGCTGGTTCCATGTCAGCGAAGGTCTAAAGAGAATGCAGGAACTCGTTATGCATATAGCAACAGGAAAGGCCACACTACAATGAGTTGGAAGTTAATCCAACGCTCACTAGCAAGGGCACGGCTACTGCCACGGTATCGCGTGCCATTCCCCGACCTATCAACGCCGCCAAGCCCCTGCACATGCGGCTTTGGTCCAACGCCACATTGGACAGAAAGGACAAGTTATGAAGTTCCAAGTCGTTCTGACAGTCGACGAGAAGCAGCTGGGTCCTCTGCTAGCCCTGCTACCGAAGGGCACAGCGCACGAGATCAGCAAGCTCGTCGAACGTGAGGCCAGAGGCGATGGCAAGTTCCCCTCAGGTGACACCATCGCTGCCAAAGTTCTCAAGCTCTTTGCCAGCGGCCCAATATCCCTAAGCCATGCGAAGAAGTCCCTTCACCACAAGCCCAACGCCGTTAGCTCTGCCTTCTACTCGCTGCGCAACCGCGGCCTGATCAGGCTGCAAGCCAACGGCCTCTACGCGAGGGTCAAATGAGCACTGAGATCGCTGGAGTTTACCTATTCCACAACGGAATGATGATGGTGTTCGGCAAGAACGGTCGGCAGATGCCTGAGCTTCAGGGGCCGTACCAAGAGACTATCGAGAAGCTGCTGAAGATGAAGTACGAGGGACCCATCGCTGTCGGCAGCTGGAGGCCCGGCCGATGAGAACCCTCAAGATCTACGAGACTTACTCATTCCGGGAAAAGGACCCGATCATAGATGAGGCTAGGACGGCGTGGAAGGACTCGGGACACAAACTTAGCTACGTTACTCGGGTTGCAGGACTCTCGCTTACCACCCCTACCGGATGGTTCCACGGAAAGACCAGAAGTCCCCAGACTGCGGCTGTTAGCGCGTTCATGGGTGCCTTGGGTTATGAGAGGCGTTGGGTCCACAGTCACCGTGCAGTTGCCCGGGCGAAGAAAGCGGAAGGAAAGCTAAATGGAAAAGCCAAAGCTAAGTGACATCGACGAGAACCTGCGCGCAAAGCGCAGGATGTATGAGGAAGCTATGCGCAAGCGTATAGAGGAAGGCAACGAGCCCATCTACGAGTTGGTCGAGATGTTGCAGGGCTCTGGCTTTGTCCTGCTTGGAGGCAAAGACGACATGCTTCAGAAGCTACACCAGAAGGACACCATGATCCGGGCTCAGCGCGATCATATCAAGACACTCGAAGAATACATAGAGAAGGTACTCAGCGATGCTAATAAAAGGTGAGGTAACCTTCACGGAGGATCAGATCAAGGACGCCCTCCTTGAGTACATATCAATCCACACAGACATAGTCTTGGACGAAGAGCCGCCAATGCTTCGTCACAAGGTAGTCTTTGCACAGGACGGCGACGAGTTTATAGCCAGAGTATCTATACAGGGCAAAGTGGAGGCATCAGACGAATGAGTGACCGCAAACCAACCGAGGAGCAATGCCACATCCTCGATCTGGTCCGTACGATCGACGACCACATCCAGATACGCTCCTACGCAGGGACCGGCAAGACATCGACCGCGGAGATGATCGCAGAGATATGCCCGCAGATGCTCTACATCGTCTTCAACAAGCGCAACCAGCTAGAGGCGGTCGAGCGGCTGCCTACTACCACCGACTGCGTCACATGGAATGGCTTCGGCCACGGCATATGGGGCAAGGTCGTTGGTGTCCGGCTGGCCGTTGATAGCAAGAAGAACGCTGACATCCTCCGAACCTTCATTCGGGAGATGACTGACAGGGACCAGTCAGACGCTTGGAACATATGGACCATCGTCCTTGACTGCTTAGCCAAGGCCAAAGCCCTCGGCTATGTGCCCAAAGGCGTTCTCGAAGACACAGCCAAGCCACTGATCGGTGCAGAAGCGTTCTTCGCCCATCCTAGCCTAGAGGAGCCTCCAGATGAGTTCGGACGAGGGATTGTTGATGAAGTTCTCACTAGAAGCATCAAGGCTGCCTACGCAGGATCAATCGACTTTGACGATCAAATATACATGCCCGCTGTGTTCGGGGGTGCATTCCCGCACTACCCCTTCGTCACTCTTGACGAGCAGCAGGACCAGAACTCAGTTAATTATGCCATGCTACGCCGCCTCATCCGGGGAGATAGCCGTCTATTTGGAGTTGGAGATCAATGCCAGAATATCTATGGTTTCCGGGGGGCCCTCCCCAACGGAATGGATGAGGCAGTTAAGGAATACTCCATGCGAGAGTGCGAACTCACCGTTAGCTTTAGATGCCCCTCCGAAGTCGTGAAGGCAGCGCGATGGCGAGTTCCTAACTTCAAGTGGTTTAGACAAGGAGGCCACGTTGAAACGCTCAAAGACCTGGACCCACGGGCTATACCTGACCATTCGGCTATCATCTGCCGGAATAACGCTCCGTTGTTCCGGACCGGGCTTAAACTTCTCGCGGAGGGTCGCTCAATCACCATCGCAGGTAGCGACATTGGCCCTAAAGTGCTTGGAATTATGCGCAAGCTTGGGAATGACGATACCAAGCGAGACGTACTCATGGGCCGGATCGAAGACTGGCGTTCTGAAAGGCTTGATCGAGGAAGCCGAACAGCCAACGACCTCGCTGACTGCATGGCCGTCTTCGCTCACCGTGGACGCACGCTCTCCCAAGCCTTGGCGTATGCCCAAAGCCTCTTCAAACAAGAAGGAACCCTCAAGCTCTTGACCGGCCACAAGTCAAAGGGCTTGGAGTACGACAAAGTCTTTCTACTAGACACATTCCTGCTCCGAGACGATGAGCAAGACCAGAACCTGAGGTATGTCATGCAGACACGCAGTTCTGACCAACTCTTTGAGATCGACTCAGACAGGATCAAATGGAGCGAACCAGAATGACGCTATCGACCTCACCCTTGGCGTACGAAGACTGCCGCCAAGCAATGGACGCAGCATTGGATGACCCTGTGGGGGTTAGACTGGCTGTGCCTGATCTGGACGCCGCGTATAATCTACGATTGCGGCTCAATCAGGCCCGCCGCCTTAACCGTGACGATAACAAGAAGCTCTATGAGCCAGACCACCCAATGCACGGCCGGAGCATGTATGACCGGCTAGTATTCAAGATCAAGCAGCTGAACGGCCAACGGTTCCTGTATCTGGAACAGACCTTGGCCATTGCTCCGAAGATCGAGCCGCTCAGCGGCGTCAAGGAGGAGGCCAAGCCAGCGAAGCCTGAGCCGCTCACGTTGCAGGTTACCAAAGACCCGCTAGGCAAGACCCATATTGAGTTCAAGCGGAGGTTCTAATGGACGCCTACACCGAACTATGGGAGCAGGCAGCGGAAGCCGTTCAGAAAGCCCCTCCCGGAGAATGCCACGGTATCAAGATCAAGACCGACAACCCGCGCGAGCTAACGCGCAAGCTCTACGCATCGCGCAAGGAGACCGGCATTGGAGAGGGCTTCCGCATCGTCCAAGTCGATGACGAGGGCTGGATATGGATTGTGAAAGAGACCGTGAGTGTATTAGACATCCAATGAAAAACTCGCATAGCAGGGAATTTGTGAGATGGAGGCCTTCGACTTTCCAGTCCGTAAGGTCGCCGTAAATCTTTACGAGTCCGACTGCCGGGCGCTAGAGCGTATGCTCGGCCGTGGCTGGACTGGCAAGGTGCGGGACCTAGTACATCAATACGTTCGTGAACAACGCCGCAGGGCAATGGAGAATGGAGATGCCGACTAACAACGTGGAACGCGCGTTGCAAATACACTACACCGACCCAGAAGAACTAAAGAACGAAGACTACGACTTCCTAATCCTTGAGATCCGCAAGATGCGTGGGCAGGGGGCACCCAAGAAGCCTCAAGCTGAGGCCGCGCCCATGCCTACGCTGGAGGAGCTAGGCATAGCCAAGCCCAAGCCTGTGGTTGAATTCAAGAGGAGGTTCTAGCCTCATGGTATACGAAGCAGAAGCTACGGACGTTGGGCCGCAATCCCCGTTCTACCCCGGCACCAATATCCAATGGGCGTGGGATGCCACTAGTCTTGGCTGGCTGAAGCGCTGCCCAAGGCTGTACTACTACAACATGATTTGTGGCTACCGCTCTAAGCGCGAGTCGGTCCACCTGAAGTTCGGCATAGAGGTACACAGTAGCCTTGAGCAGTACCACTCGCTGCGTGCCCGCGGGATAGACCACGAAGAAGCGGTGTTCTTGGTAGTCAAGGACCTAATGATCCGCACATGGGGCTGGGATCCGGATGAGACTGAGCGTGCAGGCAAGTACAAGAACCGGCGCAGCTTGGTCCGCACTGTGGTGGACTACCTAGACCACTACTACAACAACGGTCAGGAAGACCCAGCGAAGACATGGATAGACCAAGACGGCAACGCTGCGGTCGAGCAGAACTTCCAGTGGGATCTTGACTGGGGCCCCGAGTGCTCGGTTGAGAAGGACGAAGACGGCGACGATGTCTACAAGCAGGTCTATGTCCTGTGCGGCCACCTTGATCGGGTGGTCACATTCAACGACGAGCTATTCATCGACGACTACAAGACCACCACCATGACCCCGGGCGAGTATTACTGGAGACAGTTCGAGCCCAACAACCAGATGACCATGTACTCTGCCGCTGGCAAGATGGTTCTGCGAGCCCCTATCAAGGGCGTCATCATCGACGCCATCCAAGTCATGATCGACGAGACCCGGCCTGTCCGCCGGATCACCTACAGGACCGACGGCCAGATCGACGAGTGGATCGAGGGCCTGAAGAAGTGGTTCGCACTCGCTGAATGGTACGCTGAACAGGAAGACTACCCAATGAATGACACAGCCTGCGACGGCTGCGATTACCAGAACGTATGCAACAAGGACCCTGACGTGAGGGAAGCCTTCCTAAAGAGGGACTTCGTGAAAGGAGAACAGTGGAACCCCCTCGTTCCGCGCACCTAATGACCAACATCCTCAACCATCAGAGTAATGACTATGTCAAACTCCTCCTACTCGGAGATGCGAAAAGCGGTAAGACTGGTTCTCTTGTTAGCTTGGTCAGAGCTGGTTATCTTCTGCGTATTCTTGACATGGATAACCTACTCGACATACTCAAATTCTTGGTCGCTGAACAGTGTCCTGAACGAGCTAACAATGTTGAATTCAGGACGCTGCGGGATAAGTACAAGGCAACTCCCAATGGGCCAGTCATCGACGGTCAGCCTAAGGCCTTCATCACTGCCACCAGAATGATCGACAACTGGAGCTACAACGATGGCACGATGGAGATTAATCTCGGTAAGCCCGCTGAATGGGGACCAGATTGTATCCTTGTTATCGATTCTCTCAGTCGACTCTGTGATGCTGCCTTCGACTGGCGAGAACCGCTTACTCCTAGAGGTAAATCTGGCGACTATGACCAGCGGGCGACTTACGGTGATGCTCAGGACGCCGTTGAAAAGCTCCTCGCGTACATCACGTCGGCCTACTTCGAGACCAACGTCATCGTAATGTGCCACGGTCTATACATGGACCTGCCTGATGGCACGCGCAAGATCTTCCCTCAGGGGGTGGGGCAGAAGCTATCACCTAAGATCCCCCAGTACTTCCCGACCTATATCCGTTACAAGAACCTAGGAGGTAAGCGCACAATCCAGACTGTAAGTGACGGCGTGATCGACTTGGCCAACCCAAGGCCATCGGTCATGGATAAGTTCTACCCCGTTGAGACTGGCCTAGCAGATGTCTTCGCAGTCCTACGGGACCCACCAGCAGCGCAACCTAAACTAAGGAGAGTTTAATGGCTGTAATGCCACGACGTACGACTCAGCTATCCGGCGTGCCTTCTAAGCCTAGCTTGGAAGACATGATGAACATGTCATCCGACCAGTTGCCCCGGCCTAAGGCACTGCCCATCGGCTGGTACATGTTTATCATCCGCGAGCTTCCTCGACACGACAAGTCGACGCAGAAGCAGACGGAGTTCTACGAGTTCACCTGCTATCCGATCGAGGCAATGAAGCACGTTGACGAAGACGCCTTGGCCGAGGCTGGTGGACTTGAGGAGAAGTCCATTCGCCTAACCTTCTACAAGTCTGAGAAGGCTATGTATAGGTTCACGGAGTTCGCCGAAGCGCTCGGCTTTAAGAACGCCACCGAGTTGGTCAATGGCTGTGTAGGTACGCAGTTCATTGCCCATGTCACGCACTCGCTATCGCAGGACAGCAAGAGGCACTACGCGAACATTGACGATAGGACTGCTCTGCCCCCAGATGCCAGTCTGGACGAAGTCTAAGAACAGCACGGCAAGTACTCCCACAGCGTAAGTGCCGTGCCTAGGGGTCGGGTAGATCTTGCAGTCTCAACCCGACCCCGCCCTTTCTCTAAGAGGAGACCTTCATGTCAATGGAACCAGACGCCTACTACAAAGAGAACAACCGTGAGAAGCCACTCATGGCACAGGCTCAGACCATCAACCAAGAACTGGGCCGACAGATCAGGCGCCTTAGTGACTTCCGTGATCGCATCCTAGGTAAGCCCCGCGCTGACGTGGATAAGGTCGTGGAGATGACCCATCAAGGCCTGCCTGCCATCTTCAGTAACTCTAGCATCAAGCTCTCTGAGCTAGCGCAGCTGATCGACGAGATGGAGAAGTTGTTTTGAAAGCGATCCTAATCGTTGGCGAGGCCTACGGCGAGAACGAGGATAAGATCAAGGCCCCCTTCGTTGGCTCCTCGGGAGTAGAACTCCTGAGGATGCTCAGCGAAGCCGGTATAGTTAAATGGACCGACAAGCATAGCTCCCTCATGTCCATGTACTGGCGGACCGGCAAGCCCGGCTACGTCAACGAGGCATGGGAGCTTTGCCCACAGGTCCAGCGCACCAACGTGTTCATGCTTCGACCGCCCGGCAACAAGATCGAAGCGCTGTGTGGTCCAAGGGAGCTAGGCATCCGTGGGTATCCGCCGCTGGGTAAGTCGGCTTACGTCCGCCGTGAGTTTATCAGTGAACTGGAAAGGCTTGGCGAGGAGATCAGTGATCTTGACCCTAATCTTATACTCTGCCTTGGGGCTACTGCTCTTTGGGCACTTTCTGGCAACGCACAAATTGGGAAGTACCGGGGCGTTACTCGTCTTAGCACTTTTACTGCTTTGGACTATAAGCTTCTACCTACTTATCATCCTGCTAACATCCTCAGACAATGGGAGAACAGACCAATAGTTCTGGTGGACCTGATGAAGGCCCGCCGCGAAGCAGAGTTCCCTGAGGTCCGCAGACCTGAGCGTGAGATATGGGTTGAACCATCACTAGGAGACATCGATGACTTCGACAAAAAATACATACAACGGGCAAAAGGACTTAGCGTGGATATCGAGACCAATGGAGAACTTATCACGTGCATTGGCTTCGCTCCCTCGGCATCGCTTGCTCTCGTTGTACCGTTCTATGACGGAAGAAGAAAAGATAAAAGTTACTGGCCTAGCGTTCAGGCTGAGCGAGGAGCTTGGCAGCTTGTACGAAGTATTCTTGAACGCGGGAAGCCGCCGAAGGTCTTCCAGAACGGACTCTACGACATCTCGTTCCTCAAGCGAACCATGAACATCAACGTGGCTGGCGCTGAGCATGACACTATGCTGCTACACCACGCGTTGCAACCTGAGAGCCTGAAGGCACTCGGCCATCTAGGCTCTCTCTACACGGATGAAGGATCATGGAAAGCAGAACACAGCTTCAAAACCATTAAGAGGGACCAATGATGCCTGAGTATTATCATGATGGTGAGAACTGGGTTAAAGAGTGCTCAAGGTGTAGAACTATATACATTGGGGCTAAGACGCAAGAGAAAGCTGAGAGGGTACTTTTCAGATTCTTTTCTCCAGGCAGTGATCCCGACGGCTTTTATGGGTACTGCCGCAAGTGCGGTAACCTTAGGTATCGAATAAACAAAGCCAGAAAGCTTGGCCTTGCCGATCCACAGGAGTTGCTGACAAGGCAGGAAGGTCTGTGTGCTATCTGCCAAGTTAGCATAACTATGCATTCAGGCTCTGACCTTCCCCGCGCAGAGCTTGATCACGATCATAATACCGGACTGACCAGAGGAATGCTATGCAGCCGCTGCAACAAACGGTTGGCAGCGCTGGACGACAGTGAGTGGCTGACCAAAGCCCTGAACTACCTGAGGAGACATGATGCGAATAATCAAGACCCACAAGCTGGAGCCCCGCTCGCTGGATCGAATGTCGAAGGATTGGATCTATAATGGACTCGACGCCTGCGTCACCAGAGAACTGCTCGACGTTCTTGTACCACAGTTGGACAATTACACGCGCGCGACGTATCGTTTCTCACGGGACTTGCAGGGTCCTGCGCTTGAGATGCGTCTGCGTGGCGTGCGGGTTGACATGCCACGGAGAAGTGAGGTTATCAACGAGTGCGCTGGGGTCCTCGATAAGCTGGAGTGTGGACTTGAGAGACTTGTGTCCGAAGGGGTCGGGCTCCGGGACTTCAACTGGCGCAGCAACCCGGACCGGCAAAGGCTCTTCTACGAAGTCCTTCGGATACCCACCATTCGACGTAGAGGCAGACCTACCACGGACATCAGCGCGGTGGAGAAAATCCGGGACGACTACCTAATCGCCCGGCAGATCTGTCAGCACATGCTTGCCATCGGCACGATGGCTAAGAAGATCTCTGTCCTTCAGACTGGAGTGGACCCCGATGATCGGATTAGGACCAGCTACAACATTGCTGGCACTAGCACTGGTAGGTTTAGCAGTAGCTTTAGTGAGTTTGGTACTGGTGGTAACCTTCAGAACATCGAAGAAGCCCTCCGATCCATCTTCATCGCAGACAAAGGAATGAAGCTAGCCAAGTTCGACGCTAAGTCAGGAGAGTCATATGTCGTCGGCGCCCTTGAGTGGAACCTATTTGGAGACGGTAAGTATCTCGATGCGTGTGAGACAGGAGACCCGCACACTGCGACTGCCCGACTCTGTTGGCCCGAACTCCCTTGGACTGGTGAGCTTCAACGTGATAGAGCTATCGCCGACGGAGACTTCTATCGAGGTCACTCTTACCGAGACACTAGCAAGAAGCTTGGCCACGGCTCTAACTATCGTGGCAAGCCAGCTACGTTATCGCGAGAGACCGCTATCCCCGAGCCCATTGTAGAGGAGTTCCAAGATGTCTACTTCCCCACCTTCCCAGCCCACCAACTCTGGCACGCCTCAGTCGAGGATCGTCTACGAAAAGATGGCTTCATCGTCAGCCTATCTGAGCGCAAGAGATGGTTCTTTGGTCGTCGTAATGAAGATGCAACAATCAGGGAAGCAATCGCATATGATCCTCAATGCAGCCTTGCCGACTTCGTCAATAAGGGAATGCTTCAAGTCTGGCTCAGGGGCATCGTTCAACTGTACATGCATGATCACGATGCTCTCACCGTCCAGTATCCCGAGGAGAAAGAAGACGAAGTCATCCCCCAAATCTTCAAGCTACTGGAGTGCAGAGTTAGACTCAATAATAAAAGAACTCTCTTAATACCATACGACTGCGTTGTGGGGTGGAACAGAGGGAAAGAGAAGAACGACAACCCGAATGGACTTCGGGACTACACACCGGGAGACAAAGGTAGGAAGCGTGTGTAATGGCAAAGCTCAATGGGGCCACACCAAGGAAGAACAAGTCTTGGATTGATGCCTTTGTCGACAGCACTGAGAACACCGAGTCACCAACGATCTACCGCAGATGGGCAGGCATATCAGCTGTGGCATCGGTGCTGG
>Ga0126371_10001228_pt1 | contig 21572 bp, 16 predicted proteins | sample PanSoiMetaPlot_4_FD_110145 | JGI IMG/M metagenome (GOLD analysis project Ga0126371, IMG submission 110145) | Tropical forest soil microbial communities from Panama - MetaG Plot_4 | ecosystem: Environmental > Terrestrial > Soil > Tropical forest > Bulk soil | place: Panama | collected 2016-02-17 | reverse complement strand
GATGCTGGAAAGCTCCGGCGCCGTACCGGTTGTCATCAAGTCGCTGATCTTCCCAACGAGCACGGCGCTCGGGCAGGAGTGGAAGAAGGAGACGGCGGAGGCGGCGACCTGAGAGATTCGTCATGCCCGGGCTTGTCCCGGCCATCCACGTCTTTATTGCATCGCCTTGCCGCAAAACGTGGATGGCCGGGACAAGCCCGGCCATGACGGGGTTGTGGCGCATGGCCACTGATGTCTCCCGAACTCGTCTTCCTCGTCTCGCTCGCCATCAAGATGGCCGTGTCGGCGCTGTTCGTCGTCGTCGCGGTCTATTCGGCCGAGCGTGCCGGGCCGGTGGTCGGCGCCATGGTGGCGACGCTGCCGGTGTCGGCGGGGCCGACCTACATCTTCCTCTCGCTCGACCACGACGCGGCCTTCATCGCGAAGGGCGCGCTTGCGAGCTTCGTGATGAATGCCGCCACCTGCGTCCTGGCGCTGGTCTATGCGCTGCTCGCGCAACGCCGCGGGATGCTTCTGAGCGTCGCGTCCGCGCTCGCGGCCTGGCTCGGGCTCGCCTTCGTGGCGAGCTTGGTCGCATGGACGACGGTGACGGCCTGCCTGTTCAATGTCGTGGTCCTCGCCGGCTGCCTCGCCATCGGCGACCGACTGCGCCACGTGCGCATGCCGCTGGTCGGACGGCGCTGGTACGACATCCCGCTGCGCGCCGGCATGGTCGCGACGCTGGTTGCGATCGTGGTGACGCTCAGCGCCCACGTCGGCCCGACCGTCACCGGCATCCTCGCGGTCTTTCCCATCGTCATGACCAGCCTGATGCTGATCCTGCATCCGCGCATCGGTGGACGCGCGACGGCGGCGGTGTTCGCGAACAGCATGCTCGGGCTCGTCGGCTTCTCGCTGAGCTGCCTCACCGCGCACCTCACGATCGTGCCGCTGGGCAAGGCCGCAGGCCTCGCGCTCGCGCTCGCGGTCTCGATCGGCTGCAATCTCGTGTTCTGGTGGATGCGGCGCGGGAAGCGGATCCCCGCGCCTACTCCTTCTTCTTCGCCGCCGCGAGCTTGAGCGCGTAGAGCGCTTCCAGCGCCTCGCGCGGCGACAGGTCGTCCGGATTGAGGGCGGCCAGTGCCTCGATCACCGCATCGCTGGCGTCATCGCGCCGCGCGGGCGGCGGCGCCGCCCGCGGCACTGCCGCGAACAGCGGCAGGTCGTCGACGAGCTTGCGCGCCGGCGAGGTGCGGTCCTCGGCTTCGAGCTCGGCGAGCACGACCTTGGCGCGCTCGATCACCGGCGTGGGCAGGCCGGCGAGCTTGGCGACCTGGATGCCGTAGGAGCGATCGGCGGCGCCGGCCACCACTTCGTGCAGGAAGACGACGTCGCCATGCCACTCGCGCACCCGCACCGTCGCGTTGTGCAGGCGCGTGAGCTTCGCGGCGAGCGCGGTCAGCTCATGGAAGTGGGTCGCGAACAGTGCGCGGCAGCGATTGGTCTCGTGCAGGTGCTCGATCGCGGCCCAGGCGATCGAGAGGCCATCGAAGGTCGCGGTGCCGCGGCCGATCTCGTCGAGGATCACCAGCGAGCGTGGGCCCGCCTGGTTGAGGATGGCGGCGGTCTCGACCATCTCGACCATGAAGGTCGAGCGACCGCGGGCGAGGTCGTCGGCGGCGCCGACGCGGGAGAACAGTCGGTCGACGACGCCGATGCGCGCGCGCTTCGCCGGCACGAAGCTGCCCATCTGGGCAAGCACCGCGATCAACGCATTCTGGCGCAGATAGGTCGACTTGCCGGCCATGTTGGGACCGGTGACCACGTAGATGCGGCCGGCGTTCCCGGCTTCCGGCGGCGACAGATGGCAATCGTTGGCGACGAACGGGCCGTCGATCGCCTGCTCGACCACCGGATGGCGCCCGCCTTCGACGCAAAAATCGATGCCGGCGACGATCTCGGGCCGCACGTAGTCGCGCTCGGCTGCGAGCGTCGCCAAGCCCGCCGCGACGTCGATCGCGGCGAGCGCCTGCGCGGCGCCCTTGATGGTCTCCGCCGCGGCGATCACCTGCTCGGCCAGCCGCTCGAAGATCGCAAGCTCGAGCCCGAGCGCGCGGTCGGCCGCATTGGCGATCTTCGCCTCGAGATCGGCGAGCTCCGTGGTCGTGAACCTCACCTGGCCCGCGAGCGTCTGGCGATGGATGAAGGTCTTGTTGAGAGGCTCCTTGAGGAGCTTGTCGCCGTGCTGCGCGGTTACTTCCACGAAGTAACCCAGCACGTTGTTGTGCCGGATCTTCAGCGCGCGCGCCTGCGTGTCCTCGGCATAGCGCGCCTGCAGCGCCGCGACGACGCGGCGAGATTCGTCGCGCAGCGCTCGCGTCTCGTCAAGCGGACCGTCATGACCCGTGCGCACGAAGCCGCCGTCGCGCTTGAAGGCGGGCAGCTCGTCGGCGAGTGCTGCGGCAAGCTCGGCCGCGAGCGCCGGGTCAGGCGCGCGCAACGCGGCCGCCGCCTGCGTGATCTCGGCGGGCGCAGGCGCAAGCTCTCCGAGGCGCGCTGCGAGCGCGGCCGCGGCATCGAGCCCATCGCGGATCGCCGCGAGGTCGCGCGGGCCGCCGCGGCCGACCACGAGCCGCGCGAGCGCGCGGGCAAGATCGGGCGCGGCCGCAAGGCTGGCGCGCACGTCGGCGCGCAGGGCAGGATCGGCGACGAGCGCCGCGACCGCATCGAGGCGGGCTTCGATCGCGGGCGCATCGGTCAACGGCGCCGCGAGCCGCTGCGCCAGGAGGCGCGAGCCGGCCGCGCTCACGGTGCGATCGATCGCGGCGGCGAGCGAGCCGCGCCGCTCGCCGGAAAGCGTGCGCATCAGCTCGAGATTGGCGCGGGTCGCTGCGTCGATCGCGAGCGTCGCGCCCTGCGCCTCGCGCACCGGCGGCGACAGCGGCGGACGCTTGCCGATCTGGGTGCGCTCCACATAGGTCACGCAGGCCGCGGCCGCCGTGAGCTCGAGCCGCGAGAACGTGCCGAACGCATCGGTGGTCGCGACCGCGAAGTAGGCGGCGAGCCGCCGCTCGGCGGTCGCGCCGTCGAACACGTCGCGCGTGAGCGGCGTCACGGCCGGCAGCGCGCGCAGCGCCGGCGCCATGTCGGCATCGCCGTAGAGCACGTCCGACACGATGATCTCGCCCGGCTCGAGGCGCGCGAGTTCGGCCGCAAGGCCGACGCGGTCACATTCCGTCAGGCGGAACTCGCCGGTCGAGATGTCGAGGAAGGCGAGGGCGAAGCGGCCTTCTTCCGTCGGCGACGACGTGCGGGCGCGCACGATCGCGGCGAGATAGTTGTTGCGCCTCGCATCGAGCAGCGTGTCCTCGGTGAGCGTGCCGGGCGTGACCAGGCGCACGACGTCGCGCCGCACCACGCTCTTGCCGCCGCGCTTCTTCGCCTCGGCCGGATCCTCGGTCTGCTCGCAGACCGCCACGCGATGGCCGAGCGCGATCAGCCGGTGCAGGTACTCGTCGGCGCGCTCGACCGGCACGCCGCACATCGGGATGTCCTGGCCGAGATGCTTGCCGCGCTTGGTGAGCACGATGCCGAGCGCGCGGCTCGCGATCTCGGCGTCTTGGAAGAACATCTCGTAGAAGTCGCCCATCCGGTAGAACAAGAGGCAGTCCGGATTGGCCGCTTTGATCTCGACGTATTGCTCCATCATCGGCGTCACACGCCCGGCATCGGGCGCAGCCACGCTCGGCGCTTCCGCGGGCGCCGGTTCGTCGCGATCTGTCAATTGTGGAAGGGCCATCTGCCGAAATTAGCAGATGGGGCGCTGGTTTTCATGGGCGAGGCAATGATTCGCCCACAGGCTAATGTGCTGTTGGACCTGGCAAAAATGAAGCCTCATGGTGAGGAGCGTCGCACAGCGACGCGTCTCGAACCATGGGCCACGAATGCAGGCGGCGCGGCAGCGGCCGCCCGCGTCCTTCGAGACGCCCGTCCTCGCAGACGAGGACGGGCGCCTCAGGACGAGGGCGGTTTGGGTCAGCGAAGCGGAACTACTTCACCAGCTTCGTGCCGGTGAGCCGCTCGAGATTGCGGTAGTAGATGTTTTCCTTCTCGCCCTTCGGCATCTCGGTCGCGTCGAGGATGCGCAGGGTCTCGCGGATGTAGGCGGTGCCCTTCTCGGGATCGAACGGGCAGTCGGACGCGAACACGATGTGCTCGTTGGGATAGAACTCGAGGCCGAGCCGTGTCGCCGCGTCCGAGGTGAACACCGCCGTGTCGACGATGAAGTCCTGCTTGAAGTAGTCGAGCGGCCGCTTCTTCAGGCTGCGCTTGAGCGCCTGGTAGTCGGCGTCGGACGTGCGTGCGCCGATCTGGTCCCAGCCCGGGCCGATGCGGCCTTCAACCATCGGCACGATGCCGCCGAAGTGATGCATCACCAGCTTCAGGCCCGGATTGTTGTCGAGCGTCTTGGAGAACACGAGACGCGCCATCGCGGCCGCGGTCTCGTACGACCAGCCGAACGTCCACCAGATCTCGTAGAGCGATTTCTTCTCGTCGAGATAGTCGGGAAAATTCGCGCCGCGAGTCGGATGAATCCAGACCGGCTTGTCGAGCTTGCGCATGGTGGCGAAGAATTCGGCATATTCGGGCCGGTCGAGCGCCTTGCCGTTGATGTTGGTGTAGGTCTGCACGCCGAGCGCGCCGTTCTTGATCGCGCGCTGCGCCTCGCGCACCGCGCCTTCCGGGTGGCCGAGCGAGACCTGGGCGACCCAGCCGGGGAACTGGTCCTTGTGCTTGCCGCAGGTCTCGACGAAGCCGTCGTTGATCAGCTTGCACAGCTCCTCGGTCTGCGCGCCCTGCACGATGTTCTCGATCGGCGGCATGCCGTGCGAGAGGATCTGCGCATAGTCCGGGAACATGTCGACGATGCGCCGGCGCTGGTCGAGATCGTGGATCGCCGGGATCTCGCGCATGCGCTTGCCGATGTCGGCGAAGTTGCCGGCGATCTTCTCCATCCGGTCCGCGAACGGCTTCGGGATGAAGTGCGTCCATGCGTCGATGCGCATCATGGAAGAATCCTCCAACGTCTTTTGGTGAAGCCGCGCCGGATGGCAGGCAGGGGGTCAGGCGGCCTGAGCGTCGTCTGCTCGTCGTCGCGCAAGGGCCATGGCGGCCTCGCGCTTGTCAAGTCTCCGCAGGCTCGTCGGCCGGGGCCGCCCGACGCTCGGCGGTCGCGATGAGGTTGTCGCGTACTTGGCTGAGCTGTGCGGTGAGCGCCTGAAGCTCCGCGCTGGTGTGGCCGCACGCGCCCATCAGGCCTTCGTGCACGGCGCGCTCCTTGCACCGCATCTCGATGCCCGCTCGTGTGAGGCTGATCCGCACGCTGCGCTCATCGGCCGGATCGCGCGCCCGGCGCACGAGACCCATCGCCTCCAGGCGCTTGAGCAGCGGCGTCAGGGTCCCGGAGTCGAGATGTAACAGTTCGCCCAGCTTCTTGACCGAGAGGTTGTCGTTCTCCCAAAGCGCGAACATGGCGAGATATTGCGGATAGGTGAGGCCGAGCGCGTCGAGCAGCGGCTTGTAGGCGCGCGTGAACGCATGCGCGGTCGAATAGACCGTGAAGCAGAGCATCGAGCCCAGCCGGGACTTTGCCTCTTCGTGTTTCGTTCCCATGGCCGCACCTCCGTTTCCCGCCCTTCTGACGACGGGTGTTCACGCCGATTATATGGGAAAACGCCTTGGGAACAAGAAGATAGTGCGCAATCTAATTGTGCATAGCAGCATCATCGATTGTGCATGCACAATTCAATTGTAAACAATCAAATTGCGATCTATGTACCCGCCATCGATCGAGGCGGAAGCAATCAGCCTCCGGCACCCGGATCGAAAGGCTTCAGTCGGGACATCCCGTTCCGGCACTTTGAGAATGGAGAAAGACCATGTCGATCAAGAGCAAGCTCGCCCTCGTTGCGACCTTCACCACCCTGATCGCGGCTCCGGCCTTCGCGTTCGACCAACAGGCTTCCACCGAGGCCGGCGACCGCGCCCCTGCGCAGGTGAGCCTCCCGTCCGGCGCCTATGCGTCGGCCCAGAAGGTCGAGCGTGGCGTGCGCTCGCAGCGTCCGACCATCCAGCTGCAGACGCAGACGGGCGACTTCCAGTCGGTCGGCAGCCACTAACGCTTTCCTCCCCGTTAGCGGTTTCGACCCGAGATCGGCCGGCCCTCAGCCGGCCGATTTCTTTTTGCGCATGTTCATGTCGGCGGATCGTAGGTGCGGATCGCGCCCATGGGTTTCCAGTCGACGGCGGCGATCTCCTGCTTGAGCCAGGCGCGGAAGGCCTGCACGTGCGGGCGCTCGGCGCGGTTCTTCGGACAGACGAAGCAATAGGCGCGGCTGGAGCGCATCGCGAGGCGCACCGGAATGACCAGCCGGCCGGTGCGCAGGTCGTCATAGGCCGGCAGGTCGTGCGCCAGCAGCACACCGGCGCCTTCGCCGGCGGCATCGAGCGCGTGGTCGGTGCTGTTGAACCGCAGTCCGCGATTCACATCGACATCGTCGAGCCCGGCCAGCTTGAACCAATCGGCCCAGGCCGGCACCTCGGGTCGGCTCGCAAACGTCTCGTCATGGATCAGCGGCACACGCGCGAGCGCCTCGGCGCGCGTCACCGGTCCGTGCCGTTCGAGGAACCGCGGGCTGCACACCGGCAGGAAGGTGAGGTCCGCAAGCTTGTCGACCACCAGCACCGGATCGGTGGCGCGGTCGGAGGGCAGGTTGCGGATCGCCACGTCCACGCCGTCGGTGGTGAAATTGGCGAAGCTGAACGACGAGGAGACGCGGATGTCGATATCGGGGTTGGCGTCGGTAAAGCGATAGAGTCGCGGCGCGAGCCACTTCGCCGTGAAGCCGGGTGGCGTGCTCAGCACCAGCACGCGGCGATCGCCCGCGAGCCCGAGGCCCGCGACCGCTTCCTGGATGCGGGCAAATCCGGTCTGCAGGCCCGGATAGAGCAGCTTGCCGGCGGGCGTGAGCGCGATCGCGCGCACGCGCCGCTCGAACAGCTTGATGCCGAGAAAGTCCTCGAGCCCGCGGATCTGGTGGCTCAGCGCGCCCGGGGTCACGTGCAGCTCCTCGGCGGCGCGGGTGAGGCTCAGGTGGCGCGCCGCGGCCTCGAAGGCGCGCAACGCATTGAGCGGGGGCATCGGCATATGCATGAGAAAAGCTCAATTATCGGCTGAGAACTGATCCTTTGTCAGCGACATTGATCACGACCATACATATAGCGCACAGACACAAGGATGAGAAACTCTCAATCATTCCCATCCTGAATGAAGTCCATTCGGAGCACGAATGGCGTGGAGACAAGACCATGACCTACGCACCCCGTCCGCACGAATTCGTCCCCCATTACGACGTTCCGGTCGCTCATCGCGCCGCGACCCGCCCGAGCCTGTGGCGGCGGCTGGCCGGCGCCATCTTGGTGACGCGCGAGCGCCAAGCGGAGATCGAAGCCGAGCGCTATATCGCGCGCGCCGGCGGCCGCCTCACCGACGAGATCGAGCGGCAGATCACCGACCGTCTGATCACCGGCAAGTGGTGGAATTGAACGCAACGCGGGGACGCGCGGGCCGCAATCCTCCCATGCGCCCCGCGTGAGCCGCGAAGGTAAGACGTAGAGGCTTGTCCGCCGCTACGTCGAGGAGCACACTGCAACGCCGTCGACGCGTTTTGCGTCGGCGGCGTTGATCGTTGTGCGTGCGGCTCGTGCGGACGGTTCAAGCAACAAAGCGATTGCCCAGGGAGAAACCCATGCGACACAGCCTCATGTGGAGCCTGATGGCGGGTGCGGCCGTCGTGGTGCTTCAAGCGTTGCCTCATTTCGCGGCCGCGCAGGGCGCCGCCGCGCTGACCGGCGTCGTCACCTCGGCACAAGAAGGCAATATGGAGGGCGTGGTCGTCAGTGCCCGCAAGAAGGGCTCGATCGTGACCGTGAGCGTGACCACCGACGCGCAGGGCCGCTACATCTTCCCGGAAAACCGGCTGGAGCCCGGCGAGTACACGATCACCATCCGCGCGGTCGGCTACGACATCGCCGCGCCCGCCTCCGCGCAGGTCGCGGCCGAGAAGACCACGACAGCCGACATCAAGCTCAAGCCGACGCACGACCTCGCGAGCCAGCTCACCAACGCCGAATGGATGATGAGCGTGCCGGGTCCCGAGGACCTGAAGGCGGAGCTGCTCAATTGCACGAGCTGCCACACGCTCGAGCGCATCGTGCGCTCGACCCATGACGCCGACGAATGGACGCACGTGATCACCCGTATGCGCGGCTACGGCGCGGTGAGCCAGCCGATCAAGCCGCAGCGCATGCTCGACGAGGCGCGCGCGGGCACGCCCGAGCAGTACCGCAAGTTCGCCGAGTACCTCGCCAGCATCAACCTGAGCAGGGTCGACAAGTGGCAGTATCCGCTCAAGACGCTGCCGCGCCCGAAGGGCGCGGCGACGCGCGCGGTCGTGACCGAATACACTCTGCCGCGGCCGACCATCGAGCCGCATGATGTGGTCGTCGCCAAGGACGGCAGCGTCTGGTACACGGATTTTGGCGAGATGTTCATCTCGCGGTTCGACCCGAAGGCGCTCAAGCTCACCGAATATCCGGTCAAGAAGTTCAAGCAGAACGCGCCGGAGGGCCAGCTCAGCCTCGCGCTCGACAAGGAAGGCAAGTTCTGGTTCGACACGATGTATCAGGGCGCGCTCGGCTCGCTCGATCCGAACAGCGGCGAGACCAAATTCTATCCGCTGCCGGCGAAATGGAACGACGATCGCGTGCAGCTCAACTTCGTCGGGCTGCGCCACGACGTCGACGGCAAGGTCTGGACGAAGAGCGTCGGCACCCAGGACATCTTCCGCCTCGATCTGAAGACCGGCGAGTGGGATAAGTTCCACCCGACCGCGTCGCTGCCGGCCGGGCGCTATTCGATCTACCAGGTGATCTCCGACTCCCGGAACAATCTGTGGATGGCCGAGTTCGTCGACGGCCATATCGGCAAGCTCGACGCCAAGACCGGCGCTGTCACCTGGTATCCGCTGCCGACCGCGCACGGCCGCGCCCGTCGCATGGAGATCGACGACCAGGACCGGATTCTCGTGACCGAATATCGCGGCAACGCGGTCGCGCTGTTCGACACGCGGGCGGAGAAGTTCATCGCCGAGTACAAGCTGCCGACGCCCTACAGCGGTCCGTACCGGGCGCAGGCCGACAAGAACGGCGACATCTGGGTCGCCGGCATGCAGACCGACCGCGCGATCCGGCTCGATCCGAAGTCCGGCAGGGCGATCGAATACCTGATGCCGGGCGACACCAACATGCGCTCGCTCTTTATCGACAACACGACCTCGCCGCCGACCTTCTGGACCGGCAGCAACCACGACCACGCCCTGGTGAAGGTCGAGCCGCTGGAGTGACTTGACGGTCTCCGCAAGTCGGATCCGTCACCCTGAGGTCCTCCGCCGCGCAGCGGCCGAGCCTCGAAGGGCCGTGTGTTGCCGCTTGCTTGCCCCTCTGAAGCGCCGCGGCCGATCATCCTTCAAGGCTCGCTTCGCTCGCGCCTCAGGATGACGGGGCTATTCTCAAGTTGGCTGATCCGTCGGTCGCCAAACTTCGACCGGTCGGTACTGTCCGCCTTCTTGCTTGAGACCTGACGTTCTGCAATTCATTGGCTACCATGTACCGACCCGATCACTTCCGCGTCGACGACATCGCCGAGATGCATGCGCTGATGCGCGCGCGCCCGCTCGCCGCCCTGGTGTCGGCCGGCGCCTCCGGCCTCTATGCGACGCACCTGCCGACCGTGCTCAAGGCGGAGGGCGAGTTCGGCGCCATCGAGTGCCATCTCGCCCGCGCCAACCCGCACTGGAAGGATCTGGCGGCGGGCGGCGAGGCGCTGATGATCTTCCAGGGCCCGGAGGCCTACATCACGCCGAACTGGTATGCGTCCAAGGCCGAGAACGGCAAGGTCGTGCCGACCTGGAATTACGCGGCCGTGCACGCCTATGGCCGGCCGCAGGTCATGCAGGACAAGGACTGGCTGCGCCGCCACGTCGGCGATTTGACCACGCAGCAGGAGGCGCGCGAGCCGCAGCCGTGGGCCGTGTCCGACGCCCCGGAAAGTTTCATCGACGTGATGCTGCGCGGCATCGTCGGCTTTCGCTTCGACATCGCGCGCCTCGAAGGCAAGTGGAAGATGAGCCAGAACCGCGAGATGCGCGATCGCGTCGCGACTGCGGCCGGCCTCGAGCAGCGCGGACAGAACGAGGACGCGCAGGTCGCCGAGGTCATCCGATCGCACATGCCGGCGAAGTGAGCCGTCAGAAGGTTTCCTCGCCCTGCGGCTCCGCTCAGGCGACGAGCGCCACGCCGGCGACCAGCAGGGTCACGAGCATCGCGCGGCGAAACAGCGCGCCGTCGAGCCGGTTGAACAGGACGAGGCCGAGCGCCGCGCCGGCGGCCAGCGCCGGAAGGCCGATGAGGAAGTCCTGGACGAATCCGAATGAAATCTCGCGTCGCGACAGCAGCACCGCAAGCGCCACGATCTGCATCGCCGCGATGAAGGGCTGAACGAGCCCGCGCTGGCGTTCCTTTGGCAGGCCGCGCAGATCGCACCAGATGGTCGGGAGCGCCCCCGGCATCGCCGTCAATCCTCCGACGAGACCGCCGGCAAAGCCCACGGCGGCATCATGAAACCCGCTGCGGATGTCGACGAAAAGCCGGGCGGCCGGACGCAGGAGCATGTAGCCCGCATAGACCGCGAGAAAGATGCCGAAACCCATGCGAAAGGCAGGAGCGTCGACGTGGAGCAGGACGTACAGCGAGGGTGGAATGCCCACGACGCCACCGAGAATGAAGGCGAGGCTGCCGCGCCAATCCAGCGCGTGCCGTAGGCACACGAGATTGGCGCCCTGCACCATGATGCTGCACGCCATCATCAGCGGCACCGCTTCGGTCGGTGACAGCACGTGCAGCAGGATGGCGCCGGCGACGGCCGAGAAGGCGAATCCGGTGAAGCCGGAGACGGCAGCGCCGGCGAAGACCGCAAGGGCCAGCGGGAGAAAGTGCGACAGGCTGCTCATGTCAACGCCCCATCGTCTTGAAAGCCCGATGCGAGAACCGTGAAAAAGTGCGGAAATTGTCGGCGAGCGAGCTGGGTTGCTGCCGCCGGCGGGCGGCAGGCCACGGCCGAGATCACTCCTCGGCGTGCACCCACTTGCTCCACTCGTTCGCCTGGATGCGGACGATCAGCTTGTAGCCGCCGTGGCGATCCGGCTCGAACACCGACGCTTCGCCCTCGCGGACGTCGGACCAGTCCGAGCCGAAGGCATCGACGATGTTCGGCTTGTGCGTGACGATCACCACGTTGTTGTCGGCTGGGGGCGGCGTCGCCACGAGCTTGCGAAAAGCGAGCGTGCGACGATTCCTGTCGTCGGCAGCAGCGCCTTCAGCGAGGTCGGGCGTGGCGGTCACCGCGCCAAAGCCGAGCAGCGTTGCGGTGTCGACGGCGCGCTGGACTGTGCTGGTCAGGACCGTATCCACCGGAATATTCAGCCTTCGGATCGACTCTCCGATGAACTTCGCCTGCATGCGTCCTTCCACGTTGAGCTGTCGCTCTCCGGAGACGTTCCTGCTCATGGAGTCGATGTGCGCCTGATCCGAAACCGTCGCGCCGTGGCGAAGCACGATCACGTATCCGCCGAGACGCAGGTCATCGAGCCATGCAGGCTGCTGCGATGACGGCTCGCTGCCGTTCGCCGCCGGCAGGATTGCGAGCAGGGCGCACAACAAAGACAATCGAAGGCTCGACATAGGCTACTCCCGTAATCGCTTGATCAGAGGCGGCGTCGCTTTGTGGCCGGCCTTATGTCGCGCGTGCTTCAAACCGTCCTGAAAACGCGGTGCAAGAACCGTGAAAAAGCGCTGAAATTGGTGGCCAGCGTGCGGGCTTGTTGTCGGCCGATTGCCGGGAACCCGGGATTACCGCCAACGCAGCGCGTCCGGCGCCAAAACGGCGCTCAAGACTGGCGCTTACCCGAGAGAAGCGGGCTCACGCGCCGCGCGTTTCTGCAAGCTCCTCGAGCAGCATCCTGGCGGCTTCGAGCTCGGGCGCGGCGAAGCCTTCGGCGAAGGAGGCGTAGGCAGGGGCCAGGGCTTCGTAGGCCGCGCGGCGCCGTTGCGTGCTGCTCAACAGGCGCGCAAGGCTCACCGACGCGCGGAGCTCGAAACCGCGCGCACCTTGGTGTTTTGCGATGGCGAGAGCCTGATTGAAGCACGCCTCGGCGGCCGATCGGTCCGGCGTCGCAAGGTTGACGAGAAGCTCGCCCTTGAGCCGGTGCAGCTCTGCATCCGTGCCGGTCTGGCCGGAGCTCTCGGCAAGCGCCAAGGCGTCGATGAGCGCCGCCAGCCCGTTTTCGATCTCGCCCGAAATCGCGAGCGTCTCGGCGAGAAGTCCCAATGATATTGGACGGTAGTTTCCCCCGCCCGTCGCGGCGGTCGCGGCCAGTCCCTGCCGAACGCGCTCGACTGCCTGCGCGCCGTGCCCGCGCTGGCCCATCACCCAGCCCTGCAAAGTAAGCCCCCATCCCAAAAAGAACGCGAAGCTGCGCTCCTGCGCGAGCGCGACGACCTCGTTGGCGATGTCCTCGACCATGGCGATCCAGCGCGCCGAAATCGCGGTCACACCGACGACGACAAGGGCGTAGGCCAGCGAGTGAGCGTGCGGCAGCTCGCGTGCTCGGGAAATCGCCTCATCGGCGGCCTTGCGCGCCTGGTCGGGATAGCCGCGATTCCACAGCGCCAGCGCGTAGGAGCTGAGCGCGCTCACCCCTATATCGGCGCCGAAGCGGAATGCGAGGTCCTGGTGCTCCTCGGGCTTGTACATGGCCACGGCGCGCTCGAGGTGGGTCAGGGCCTCCGCGTAATCTCCGATCAGCGCGAGGACGGTGCCCACGATCCGATGCCCCATCAGCAAGAGGCCCGACTGTGTCTGCGCTTGCGCGAGAGACAGGAAGGTCCTTGCCTGCTCGAGTGCAGGCCTTGGCCGACCGCCGACGAAATTCGCTGCATACAGGCCATAGAGAACGGAGAAGTGAAGAAGCGTTCCCGCCGCGGCGCTGCCGACGATCAGCTCACGGGCGCGCTCGAACGCCGCGATCACGTCCGGGTGCGCGAATCCCTTCACGCCCATCAGAGCGGCGGCAAGTGTCACCTGCAGGTCGATTTCCAAACTCTCGCGCTTCGGCGTCACGGGAACCTCGCCAAGGTTCAGCAATCCTCGCCGCAGCTGCGAGACGGCCTCCACGAGAGCGGATCTGGCGACCGATTTCCGGCCGGCGCGGCACCAATAGACGGCCGCCTGCTCGGCAAGACCACCTGCGCCGAAGTGATGCGCAGCAAGCGACGGGTGTTGCTCGACGAGTGACGGGAACCGACGCTCGAGGGCGAAGCCGATGGTGGCGTGCAGCTCCTGTCGCCGGTCGCGCAACAAGGTGTTGTAGGCAGCATCCTGCACGAGGGCATGCTTGAACACGTAGGAGGCGCGCGGAGGAATGCCGCGCCGAAAGATGAGCCCGGCTTCGATCAGTCGATCGAGTCTTTGTCGAAGCTCGACGTCGTCGCCGCCGGCAACTGCTGCGAGGAGCTCGTAGGAGAACTCGCGCCCGATCGCGGCGCCGGTCTGAGCCAGCTCCTTGCACGAAGGAAGGCCATCGAGCCTCGCCAGGAGCGAGGCCTGGAGACTCGACGGAATGGCCGAGCCTGCCAGCGGCCCGTGCAGCACGAAGGCGTCCGCAGTCTCGCGCAGCTGGCCTCCTTCGAGCAGACTCTTGGTCAGCTCCTCGACGAAAAGCGGGACGCCGTCGGCGCGCTCGATGATGTGATCGAGGATGTCGGGCGGCAATTTCTTGCCGGCCGTCAAGCCATGCACCATGGCGGCGGAATCGCGCGGCGGCAGCCGACTGAGCGAGAGCAGCGAAACCGCGGGCTGACCGATCCAGGCCGGCTGGAATTCCGGCCGAAAACTGATCACCAGCAGCACCGGAAGCCGGGCGATGCGATCGATGGTCCGGTCAAGGAGCTCGAGCGACGTCGAATCGACCCAATGCACATCTTCGAAGATCATCAACACCGGGCGCTGTCGGGCCAGCCGTTCGAGCAGTCGCAACAAGGCCGACAGTGTCTTCCCCCGTTTGCGCTCCGCATCTTGCGGCATCACCGAACCGCGCGTGGCGTCTGCCAGCCCCAGGAGGTCGGCAATCAAGGCGACCCCTTCCATGTCGTTCGTGCCCGCGGAGGCGAACCAGGCCTCGAGCTTGCCGCGCCTCGCCGCAACCGAGTCGTCACGCTCGAATCCTGCGGCGCGTTCGAGCTGCGCGATCACCGGATGAAGCGCGCAGTCGCTGTGGTGGGGCGAGCAGTAGTGCCGCACGCGCGTGTGCGCTTCCGCGGCAATCGACTCCTGCAGCGCCGCGACGAGCCGCGACTTGCCGATGCCCGGCTCGCCCACGACCAGCGCGACCTGTCCCTCGCCGGATGCGGCGCGATGCCAACGGCGGAGCAGCAGCGCCAGCTCCTCGTCCCGTCCGATCATCGGCGGATGAGCAGATCCGCGCAGCGCCTCGTAGCGCCCTTCGACGCGGCTTTCGCGCACCACGCGCGCGGCGGTCTCGCCGGTCCTGCCGCCTGGACAATCCGCGTACTCGAAGAGAGCGCCCGCGAGCCGCCGGGTGGCGACGTCGACCGTGACGGCACCGAGTTGCGACGTCGATGCCAGGCGCGCGGCGCGGCTCGTCGGCGTGCCGATAATATTCGGGATGGGCGAACCGACGGCCGCGGAAGTTTCTCCGACGATGACGGGCCCCGTGGCGATACCGACGCGAACGCCTTCGAACTGCATTGCAGTCCCACGCGCTGGCGGCCCAGCGGTAGCCCTCAATGCCAGTGCTGCGCGCACGGCCCGCTCGGCGTCGTTCTCGTGGGCCGCAGGCCAGCCGAAATAGATCGCGGCCAGATTTCCGGGAAGCAGCGTGAAATGGGCTTCGTAGCGAGCGGCGATTTTCGCGACGAGTTCGTGGTAGTCGTCCGTCGCGTCCCGCAGACTCTCGAGATCGAGCAGGCCGAGATCATGCCCCGCGCCGATGGCTTCGCAGAAGAGAACGGTGAGTTGGCGCTGCTCCGACCCGGTGCGGGCCGTCGGCTCCGGAATGGAGCCGGGCGCACTTGGCGCCGGAGAAGGGCCATAGGTGACGTCCGCCGACAGCAGATACCCTCGGCGCGGCAAGGTGCGCAGCAGTCCCGCGCTGTCGTTGCCGAACGCGCGCCGCACGTCCGCGACGCACTGGGTGATGCTTTCCTCGCTGATGCTGATGTCGGGCCAGACCGCCGCCAGCAACTCCTCGCGGCTGACGACGCGCCCGGCATTGTCCAGCAGATACTCGAGCACTTGGGCGGACTTCGGGCGAAGTCTGGCTTGCGAGCCATCCGAGCGTGAGAGCTCGCCGACGGCGGGATCGAAGACGAAGCCGGCAAAATCGTAGACCGCGAGGGCGATGGGCTTTCGAATATCGTCCATCGACTTCAATCCCCCTGCCGGCGGTGATCCGCGACCCGGATCAACTACGAACGGCTGCACGTGCAAAGTGCGAAAATGCACTCGGCGGGCGCCGTGATGTCCGGACGCTGGCTCTGCGTCAAGTCCGCGCAGAGGATGCCGAGGATTCAGCAATGGTATCGAACTACGCGGGCCCAGGACGAATGTCCCGGTGCAGAACGCATCGATTCTTTGCAATTTGCGGACTCTCCGCAGCCGCCGGTAATATCTTGCGATCGAACGCGATCGCCCTCGCGGCTTGCGAACTCTTGTGAATCACAAAAGCGTGAGCCGGATGCTTCCGGCGCGCCCGTGATCGACTACTCCGCCGCCAGGCGCGGCGCCGTCGTGCGGCTCGCGATCTCGGCAAGACACTTTGCGAGCCCTTCGCCCTCCGGATCGACCAGTGCGGCGGTGCGCGCGCTCGCGATCGCGTCGCTTCCTTGCGCAAGCGGCAGCGCGCCGTTGAGCAGTGGGCGGATCACCTGCGTCTCGATGATGCGGTAGTTGGCGCTGCCGCGCTGCCAGGTATCGCCATAGCCCTTGATCAAGCGGGCGCATCCGGCGATCTCGATCGCGACGTCGGCGCACAGCGGCGCGGCCTCGACGATCAGGTCGAGCCATTGCGTGATCGCGGCCTGCTCCAGCGCGTAGCGGTGGCCGCGCGGACGGTAGCGCTTGAGCCTCGCGAGCGTCCAGAAGCGCAGGTAGCCGAACAGCGAGGTGGTCTCGACCTCCATGCCCCAATGCGGACGCCATTGGCGGCGCTCGGCCCAGGCCAGGATGCGCTGCGCGAGGCGCGGCGGCAGCACCTGGCACATCTCGTCGAGGCCGGGCTTGAGGAACTCGACGATGCGGAACGGCTCGTTCTCCTTCAGCCCCAGCTCCTGCCGGATGCGCGCGAAGCGCTCGGGCGCGATCTTCGCCTCGGCCACGCGCACCACATCTTCGAAGGTCATGCGCACCGCAAGCTGGCGCGCGGTCTCGCGGATCAACCGGCCGCCCGCATCGCCGTCGGCATCAGCCGCGAGGATGCGTTTGAGCCGCTCGAGGTAGAGCGCCGCATACGCTGTGTCCTGGTAGGCGGCGGTGCGGCGCAGGCCTTCGATCACGATCTCGCGGGCCGGGGCCGGGATGATGGCGTCCGCCTCCGCCTCGAGTGCCGCGACCGTCGGCGTCGCGGTCTTGCGCCGCTTGCCGTCATGGCCAGCCTGTGTTGCGGCGCGCGTCGCTGCCGCAAGACCGGCGCGGAAGCCGCGCAAATCGGCGTCCACGGCCTTGCCGTCGTGGCGGATGGCGTCCTCGAACGCCGCGACCGGGATCGACAGCACGTTGGCGGCCGCGAGCGCGCCGAGCATCACGGCGTTGATCATCGCGCCCGACTCTTTGGCGACCGCTGCCATGTCGAGCAGCAGGTGGCGCTTCGCGTGGGTCTCGATCGCCTTGGTCAGCTGCGCGACATCGTAGCGTCCGTCGCCCATCGCCATGCGCTCGGCGATGGCGTAGGAGCGGTGGGTCGAGGCGATGAGGGCGGTGCGGTCGGGCGTGACATATCCGTTGCCGATCGCGCGGGCACCTTCCATCAGCTCGCTCGCCAGCACGATGTCGACATCGCCGCTGCCCGGCGTCAGCGCGAGGATCGGGCGCTTGCCGCCGAGCGCGGCGAGCGTCGCCGGCATTATCTCGATGTAATAGGTGGTGGCGCCGGTGCGCTGGGCGACGCCCGGGATCGACGTGCTCTGCACCGGAAAGCCCTGCGCATCGGCCGCTGCGACGATCCAGTCGGTGAGCACGCCACCGCCTTCGCCGCCGAGCGCGGCGATCAGCATCGCGATCGGGCGCGGGGTCGTCATGCGGCGGTCCTTTCGTTGCTGCGCGCGATCGGCAGCAAGCGCGCCCGCAACGCGTGGCGGACGCGCTCGAACCAGCTCGGATTCTTGATCACCTCGGCGCGATAGAACGATGGGCACAGCACCGCCGCATGCGCGACCTCGCCGCACAATCCGCAGCCGACGCAGGATTCGATCACGCTCGCCACCGGGTCGCTGCGCAGGGGGTCGGGGCTCGGCTTGACGGTGAGCGACGGGCAGCCCGACAGTCGGATGCAGGAATGATCGCCGGTGCAGATCTCGTCATCGACGCCGAAGCGCGTCCTCACCACGCGCTCACCGCGCTTGAGCTTGGCGGCATCCTCGGCGCGCACGCGGCGCTGGCGCGCGAGCTGGCATTCGCCGTCCGCGATGATCACCTTGAGCCCGCGCTCGGCCGAGCGCAGCGCCTCCTCGAGCGTCTCGGCCATCTTGGCGACGCGGTAGGTGCGCACCTTGCGCAGCCATTTGACGCCGAACGAGCGCAGCGTCGTCTCGACGTCCATGCCGGGCGCGTCGCCCTGCCGGCTCGCCTTGCTCGACGGCATGTACTGCTGCCCGGTCGCCGACGTGTAGCCGTTCTGCATGACGACGAGCACGCCGTCGCCGCGGTTGAACAGGTTGGAGGCGACCCCGGTGATCAGCCCGTTGTGCCAGAAGCCGCCGTCGCCCATGACCGCGATGGTTCGCCGCTCCATGTTCGGCCCGACCCCGGCGGCGCTCGCGAGCGACATGCCGTAGCCGAGGATCGAGTTGCCCATGCTGAACGGCGGCAGCGTCCCGAAACTGTGGCAGCCGATGTCCGAGCTGATGTGGGTCGCGCCGATCTCACGCTGGGCGAGCTTGAGCGCGGTGAACACCGGCCGCTCCGGGCAGCCGGTGCAGAATGCGGGCGGCCGCACCGGCAGTTCCCCGACCGCCGCGAAGGCCGCCGGCTTGTGCGCCGTGATTGCCTTGGCGCGCGCCGCGATCGCATCGGCGTCGATGCCGGCCGGCTTCACGTCGGCGATGAACCTGGCAAGTCCCGCCAGCAGCACGTCGGTCGTGTACTCGCCGGCCTTCGGCAGCGGACCCTTGCCGTAGATGCGGGTCTGGATATCGGCGCGGCGGAGCTCGGTATTGATCGCCTGCTCGATGTAGTCGGGGTGGCCTTCCTCGACGATCAGCACGGCGCGCTTTCCAGCGCAGAAGTCGCGCACCTCGGCCGGCACCAGCGGATAGGCGACATTGAGGCAGTAGATCGGGATGCGGGCGTTGCCGAAGAGATCGGCCAGCCCGAGCCGCTCGAGCGCGCGCATGAGGCCGTTGTAGAGCCCGCCGAGCGTGATGATGCCGATGTCGGCGAGATCGCCCGCGAAGAACTCGTTGAGCCGCTCGGCCGCGATGAACTTCTGCGCCGCCGCCTCGCGCTCGTCGACCTTCAGCTTCTCGTGAATGAACGTCACCGGCGGATGCGAGAGCCGCGCGTAGTCGAACTTGGCGGGCGCCGACAGACGATTGACCCCGGAGAACTGTGGGCGGCGATTATTCTTGGCCGCGAACTCGCCGGTCATGTGGCAGGCCCGGATGCGCAGCTCCATCATCACGGGCGCGTGGCTCGCCTCGGAGAGCTCGAAACCCTGCTCGACCATACGCACGATGGTTGGCAGCTCCGGCCGCGGGTCGAGCAGCCACATGGATGATTTCAGCGCATAGGCGTAGGAGCGTTCCTGGATCACGCTCGCGCCCTCGCCGTAGTCCTCGCCGAGGATGATCATGGCGCCGCCGACCACGCCGGGCGAGGCGAGGTTGGAGAGCGCGTCGGCCGCCACGTTGGTGCCGACGATCGATTTCCAGGTGACGGCGCCGCGCAGCGGATAGTTGATCGAGGCGCCGAGCATGGCGGCGGCCGAGGCCTCGTTGGTGCAGGTCTCGACGTGCACGCCGAGATCGGCGAGCAGGTCCTCGGCGTCGGCCATCACGTCGAGCAGGTGCGAGACCGGCGCGCCCTGATAGCCGCCGACATAGCTCACACCCGCCTGCAGCAGCGCCTTGGTGACCGCGAGGATGCCTTCGCCGCGGAAGGTCTCGCCGTCGCCGAGACGGAGTACTTCGACTTCCTTCTTGAACGATCGTTCCATGGCGACGTCCGTTGACGGCGGGGATTTTGCGATTCAGACTCAAGTTGCGGCGGAAGTAAAGAAATCAGTTGGATACAAAACCAATCCGCGGTGGTCGGAAACGCGTGGGGCTCGTGGCGGGCGAGGCGAGATGGTGCGGCGGAAGAACGTCAAGAATATCAAGCCGAATGGGCGCGGCGAGGAAATCGACTACGGCCCGCTCGCCGACTGGGTTGGCTTCAACCTGCGCATGGCGCAGGCGGCGGCGTTCCAGGGGTTCGCGCGCCTTGCGAGCGAGATCGGCACCCGGCCGGGCCGCTTCGCGACGCTGATGCTGATCGGCCGCAATCCGGGCATCAGCCAGACCGCGCTGAGCCGCGCCAACGGCCGCGACAAATCGAGCCTCACGCCGGTGCTCAACGACCTCGCGCGACGCGGCCTCGTCCTCCGCCGCCGCACCCGCGCCGACCAGCGCGCCTACCGTCTCTCGCTCACGCCCGCCGGCCGCCGCCTGCTCGCGCAATTGACGCAATGCGCGCGCGAGCACGAGAAGAAGCTCGACCGCATCATCGGCGCGAAGGAGCAGAGAGGCTTCGTGCGGGTGCTGAAGCGGATTATCGCGGAGATGGGGTGGCCGTAGGGTGGGCAAAGGCGCGGAACGCGCCGTGCCCACGCGGGATTTGATGAAACAAAAAGGTGGGCACGCTTCGCTTTGCCCACCCTACGGCTGCCACGATTGGAGGCGACGCCCCGCTTACTCGGCCACGCCGTACTCGCAGCCGGGCGCCGCATAGACGTATCGGTTCACGCCATACCTGTCCGGCTTGACCACCGGATGGCAGCGGGCGCGCCAGAGACGCTCGTGGTTCTCGGCCTCCCGGTTCTCCGCTTCCGCGCGCGGGACCTGGATCACGTACGGGTTGACCAGCTCATGGCGGACCTCGACGCACGAGGTCGAGCCGTGGGCGGTCCGCGATCCGGCTCCGTATTCGTCGGCGTAGCCATTGCGGTAGCCGCTGTTCGTGCCGGCCTCGACCCCGCTGATCGAGCCGCCGCCATTGGGGTCCCTGACGCCGGTGACGAATTCCCGGTGAAAGCGGCCGCCGAATCCGCGCCGAAAGCCGCTTCTGCTCGGTTGGGTGAAGGTATATCGGCTGCCGTATTGGTTGCCGTAATCGTTGCCGTAGGCGCCGCCATATCCGGTGCGGGAGCCAACGGCATAACTGTCGCCCGATCCGTGCAGGCAATCGGTGGTGACGACTTCGGCCGCCTGGGCGGACGAGGCGAGAGATGCCGCCATGACCGCAAGCAACGCGAGGCCGCCGGCGGTGCGTTGGACGGCGTTAAGCAAGGTGGTGGACATGGTTGCGCTTCCGTCGAGCTTTTGTGCTGTCCGCATCAGTGCAATGCGGATGCCACGCAAGTCGTCCCGTTCTGGAACGGGAAGCCGGCCCTGATGATACAACAATTGCGATCGCTGTGTGGTGCCGATGACGCGCCGTTGCGGGCGCGTTTCGTCTGTCCCAATCAGGGACGGCGCGATTTACCTTAATGCGTCCCCGCGCGTCATCCCGCGCGGAGCTTTGCGACGATCTCCTCCGGCAGCGCCTTCGCCTTGATCTTGTCCGGGTCGGCGGGATCGCGCGCGACCCAGACGCGGGTCTCGAAGCCTTCGACCGCGAGCTCGCCGTCCTTGAGGATGCGATGGGTCACCGAGAAGCTCGAGCGCTTGATGTCGGTGATCGTCGTCTCGATCACCACGTCGTCGCCGTAGCGGGTCGGCAGCAGGAAGCGCGCGCGGGTGTCGACCATCGGATAGCCGAGCGAATCGTAGGCCTTGACGAACTGGAACTTGGTCATGCCGAGCGCGCGCTCGAACAGCGCCGTGGTCGAGGTGTCGAACATCTCGAAATAGCGCGGGTAATAGACGATGCCGGCGGGATCGCAGTCGCCCCACACGATCCGCACGTCGCGGCGATTGGTGAACAT
>Ga0126371_10001227_pt1 | contig 21586 bp, 20 predicted proteins | sample PanSoiMetaPlot_4_FD_110145 | JGI IMG/M metagenome (GOLD analysis project Ga0126371, IMG submission 110145) | Tropical forest soil microbial communities from Panama - MetaG Plot_4 | ecosystem: Environmental > Terrestrial > Soil > Tropical forest > Bulk soil | place: Panama | collected 2016-02-17 | reverse complement strand
GCCGCCCAAGGCTGCAGCGGCAAACCTCCCTTCATTTCCAGACCGACGTCCGTGAATTTCGGGTCACGGTCCGAGTTACCCACAAATGTCGAAGAGGACGCCCCGGTGGGTTCCCACAATCCGGAAAGATCCGGCTTGCCGTCAGCGGTGCGCGGCGCCGGCGCTGCGAGATTCGGCTTGCCGTCCGGCGAACGTGGGATGCCCGGTGTCGGATAGCTGAGCCACTGCGCCCCGAGCGGCGCGGCGACCATTAAGACCCAGAGTACAAAGCGAGCCAGGTGTGACATTTCAGGTTGGTCCTTGGGTCAGCGCAAACAATTATGTCACAGGGCAGAGCCCGCTCCCGACTCCGGTCGCGGGAGTCGGCCATGAAAAACCCCCGCGCTTACGGGCGCGGCTGAAAAGACGCGTGCAGCGGTGTTTGTAAGAGTGCAGATGCTTACGGGTGTCGATAGTTGCTTAGCTCTTTGAGCCGGGCTTCGGTCATATCTGCCATGGCAGCGATCTTCAGCAGCGGGCCGAGAGTACCGGCGCTGGCAGCAGCGGCCTGAAAATCGGAATTCGCGTCGCGGAATTGAACCCAGGCGCGCTGAGCGAGCCGGAGCTTCTCTTTCTGATTGTTATCGAGAGTAGCCATCAACCGGGTGTAAACCATGTTGAGTTGCCGGTCCGCGTCCTGGTAGCGCTTGTTCTCGCAGGCGCGCATCGCTGCGGTCGAAGTCGCATCCTTACAGGCCGCAGCTTCGTCCGCCGCGGCGGCTGCGAGGGGATGCAGGAGGGCAAGCAGGAGAAACGGAATCGGCAGCCGGAAAGAGTGAAGCACCGACACTCGAGACTCCAGTCGCTTACCTCGATTTCTTAGCGGCTTCTTCTTCGGCTACGCGAGCACCACGGAGAGTGTTCGCCAAACCATAGTTCGCTTCGTGACAGGCGTACTCGTAGATCTGGCCGTCAATCCTGGTGATGGGCACCTCGCCCGACCAAGGTTTGGTCCACATTCCGGGGTCTTCGACGGTGAACTGGTACAGAATCGTATCGGGATCGACGCGGGTGAACCGCTCGATCACATGTAGGTTCTGGGCGCCCGGGAAGGGATGCTGATCGGTGAAATTAGTAGAATCGACCACGAGCGTATCGCCCTCCCAATGCCCAACCGGGTCTCCCAACCATTGCCGGATGCGGTTGGGCAGATGGGGCCGGCCATCGGTGGGAATCACCCGGACGTCGTGGATCATTTCCGTTTCGACGGCCACGAAGCCGTGTCCTTGAAAAATCTGCAAATTGCTGTTGTAGCCGGCGGGGAGCAGCGGCGGACCCACGCTGCCAAAGACCAGACACCGCGAGCCGAGCGGCCGCTCTTTGACACTGTCGAACTCATGCCCTTTAAGCTGAGCAGCGCGTTCCGCGTTTCGCTTGACGGCCTCCGGGGTCAGGGGTGGGATGGTGCCTTCCGGTCCTACGATAAGCGAGGTGCGCCGGCTCCAGACAAGCTTGGCCTGGGCGCGATCGAGGCCATACTCGGCGAAATCGTAGTGCACATCCGCGGCCGTTCCCGCCTCGGTCGGACGCCCCTCCTCTTCATTCAAGGCCAGCCGCGACCCTTCCTTCTTCTGGTTCTCGGCCACCTCGACATCTGTGTAGAACTCTTTGCCGGCCAAATTTTTTGGGCGCTGTAAAGGAGTTGTGGTGTTGTTGGTCCAGACTCCCTGGAGGTCGGCGACGCCATCGGGGGTGTGCGGCGGAGTCCATGCCTTTTTGGCGGTAGCCGCCTTGACGGCGGACGCCGGGACCTGGCCGAGGGCCGACAGCGCAAAGACAGCGAAAAAAGCAGCTGAGAGCGAGAGTCGAAAGAGCATCGTTCCTCCCCAAAACATTGTCTTACTTTTTCCGCCCGTTTGTGTGGGAGGCATCAAAACGGGCGCCACAGCCGCCCGGTTCCAACTTGACCGGGCAGTCCTGTCGCAAAAAGGCCTACCGAGCCGTCTTAGGAGCGGAGGCAAAGGGAGATCTATGCCGAAGCGAATTGTGGAAGCGATGGCGGCGCTGGCGCTGGCAGCCGGGTCCTGGGGGCAAGGGGCTTCGCGTCCCTCATCCATCGTGGCTGTGGGAGACGCAACGGTTACGGGCACGCCGGATCTGGCGTATCTCAGCGTGGGCGTTGCGACCCAGGCAGCCACGGCGGAGGCCGCCACTATCCAGAACGCCGCGCAGGCGGGCGCCATGATCACGGCGCTCCAGAACCTGCTTGGAACCAGCGCCAGCATCAAGACGGTCAGCTATTCTTTATCGCCGATATACAACAATCCGCCTGCCGGGCAAGCGGCCACGATCATCGGCTACTCGGTGACGAACATCGTGCAGGTGACGCTGATGGATCTGACGCAGGTGGGGAATACCATCGACACGGCAATTCAGAGCGGAGCCAATCGCGTGCAAGGCGTCTCCTTCAGCCTGCAGGACCGCACACCGCTGGTGGCGCAGGCGCTGAAGACGGCGGCCGGCCGTGCCCGCGCGCAAGCCGACGCAATCGCATCCGGACTCAGCGTCCACACGGGCGCGGTGCTGCACGCCAGCGAGGGCGTGAACACGGTGAACCCGGTAATCGCGGGAGCGGCCGCGGCGGCTCCCACGACCCCCATCGAGACGGGCCTCGTGGTGGTCCAGGCTTCGGTCACGATCGAGGTGGCGATTACGCAATGAAACAGCCAACACTGGAAAGGATTGACTGGCGCGACCTCCGGCGGCGCAGAAGACCGCAGTCATTCCATGTGGGCTACAAATAACTCAGCCACCAGTCGCGCTGGGACGCTTTGACCCTGGCGAACCACACGCAAACCGGGTATAGCAACAGCACGGTCAAAGCCCATACCCCATAGACGACCCACAAACTATAACCGAAGTTGGGCGGAAACGATTGGCGGAGCCCGCCCATGGACGGCAGGGGGCCGAATATGAATCGAGCGGCCGATGCGCCGTAACGAAGCCAAGCGGCGAGCGCAGCCAGGACGTGTATCAGATAGAAGTGGAGGATGAAGTAGAACAGGGGGACGCGGCCAAACACCAGTAGCGGATGGGAAGGGCTCCATGACAGGCAATCGAAGTATGCCAGCAACAGAATTGCGGGGCCGAGAGTCATTAGAAGAAAGTCGAGCGATGCCGGATATTTGGTGCAATTGAGGAACGAGAGCACGGTGAACGCAACCGATTGCTGGTGAGTCCACCGCACGGGGTCCCCGTAACGATTGATCGCCCGGACGACAAAGAAGGCAATCGTGAGGCCGGAGCCCAGCGTCCACAGGATCCGGCGTCTTTTAAGCGGATCCAGTTCCAGAACCCGGCCGAAGCAGAAGCCGGCGGCCATCACGCCAATCCAGGGCAGCAATGTGTAGCTCACCAGCACCGGCTTGCCGGCGAGAGAAACAATACCTGGCTGGTGCAGCAGATTCCAGACCAGCGCACCGGCACCAAACTGTGACGCCCGGATCGAGTCCAAAGCATCGTGGAGAATGATGACCGTCAGGCCGAAAACGGCCAGCCATCGGAATCGCAGGTAAACCAAACCAGCCATGAGGATCAGGCAAGTGCCGAAGATCCAGAGAATCAAGAGGGGCACCATGAATCGGGGTGCGGGGTTGAAATTATATGCAAGCTGCATAACGGTCAGTTCCAGCGCGGAAAACCAGAGACCGCGCGTCAACAGGAAGCGTGAAAGCTGTGCCCGCATGCGGTTGCGCCCAAACAGAAATGCGCCGATGCCGGCAGCGAACATGAAAACCGGCAGGCAGAAGTGGGTGACCCAACGAGTGAGGAAGAGGACGATCGAGGTTCGGCTCAGATCTGTTGGCGAGAACGACATGGCTCCCACATGGAAGAAATCCCGCACGTGGTCGAGGGCCATGACGATCATCACCACGCCCCGAAGGGCGTCCACGGAAGCCACGCGGGAAGCCCGCTTCGCGGGGGAGACCATCGAGTGCCCATTGTCTCGCATTCCGGTTTGTGACCAGCCCAACTCAAACCCCAATTATTTTGTCAAGCTCAGGTTAGATGTGAAATTTGACCGCTTCGGCTAAGCCATTCAAACACCCAGGCAGGTGGCCGCGAACCCGTAGCACACGCCCGGAAGGTCGACGCTCTTCCAGGTAAGACGCCGCTGCTAACTAAAGAATCCGTAAAAAATATCACCCTCCGCTGCTTTCAAGCTGTACAATACGTTACGTATTTGCAGCTTGGAAGCGTGAAGCAGGGCCCGACTCTTTGTTCAAACAGCACTCAAGCTCATTGCGGTTTCTCATGAAGGTACTTGTTCCCTCTGACATCTCAATCTGATCTGGCGGCAGTGAAAAGGTCCTAATTTTCTCGCTTCCATTCCACGGAAAGGAAGCAGAAGAAGTGACGAAGAATCGAACTGCGGGAGTTTTGACCGCGGCCGTTTTGTTCGCCGGATCGATCGGATCGGCACAGAACGGTCATGAAGGCCACGTCAATTACCTGGAGTACGCTCTGTCTTACCTGGACCCCTGGACGTCGACGTACAGTTCAACTACTCAGCAATGGTTCCAAAGCCATTTCAGTTCGATGGTCAGCTGGTCGCCCTATGGGGACAGCCGGACGTGGTGGTGGCCGCCAACCAGTGCCTACCACGATCTTTATGCGATTACTCCCGGGTCATGGGCCGCCTCGGCGCATCCTGAGTGGATCCTCAAGGACCAGTACGGGAACTGGTTGTATATTCCGTGGAATTGTCAGAACGGTACCTGTCCCCAATATGCGGGCGACGTAGCGAACGCCGCCTTCCGTGCTTACATCATCAGCGACATGCAAGCCACGATCACCCCCCGGCAATTATGCGGGACTATTCGTCGACGACAGCAACATGGAGTTCCGCGTGAGCGACGGCTGGGGGAATCAAGTCGCTCCGATAGACTCGAATACCGGGCAGCTCATGAGTTGGACGGGGTGGAGGAGTTACATCGCGACGTTCGAGCAGCAGATCCGGACAGCGTTCCCGAACAAAACCCTGATCGAGAATGTCATCTGGTATTCATCGGGAGGTTCCGGTGTGGCTGGCCAGGACCCTTATATTCAGGCGCAGTTCCGAACCGCGAATCTGATTAATCTGGAGCGCGGTGTGGCCAGCGACACAGGCCTTACCGGCGGAACGGGTTTTTGGTCCGTCTATAACTTTTTCAATTTCATTGACACAGTGCACGCAACCGGGGCCGGAGTGAACTTCGAAGAGTATCAGCTCAGTCCAGCCGGACAGGAATATGGGCTTGCCTCGTGGCTTCTGATCTCGAACGGATTGGATAGCCTGGGGGACGGTACCGCGACTCCCGCCAACTGGTTTAGCGGCTACAGTCTTGATCTCGGATCGGCGCTGGGACCCCGGACGTACAACAACGGAATCTTTCAGCGGAATTTCGCGGGCGGAATGGTTCTGCTCGCGGAGCCGGGACTGGGCGGCCGAACCATCGGTCTGCCGGGCGCCTTCCAGAGGCTGGATGGCTCGTGGGTGAGTTCGGTGTACCTTCAGGGAAGCCAGGGAGCCGTCCTGATCGGAAGCGCACCGCCGCCCAACGGCGGCGGTGGCGGCGGGATCACTCACTATGTGAGCGATCTGACTCCCAGCTACGAGGTGAACGGCTGGGGAACCGTTGGCGTCAACTTGAGCGTTGGAGGAAATCCGATCAGTGTCGCCGGCACGCAGTATGCGCACGGCCTCGGCGTGCACGCTTTCTCGGAACTGGACTACCCGCTTGCGCCTTTGGGAGGTTGCTCGTCATTCACGGCTACCGTCGGTGTCGACGACGAAGTCTGGTGGGGGTTGGGATTGGTGCAGTTCCAGGTATGGGCCGATGGGGTGGAAGCCTGGGCCAGTTCCTGGATGGATAAGGGGACGCCCGCACAGACCGTCAGCGTCAACCTGACCGGAGTTCAGAAGCTGGTATTGCTGGTTGCGAACAACGGGCCCATCAGCTGGGACCATGGCGACTGGGCCAATCCGATACTGACGTGTGCCCGCTAATCGGCGGAGGCGGGGAACAAAACCTCTGACTTCCTGAAGCAGGGTTGCGCCAGGAGCACTGCGGGCGAGATCCGATATAATTCGACGGGACTTGCCACGCATGAGCGATTACCAGACACGGCGAGGATTTCTTCGGCTGGCGGGAATGGGCTTGCCGCTTGCGATGCGGTTACGAGCGCAGCAAAGCCGCGGGGGCGCTGCGGCTTCGCTCAGCCGACAATTCGCACGCTGGGTCGCCGGGCTGCGTTATGACGATTTGCCGGCGGCAGTGGTCGATCGGGCGAAAGGACTGACGCTGCACGGGCTGGCTTCGGCGCTCCAAGGCTATCAGTTGCCTGCCGGGCAGGAGGCGCTGAAGCTGATCGCCGAAGAAGGCGGGAGCGCGCGCAACGGCGCGACGATTCTGGTGCAAGGGACGAAGGTCTCCAAGGGCGACGCGGCGTTCGCCAACGCGGAGATGATCCTGGCCGGCGGGAAATGGGACACCTTCCGCATGCTCACGCATCCCGGCTGCAGCATCCTTCCGGCTGCGCTGGCAGCGGCGGAAACCGAGCGCGCTTCGGGTAGAGAGTTCCTCACCGGAGTGGCGGCGGCTTATGAAGTGATGGAGCGGATGGCAGGCGATCTCATTCCGACCATCATGGCGCGCGGGTTTCACGCGGGACCCGTCTTCGGAATTTTCGGAGCTGCCGTGGCGGCGGCGAAAATCATGCGCTTCAACGAAGACCAGGTGAATAATGCGATCGGCCTGTGCGTGAACATGGCGGCTGGTAACCTGGAAAGCCTCGGGTTGCGCGAGGGGCCGGCGGCGCGCAACGCGATGCTGGCAGTCGCGCTCGCAAAGCTGGGACATCGCGGCGGCGAAACCGCGCTCGAGGGCAGAGCCGGCTTGTATCAGGCGTATGCCGGCAGCAACGAGGGCCATCTTACCTATAGCTTTACGGGCGCCACGCGCACCAGCCTCGACAAGATTACGGCGAACCTCGGCAAGGACTGGATGTTTCTGGAAACGCTGTACCGGATTTACTCGATCACGGGCTACAATCTGGCGCACGTCGACGTCACTGCCAAACTTTGCGAAGAGCACAACATTCGCTACCAGGACGTGGAGCGGGTGGAAGCCGTGGTGAACTGGCTGGAGACGCAATATCCCAGCCCCGCGTTTCCGAGCCGGCGGGAAGACATCGGGGAGCCGGACATCGGCAGCACGCGCTACTACGCGGCGTATGGCGTGGTGAAGAGGGGCTTCCCGATGGTGCCCGGCACGCCGGACCCGCCGGAAGTGCTGGAGCTGATGAAGCGGGTGACGATCATCCCGTCGCACGAGATGACGCTGTTCGGCCCGAGAATTACGATCTTCACCAAGGACGGCCGGAGCTACACGAAGCAGGCGACCGGCCGGGAATTCATTTGGAACTTCGACGAGGAAGCGCGCCGGATCCGCGGCGTGATTCCCGGAATTCCGATTGCGGCGGCGCAGTTTGAAGAAATCATCGCGACCTGCCGGGACCTGGACAAGGAAGCGGAGATCGCCAAGTTAATCGAACTGACACAGAAGAAGCGCTGAGACCGCGGGGCCGCTCTGGGCCGCCATGCGAAAATAGGATCGAGTGATCGTCGTCGACGGCATTTATTACGCGCTGGCCTTGGGCGCGGCGGGTGCAGTGGTATCGTGGCTGGCCGGACCGTGGTTTTCGGCACCGCTGTGGATCCTGGCGGCGTTCTGCCTGTATTTCTTCCGCGATCCGGAGCGCGTCATTCCCGGAGGGCCGGTGGCGGTTTCGCCGGCGGATGGCAAAGTGGTGGCGGTCGTCCGGGAGACCGCGACAGCTTATCGCATCAGCATTTTTCTGAATATCTTCGATGTTCACGTGAACCGGGCGCCGATCGCCGGCACTATCCGCAATGTGGAGTATCGGAAAGGCCAATTCCTGGTGGCCAGCAAAGAGCAGGCTTCGGGCGAAAACGAACAGAACATCGTTACCGTGCAGGGTGAGGGCACCTGCGTGGTGTTCAAGCAGATCGCTGGGCTGATCGCTCGGCGCATCGTGTTCGACAAGAAACCGGGCGACCGGGTGGCAACCGGAGAACGGGTGGGACTCATCAAATTCGGATCACGGGTGGACGTGATTCTCGGAGCGGAGTGGGAAATTGTGGTACGGCCGGGGATGCGCGTGGCGGCCGGATCGAGCACCATCGCGCGGCGCATCGACGGAGAAGAGGCACGTGGCGCTTAAAGACCGGTTTGTGGATCCCCGTTCGCCGGACCGGCGTCCGCGGCGGGCAGCATACGCATTACCGACGCTATTTACAGCGGGCAACATCTTTCTGGGATACATTTCGATTCTGCGGTCGTTCCGCGGTGCGATGGCGGCGGCCGCCGGGACGGCAGGAGCCTCCGATCATTTCTCGATTGCCGCGCGCGCGATCGGCGCGGCAGTGTTTTTGGATGGTCTCGACGGCCGCATCGCGCGCATGACCAATACGACCTCCGATTTCGGCCGCGAAATGGATTCGCTGGCCGACGTCATCAGCTTTGGGCTGGCGCCCGCGGTGCTCGCCTTTGCGTGGGGTGTGCAGTTCATCGATCCGACGCTGACGCCTTCGATTCGCGGGCAGATTTTCAATGCCGGATATTTCATCGCGTTTCTGTTTCTGTTGTGCGGCGCGGCGCGGCTGGCGCGGTTCAACATCCAGAAGAACCCGGTGCCCAAGAATCCAGGAAGGCCGGATCGGAAATACTTCGTCGGTCTACCGATTCCGGCGGCGGCGGCGCTGGTAGCGGCGGTGGTCTATTGGTTCGACTCGGAGCCACTGGTCTGGTGGCCGGCTTCGGTGGTCTGGCTCGGCCTGCTCCTGCTGCTGGGGTTCCTGATGGTGAGCACGTGGCGGTATTACAGCTTCAAGGGAATCAACCTGAACAAAGCTTACTCCCCGCTCATCATTATTGTGCTGGGCGGACTGATTTACGCCGCCTGGAATTACGCAGATATCGTTTTCCTGGTGCTGACAGTGTCGTACGTGGGCAGCGGAATCCTGATCCGCCTCGGAGGGATCGTGCGGCGGCGGTTGCGGCACACACCGCCCCCCCCGGCGCCGGCGGAGCATCCAGTTGGCTAAAACCGCTACAGTCGCGCTGGTAGGAAGCGAAACTCTGCTGGGGCGGGAGATTCGCGACATCGTCGCGACCTCGGCCCCCGAACTCGATCTGCGTCTGCTGGCCGCGGATGAGGAGACGCCCGGTACGCTAACGCGGGTCGGCGACGAAGCCACGATCGTAAGCGGCCTGGAGGGGGCCAGCCTGGCGGAAGCCCGCGCTGTTGTTCTGACCGGTTCGATGGAAACCAGCCGCAAGGCGTTGCAGCTGGCGGGAGGCTCGATCCCGGTGATCGACCTGACTTACGCGGCGGAGGAGATGCCGGCCGCGCGGCTGCGCGCGCCGGTGGTGGAATGCGGCGGGGAAGAGGGCGGCACGCTGCACGTGATCGCGCATCCCGCGGCCATCGCGCTAGCCTTGTTCCTGCGCCGACTACACACGAACGACCCCATCCGGCGCTCCGTCGTTCAGATTCTCGCCCCGGCGAGCGAACAGGGCGCGGATGCGGTCGAAGAACTCCAGCAGCAGACAGTGAACCTGCTGTCGTTCAAGCCGCTGCCCCGCGCCATCTTCGATACGCAGCTCGGCTTCAGCATGCTGGCGCGTTACGGTGAGGAAGCTCCGGCGCCCCTGGAAGAATCGGAGCTGCGCATCGAGAGGCATCTGGCAACGCTGCTGGCCCTGCCAGGAGACGGAGAAGGCGCGCCGATGCCGTCGCTGCGGCTTATTCAGGCTCCGGTGTTCCACGGTCACAGCATTTCGGCATGGGTCGAATTCGAATCCAACCCCGGAGTGGAAGCCCTGGAGAGCAGTTTGGCGACGGACAAAATCGAGGTGCGCAGCGGCGAGTTCGAGCCGCCCACGAACGTCGGCCAGGCGGGGCAGGGCGGGATTGCGGTCGGCGCGATAGCGCCGGACCGGAACGCCGCGGACGCTTGCTGGTTCTGGATTGTAGCCGACAATCTGCGGCTGATGGCGGAGAACGCGGTGGCCGTGGCCACGGGAATTTTATGAGGGCGCCCTTTCCGGCAGTCGTCTGGCTGGCAGTGCTGCTTGCGAGCTGCGGCTATCACGTCGCCGGGCAGGCGGACTTGGTTCCCAAGAACATCAAGACCATCGCGGTGCCGGCCTTCGGCAACGTGACCACGCGCTACATGCTGAGCCGCCTTTTGCCGGAAGACATCACACGCGAATTTTTATCGCGCACGCGGTATGCGGTTGTGTCCGATCCGGCGAAAGCCGATGCTGTGCTGACGGGGACCGTGGTGAGTGCGGTGGCGTATCCGACTACAGTGGATCCGGTCTCCGGGCGAGCCACCGGGATTCAGGCGGTGGTCACGCTGCAACTGACACTGACGGACCGCGCGACGGGCAAAGTCATCTGGAACCGGCCGAGCGCCGAGTTTCGGGAGCGTTATCAGATCGCTATCGACCCGTCGCAATATTTCGACGAGAGCAGTACGGCGATGATCCGTCTCAGCAGGGACGTGGCGCGGACCGTAGTCAGCGGGGTTCTCGAGCAGTTCTGATATGACCGCCGGCCAACTGCTAGCCCGTGTCAAGAAGAACGACTTGCCCGCTGCCGTTCTGCTGCTGGGGCCGGAAGCGTATCAACGCCGCCGATTGAAGGAAGCGCTATCGGACGCTTTTCCTGAAGGGTCGATGAGTGAGCATGATCTGAGCGAGACGGCGCTGGCGGCGGTTTTGGACGACGCGCGGGCCTTGTCTCTGTTCGCGAGCGAGCGCCTGATTTGGATTCTGAATGCAGAAGCGGCGCTGCCGCGCGGCCGTTCCGACGATGACGGAGAAGCCGAGGGCGCATCGGGCGACGCCACGGCGCTTGCCGAATACGTGCGCAACGCGACACCCGGCGTGACGGTGGTGTTCGAGGCTATGCGCTACGACTTCGAAGGCGACGATAAACGGAAGCAGGAGCGGGTGCGGAAATTTTTCGCGGCCATTCCGGAGGTAGTCGAGTTGCGGCGGTTCTCGAGCCACGAAGCGCGGAGCGAAGCCGAGGGCATGGTACGCACGGCGGGTTTCCGGATGGAGGGCGCGGCGCTGGAACTATTAGTGGAAGCCTTGGGAGCGGATGTGGCGCGGATTGCCGTGGAGATCGAAAAACTGGCGCTGTATGCGGGTACCGGGAGCGTGGGAGTCGATGAAATCTCGGCCTTGGTTCCGGACGCACGCGCCACGACGATCTTCGCGCTGGTCAACGCGCTCGGGCGGCGGGACCGCACGAAATCGCTGGAAGTTCTGGACACGCTGACGAAAGAAGGCGAATACCTGCCACTGGCACTGGCATTCCTCTCAACGCAGTTCCGCATGGCGCTGGTGGCGCGCGAGGCGGGATTGAAAAGCTCGCAGCAGATCCAAGGGCACTTCTCGCGGCTGGGAGTACCGATGTGGGGATCGCGTGCGGATCAGGTGTATCAGACAGCCACGAAATTCAGCAGGCCACAACTGGAAAATGCGCTGAAGCTGATCTTCCAGGCGGACCGGGGACTGCGCGATGCACGGCCGGACGACCGCATCGTGATGGAGCGGTTTGTGCTGGAACTGACGGCTTGACTACTTGGCGAGCGCCTTGACGCGCGCGTGCAGCTTCGACTTGTAGCGGGCCGCGGTGTTCTTCTTGATGAGGCCGGTTTTGGCGGCGCGGTCGATAATAGAAAAGGTCTTAGGGAGTAGCTCGCCGGCTTTTTGAGCGTCCTTCTCGAGAAGCGCGCGGCGCATGGTACGGATCTGATGCCGGAGGCGCGATTTGCTTTTGCGATTGAATTCCGTGCGCCGCTCCGTCTGGCGCACCCGCTTGAGGGCGGAATACGTGTTTGCCATCTTTGAGTTACCAGGATACCGCAGGGGCGGGGGCCGGAGCAAGTTGGGATGAAAACCAACGCCGTGCGCGTACTCGACCGGCTGGGCATCCGGTACGAATTGCGCGAGTACGAAGTAGACCCGGAGGCCCTCGATGCCGAGACGGTGGCGCGCAAAATCGGGTTGCCGCCCGAGCAGGTCTTCAAGACGCTGGTGGCGCGAGGAGACCGGAACGGGGTTTGCCTGGCGGTGGTACCTGCCGGCACAGAGCTGGATGAGAAGGCCCTGGCGCGAGTGGCCGGGGACCGGAAAATGGAGGTAGTGCCGCTAAAGGAAGTGCAGCCGCTGACGGGATACATTCGCGGAGGTGTAACGGCGTTTGCGTGCAAACGGGACTACCCGGTGTTTGTGGACGAGACCGTGGAATTATTCGATGTGATTGCGGTATCGGCTGGCGTGCGCGGAACGCAGATTTTGTTGGCGCCGGCGGATTATCTGGCCGCCGTGCGGGGCACGGTAGGGGCGATCGCGCGGGATAAGACATGAACGCGGCGACAAGGGACCAAGCTCGCCGTGCCGAAGGGTGATAGATTCACCCGCGACGGAACTTTCGCTCTTGCCGGGCGGGAGGAATCAGACGCATCGTTAGAGGATCGTTCTTAGACCTGCGAAGTAGCCTTCGGTGCCGGGGCCCACCCACAGAGCAACGGCTCCTTCCGAATCGCCAAACTTCATGTCGTTGACGATCAGACAAGGCTGGGCCGCGCCATTGACATAGAGCCTGGCCTTCATGCCTTGAATGACGATTCGATACTTCGTCCAAACCCCAGGTTCGAGATCGACATAGGATTCGTACTTCTCCGGAGACTCTTTGCGGAGCTGGTCGAAGTCGAAGTCTGGATGCGCGCCGTACTGGGTCGAATGATTGCGTCTGACTTGATCATCCGCACGGCCGTTGGTCGGCCGAAGATAAATGTACTCGTAGCGGTTCCCTTGCACTCGGAAGGCGATCCCAATGAAGCCGCGTGCTTCGGGGCCGGCGCCGACAGCGGGTTTTCCCGCCAGATCGACCTCAATGGTGCCGTTGTGAAAGCGGCTGCCCTTCAGGATTGCGTACGACTGTCCATTTGCCGCACTGGGCCGCGCTTCAACACGAACGGCGGCCTTTCCTCGGTAGACGGTATCCGAAACGGAAACCGAATGGGCCTCCAGTTGCGCGGCCGTTTGGGCAGACAGCGGTCCGGCGACTAGGAGGGCGAGCAGGCATCTCATCGTCCCATTAGACATCAAGGCTGGCGGGGCACGGTAGGGGCGGATAAGGCATGAACGCATCGGCGGCAAGATCGCCGTCGTTACAGGATCTCTTTCGCGATGCGGGCGGTGTTGGCGTGGATCGTAATTGTATCCTCCACGCTGGCGGCATAGCCACCGGCCAACACCACGGCAACTGGAATTCTTTCGCGCAAGGCGCGGCCGAGGACGAGGCGATCACGCGCCATCAGGCCCTCGAAGGTCAACAGGAGGCCGCCGAGTTGATCCTCGCAGAAGGGGTCGGCGCCGGCAACGTAAAGAATCAGGTCCGGACGAAACATGGCAAGCGCTGCGGAGAGCCCATTCTGCAGCCGCTCGAGGTAATTCTGATCGCCGGTGCCATCGGGCAGGTGAATGTCCAGGCTGGAGAGCGGTTTTTCACTCGGGTAATTGTTCGCCTGATGGATGGACAGAGTGAATACAGAAGGATCATCAGCGAACACACCGGCGGTCCCATTGCCGTGATGGAGATCGCAGTCCACCACCATGGCACGGCGAATGGCGCCGTCTTTCTGCAAGCGGCGGATGGCGACCGCAATGTCGTTCACCGCGCAGAAGCCCTCGCCGTGATCGCCAAAAGCGTGATGAAATCCACCGCCGACGTTAAACCCGATGCGGGATGTGAGCGCCAGCCGCGAGGCCAGAATGGTGCCGCCGGTGGCGGCCCAGAATGCCTCAATCGTGTGCTGCGAATAGGGAATTTCCAGACGCAGGATTTCCTGATAGCTCAGTGTCCCATTCCGCAGCTTGGCAACCCAGGCCGGATCGTGCACGAGCAGGATGTCGTCATCGGTCGCGGGTTCGGGCGCCACGAAATCTTCTTCCGCCGCGAAGCCGGTGCGCAGCAGGCGGTCGCGAAGCAGACGGTACTTGTGGGCCGGGAAGACATGATCCCCGATATTCATGTTGTAGCGGGGATGGTAGACCAACCGGAAAGGCAGCATGGATCAGCCTGAATCGGATTGGAGCGCGGTCACCACCGCGACGCTGTAGATGTCCTCGACCGAGCATCCGCGCGAAAGATCATTGGCCGGTTTGGCTAAGCCTTGGAGAAACGGCCCGATGGCGGCGGCGCCACCCAAACGCTCTAAGAGCTTGTACGCGATGTTGGCGGATGCCAGGTTGGGGAACACCAACGTGTTGGCGTGGCCCGCCACGCGCGAACCCGCCGCTTTGGATTTCCCAACCAGTTCCGACACCGCGGCATCGGCCTGCAACTCCCCATCGATGATCAGTTCGGGCGCCCGCACGCGGACGACGCGCAGCGCCTCGACCACGGCATCCACCTGCGGATGTTTACCGCTTCCTTTGGTCGAGAAACTCAGAAGCGCCACCACTGGTTCGGTGTCGAGCAGGGTACGGGCGCTCTTGGCAGTGGCGATGGCGATTTCGGCAAGCTCCGTGGGAGTCGGATCGATGACAACAGCACAGTCGGCAAACGCCATCAGACCGTTGTGTCCGTGCGCGCGATCCTGCAGCGCCATCACAAACACACTCGACACGAGGCGGACTCGCGGATCCGGGCCGATGCATTGCAGAGCCGCACGGACGGTCTCCGCCGTCGTATTGGCGGCGCCGCCGACACTCCCGTCGGCATCTCCGGCCGCGACCATCAGGGCGGCAAAGTAGAGCGGGTGGCGCGCCATCTCCTTCGCTTCCACCTGGGTAATGCCTTTGGCGCGGCGCCGCTCGTAGTAAAGCGAGGCGTATTTCTCGAATGCCTGCGCGTGGGAGGGATCGAGAAAAGTCACACCGGCGGTGGCGTCCGCCGGCTTGGGACCGATCAGAATCGGGTGGACAACGGCATCCCGCGCCAATCGCGCGGCGGCCTCCCGAACGCGCGAGTCAGAACCCTCGGGAAAGACAATGGTTTTCTGGCGGCGGCGGGCGCGGTCAATCAGCCCGGACAGAAACTGCCTGGCTGATTCGGGAACGGCGGACATTTATCGAATCCTGAGTCTAGCAGGTGGCAAACCCAGCGGTAACCAAGTTCAGGGGCGGAACTAGTCGCCGAGAAATTTCCCGAAGGCGCGCAAACCCTGCACGTTGTCGCAGACGGCCTTGAGGCCGGCAGTAAGCGGGATCGCCAGCAGCAGGCCGGGAGCGTCCCACAAAAAGCCCCAGAACATGAGGGAGAAAGTCACTACCAGGGGGTTCAGATGGACACGCGAGCCGACAACTTTGGGGTAGAACAGGTTCATCGCAATCAGGTGAAGCAGCGTCGTGGCCACGACGACCATCACGTAGACCGAGAACCGGTTGACCGCCAAGGCGCCAAACAGCGGGGGAACCAGGGCCAGCGGCAGACCGATATAGGGGACCAGGCTGAGAAATCCGCTGAGCGGGCCGACCAGCAGAGGAAACGGCAGGCGGATCACCCAGAACACCGCGGAACTGAGGATAGCCAGCAGGATTCCGAGCAGAAAATTGCCCACCACAAACGCGCGCACCATGCCGGCAATCCCTTCCAGGCTGCGCGCGGCGACCATGCGGCCTTCTCCCTGGAAGAACTGCAAGAAGCTGCGATTGAGATGATCCCGCCAGCTCAGCATGAAGTACACCAGGAACGGCACAAACGAAACCATTAAGAGGATCTCGTAAAACGAGTTAAGGCGGGAGTAGATGTAATCGGTTATGGCGGTGCGGTCTTCGTGGATCCGCACTTCCTGAATGGCTGGCGGAGGAGGAATCAGAGGTGGCGGGGGCTCGGCCGCCCTCCTGCGCCGCGACGGTTGCGGCGGCGCCTGTTGCGCGCGCGCCCGCTCTTCCTGCTGCTGCTGTTGTCTTTGGCGCGCAGGCACAACCATCTGGTACGTCCGTTCCTCCATTTGCGAAAGCTTCTGCTGCACGGAATCGACAACGTCGGCGATACGCTGGCTGTAGCGGGGCAACTCGTCGTAAATGCCGGCCAGCTGCGAATAGGCGCCCATTCCCACCACGTAGAGACCCAGCAGCGCAACCGTGCATACGAGAAACGCCGCCAGGCTACGAGGCAGCCGCACGCGGACCAACAAGGCTACGAACGGCTCCAGAATAAACGCGATGATGACGCCGACCAGGAAGGTGATGAACAGCATCCGGCCGTAATACAGAGCCCCGATCACGACGCCTCCGGCAACCACGGGTAAAGACAGGCGGCGGGCGTCCTGCACCGTCTTTTGAGTGCTGCTGGGAGGCTTGGAAATCGTCGCCACGAGACGAGACCCTTTGTTTTCGAATGTAGCACGACCACGTCTATAATGAAATTGATTTGAGCGCCGGAAAGCCCCGCATTTTAGCCTTAGATCTCGGCAAAAAAAGAATCGGCCTGGCCCTCTCGGATCCGTTGGGCATCACCGCGCAAGGGTTGCCCAACCTGGAGCGCCGCCGGAAGCGTGACGATCTGGCAGCTTTGGCCCAACTCGTAAAGGAACGTGAAGTCGGCTTAATCTTAATGGGTAATCCGGTCAATATGGGAGGCAGCGAGGGCCGGCAATCCGCTTGGGTACATGAGTTTGCGGAAGCATTGGAAAAGCAGACCGGTCTGCCGATACGATTCTGGGATGAACGTCTGACCACGGTACAGGCCCACCGCGTGCTTAGGGAAAGCGGGATCAGCCTGGAGAAGCGGGCGGCCGCGGTGGACCGGCTTTCGGCAGTCATCTTGCTCCAGAGTTACCTGGATTCGTTATGAAAATTTTGCGCCTGGCCGGAATTTTGGTGCTGTTGACTTTCGCCATCGCCGGCTATACTGTCTTCCGGCTAAACCAACAATATCGCGGCTTTTCCGAACCGGTCTTCGTCGAACTGCCTTACGGCACGTCGACCGCTTCCATCGGCGGCCTGCTGGCCAACGCCGGCGTGATTGGCAGCCGGTGGGACTTCTGGCTGGCGCGCCTGGCAGAACGCGGCCGCAGGCCTCAAGCCGGCGAATACCGCTTCGAAAAAGCAGCAACGCCGCTGGAGATCTTCGACCGGCTGGCGCGCGGGGACATCTTCTACTACCAGTTGGTGGTGCCGGAAGGCAAGAACATGTTCGACATCGGCGCCTTAACCGAAGGGCTTGGCCTCTTCCCGGCGGCGGATTTCGTGAAGGCCGCGCGTAATCCCACACTCATTCGCGACCTGGACCCGCAGGCGCCGACTCTGGAAGGCTACCTGTTCCCGAGCACCTACCGGCTCAAACGGCACACCACGCCGGATCAGCTCTGCCATATGATGACCGGGAGGTTCCGTGACGTCTGGCACGGCCTCCAACCCTCGGCGGCGCCGCACGATACGGTCACCATGGCCTCGCTGGTTGAAAAGGAAGGCAAACTCGCCGCGGAACGGCCCGTGATCGCCGCCGTATTTGAGAACCGGCTAAAGATCGGAATGAAACTCGATTGTGACCCGACCACGATTTACGCGGCGCTCCTCGCCGGCCGCTATCGCGGCGTGATTCACAGGTCCGACCTGGATAGCGAGGACGCATACAACACATACCGGCACAGAGGGCTCCCGCCGGGGCCGATCGCCAACCCGGGGCTTCCGTCGCTGAAGGCCGTGCTGGAGCCAGCCGATTCGGAAGCGCTGTATTTCGTGCTGCGCCCCGATGGTTCGGGCGGGCACGAGTTCACCGCCACGATCGCCGCCCATCAAGCCGCCACCGCCAGGTACCGCCGTGGGCTCCAGAGGTAGATCCGTCAAACAGGCTCTGCGCGAGTATCTCGCGGAAAAACAACCGGCAGCGATTACGGAACGCATCTGGGAGCAATTGTTACAGCATCTTGCTCCGGTTTCCGAAAGCTATTTGCGCGACTTGTTGCGCGATACCGGCCTGCCGTTTGAGCAGCCGTATGCGGGCATTCGGCAGCACACGTGGGAAGAACTCGAGCAGAGTTTGCGCGAGATGCAGCAGGTCTATGCCGGCGCGATGGAGTCTGGCGCGCGCGAGCGCGCCCGTTATTGCCGGCGCCAGGTGATTGCAGCCAAAGACCGCGCGCGCTTCCTGGCCCGCGGCGCCAAAGTAGCGCCGGACAAGCGGGAGATAAAAGAAGAGATGGCCCAGTGGATGCTAGTCTGGCTGGAAAATCCCGAAGTGTTTCCGGCGTGGGTGGACGCACGGAAACGGGTGCGGTAGCGAGGAGCGCCCGGCTTAGATTACGGGAACAGGCGCAGTTGGTTTTTCCCGGGGGGTCCGGCGGCGCGATGCCAACGCGTGGAACCGCTCCATGTAGATATAGAAAACCGGAGTGATGTAAAGGGTAAGCAACTGGGAAACCGCAAGACCGCCAACTACCGCCAGCCCGAGCGGCCGGCGCGCCTCTGACCCGGCGCCCAGCCCAAGCGCGATTGGCAGCGTGCCCATCAAAGCGGACATGGTGGTCATCATGATGGGCCGGAAGCGCACCAGGCACGCTTCGTAAATCGCCTCCGACGCCAGCGTCCCGTGAGTCCGCTGCGTCTCCAGCGCGAAATCGATCATCATGATCGCGTTCTTCTTGACGATGCCGATCAGCATAATGACACCGACAAACGAATAGATATTCAGTTCGTCCTTGAAGATCAGCAGCGTCGCGAGCGCGCCCAGCCCGGCCGACGGCAAGCCGGACAAAATGGTGAGCGGGTGGATGAAGCTTTCGTACAGAATTCCGAGTACGAGGTAGATCACCAGAATCGCCATCACGAGCAGAATACCCATGCCTTGCAGCGACGATTGAAACGCCGCCGCGGCCCCCTGAAAACTCGTGGTGATGGTGGCCGGCAGGCTCTCGCGCGCGACCTCTTCGACACGAGCCACCGCTTCGCCAAGCGAAACTCCCGGCGCCAGGTTGAATGACAGCGTCACCGAGGGCAGTTGTCCGAGGTGCGTGACCGTGAGGGGGGCCACGCTCCGCTTGATTTGAGCCACCTCGCTCAACGGAACCAACCCGCCGTTGGAGGAGTGCACATAGAGCAAGCCGAGGGCACTTGGATCCAGCTGGTATCGCGGTTCGAGCTCCATCATGACCCAATACTGATTGCTAGGCGTGTAGATTGTCGAAACCTGGCGCTCGCCATACGCATCGTACAGGGCCTGCTCGATCTGATCGGACGTGACACCGAGCGTGGACGCGCGGTCGCGATCGATGTCGACCATTACCTGAGGGCTGGCGATCTGCAGATCGGTGTTGACGTCCACCAGCCCGGGGATGGTGTGCATACGCTGCTCAAAATCGATGGCGGCGCGATACAGCTCGTCGAGCTCGAGGCCCTGCAGCGTGTACTGGTAGGTGCCCTTGGTGAGCTGGCCGCCAATCCGGATGAGCGGGAGGTTCTGGGGATAGGTGCGGATTCCGGGAACGGAATTGAGCGCCGGGCGCAGGCGGTTGACGATGTCATCGGCGCTGAGCAGGCGCTGGGCACGCGGCTTGAGCTTCGCGAAGATCCGCCCGGCATTGCCGGCGCCATTAGTGCCGCCGACCATCGACGTATAGGACTCGACGTTGGGATCGGCGCCGAGGATGGCCGCCGCTTGCTGCTGGTTGCGAACCATTCCGTCGAAGGAGACGTCCTGGCCGGCTTCGGTAAAGGCGAAGAGTTCCGCGGTGTCCTGGTTAGGAATGAAACCCTTGGGCACTACGATGAACAAATAAACACTGGCCACGAGAGTTCCGGCGGCCGTCAACATGGTGAGTGCGCGATGCCGGATCACACCGCGGAGAGTCCAGTCATAAGCGCGCAGCATGCCATCGAATATGTGCTCGGAGGCGCGATAGAGCGCGTTGGCATGCTCGCGGGGCGGCCGCAAGAAGCGGCTGCACAGCATCGGCGTGAGCGTGAGCGAGACAAACCCGGAAATCAGGATGGCCATCCCGATTGTGACGGCGAATTCACGGAACAGGCGGCCCATGATGCCGCCCATGAACAAGACCGGGATGAACACGGCCGCCAGGGACAGCGTCATTGAGAGGACGGTGAAGGCGATCTCGCGCGAGCCGTCGAGGGCCGCCTGCAGACGGCTCTTGCCCGACTCCATGTGACGGACGATGTTTTCCAGGACAACAATAGCGTCGTCCACGACGAAGCCGACCGAAAGCGTAAGCGCCATCAGCGATAAGTTGTCGACCGAATAACCGAGCAGATACATGGCCGCGAAGGTGCCAATGATGGCCAGCGGCAAAGCGAGACTCGGAATGACGGTAGCGGATACATTGCGCAGGAACAAAAAGATGACCAGAATGACGAGCGCGACGGTGACCAGCAAGGTGAATTTCACGTCGGTGACGGACTCGCGGATGGAGTCGGACCGGTCGTAGTCCAGATCGAGATGGACCGCCGCCGGCATCACCTTGCGGAAGGTAGGCAGCAACTCTTTGACGGCATCGGCCACGGCGACGGTGTTGGTTCCAGGCTGGCGCAGCACCGACAGCGTGATGCTGCGCACGCCGTTGTACCAACTGGCGGCTTTGTCGTTCTGCACGCTGTCGATCACCCGGCCCAGCTCTTCGAGGCGCACCGGCGCCCCATTCCGGTAGGCGACGATGATCGGCCGGTAGCTTGCCGCCGAGGTCAACTGGCCGGTGGCATGCACGGTGAACAACTGGTTGGGCCCCCACAACGTTCCGGTGGGAAGATTCACATTGTGCTTCTGCAGGGCCGCCTCGACATCGTCGATGCCGATCCGGCGCGCGGCCAGCGCGTTGGGATTTAGCTGAGCGCGCACCGCATATTTCTGCGCGCCCATCACCTGCACCTGCGCCACGCCGCTGACCGTGGAGATGCGCTGCGCCACCATCGTCTCGGCATATTCGTCGATGGTGGAGAGCGGCAGGGTCGGCGAATACAGGTCCATGTACAGGATCGGCGAATCGGCCGGATTCACCTTTTGAAAGGTGGGAGGAGTCGGCATGCCCGGCGGCATCTGCGACTGTGCGCGAGTAATCGCGGTTTGCACGTCCTGAGCCGCGCCGTCGAGCGAGCGGTCGAGCGCGAACTGCAGCGTGATCGAGGTGTTCCCGAGCGCGCTGGTCGAGCTCATATTGTCGAGCCCGGCAATCGTCGAGAACTGGCGTTCGAGCGGGGTGGCGACCGCGGAGGCCATGGTTTCCGGGTCCGCCCCCGGGAGCGCCGCATTTACCTGGAGGGTTGGAAAATCGACGTTAGGAAGATCGCTGACCGGCAAAGCACGATAGGCGATCACCCCGAACAGAACAATCCCCAGCATGATGAGCGTGGTCATCACCGGACGCCGGATGCAGAGTTCGGGAATATTCACAGTGCTGCCGCGAGTTCTTTTAGTCCATGGTAGCAAGGTCCACACCGGCCGCTCCCCCCGCGTGCCCTTTCCGCCCGGGGGGCCTTCCCGCCGGATATATAATGTCTGGTAT
>Ga0126371_10001226_pt1 | contig 21589 bp, 10 predicted proteins | sample PanSoiMetaPlot_4_FD_110145 | JGI IMG/M metagenome (GOLD analysis project Ga0126371, IMG submission 110145) | Tropical forest soil microbial communities from Panama - MetaG Plot_4 | ecosystem: Environmental > Terrestrial > Soil > Tropical forest > Bulk soil | place: Panama | collected 2016-02-17 | reverse complement strand
CACTCAGCATCCCGGTAGTTTGCAGAAATGCGCGCCGCTTCATAGACCAACGGCCTCCATCCACAGGTCCGCGATGGCGCCATGGCCGGCGGCAGTCGGATGCACGCCGTCTGCAGCCCAGTATGCCGGAGGTGCCTGACGGGAGAGCCGGTCAAAGAGGCCCTGCGTCGAGAGGAACGTCGCGCCGGCATTGTCCGCGATCTGCCGCGCGAGCTTTCGCCGCTCATCGAAGGCCGGGAACCACGAATCCGTGATGACCCCGGTCCGGAGGGTGAAGGGCTCCAGGATCACGAGCCGGACCTTGGGCAGAGCCGTCTTCGTGCGAGCCAGAAGCGCGGCGAGCTGCTGCCTGTAGTCGTCCGCCGTCCCCTTGTAACTCCCATTCAGCGTGTGCCAGTAGTCGTTCACGCCGATCAGGATGCTCAACACATCGGGTGCGAGGTCGAGCGTGTCGGCCTGCCAGCGCGCGTCGCAATCGGGCACGGTGTTGCCGCTCACACCCCGGTTGAAGATCCGGTAGCCCGCCCCGGCGCGAGTCGCGAGGAGCTGGGACGCGATCAGCAGCGGGTAGCCGTTGCCGAGGGCCGCCGCGGAGTTCGGGTCGGTTCCCTTCCGGTCGCGGCCGCAGTCGGTGATCGAGTCCCCCTGGAAGAGCACGGTAACGCCTGCATCCCCGGACCCCGTCCATCGGGGGTCGGGAGTGGGGAGTGGTCGCAGGCCAGGAAATGGAAGCGCGGCTCCCGCGGCCATTGCTCCCGTCGCCTCCAGAAACACCCGGCGCTTCATTGCACCACCTCGACTTCGACCCGCGAGGCCTGCGTGGTGTTCCGGTAGATCCGCTCGGTCTGCGCCTTGAAGTCCGACTTCCTGGCCAGGAAGATGTTCGGCACGAAGGTCTGCGGGTTCCGATCGTAGAGCGGGAACCAGGTGCTCTGTACCTGCACCATGATCCGGTGCCCCTTCAGGAACCGGTAATTCTGCTGATGCAGGTCGACGGTGTACGGCAGGACGGCGTTCGGAGTAATCGCCCGCGGATGCTCGTAACTCGTGCGATAGCGCCCGCGGAAAATGTCGTCGGCCACCATCAGCTCGTAGTGCCCCATGGTCGGCTTGCCGGCCACCGTGTCCGGATACACGTCGATGAGCTTCACCACCCAGTCCACGTCAGATCCCGTAGTCGCCGCAAAGAGCTTCGCGGTCACGTTTCCGGCAATCGTGACATCGTCTCGAAGGGGATCGGTCTCCCACACCAGCACGTCAGGCCGGCTCTCCGCGAATCTCTGGTCCGCGACGAGCCACGTGTACCACTCTGAGCCCTTGGGCGAATAGACCGGCGAAACAGGGCGCCGCCGGTAGGGCACCGGATGCTTCGGATCGGACACGTAGCTGTCGAAGGCCGTTGAGCTCTTATCCGCCGGCGGATCGAACGAAAGCTTGCCGTCCGCGTGGAAGTAGAGCGCCTTGGCCTCCCCGTTCTTCGGGGGCCACGAGTCCCAGAACCGCCACCGGTTGTCCCCAGCCTCGAAGGTCACTGCCTTAGCCAACGGCAGCGAGTCGGTGCCCTTGAGGTAGTGATTGAAGAACGGCACCAGGATGTGCGTGCGGAACCAGATCGACGTGGGTCCCCCGAACTCGATCGCCCCGAGGGAGGTCCCGTTTCCGTGCCAGCCGCCGTGATTCCAGGGTCCCAACGCGATGAAGTTGATGTGCGCAGAGTCGGTCTTTTCCAGCGTCTTGTACGTCTCGAGGGGGCCGAAGAAGTCTTCCTGATCCCACCACCCGCCCACGTCGAGGGTCGGCACGGTCGTGTGCAGGAACACGTTCTCCGTCCCGCGATGCTGCCAGTAGGCGTCGTAGCTGGGGTGCTGCACGAAAGAATTCCAGGTCGGGAACTTCCCGTGCAACACGGAGTCGGTGATCACGGACAACGGCCCGTGCCGGTAATACCAGTCGTACATGTCGTCCGAGCCGACGTCGAATGTGGTGTTCTCATTCCCTGACTCGAGCAGCGTCGCGTACTCGAGCCCGTAGGTCATCCGGAAGGCGCCGTTGTGGAAGAAATCGTCGCCGATCCAGGTGTCCGTCATCGGCGCCATCGGCGCCGCGGCCTTGAGTGCCGGATGCGGGCGAATCTCCGCCATCTCCGTCAGCCACCCCGGATACGACGTTCCCGTCACCCCCACCCGCCCGTTGTTGTGAGCGATATGGTGGATCATCCAGTCGATCGTGTCGTAGGTGTCGGTACTCTCGTCGGTGTCCGCGGTATCCGACGCCGCCCGGAGGGGACGGTTCATCAGAAACGCGCCCTGCGACTTGTAGCGCCCGCGGATGTCCCCCGTGACGAAGATGTATTTCTCCCGCGACAGCTCGGTGAGCAGGTTGTTGTGATAGCCGCCGGTGGCGCTGTACGGCGTCCGCTCGAAGATGATGGGGAAAGGTCCGCCGCTCGTGTCGTTCGGCATCGCGATCTCGATGAAGAGCTTTACGCCGTCCCGCATCGGGACCATGGTGTCCGTGATCGTGTAGAGCGACTCAGGAACGCCCTGCGCGGCGACGGGAGCTCCGGCAGCGAGGACGAGCAGCAGCGGGACGTAGAAGCGACGCATCGGCGGCATGTCCGGTTGGAAGGATTGGGAGAAGGTGGCGTCGTCGCGCCGAAGTCCGCAAGATTCACCTCATGAGACTCCTTCCGGCACTCCTCTTGATCGCCACGCCCCTCGCCGCACAGCATACCTTCGCCGTCGGCGATTCGGCCTTTCTCCTGGATGGCAAACCCTTCCAGATCCTCGCGGGAGAGATGCACTACCCGCGCATCCCGCGCGCAGACTGGCGCCAACGCCTCCACATGGCCCGCGCCATGGGCCTCAACACCGTCTCGGCGTACGTCTTCTGGAACGTGCATGAGCCCAGGCCCGGCGTCTTCGACTTCTCTGGGAATGCCAACGTCGCGGAGTTCGTTCGGGAAGCCCAAAAAGAAGGGCTCTGGGTCGTGCTGCGCCCCGGTCCGTACGTGTGCGCGGAGTGGGAATTCGGCGGGTACCCATCGTGGCTCTTGAAGCGTCCGGCCGTCAAAGTCCGGGATGACAACCCCGCGTTCATGGAGGCCGTCACGCGGTACTTCGACGCCCTCGGCAGACAACTCGCGCCGCTGCAGGTCACGCATGGCGGGCCGATTCTGATGGTGCAAGTCGAGAACGAATACGGCTCCTACGGCAAGGACAAGATCTACCTCGGCAAGCTCCGCGACGCGATCCGGCACGCGGGGTTCGATGTCCCGCTCTACACCGCCGACGGGCTGGACGAGGTGCCGAACGGGTCACTGGAGGGCACGCTCGCGGGCCTCACCGGCGGAGACGCGGGCAGCGCGATGGATCTGATCCACAAGTACCACCCGCATGGACCGTTTTTCCTGGCCGAGTTTTATCCGGGGTGGTTGGATCACTGGGGTGAGCCGCATCAGCGGGTGCCCACGGCCCCGACGGCGGCCGCGTACGACTCGCTGCTCTCGCATGGCGTGTCGGTGAGTCTCTACATGTTCCATGGAGGGACCAACTGGGGCTTCCGGAATGGCGCGAACTTCAGCGACCACTATCAGCCTCAGCCCACGAGCTACGACTACGACGCCCCTTTGGACGAGTCGGGACGACCGACGTTCAAGTACATGGCGCTGCGAGAAGTGATCCGGAAGCATCTGCCGGCGGGGACCACACTTCCCGACGTCCCGAGCGTCCCTGCACCCATCGCGATTCCCCGCTTCACGCTTTCGCTCCACCTGACGCTCTGGGCCCTTCTACACGATTGGGTGCGCGCCGGTACTCCCTCTTCAATGGAGGACCTGGGACAGAGCTACGGATACGTTTTCTATCGCACGCGCCTCCCCCGGGCCGGGACCGCGGTTCTGCGCATCGACCAGCTACGCGATTACGGGATCGTATTCGTGAACCACAAACGGGTGGCCGAGCTGGATCGGCGCGACCGGCAGGACAGTGTGGTGATTACCGCGCCATCGGATTCCACTCCCCTCGACATCCTGGTCGAGAATACCGGCCGAATTAACTACGGGTCGCGCATCCCCGACAATCGCCAGGGCATCACACACGCCGTCACGTTTGGCGGTGACACGCTCCTGGGCTGGACGATGTACCCCCTCCCCCTCGATCATCCCGAGCGCGCGCCGTTCCTGCGCCAGACTCCGGACACCGCTCCCGTCCTCTATCACGGGACGTTCAGGGTCGATCATCCGGGAGACACGTTTCTCGATATGCGGGGTTGGGGAAAGGGCAACGTGTGGGTGAATGGGCACAACCTGGGACGCTACTGGTACATCGGACCGCAGCAGACGCTCTATCTCCCCGGTGCGTGGCTGCACCGCGGAGCGAACGAGATCATCGTGCTGGATTTGGAAGACGGTGGGACGCGAAGCGTGGCGGGGCTGGCGGAGCCGATCCTGGACCAACTTGAACCGGATCGGCTGGCAGAACACTGACGGGATTGGGGATTGGGAGTCGGGATTGGTACGGCCTCCCCCAATCCCGAATCCCCCATCCCCAATCCCCAATCCCCAATCCACTTGTTTAGCGTCCTCCCGCCGGTTGTTTAGCGTCCTCCCGCCGGCAGATTCCGGAGCAGATACCGGGTCAGGGTCGTGTAGACGTACAGCGTAGTCCCCCGCCCCTCGCAGATGCAGTGGGTCCGGTTGGGATAGACCATGAAGTCCACCGGTTTGTCGAGCGCGATGAGCCGGTTGAGGAACCGCTCGGTTCCCTGGTAGTGCACGTTGTCGTCGCCCGAACCGTGCATCACCAGGAGGTGGCCCTTCAACCCTTCGGCGAAGTTCGCGGGCGTCCCGACGCGATACCAATCAGGATGATCCTGCGGCGTGCCCATGTACCGTTCCTGATAGATCGTGTCGTAGAGCGAGGGGTCGGCGACCGGCGCAACGGCCATCCCCACCGAGAACACATCCCCGTGCCGGGTCATGTCGTTCAACGTGCTCGAGCCGCCGCCACTCCAACCCCAGACCCCGATGCGGGTCATGTCGACGTACTTGTGCTGCTCTCCCATCACGCGCACCGCATCCGCCTGCTCCTGCGATGACAGCACGCCGAAGTGTCCGTACACCGCTTTCCGCCAGGCCCGGCCCTTCGGCGCCGGCGTGCCCCGATTATCCACGCTGGCCACGATGTAGCCTTGATCGGCGAGTGCGCCGTACCAGAGGCCCTGATTCCCCTGCCAGCTGTCGACGACTGTCGTGCCGGCAGGCTCGCCATAGACGTACAGCAGGACCGGGTACGTCTTGGTCGAATCGAAGTTCGCCGGCTTGATCATCCAGCCGTCGAGCGTGGCGCCGTCGGGCAAGGGCGCCTTGAAAAACTCGACCCGGTGCGCGTACGGCTTCACGGCCGCGGCGAGCTGGGCGTTATCGACCAGTACGCGGACGGTGTGATGCGAGGGCAGCCGGATCAACTCGGTGGTCGGCACGTCCGAGGTGCTCGAGTGGATGTGCAGCGCCCACTTCGCGTCCGGCGAGATGTTGTAGATGTTGGATCCCGACTCGGACGCGGGAGTCACCCGCTCCGCTTTCCCCGAGCCATCGAGCTTGGTGCGGTACATGTACCGCTGCGTCGCGTTGTCGGGAGACGCGCCGAAGTAGAGCCACCCGGACTGGTCGTCCACCCCCTCGATGCCCGTGATGTCGAAGGGGTCATTGGTCACGAGCTTCGTCGTCTTCCCGTCCCGTGACACCCGGTAGACGTGCCGCCAGCCATCCCGTTCCGACGTCCACAGGAAATCCTTGCCGCCGTTGATCCAGATGATCTCGTTATCCAGGTTCACCCACGCCGAGTCCTGCTCGGTAATGATCGGGGAGACGGCGCCGGTGGAAGCATTCGCCATCATCACGTGGTTGACCTGCTGCGGACGATTCATGCGTTGCAGCATGATGTCGTTCGGCCCCACCCAGTCCATCCGCGGCAGATAGTCCTGCCGCGGGTCGCCGGGGAGCTGAAGCCAGGTGATGGGTCCGCCCGAGGCGCCCACGACGCCCGCGGTCACGGCCGAGTTGGTCGTGCCCGCCTTGGGATACTGGATCGGCGTGACGTAGGGATAGAGCGAATCGGTATCATCGATCAGGTAGAAGGTCCGCACGCCGGTCATGTCGAAGTGCCAGAACGCGATCTTCGCGCCGTCGGGAGACCAGCGGAACCCGTCGCGGAGTCCGAACTCCTCTTCGTAGACCCAATCGGTCATGCCGCTGACGTGGAGCGAGTCGGCGCCGGTCGTGAGCCGAGTGATCTTATGATCGGCGAGATTCTCGACGTAGATGTCGCCATGCCGGACGTACCCGACGCGGTCCCCCTGCGGCGAAAACTTCGCGTACATCAGGGTCGACGGCTCACCGCCGCCACCCAGCTGTGAGAGGGTTCCGGCCTTGCGGTCGAGCACCCAGTAGTCGCCGCGCGTGTTGGCGCGCCAGACCTTTTTCGTGTTGGTGAAGAGGAGCAGCTTGCTCGCGTCGTCGGACCAGGCGTAGTCGTCGAACTCGAGCGGGTCACTCGCGCCCGCGGGCGTCATCTGCTTGGCCGAGACCAGGATGCTGCGGGCACCCGTGGCGGTCTCGTAGCGGACGATGTCGTCGCCTTTCCCGTCTGCCGCCCGTTCGACGGTGGTGTAGGCGGTCCCGTTTTCGATCCAGCGCGATGGGCCGAATCGCGCGCCCGCGAAGTCGCGGGACGCGTAGAGCTTGTGCAGCATCGAATCGAGTCCGGCGGGGATCTGCGCCCCGGCGGGAACCGAAGAGACGCAGACGAGAGAGACGATCAGTGCAGCGCGACGCATTGCTCCTCCTATTTGGGTATCGCTTCCATCACCCAGATATCGCTCTGGCGATCATTGACGGCGAAGAACATCCGGCCTTTGCCGAGGGCCCACTCGGGACGGTCCGAAGGCCGGTCCAGATTCAGCCGCACCAGGAGGGTCGGCGTTCCCCCAGCCCTGGGCACACTCCAGAACTCCACTCGCCCTTCAGGATCGTGACTCTTGAAATACAGGGTCTGCCCGTCGGAGCTCCAGTGAACTCCCTCAACGAGATGCCCGTCGGCGGAATCCACGACCACGTGGTGGTCGGTGGGACCAGGCCCGACGACGACGAGTGAGCCACCGTTGAGATTGCTCGAGAATGCCACTGATCGGCCGTCGGGCGAGAAGGCCGGCCACGATCCGTACGAAGAGATTCGCACCGGCTGGGTCCAGCCGCTTCCGGAATCCCGGACGATCCAGATGGCTCCTGGAATCCCATACTCCTGAAACGCCAGCGCCTTGCCGTCCGGTGCCCACTGCGCCTGCCCCTCCTGACGCGGGGACGTCGTCACCTGCTGCACCGGGCCCCCGTCGAGCGGCAACACATAGATGTCCCGCGACCCCGCGCGAAAGGAGTGAAACGCCACGGACCGTCCGTCCGGCGAAGGTGTGGGGGCGAAATCGTCGATTGAGTCGAAGGTGATCTGTTCGGGATCGGCCGGTCCGAAGAGCGTCTGGGGTGTGCCCGGCAGCCGCTGCCGGTAAATCTCCGAACGCCCGTTCACGTCCGAGTTGAAGTAGATCCACTGCCCGTCCCGCGACGGGGACATGCTCTCGATCACCTGGGATCCCGTGGTGAGCGCCTCGCCGTCACTCGGGCTCTTCGGTGGAAATGGCATCATCCAGAGATTCGCCGCGGCGGTCAGGTAGTCGTAGGCGATGCTCGTGCCTCCGCGCGATACGGAGATCTCGTGGGCGCCGAGGCCGGTGGTGAGGCGTGTCGCCTTCCCCGCCGGCTTTCCGTCGCCGTCCATCGGAACGGCGTAGAGGTCCAGCGGGCCGAGCCGGTTCGAGACGTAGTACAGCCATCGGCCATCCCCGGACCACGCGGGACTCTGGTTCGTCCAGAGGGAGTCCGTCACGGCCGTCATCGCCCCATCAGGGACGCGAACGGTCACGATCCGGCTCGACGCGATGTTCCCGTAGAGGTGACCGAGCCGCGAATAGAACCAGTTTCCGGACGCGCACGCGACGGCCCGGCCCGACGGCGCCCAATGACACAGCGATCCTTCGCGCACCGGCGCGAGGAAGCGATTGTGGCCGTCGGCGCTATGCAGGTACAGCGAGTCGCCGACCGTGTACGCGATGGTCGAACCATCGGGCGACAGCGTCGCCGAGACCACGGTGCCCCCGGGTGTGCGCATTTCCGGGCGCGCGGCACCGCCGGCGGCAGGTGCGCTCGAGAGGCCCGAGTCCGTGACGAAATAGATCCGCGTCCCATCCGCCGACCACTGGGGATTGGTCTGGCTCATGGCCGCCTCTTCCGTCAGCTGGATGGGCCGGCCGCCCGATACCTGCCGCACGTAGATCTCCATGTGCTGACTCGTCCCCGCCGCGTACGCGACCGACTTTCCGTCCGGGGACAGCGCGGGTTCGATTTCGAGGCCGCGCTCCCAGGTCACCTTCTTGGCGAGACCGAATCCGGTGACGGGCGACCGTCCGGAGCCGCGGGAGCCGATCAGAAACGCCGCCACCGCGACGAGTGCAGTGACGCCACCCCACGCCAGGGGACGGCGCGACGATGGTGAGGTCCGCGCGCGGGTTGGCCGAATCGCCACCGGTGTGGTGCCGGCCAGCGCCCGCTGAAACTCTCCGGGAGTCGCGAACCGATCAGCCGGGACCTTTTGCAGCGCCGTGAGCACCGCCGCCTCCACCGCCTCCGGGACGCTCTTCCGGGTGACGCTGATCGGCCTCGGCTCCTCGGTCATGACTTTGGCCATGATGGCCTGGACCGTCGGACCGGTGAACGGCGGCTCCCCCACCAGCATTTCATACGTCACCACGCCGAGGGCATACACATCCACGCGTCCATCCACATGGCGGTCACCCGAAGCCTGCTCCGGCGCCATGTACTGCGGCGTGCCGAGGCTGGTGCCGGTCTGCGTGAGCCGATCCCCCGCCTGGGCGACGGCGAGCGCGATGCCGAAGTCCATCACCAGGGCGTGATCGTCCCGCAGCAGGATGTTCTCGGGTTTGATGTCGCGGTGCACGACGGAATGGCGCTGGGCGTACTCGAGCCCGTCGGCGACCTGAGACGCGATGCGAACACTCTCGGCAACCGAGAGCTGCACCTGTCGCGCGAGGCGGGTCCGGAGCGTCTCCCCCTCGACATACGGCATCACGTAGTAGAGGAGGCCGTCGGCAGCACCGGAGTCGAAGAGCGGCAGGATGTGGGGGTGCTGGAGGGCCGCGGTAAGCGAGATCTCCTTGTGAAATCGCTCGGGTCCAAGCACCGCCGAGAGATCCGGGTGGAGCACCTTGATGGCGACGCGGCGATGGTGCTTGAGGTCTTCAGCGAGATAGACGGTCGCCATGCCACCCGCGCCGAGCTCCCGCTCGATGCGGTAGCGCTCCGCAAGTGCCTGGGTGAGTCGATCGAGTTGCGTCACGGCCTACTCATGGCGGGCCGACCGCCGACGGACCTCTTCGGTCCAGTTCAGGACGTAGATCACGGTGTTCAACGGTGCCTGCCGGGCGATGATGAAATGTGTGCCGTCCGGCGAGATGTCCCAATTGGCGTGGGGCTCCGCGGGGTCGAAGTCCGAAGCATCGAAGAGCGCCGTGCGGCTGCGCACCATGGCCGTCTCTCCCGGCTCGATCGTCGCGGCGATCAGCGTCGGATTCCCGTCCACCTGCCCGATATAGTAGAGCGTATGTCCGTCGGGCGCCCAGCGGGGCTCCCGTCCCCCCAAACTCGACACCAGTACCTTGGGGCCGGCCGGGTACCGGCGAATGTACACCTCCTGCCGCCCGGTCTCGTCCGCCGAGTACGCCAACCACTTCCCGTCCCGCGACAGCGTCGCCGCCTCTTGTGTGAAGGTGCTGGTGAGCAGCGGAATGAATTTGCCGCGCTCAGACGGGGCCCGGACGACGTTGAAGGCGCCGCTCGCCCCGTATGACGCGCCGATCACCGATCCGTCCCGCTCGTACTCCAGTGCCTGCGCGACGTCGGGGCCGGTATAGATGGAATCGGGGGTCCCCGTGCCGTCGCTCGGCCGCCGCCAGATTCCACCGCTATGCTGATACACGATCCACCGGCCGTCCGTCGCCCAAACCGGGTCGTGCCCATCGTTCTCGAACGAGAGGCGCGCCAGTGTGTGCTGACGAAGATCGAACGTCCACACGTCCCGGGCGCCAGTCTCCATCAGGTCGAGCGCAATGCGGCTGCCATCGGGGGAAAACCGGGGACTGTGAAACCGGTGACCCTCACCCACTACCTGCGGGTGTCCGGTCGGGTCGAGCAGGACCAGCGAGACGGGCTCTTCCGCCGCGTACACCAGAGAACCGGAAACCGACACCGCGGCCTGACTCGAGCCCCCGACATTCTGATGCACGTGGTCCGCCACCGACACCGGCGGGCTCATGATTTTGAGCCGGTCCGGGTCGAACAGCGCTCCCTGCAACGAGCCTGCCGGAAGGCCCCAGAGCAAACATCCATCCGCATACCAGGCGGCGTTGACCGTTGCGTCGAGCAGTTGGGTGCGGTGTCCGGTCCTCGCGTCGAGGGCGACGACGGGGCCTACGATGCTTGTCCCCAGCGCCGGGATGACCAGGATCGTGTGACGATCGGGTAAGACGTCCTCGAGAAAAAGGTTCTGCTCGTGTGCCCGGGGGTCGGGTTCGGCGATGACGCGGGTCGTCCCGTCCAGAGCGACGCTGACGATGCCGCCGCGATTGTCCGAAATGAGCAGGTGGTCACTGTCGAGCCAGAGCAAGACGCTGAGGGCCTGGGTCTGATGCGCAGCCAGCGGATTGGCCGAGCCCCCGCTGAACGGCAGCGTCAGCACGTACACGCCCCCGGGCCCGAGGTACGCCAAGCGCTTGCCATCCGGCGAGAAGATCGGACTGGTCGCGCTCTGCGTGCCGGGGATGGGGCGTGCCTCAAGCTCGTCGAGATTCCGGACGTACAGCTGGGCCTCGGCGCCTAAGGCCCCACGGGACGAGAACACGAACGTACGCCCGTCGGACGAGAGCGCCAGCGCGTTGACGGACGTGCTGGTGATGCCCCCCTCCGCCGCCACCGGGATCGCGAACCGTGCGGTCAGCGTCTCTCCCCGGGACGTCCGCGCGGTCCACCTCCCAAGAGCGGCAGCCGCGACCACGAGTCCGGCCGCCCCCACCCAGAGTTTCCAGTCTCGACGCGTGGCTCCTGGCGGAGCCAACTCCAGACGTGCGGCGCCACTTCCGAGGTTCCAATGGAATTGGGGATCCGCGAGCGCGCGCGAGAAATCGGCCGCAGTCTCGAACCGGTCCGCGGGCAAGCGTTCGATGGCCTTGCCCACCGCACCCGCGACGTTCGGTGGTACCGACTTCCGCACCGTCGTGACCGCGGGGGCGTCCTCGGTCACGATCTTCATGATGATCTGCTGAGCGGACGCGCCGACGTGCGGCGGGTTGCCGGTCAGCATCTCGTAGAGCACGCACCCGAGTGAATAGATGTCCGACCGGTTGGTGAGGTCTTTCTCGGCCGTCGCCTGCTCGGGGCTCATATAGTGCGGCGTGCCCAGTGACAACCCGGTCTCCGTCATCCGGCCGCCGGCCGCCGCCGACAGGGCAAGCGCGATTCCGAAATCGGCGACCATCGGCCGGCCATCGTGCAGCAGGATGTTTTCGGGCTTGATGTCCCGGTGGATGACGCCGTGGCGGTGCGCGTAGTCGACCGCATCGGCGACTTCGCGCGTGATGCGCACGGCCTCGTCGATGCCGAGCTGCGTCTCGCGGTTCAGCTTGTCCCGAAGCGTCTCCCCTTCGATGTACGGCATCACGTAATAGAGAAAGCCGTCCGCGGTCCCGGAGTCGAAGAGCGGCAAGATGTGAGGGTGTTGCAGGCTCGCGGTGGTCTTGATCTCGACCACAAAACGATCGCCGCCAAGGACGGCGGCGAGTTCGGGCTTCAAGACCTTGAGCGCGACGCGGCGCTCGTGCTTGAGGTCCTGAGCGAGATAGACGCTGGCCATACCGCCCGCACCGAGTTCGCGCTCGATGCGGTAGCGGTCGGCGAGTGCGGCAGCGAGGCGCGAAGGGTCGGTCATGGCGGCCTAAAGGTGCCGCCCGCCCCCTGCGAAAGCCAGCCGTTCAGGGCTTCGGATGAACCCGGTCGGGGCCCGGCGGCTCCGGCTTCAGCTGAACGGGATGCTCCTTGAGCATCTTGAGAGCCTCCGCCACCCCACGCTCGAGCTGTGGGTCCCGTCCCGCGTTCAGGTCTGCCGCCGTCTGCTCCACCGGAATATCGGGCGCGACACCCAGGTTCTCGACGTCCCACTCGCCCGCGGGGTTGTAGAAACCGGTCGAGGGCGCCGAGATGAAGCCGCCATCGACGAAGCGAGGCTCGCCGCCCCATCCGACGAGGCCACCCCAGGTCTTGGTCCCGATCAGCGGCCCGATCTTCATCTGGCGGAACATGTAGGGGAACATGTCGCCCCCCGAACCGCTCATTTCATTGATCAGGAGAACCTTCGGTCCCCAAATCGCCGCGGCCGGCGCCGTCACCGCCGTGTAGTGGTCGCCCAACCGCTGGTTGAAGTAGCCGTGCAGCTGGCGGCTCATGATGTCCACCATGTAATCCGCGATGCTGCCGCCATGATTGAACCGCTCGTCGATGACGGCGCCCTGTTTGTCCTGCTGCGCGAAGTAGTACCGGTTGAAGCTCGTGTACCCGCCGGCCCCGGTGTTCGGGACGTAGACGTAGGCCAGCTTGCCGCCCGACAGCGAATCCACCTTCCGGCGGTTCGACTCGATCCAGTCCCGGGTGCGGAGACCCGATTCGTCATCGATGGGGACCACGGTGACGAGATGCGATCCTTCACCGGATGCCCGGGGACCGACGCGGATCTGGACCTGACGTCCCGCGGTTCCGACGAAAGGCGCGTACGGACTCTCTGGAGGCGCAAGCGGGCGGCCATTCACTTCCAGCAGGAAGTCGCCCGTCTTGACGTCCACCCCGGGCGCCGACAGGGGCGCCTGAAGATCGGGATTCCAGTTTTCGCCGGTGAGAATCTTGGCGATGCGATAATGGCCGTCCGACACGGTGAAGTCGGCGCCGAGCAGCCCGGCCGGCTGCGCGTCCGCACTGGGCAGGTCCCCGCCCCCGGCGAAGCTGTGGCCCACCGTGAGCTCCGCCTGCATCTGGCTCAGCAGCATGGTGAGATCCGCGCGGTGCCGTACGTAGGGCAGGAGCACCTGATACTTCGCCTTCAGCGCCGGCCAATCCGCGCCATTCAGATTCGCGACGTACAGGTAGTCCCGCTCGACCCGCCACGCCTCATTGAAGATCTGCTTCCACTCAGCCAGGGGATCGATGTCGGCGCTGAGGCCCGCCAACGCCAGCATTCCCTTCCCACCGCTTGGCGGCTCACCGCCGGCATCCACCACCGCCCACCGCCCCGGTGGCGACCCCTGCTCTCCGGGCGAGTACAAGAGCTTCTTCCCGTCGAACGAGAGCGCGTAGGACCCGCGCATGGCGCCTACGAAGTCCACGGCTTTCTTGTCGCTGAGCTTGTACCGGTGCAGCGCGTCCGGGCGGTTCGGGATATTTTCGACGTAGAAGAACTCTCCAGCCCCACCTGCCTTCAACTGGTCGTAGTCCCGGCTCGGGACGTCGAGGGCCAGAATCCGCTGCGACAATCCGCTGAAGTCGATCCGCACCGCGACCGAATCGGTCTTCCTGCCCGCGGAATCTCGCTTCGCACCCTCGTCACCGGTCTCCGGCAGGAGCGGCGACGGCTGATCCGCGGCCAGCACCGCGATGTAGACGCCCCGCTCGATGGTGTGATCGTACGAGCTCATGTCCAGCCAGCCCGATCGCAACGCGAAGTCGGTGGACGCCAGAAAGAGGAGATACTTGCCGCTCTTGTCCCACGCCGGATCGATGGCGTCCGAGAGTCCGTCGGTGATCTGGTGCGTCGACCCGTCGGTCAGGGAGTGGACGAACACGGCGTGGAACTGCGAACCGAGCAACCGCTTGTTGTAGGCGATCCATTTCGAATCCGGCGACCAGACTGGATTCACACTGCGGGTGGGCCACGTGTAGTTGTCCTGGTCGACGTGGGTTTCCTTCCCGGTGGCGAGATCCAGCACCCAGATGTTGGTCTGCGCATCGGAAAAGAGGATCCGGGAGCCGTCGGGAGACCAGGACGGAGCATAGAAATACGAGGGATGCTCGAGCGAGTACACCCGGGCGGGGGTGACGCCGTCCTGGTCGTCCACCACGAGCTGGTACTCACCCGAGCTGTCCGAGAACCACGCGATCTTTTTCCCATCGGGCGACCAGATCGGCATGCGGTCCGCGACACCGGAAGACCGCGTGAGATTCCGCCAGGTGCCCTTGTCCACCGGGACCGTGTAGATGTCTCCGCGTCCTTCGAACAGGGCACGGACTCCCGTCGGCGACAGTTGCGGCGCGGTCAGGGAACGCGCGATCGGTACGCTGTGGGGCATGGCCCAGGGGAAATCCCCCGCGACCTGGATCTCGAGCTTCTGGTCCGCGCCCGCGGCAGGGTCGTACAGATGGATGTCGCCGGCGTGCTCGTAGACCACGGCGCCGGCGCCGGCACCGAGGCCCTGGACGTCGTAGTCATTGAAATGCGTGATCTGCTTCACCGTTTTCGCGCCGACGTCGTAGGCCCAGACGTTGTTGGTCCAATCCCGGTCGGAGATGAAGTAGATGGTACCGCCCATCCAGACCGGGAGCTGATCGCGGCTGTCGGTCCAAGGCACTTTCTGCTCCGCCAGGGACTTCAGATCGATGATGCGGATGGGCTGGTTCTGGCCGCCGCGATACCGGCGCATGTACGCTTCCCACGGCCGCACCATCTGGTACGCCAGCGACTGACCGTCAGGGGAGAGTGATCCCGCCTGCGCGCGGGGCGCGGCCAGGGGTTCGGGAAGGCCGCCGGTGACCGCGATGGTCCACAGCCGCGGTTCGGCATCGGGCGCGCTGGCGCGCGTGGATTCGAACACCACGTGGGTGCCGTCAGGAGTCCAGCCACGGACTTCACTCCCGGCCGGATGCCAGGTCAGCCGCCGCGGCTCACCGCCATCGACGGCCACGACGTACACGTCATTCCTGGCACCATACTGGCCCGTGAATGCGAGCCATTTGCCGTCCGGTGAAAAACGCGGATCACTTTCGACGGCGGGCGAAGACGTCACGCGGCGCGCGTCACCTCCGGTGCGCGGCACCACCCAGATGTCCCCGGCGTAGGCAAACGCCACGTAGCGGGCGCTGACATCGGGTTGGTGAAGGAATCTGGTGCCCTGCGCACCAAGGCCGGCGGGCACCAGACCCGCCAGCGCCAGGAACCCGATCGCGTGTCGCATTGCTTTCCCCCGCCTTCGAGTGACCTAGAACGTCTTCTGGAAGTACGCCGCCGTCGCCGAGTCCGCCTGCAACCAGGAGTGCCAGCGCAGGAACCCGTGAATCTCGTCCGGGATCACCATCTCCTCGAATTTCACGCCCGCCGCATCGAGCCGGCGTGCGAGGTCCACCGTTTCGTGGAAATGCACGTTCCGGTCGTCATCACCCTGGATGAGCAGCACCGGCGACCGCCACGTCTTCAGGTCGGCGACCGGAGAGGAGGTCCAACCCACCTTCCGCGCGCTGTCGAGATCACCCTGTTCGTACCGCCAGTGGGGCGTGTAGCGATCGGCGTCATCACTGGTCCAGTTGTGGACGCCATGGTAATCCACGCCCGCCGCGAAGACATCCGAGTTCCGGGCGAGGCCGAGCGCGGTGAGATACCCGCCGTACGACCCGCCCCAGATCCCGACTTTGGCGTTGTCCACTTCGGGGCGCGCCGCGAGCCACTTCCCGCCCGCCAACACGTCCTGGTATTCGGACGCACCCGCGGGGCCCGCGTGCGCCGGGTGATGGAACTCCCAGCCGTACCCGATCCCCAACCGGTAATTCACCGAGAGCACCACGAACCCCCGGCTCGCGAGGTACTGATTCACCGCGTAGGCGTTCGAGTAGTAGCCCATGTAGTGCCAGCCGAGCATCATCTGGCGCGGTGGGCCGCCATGAACGAAGACGATGCCGGCGTGCTTGCCGGTGATGCCGGGCTGCTCGAAGAGCTGGCCATGCACCTCAGTCCCGTCGGCCGCGCGGAACACCACCTTCTTCGGCACCACGAGGGCCTGCGTCGGGAAGTCCGGCGGAATCTGCTCGGCGCCAATCAATCGCAGCTCGCCACCGTCCAGCTTCATCGCCGCCGGCAGCGGCGGCCTCTTCGCTTCCGCGGAAATGAGCGCAACCCAGTTGCCGTCACCCGTCACCGACGGAGTCCATTCCACACCGGCTCCCGTGGTGAGCGGGGTCGGCGCCGCGCGATCCACCGGCACCTTGAAGAGATGCCGGCGGTCGATGTCGTCGGAATCGGCGCCCGTATTCGCGCTGTAGACGATCGTCTTTCGGTCAGGCGCGAGTGCCTCATGCTCGACCATGAATGCACCGGGGGTGAGCAGGAGCGCGTCACCACCAGTGACCGGCACCGAGTACAGGTGACCCCAGCCATCGGTCCCGTTGCGGAAGACCAGGTGCCCGCCGTCACCCCAGAGGAGATTGGCGCCCCCATACGATGCGTGGAGTGTGAGCGGACTCTTCCACACGATGTGCCCGGCACCGGTCGCCACGTCGGCGACCCAGATCTGCCACGGCTCCATCGAGCGCTGCAGCATCATCCGCGGAGGCCCGCCACGACCGGGGACCCGGACATACGCGATCTGCTTGCCGTCGGGGGACCAGGTGGGCTCGACGTCGATCGAGGTCGACGGCGCGAGGTACTGGAGCGGTGTCGCGGTGTCCGAGAAGACGGCGATGAACGTGTGGTCGCCGCGGTCCGAGACGAAGGCGAGCTTGCTCCCGTCCGGTGACCAGGCCATCGAGTTGTTGTCGCCGCGGGCGAACACCAGCTGACTCGCCCCCTTCGATCCATCGACCGGGATGGACCAGATCTGACCACCCTTGATGAATGCGACCAGGTCCCCCTTGGGCGACAGCAGAGGCGAGTCCCCTTCCGTGAGCACCTTCGGGGTGCCGCCCGCGACGGGCACCGTCCAGATTTTCAACTTGGGTTCGACCGGACTGTGATCTGGATCGGGGGGCGGCGCATCCCAGTTCGCGTCATGATCGCCGCCGCGCACGTAGATGATCGTCTTGCCATCTTTCGTGAACTGCAGCTGCCCCAGCTCCTGACCGTCATCCGCGGTGCCATTGGTCAGCCGCCGCGCCTTCCAGTCGGGTGCTTCCGCCACCCAGACGTTCCGCACACCATGCTCGTTAAACACCCACGCCATCGCCGCGCCTGAAGGGGCGGTGACCAGCTCATTCGGGTAGGGATAGCCGAGCACCTGCGCCATGGTGAAGGGACCGTCGGCCGCCGGTGTGGCGGCAGCGACCAGCGCGGCGAAGGGCAACCACAACATTCTGGGCGACATCGATTCCCTCGTAGTTGAGCTACTCGGCGGCGATCCGCGGATCGGGCCGGACCATGAAGCTCTTGGTTTGCGTCTGGCCATTCACCGTCAGCTTCGCGGTGAACGTCCCGGGGAGCTTGGGTGGAGGCGGCTGATTCGCTCCGCCACGCGGGCCACGACGCCGTCTTCCGGCATTCGGATCCCAGGCCACCCGGTGCATGCCGGCCGCCGCAGAAAATGGAGCCGGCGGCACGCGCCACAAGGCCGTGGTGTTCGGAATGCCCTGCGGCTGTCCACCCTGCCCCCCGCCCCCAGCATTCTCCGCCGGCGCGTTGGTGAAGGTCTCCAGGGATGTGCCCGTCGAATCGAGGATCTCGAGGGTCACCGGTGTCGCCGGAGCGCTCTTGAGGTAGTAGTCGATGTAGGCGCCATTGGGCGGGTTCTCCGCCTGCGGCTCATCCTTCTGCAGAGGCGTCCCGTTGTCGTCTCCCGGCACGACCTCGATGGCATCGGCGGGCTGGAAGAGATACGCGTCGGCCTTGAGGACCTGGTCGTCGATTTGACGCAGGAGGCTGATGTCGTCGATCACCCAGAACCCGCGCCCATGGGTCGCGACGATCAGGTCGTTGCCGTACACCTGGAAGTCGCGGACCGACGTGACCGGCAAGTTCAGCTGCAAGGGCTGCCAGTGATCGCCGGCATCGAACGAGACGTAAGCCCCGCGCTCCGTGCCTGCGAACAACAGCCCCGGCCGATGCAGGTCCTCTTTGACGGTGTGCACGTAGACGCCCGCAGGCAGGCCCGTCGTGATCTTCTGCCACGACTTACCCTGATCCCTGGTGCGGTAGATGTAGGGATCGAAGTCCGCCAGCTGATGCCGGTCGACGCTCGCATACGCCGTCTTCGCGTCTGAATGGGACCCTTCGACCATCGTCACCCGACTCCACGGCGTCAGCTCTTTGGGCGTCACGTCCTTCCACGTCTGACCGTCGTCCGTGGTGAGCTGAATCAGCCCGTCGTCCGTTCCGATCCAGACCATCGGCGCCTGCACGGGCGACGGGGAGATCGTGTAAATCACGCCGCGCTGGTTGTTGCCCTGATCGGCGGACGCCGTGGTATCGAGATTCTTGGGGATGCCCGGATTCGGCCGGGTCAGATCCGGAGAAATCTCGGTCCAGGACTTGGCCGTATCGGTCGACTTATAAAGGAACTGGGTCCCGTAGTAGAGGGCGTGTGGATCGGCGGGCGACAGCACCAGTGGCTGCGTCCAGTCATGCCGCTCCGCGACACCTTCTTCCTTCGCCTTCGGCGCCGTGGTGCCCGAGACCTCGCGATTGAGCTCCATGTCGTACCGGGAGCCCGCCCCTCCGTAAATCACTCCCGGATGCAGCGGATCCCCCGCCGTGTATCCGCTCTCGCCCCCTGCCCCGATTGGCTCCCAATCGCGCATGGAGATCTGGGCGAACTTGCCACGCGCACGGACCGCCACCGAGCCCGAGTCCTGCTGCGCACCGGTGACCCAGTACGGGAATCGCGGATCGACCGACACGTGGTAGATCTGCGCCGTGGGCTGGTTGAGCCACGAGCTCCACGTCAGCTGCTTCGGATCCGCGGTCTTCGCATTGCGGCTGATCACGGTGCCCTGATCGGAGGCGACGATCAACGTGTCCGAATCGTCCGGCGAGATCCAGGGCTGGTGGTAGTCATCACCACCCGGCGAACCCCGCACCGGCACCCACGTCCTGCCGCCGTCCAGGGACCGCGAGACCGACACGTTCGACACGAACACGGCATCCGGATCCTTCGGATCGACGACGACCTGCTCGAAGTACCACCCGCGGCCCCAGAGGGCTTGATCCGCCGACGTGCGCGTCCACGTCTCCCCGCCATCGTCCGAGCGGAAAAACCCGCCCTGCCTCGGTGTCGTGTCCCGCCCGAACCCGCCGGGGCGGGGAGGCGGCACGGCGGCGCCCGGCTCGGGAGTCAGGCAGTCGACAACCGCGTACACGCGTGACGGATGGGAAGCGGCGATCGCAATGCCGGAGCGCCCTACCCCCTCGGACGGCAAGCCCTGCGTCATCTGCTTCCAGGTGTCGCCGCCGTCGGTCGACTTGTAGAGCCCGCCGCCAGGGCCATTGGTCGGCGCGTACGTGAACCAGGGTGGCCGGCGCGTGTTCCACAGGCAGGCGAACACGACCTTCGGATTGGAAGGATCGATCGCGACATCCACGCCTCCCACCGACGGTCCCTTGTCGAGCACCTTCTTCCAGGTCTTCCCGCCATCCGTCAACCGGTAGATGCCGCGGTCCGCGCTGTCGGCGTAGAAATGCCCGATCGCCGCAACGAACACGACGTCGGCGTTCCTGGGATCGACGGCGACCCTGCCGATGTGCTGCGTGTTGTCGAGGCCCAGGTGCGTCCAGGTCTTGCCGGCGTCAATCGATTTGTAGACGCCGTTGCCGAAACCGGTCGAGTCCCGCAGGGTCGATTCACCGCTTCCCACGTAGACGGTGTCGGGCGCCGAAGGCGCTACTGCGATCGCGCCGATGGAGGCCACGGGCTGGTCGTCGAAGATCGGCTGCCAGACTCTGCCGCCGTCGATGGTTTTCCAGAGACCGCCGTTCACCGAACCGGAGTAGAACTCCTCTGAGCGGCCCGGCACACCGGAGACCGCATCGGTCCGGCCACCGCGGAAGGGGCCGAGCATGCGCCACTTGAGTCCGGAGAGAAATTCGGGAGGGACGGGGCCCGCGAGGGCTGCAGCGTCATGGCGCGCGGGGAGCGTCCAACGCAATGTGGGGGCGACGGCGAGGGCACCGCCCACCTGCCCGGTGCGTACCAGGAAGTCTCGGCGAGAAGTCACATCAGCTCCTAGAAGTGAGTCACACCCAAGACGGACTTGGGGATCGTCATGTAGACACCGACGTTCTGATCCACCAGCTCCGCGATGTGCAGATCGGCGGCCATGCTGGCGATCCGATACGCCTCCATCCGCGAGAGTCCCTTCACCTGCATCAACATCTCGATCATCTGCTGCGTCGCGATCTGCGTGGCCTTGGTGAGGTCCCGGTCCGTGCCCATCGTCATCAGCTCGGTGGGGGTCTCACCGCGGGGCCAGGTGAAATGCATGTCCTTGTGGACGATGAGCTGAAATCGGCCGAGGAGCGACGTCTCGATAGCCGTCTGGTCGACTTCGCCGTCGCCCTGCGCGGCGTGACCGTCGCCCACTTCGAGGAGTGCTCCCGCCGCGTGGACCGGAATGAACAGGCTCGTGCCGGCGACCAGAGAGCGATTATCGAGATTGCCCGCGTGCACACCGGGAGGATTGCTGGAGACGCGTCCGGAGTCGGGGGACGGGGCGTCGCCGATCGATCCGAAGAAGGGATGAAGAGGAACAACGATGCCGGAGTCCAGTCGAGCCACATTGCCGGCGGTGTCGAGCTGGATGATGCGCGTCCGAGGCGTCGCGCAGTTCTCCGGCAGAAACCCACCACAACCGTTGTAGCCGTAGCCGATCGCATAGTGAATCGACAGGATCTTCACTTCCAGCACGTCACCCGGCTCGGCGCCCTGAACGAAAATGGGACCGGTGAGGATGTGTCCACCCGGTCCCTTGTCGGTTACCTGCGTGACGATGTCTTTGAGCGATTGCTGGATCTGGTCGACAGGCACTCCGGCCGCCGCCAGACGATCCGGAACGTTCGTCAGCAGGGTTTCGACGTCGACGGTGTCACCCGACGGGACGGTGAGCACCGGTTTCGCGGCGGCGCTGTAGTAGCCCCAGGCGACGGTCTTGGGAGTGGCGGCCAGGTAATGCCGGTGCTGCGCGAGTAGCACCGATGGTGCCAGGAGTCCTACGACCAGACACCGCACTCCGCACTCCACACTCCGCACTCTCATCTCCTCACGGCCGGAAATTCATGACCTGCGTCGCTCTGAGGCACCGAAACTCCACGTGGGACGAATGACTGTCAACCACGCGGAGTCCGGCGCTCAGCTCGCCTCGTTACTGCGGAGCCGGTGTCGACCGCGCCCCCGGCATGCAGGCCGGCCACGTCATGGGCTGTCCATTCCGACCGATGGGCATCACGTCACGCTT